>Ga0335081_10000539_pt1 | contig 63985 bp, 50 predicted proteins | sample Lox_Sample_35_FD_206713 | JGI IMG/M metagenome (GOLD analysis project Ga0335081, IMG submission 206713) | Soil microbial communities from Loxahatchee National Wildlife Refuge, Florida, United States - Lox_Sample_3.5 | ecosystem: Environmental > Terrestrial > Soil > Wetlands | place: USA...
CGAGGCGGCCGTTACGTCCACGACGAGCAGGAAGCGCGCGACATGGAGGCTGCGCTCGTGGCCGCCGCGCCGAGCAGCCGCCGCAGTCCCGCCGCCGGGTGAGCCAGCCGATCCTCGCATGTCTCCGACGACGCGGATCGGCGCCCCTGATTCTCTTATATGGGTCAAACCGGACGTGCTTGCCTAAGTATCTTTGGAATGGATGCCACATCCACTGCGTATTCTGGGACATCCGCCACATCCATCAAGATCATCTCTGAAGGATGGAGCTCACGCCCGCCGGCGTGGCGAGCCCGGCTAGCGGGTCCGTGCCGCGGCGACGAGCCGGGCGACGCGCTCCCTCGGCAGCGCGGGCGTGCGGTGGCCGTCGCGTCCGGTCATGTCCTCGTTGGCGACCAGAGCGTTGGCCACGGCCTCCTCCACGGCCTGCACCACGGCCTCGTAGAACGGGTCCAGATGGCCCCAAGGGACGCACCGGAGCCTGTCGTAGTGCTCCTCGCCGGGGAAGAATGTGTCGAGCGCCGGGGTGAACGCGCCCTCGTTGGCTACCGAGAAGGCGAGGAACAGGTCGCCGGAGAAGTGCGAGCCCGTGGTGCCGGTCCTCGCCAGGCCGGCGGTGACGCGCCTGGCCAGGGCCTTGCACTGGTGCGGCAGCAGCGGCGCGTCGGTGGCCACGATCGCGATCACCGAGCCGGCGCCCGGCGGGGCCGAGAAGTGCTCCTCCATCGGGTTGTCGTCGGCCAGCGCCGCGCCGAGCGGTACCCCGGCCAGCGTGAGCTCGGCTCGGCGCCCGAAGTTGGCCTGCACGAACGCGCCGACTGTGTAGCTGGTCCCGGCATAGCCGAGCACTCGCGACGCGGTTCCCGACCCGCCCTTGAACTGATAGCAGTTCATGCCGGTGCCGCCGCCGACCGAGCCCTCGTCGACCGGCTCGTGCCGCGCGGCCTCCAGGGCCTGCACGACCGCTTCCTCGGTGACGTGATGCCCGTTGATGTCGTTCAGGTAGCCATCCCAGGTCTCGGCGGCCACCGGCAGCAGCCAGGCCTGGGTCAGCGCGGGATGGTGGCGTACCGTCCACGCTACGATCCCGGCGTGCGCGATGCCGACGGCATGGGTATTGGTGATCGCGATCGGCCCGCAGAACGTGCCCGATTCCTCGATCCACGCCACCCCGGTCATCTCCCCGTTTCCGTTCTGGGAATGAAATCCAGCCGCAACAGGATCGCCCGGGTTGCTCCGGCCTCTCGGGTGGATCGCCGTCACCCCGGTCCTGACATGGCCTTCCCTGATCAGGGTCGCGTACCCGACCTCGAGGCCGGGCACGTCGGTGATGGCATTCCACGGGCCTGGCGTGCCGCCGAACGGAATGCCCAGCGACCTGGCGCGCGGCTTGCCGCCTGGCGTCCGGTCAAGCGGGCCGGGCGCGCGCTCGGTCACTGCCCGGCCCGCCCGGCTTCCGCGGCACGGACGGCCTGCCCGTCATGCACGGGGTCGTCACTGGTGGCGGCGTGCAGCAGGTTCCATGCCCGGCCGCGCTGCGGCAGGATCACCACGGCCCAGTAGACCAGGCCGACCCCCATGGTGATCAGCGTGACCTTGAGCAGCAGGCTGGTCTGCTGGGTGAACACGTAGCCGAGGCAGGCCAGGGCGAGCAGCGGAGGCAGCGGCCAGAACGGCATCTTGTAGGGACTGTGCGCGGTGGCGCGCATGGGCCTGGCCACTAGAGCCGCGATGGCGATCAGCGCGTAGTCGGCCACCAGGCTCGCGCCGGTCAGGTTGACCAGCGTGTTCAGCGAGACCGTCAGGCACAGGACGGCGCCGAGCACGCCGATGAACGCGGTCGGCAGCCACGGCGTCTGGAAGCTCGGGTGGACATAGGCCATCCACCGGCTGAGCGGTCCGGGGAAGGCGCGGTCCCTGGCCGAGCTGTACAGGATCCGGCCGTAGGAGAGCACGATCGCGATCACGGCGTTGAAGATGGCGAGCACGATGCCGATGCTCACCACCGTGTAGAGGGAGTGATTCGCGGTAGCGTCGATGAAGTACTCGAGCGGGACGACCGACCGCGTCATGGTGGCCAGGGACGGGGCGCCGACGATCGTCGCGGTGATCGGGATGAGCTCGGCGGCGACGGTGATCACCAGCGACCACAGGATCGCCCTGGCGACGTTGCGGCTCGTCCCCGATGTCTCCTCGGCGAAGTTCACCGAGTTGGCATAGCCGTTGTAGGAGAAGATCGCCACCGCGGTCAGCGCGAGCACGCCGGAGAACGCCACCGGGGTGAGCAGCCCGTGCGTGCCGCCGACGGCCGGGTGCACCAGCGAGCTCCAGTTGTGGGCATGGCTGAGGCCGAGTATCACCAGGATGAGCAGCGCGGCGAGCTCGATCGCCAGGAACGCGCCAGTCAGCGCGGCGTTGAAGCGGATCTTCAGCATCGCGACGCCGGCCGCGATGATCATGATTACGGCCCCGATGTAGCGCGGGTCGATGTTGGCCACCACGCCGAAATATGTGCCGGCCCCCAGTGCGATCGTGGCGGGGATGAAGGCAATGAAGTCCGCGTACAGCGCGAAGGTGATGAAGCTCACCGGTCCGGCCAGCGGCGCGGACCTGCCCTTGAATGAGTGCCAGACCAGCGCGTAGTCACCGCCGGCGATCGGGAAGGCGGCGGAGAGCTCGGCCCAGCAGAACGCCATGAAGACGCCGACGATCGCGGCGAAGACGAACGACAGGAACGAGCCGCTGCCCGCCGCCGCCAGCGCCACCGGGGCGATGATGAACACCGAGGCGGCCGGCGTGACGCCCGAGAGCGTGATGAACACGTTGCCGAGCACGCTGATCGAGCGGGAGAGTTCCTGCCGGTAGCGCGGGCCCCCCGGATGGCCGACTACGGTGGCCTCGGCGTGGATCACCGCCGCCTCGAACGCCGACTCCTGCTCTGCGGTCAGTCCCTCGGGCGGCTGCACCACGCCGTGGGCCCTGACCGGTGGCTCCGCCCCGTCACGCGTCTCGTCATGATCCATTCGGTCCCACCTCCGCGCCGTTTCCTGACGCGATCGTACGGATTCGGCTGGCGCCGAACAATGCACAACCTGTGCACTTCTGATCAGGCAAAGTACCTATAGTGTTCACCTCGTGAGCCTGACGCTGCGTGAGATCCTCGACCTTGACCCGCTGCGGCGCGGCAGCGCTCAGGTGCTTGCCGGGGCCGGCCAGCTCGACCGGACGGTGCGCTGGGTGCACATCTCCGAGCTCCCGGATATCGCCTACCTGCTGCGCGGCGGCGAGCTGCTGCTCACCACGGGCATGGGCATCGCGGGGAGCGACGACGTGCAGCGGCGCTACATCGCCGAGCTCGCCGCGGCCGGGGTGGCCGGGGTGGTGATCGAGCTCGGCAGGAACTTCGGCAGCATCCCGGCGTCGATGGTGAGCGCGGCACGCGAGCACGGGCTGCCGCTGATCGCGCTGGAGCGCGAGGTCCCCTATGTGGAGGTCACGGAGGCCGTCCACCGGGCCATCATCAGCCGCCAGTACCAGCTGCTCAGCCAGGCCGAGAACGTCAGCAGGGAGCTGACCGAGCTCATTCTCGGCGGGGCCGGGCCGGGGCAGATCGTGACCAGGCTGGCCGACATCTTCGACAACCCCGTCGTGCTCGAGGACGAGGCGCACCAGGTCGTGGAGATCGCGGGCGGCCGGCCGGCCACCGCGGCCGCGCTGTCGTCCTGGCAGGAGCACTCGCGGTCGGGTCACGACGAGGCTGGCCGCGGCGCGGTGCACCGGCACGACGGCGAGCCGGGCTGCATGTGGGTCGGGCTGTGGCTGCGGCACAGCCGGTGGGGACGGCTGCACGTGCTCGAGGCGGGCAGCCGGTTCGGCGAGATCACCGAGCTGCTCGTGGACCGGGCGGGCGCCGCCCTGGCGCTCGCATTGTTCGCCGAGAAGGATGCTGCGCACCTGGCCGACCGGGCGGGCAGCGCGCTGATTGGCGAGGTGGTCGCCGACCGGCACGGCTCCGGGGTGGAGTTCCTGCGCCGGGCCCGCAGCCTCGGCGCCGACCTGGGCGCCGGCCAGCTGATCGCGCTCGCCCTTGAGGTGGGCGACGCCGCCGGGACGGCGGGGCCGACCGCCCTGACCGAGGAGGACCGGCTGCAGACCAGGCTGCTGATCGCCGGCGACCTGCGGGCGTCGGCCGGCGAGCACGGCTGCACGGCGCTGGTCGGGCTGAGCGGCCACCGGATCATCGCGGTGGTGGCGGTGCCCGGTTCCCGGCCGGTGCGGCAGACGCTCGAGGACATCGTCGAGACCACGGCAGCGCGGGCGGCCGAGCGCCTCGGCCCGCTTTCCGTGCGCGCTGGGCTGAGCGGCGAGGTCAGTGCCGACTCGCTGCACCGCGGCATCGAGGAGGCGACGACCGCGCTCGGCGTCGGCAGGCACGGCGGGACCGGCGTTCGGGTGAGCCACTTCTCCGACCTCGGCACCTACCAGCTGCTGACCAGGCTCGCGCAGGGCCCCGAACTGGCCCGCTTCGTGGAGTCCGAGCTCAGGGCACTGCTGGACCACGACTCGAAGATGAGCGCCAAGCTGCTGCCCACGCTGCGCACCTACCTCAAGCACGCCGGGCGCAAGTCGGATGCGGTGCGGGCGCTCGGGATCCAGCGCCGGACGCTGTATGCCAGGCTTGCCAAGATCGAGGTGGCGCTCGGCCGCGACCTGGACGACCAGGAGACCAGGACCCGGCTGACGCTCGCGCTGCAGGGGCTCGACTTGCTGCACGACCGGCAGGCCAGGCACGCGGGCTGATCAAGCGGCGGGCTCGCGGCCTTCATGCCCCGCGCCCGGCGGCGGGCAGCGGCTCCGTGGTGCGGGCCGGCGGACAGTCAAGTCCGCAGTGCAGCAGGGCCCGCTGCCCGGTACCGGGCGCCGCGAGCGCCGCACCTTCGGCGGCGGCCGCCCGCGCCGCCTCAGGTTCCTCCAGTCGGCGCGGATTGCGGATCGTCACCGCGGCAAGAGCGCCGCCGGCGAGGCACAGGGCCGCCGACAGGAGCGAGGCGGTGCGGAAGCCCGCGGAGAACTGAGGCGGGTGCAGGTAGGCGGCGCCGGTGAGGCCCGCGGCGGCCGGGAGCACGGCGACGGCGATGAGGCCGGCGGCGCGGGCGACGTCGTTGTTGACCGCAGACGCGGCACCCGCGTGCCTGGCGGGAACGGCGGCCAGGACGGTCGTGGTCAGCGGTGCCACGTTGATGGCCAGCCCGAGGCCGAAGACCAGCACGGCGGGCAGCACCTCGGTGAGGTAGTTCCCCGAGTATCCGATCCGGGCGAACAGGGCGAGCCCGGCCGCGATCACCACGGGCCCCGCGCTCATCTGCAGCCTGGGGCCGATCCTGGCCGCGAGCGCGCCCGACCGTGCCGACAGCGCCAGCATGATCACCGTGACCGGCAGCAGCGAGACGCCCGCCTCAAGCGCCGTGTACCCGGACACCTGCTCAAGCTGGATCGGCAGCAGGAACAGCGCGCCGCCCAGCGCCGCGTAGACCACGAATGTCACCACGTTCGCCGCGGTGAACTGCGCCGATGAGAACAGTGTGAGCGGCAGCACCGGAGCCGCGGCCCGCCGCTCGCGCACCACGAACGCGCCGAGCAGCACGGCACCGGCGATCAGCGCCGTGAGCGGCCCGGCGCTGGCCCAGCCGGCCGCCGGTCCCTCGATGAGGCCGTAGGTGACCCCGACCAGGCCGGCCGTGACCAGCGCGCCGCCCGCCACGTCCAGGCCGCCGCGAGCGTCCTGGTCGCGCGACTCGGGGACGTGCCGCCACGCAACGGCGACCACCAGCGCCGCGATCGGAAGGTTGATCGCGAAGATCAGCCGCCACGAGACCGCCTGGATGAGCCAGCCGCCCAGGAACGGCCCGATCGCCGTTCCGACCCCGCTGAACCCCGACCAAGCCCCGATCGCCTTGCCGCGATCCTCGGGACGGAAGGACGCTTCCAGTATCGCCAGGCTGCCGGGTGTCAGCAGGGCTGCGCCGACTCCCTGCAGGGCCCGCGCGGCGACGAGCATGGGCGTGTCGATGGCCAGTCCGCACAGCGCGGACGCGAGCGCGAACCAGATCACCCCGATCACGAAGACGGACCGGCGGCCGTACCGATCGCCGAGCGCCCCGGCGAGCAGCAGCAGTCCGGCCAGCGTGAGGGTGTAGCCGGTCACCACCCACTGCAGTGACGTCAAGCTCGCGCCGAAGTCACGTCCGATGGCCGGCAGGGCGATGCCGACCACGGTCGCGTCGATCGAGGCCATCGCCGACCCGAGCACGGTGGCGAGCAGCACCCACCGTCCCGCCCTGCTCGAGTAGGCCAGCGCCGGTGCCTGGCCGGCCGGGGGAGTGGCCCCGGTCATGTCGGCCACCGGCCGCCTGCGACAGGTCGAGCGTGCATTCCCCCTAGCCTGCTACACGCCGCCGCGGGTGCGCAGCGAGGCCGCCCGAAGGTGTTCCCGATCGGGACCTTCGTCAGTGTCCGGGCGAGGATGACCTGGGTACCGTGGGCGTCGTGACCGACGTCATCGAGTACTCACGCCCAGCGACGCTGGAGGACGCGCTCGCCTGCCTTGCCCGCCCCGGTGCGGTCCTGATCGGCGGCGGGACGAAGGTGAACGCCGCCCGGCACTCCGAGGCCGTCGCGGTGGTGGACCTGCAGGCACTCCCGATCGGCGGCATCGCGGCCGAACGCGACGGGCTGGTCATCGGCGCCACCGCGCGGCTGCAGGACCTGGCCGGTGCCGCCGGCGCCCCCGCCGCCGTGGCGGAAGCCGCGCGCCTGGAGGCCCCGAGCACGCTGCGGAACATGGCGACCGTCGGCGGCTGCGTGGCCACCGCGGACCCGGACAGCGAGCTGCTCGCTGCCCTCCTCGTGCACGAGGCCGAGGTCAGGCTCGTGGGGCCGGACGGCCCGCAGGTCATCGGCCTGGCCGGTCTGCTGGCCGGTCTGCTGGCCGACCGCCGCGCCCTGGCCGGGAAGATCATCGTCGCGGTGCGGGTCCAGGCAGGCGGGGTCGCCGCGGCCGCACGGACCGGCCGCACGGCGGCCGACCGCCCCATTGTCGCGGCCGTCGCCCGCCGGACCGACGACGGCCGCAGGCTGCTCGCCCTCACCGGGGTGGCGGCGACGCCGGTGCTCGTGCCCCCGACCGCGGCGGACGTGAGCGAGCTCGACCCTCCGGGTGACTTCCGCGGATCGGGCGAGTACCGGCGCGCTCTCGCCGCCGTGCTCGCCAAGCGTGCGCTTGAGGAGGTTGGCTGATGCGCGTCAGCATCGCCATCAACGGCTGCCAGCGCGAGCTGAGCTGCGAGCCCGGAGACACCCTGCTCACAGCGCTGCGCAGGGAGGGCCTGTTCAGCGTGCGATTCGGCTCGGCCAGCGGGGAGACCGGGGCGGCGGCCGTGCTGCTCGACGGCAGGCTGGTCAGTGCCGATGTGCTGCTGGCTGCCCAGGCCGGCGGGCACGAGGTGACGACGGTCGAGTCGCTCAACCAGGTCACCGGAGAGCTGCACCCGATCCAGCAGGCCTTCGTCGAGGCGGGTGCGCTGCAGTCCGGGTACTCGGCGGGCGCCATGGTGCTCGCGGCCAAGGCACTGCTCGCGGCCAATCCGGACCCGGACGAGGCGGCCATCAGGGACGCCCTGGCCGGCATCCTTGACCGCGAGACCGGCTACGTGAAGGTGGTCGCCGCGGTGCGGCGGGCGGCGGCGCTGCTGCACGGCGAGAAGCTGGCCCCGGTACAGGCGGTGCTCGTCAAGCCGCTGGGCGGGGCGGCCGAGCCAGGCTCGCACCCGATCGCCGATGACGTGATGGCGGGCGATGTGGACGGCGAGCTGCCGGCGGGCGTGCCCAGGGTGGTGGTGTCACCGGAGGTCGCGCAGACCAGCGTGGTCGGCAAGCCAGAGGCCAAGGTCGATGCGCTCCGGCTGGTCAAGGGCAACCCGGCGTTCACCGACGACATCGAGCCGCGCGGGATGCTGCACGCCAAGGTGCTGCGCAGCCCGCACGCGCACGCCAGGGTCGTCGCGATCGACGACAGCGAGGCCAGGGCGTTGCCCGGGGTGCGGGCGGTGATCCACCACTTCAACACCACCAGGGTGAAGTATGCCTCGGGCGGCCAGAGCTGGCCCAATCCGTACCCGTGGGACCAGGTCAGCTTCGATGACAAGGTGCGCCACGTGGGCGACAGGGTGGCCGCGGTGGCCGCGGACACCGTCGAGCAGGCGGAGGAGGCCTGCCGCCGGATCAAGGTGACCTACCAGGTGCTGCCGGCCGTCTTCGACCAGCTGCAGGCGCAGCAGCAGGGTGCCCCGGTGATCCACGACGAGCCGGACTCGGTCGGCATCAGCGACGCCGCCCGCAACGTCGCCGCCCACATCGAGGGGCGCACCACCAGGGATATGGAGGCCGCGCTCGCCGGCGCCGAGCACGTATTCGAGCAGACCTTCCGGCTGCACCAGGTCCAGCACTGCGCGATCGAGCCGCACGTGGCCATCGGCTGGCTGGACGAGGACGAGCGGCTCGTGCTGCGCACCTCCACCCAGGTGCCGTTCCACGTCCGCAGGATGGTGGCCCCGCTGGTCGGCCTGCCGGTCAAGCGCGTCCGGGTGATCAAGCCGCGGATCGGCGGCGGCTTCGGCGGCAAGCAGGAGATGCTGATCGAGGACATCGTGGCTCACCTGGCACTCGCCACCCGCCGCCCGGTGCGCCTTGAGCTGACCCGCGATGAGGAGTTCGGCGCTGCCCGCACCAGGCACGGCCAGGTGATCAGCTTCCGCACCGGGGTGGATAGGTCAGGCAAGCTGCTGGCACAGGACATGCGGGTGGTCGCCAATACCGGCGCCTACGGGGTCCACGGCTTCACGGTGCAGTCGGTCACCGGGCTGCGCGGCCTGTCCTCCTACAACTGCCCGGCCAAGCGATACAGCTGCGACGTCGTGTACACGAACTGGCTGGTGGCCGGGGCGATGCGCGGCTACGGCGCGCCGCAGGGGGTGTTCGCGCTCGAGTCCCTCATGGACGACATCGCGACGACCCTGCACATGGACCCGGTCGAGCTGCGGCGGCGCAACTGGGTAAGGCTCGGCGATTCCTTCGACATCGCTCCGCGGCTCGGCGAACGAGGCGGCACCGATGACGTGGCGCCCGAGGACCTGCCGAAGATCACCAGCTGCGGCGCCGAGGAGTGCACGGCGCAGGCGTTGCGCGCCATCGGCTGGCATCGCAGGGACGACGAGTCGTGGCGGCAGCCGGCCGACCGGCCGAGCATCAGGCGGGGCATCGGCTTCGCCCTGTGCGTGATGGGCTCGGGCATTCCGTTCGTGGACATGGGGGCTGCCTTCATCAAGATGAACGACGATGGCTCGTTCAACCTGATGATCGGCGGCACCGACCTCGGCACCGGTGCCGACACCGTGGTCGCCCAGATCGCCGCCGAGGTGCTCGGGGTGGCCGTGGACGACGTCATCGTCTACGCCGCTGACACCGACCTCACCCCGTTCGACGTGGGCGCCTACGCCTCGGGTACCACGTACATCACCGGTATGGCGGCTAAGAAGGCGGCCGAGGCGGCCGCCGCCCGGATCCGCATCAGGGCCGCCAGGATGCTCGGCGTGGACGAGGCGCGGGCCGGGCAGATCGAACTGCGCGACCGCAGCGCGTGGGGCGACGACGGGCAGTCGGTCACGCTCGCCGACCTGGCGCTGCACGTCCTGCACGCGGAGGACCAGGAGCAGATCCTCGGCACGGCCTCCTACCTGGCGCGGGAGTCGCCGTCGCCGTTCGCCGCGCAGGCCGCCGAGGTCGAGGTGGACGTGGAGACCGGCCAGGTCACGGTGGTCAAGCTGGTAGCGGCGGTGGACTGCGGAGTGCCGATCAACCCGCTGACCGCGAGCGGCCAGGTCGAGGGCGGGATGCTGATGGCGCTCGGCTACGCCACCAGCGAGGAGCTCGTGCTCGACGGCGCCGGGCGCCCGGTGAACGGCAGTCTCGGGCCGTACTGGATCTACCGGGCGGACGACGCGCCGGCGACCGAGGTGTTCCTGGTCCAGACCGTCGAGCCGTCCGGCCCGTTCGGCGCCAAGGCGGTCGGCGAGATCCCGACCGTGGGCATCGCGCCGGCGGTCAGGAATGCGATCCTGAACGCGACCGGGGTCCCGATCTACCAGACCCCGTTCACGCCCGAGCGGGTGTGGCGGGCCCTGCACCCCCGTGCGTAGCGGACGCTGAAATCGACAGGCTCCCGGCTACAGCCTGGCCGGGCCGAACGGCGCGCGCTCAAGGAACTGGCCGGCTCCCTGCCTGCCATGGAACAGCCCGCCGCTGACCAGCACGTGCCCGCGCTGCATGACCATCTCGGGGTTGCCGCGCACGCGGAGTCCTTCGTAGCAGCTGTAGTCCACCCGCATGTGGTGCGTGCTGGCCGACAGCGTCCGCTCCGCGTTCGGGTCGAAGATCACGATGTCCGCGTCCGAGCCCGGTGCCAGCGTGCCCTTGCGAGGAGCCAGCCCGAACATCCTGGCCGGCGCGGTGGCGATCAGCTCGACGAAGCGCATCGGCGAGATCCTGCCCTGGCCGACGCCCTCATGCCAGAGCAGGGTGTACCGGTCCTCCACGCCTGGCAGGCCGTTCGGGATGGCGGCGAAGTTCCCGGCGCCGAGTACCTTCTGCTCCTTGTAGTCGAACGGGCAGTGGTCGGTCGACACGACCTGCAGGTCGTCGCTGATCAGCCCGCGCCACAGATCCTCACTGTGCCCGGCCGGGCGCAGCGGTGGCGAGCAGACGAACTTCGCGCCTTCGAAACCCGGCCGGTCCAGGTCGGCCGTCGACAACAGCAGGTACTGCGGGCAGGTCTCGGCGTAGGCAGGCACGCCCCGGTCGCGTGCCTCGCGCACAGCAGCTAGCGCGTCCGACGAGCTGAGGTGCGCAATGTACACCGGTGCGCCGGCCAGCTCGGCGAGCGCGATCGCGCGGTGCGTGGCCTCGCCCTCCATGGAGGCCGGCCTGGTCAGCGCGTGGTTGACCGGGGCGGTCCTCCCGGCAGCGAGGGCGCGCCCGACGAGCACGTCGATCACGCCGCCGTTCTCGGCGTGGATCATGATCAGACCGCCGCTGTCGGCGGCACGGCCGAGCGCCAGGAAGATCGACGCGTCGTCGACCATGTTCACGCCCGGATAGGCCATGAACAGCTTGAACGAGGGCACACCCCGCCGCACCATCGCGCCCATCTCGGCCAGCACCGGCTCGCTGACCTCGCGGACGATCAGGTGCATGCCGTAGTCGATGTGCGACTTCGCCGCCTTGGCCAGCCACCGGTCCAGGGCGGCGGACAGGCTCTCGCCGCGCTCCTGGACGGCGAAGTCGACGATCGTGGTGGTGCCGCCCCACGCGGCTGCCTCGGTCCCGGTCGCGAAGTCGTCGCTGGACACCGTGCCGGCCACCGGCAGCTCCATGTGGGTGTGCACGTCGACGCCACCAGGCATGACGTACCGGCCGACCGCGTCGATGACCTGGTCGGCTCGGCCGAGCCCGGTGCCGACGGCGGCGATGCGCTGCCCGCCGACGAGGACGTCGGCGGGCAGCATGCCTTCGGCGGTCACCACGGTGCCGCCCCTGATCAGGATCGTCATTGCGCGCGGCGCTTCAGCCTGCGGCCACCTCCTTCTTCACACCGCGGCGGGCGAGCAGGTAGTACACACCGCCGCCGACCACGATGCCGATCGCCCAGCTGAGGTCACCGCCCTGCAAGCCAGGGAAATGGTTGGAGATCGGCCCGGTGTAGGCAGGGAAGGCGAACGCAGCGTTGATCCACATCAGCGCCGCCACCATGCCCAGGACCTGGGCGATGATCGCCGGCCAGTGGATCCCGCCGTTCCGCCAGTACAGCCCGCCACGTGGCGCGGCGAGCGCGGGCGCGTCGTAGCGTCGGCGGCGCAGCACGTAGTCCGTCATCAGGATGCCGAACCAGGCCGACAGCCATACCACGATGTACAGCAGGAACCCGGCGAAGTCTTTGGAGAAGTTGCCGTGGAACAGGATGAAGTAGGTCACGACCGCGCACACCGCGATGTCGATGAACACCGCGACCGAGCGTCTGATCGGAACGCCGAGCGCTTGGAGCGTTACCCCTGACGAGTACAAATCGATCGTGTTGATCGACAGCAACTGGAAGACGGCGAAGATCAGGAATGGCACCACGAACCAGCTAGGGAACGACTGCGGGACTCCGAGCTGCGTGATGCCCACGGTCTTCTTGGTGATCGTGAACGCCAGCACCCCAAGGAGCTCGAGAAGTATCGACGGGATTCCCGGCCCTAGCGTCGCGGCCCAGAACGTCCGCGACTTGCGGGTGGAGCGCGGCAGGTAACGCGAGTAGTCGTTGCCGTTCTCTGTCCAGCCAAGGCCGCCGACCGAGATGATCAGCACCAGCGCGGTGGTCCAGACGGCCCACGACGCCGACGGCTGGTGGAAGCTGCTCAGGTGCAGTCGGCTGAAGGTGAAGCCGGCCAGCACGGCGAAGAACACGATGAACACGAAGGCGAGGTACCGGAGCACTTTGGTGATCGTGGCATGGCCGAGCAAGGGCACGATCAGCTGCGCCAGCGCCGCGAGGATGATCACCACGATCTTGGCCGGGGTGCCCAGGGTCGCTCCGTAATGGGAGAACAGCAAGATCACGGTGGCGACGACGAAGTAGACGCCCTCGATCTCGAACCCCACCTGGGTCGCCCAGTTGAACAGCGCGACGAGACGGTTGCCGTTCTGCCCGAAAGGCGCACGGCTGACCATGAAGGCAGTGGTGCCGGTCTGCGGGCCCTGCAAGCTCGCGACCCCCAGGAAGGCGTAGAAGAGGTTGCCGAGCACGATGGCAAGAACGGCCTGCCCTACCGACAGGCCGAAGATCATGATCAGCGTTCCGTAGTAGAAGAACTCCACATTGAAGACTGCGCCTGCCCAGAGCCAGAACAGGCCAGCCGGCTTCATCTTGCGTTCGGCATCCGGGATCAGCTCGATCCCGCGCTGCTCGATCTTGAAGGCCGCGTATTCCTGCTGCTGCGGGGCCCCGCGCATTCCACCAGCCCCCACGGTCACGTCACCACTCATCGGAACCTCCCGGCAATCGGGTTATATGCCGCCGTCCCTTGCATCATCTCTCCCATCAGTGCTGATTGGGAATCTCCGTCGCAGTCCTATCTGGCCTGTCTGGCGCCTGCCGAGCGTGCACATAGTCGTCGCGGCGATGTCACCCGGCCGCCACGGAGGTGAGCTCGAACCGGCTCACGTCAACCAGCCCGCGGTCGGTGATCCGCAGCTCCGGTATCACCGACAGGGCGAGGAAGCTGAGCTGCATGAACGGTGCCGCGATCGTCACGCCGAGCGCGCGGGTCGCGGCCTGTTCGACCGCCTCGACCTGGGCGGCCACGGTGGCCACCGGTCCGTCACTCATCAGCCCGCCGATGGGCAGCGGCACCTCGGCGATCACCCGGCCGTCCAGCACGGCGACCTGACCGCCGCCGATCTCGGCCAGCCGCGCTACCGCCGCGGCCATGTCGGCCGGCCCGCCGGCATCCCGGCCGCCGACCACCATGCAGTTGTGGGCGTCGTGGGCCACGGTCGAGGCGATCGCGCCGCGGCGCAGGCCGAATCCGTGCACGTAGCCGAGGCCGATCCGGCCGGTCTGGTGGTGTCGCTCGACTACGCCGATCCTGGCCACCTCGGCGGCCTGGTCGGTCACGTCGATGACGAGGTTCCTGGTGGTGAGGGTGTCCTGCGTGATGCCGATGACCTTGGCCAGGCCGCCGGCCGGCGGCTCCAGGTCGAAGGCGTCGCGCCCGGGCACCGTCGCGAGGTGCACCGAGTGCCGCATCCAGTCCGGCGGCGGTGCCGCGGGAACCGCGCCGGGCACGGCGCGGCCGTCCCTGGCCACGAGCCGCCCTGACTGGTAGACCAGGTCGGGCCGCAGGACGTCCAACGAGCCGAAGACCAGCACGTCGGCCTGGTAGCCGGGACCGAGCCAGCCGAGCCGGTCGAAGTGGTGGTACTCGGCCGGATTCGCGGTCGCGAGCACGAGCGCATCCTCCACCCGGACGCCGCACGACACCGCGAGCCGCACGCAGTCGTTGACGTGACCGTCGCGCAGGATCGTGTCAGGCTCGCGGTCGTCGGTGCACAGCGCGACCCGCGACGTTCCGTGCCTGAGCACGGTGGGGATCAGCGCCGCCAGGTCACGGCTCGCCGAGCCCTGGCGGGCGAAGATCCACATTCCCTTGCTGCGCTTCTCCTCCGCCTCGGCCAGCGTTGTGCACTCGTGATCGGACTCCACCCCGGCCGCGAGGTAGGCGTCGAGTGACGGGCCGGTCAGGCCCGGCGCATGGCCGTCCACCCTGCGGTCGCCCGCCGCGGCGATCTTCTCGAGCAGCTCGGGGTCACCGGCCACCACGCCAGGGAAGTTCATCACCTCGGCGACGCCGATCGCACCGGGCTGGGCGAGCAGCTCGCGCAGCTCGGCAGGGTGCACCTCGGCGCCGGGGCTCTCGAACGGCGAGGCCGGCACGCAGCTCGACGCGCAGATGCCGAAGGTGAACGGAAGCCGCTGCGTGGCCTGGGCAAGCGCCGCGACGCCGCGCACGCCGAAGACGTTCGCGATCTCGTGCGGGTCGGCGGCGATCGCGGTCGTCCCATGCGGCAGCACGGCCCTGACGAACTCATCCGCCCACATCTTGGTGGACTCCAGGTGCATGTGGGCGTCTATGAATCCCGGGGTCAGCGCGGCCCCGCCCACGTCGGCGACCTCGCGAGCCTCGCGCGGCCCCCACCCGGCCACGATGCCGTCGGCGATCGCAAGGTCGGTCTCGACCCACTCCCGGGTGCCGGGCACGAACACCTTCCCCCCGGTGATCAGCAGGTCAGCTGGCTCGTCGCCGCGTGCGACCGCGAGGATCCTGGCTGTGCCTCGTCGAGCGGACATCTCGCGCCTCCGGAGTCCGCGGCTCATCGCCGCCTGATCGGGCCGATCTGGCCCGAGTGTAGAGCGGTGCACGATCGCGTGTCATGGGCCGATAGGCCCGAGATCGGCGTCCCCGTGGTCACCTCTGGGGACCTTCGCCACTTATCGGCGGCACGGTCGGCTGGCTAGCCTGACCTCATCCACGGCCGGCGACACCGCGCAACGGAGGGCGCTCGCGATGAGCATTCAGCTGGCAGACCGGGTGCCCGGTGTCGGCGAGAACATGCCGCGCGTGGACGCGGTGGCGAAGGTCACCGGCGAGTTCAGGTACGCCAGCGACCTGTCCGCCGACGGGATGCTGTGGGGCGCGGCGCTCAGGTCGCCGCATGCGCACGCCAGGATCAAGTCGATCGACACGCGTGCGGTCAGGGAGTTGCCCGGAGTCCATGCGGTGCTTGTCGCCGCCGACCTGCCTGGCAAGCGCACCTTCGGGCTCAACTTCGACGATCAGCCGGTGCTCGCCGAGCACGTGGTGCGCTACCAGGGCGAGCCGGTGGCGCTGGTCGCGGCCGACACCGCCGACCTGGCTCGCCAGGCGGTCCGCCGGATCGTCGTGGACTGGGATCCGCTCCCCGTGCTCGCCGACATGGAGGCGGCGCTGCGACCGGACGCGCCAAGGCTGCACGACTTCGGCAACGTGCTCCGCCACGTGCACCTCGTGCACGGGCAGCCGGACCGGGCGGCCGCCGACGTCTGGGTGGACGGCTACTACGAGACGGCCAGGCAGGACCAGGCGCCGCTGGGACCCGAGGCTGGCCTGGCCATCCCCGACCCGGACGGCGGCGTGCAGCTGCACGTGGCCACCCAGTGGCTGCACGCCGACCGCGAGCAGATCGCGCCGTGCTTGCGCCTCCCGCTTGACAAGGTGCGGCTGACCCTTGCCGGGGTGGGCGGCGCCTTCGGGTCGCGCGAGGACATGCACGTCCAGGTGCACGCCTGCCTGCTGGCGCTGCGTACCGGCCGCCCGGTGAAAATGTCGCTGGGCCGCGAAGAGTCGTTCCACGCGCACGTGCAGCGGCATCCGGCCAGGATCTGGATGCGCCACGGCGCGTCGTCCGACGGGCGGCTGCTGGTCGTCGACGCCAGGCTGCTCTTCGACGGCGGTGCCTATACCTCGTCGTCGGCGGCGGTGGTCGGCAATGCGGTGACGTTCGCGGCCGGGCCCTACGAGGTGCCGCATGTGCGGATCGAAGGGTCAGCGGTCTACACCAACAACCCGCCGTGCGGCGCCATGCGCGGCTTCGGCGCCCCACAGGTGTGCTTCGCGCACGAGGCGCAGATGGACAAGCTCGCGGCTAGGCTCGGCATGGATCCGGTGGCCTTCCGGCTGGGCAACGTCCTGCGGCCGGGGTCGGTGCTACCCACCGGGCAGGTGCTCACCGGCAGCGCCCCGGTCGCTCAGGTGATCGAGGCCTGCCAGGCGCTGCCGCTGCCCGCGGAGGAGCTGACCGTCGGCCGCGACCCGAGGCACTATCCCGGCGGGGTCGCCAACGTGACCCATGGCGAGGGACTGCGGCGGGGCACGGCGATCGCGGTCGGCTACAAGAACGTCGCGTTCAGCGAGGGATTCGACGACTCGGCGGACGCCAGGGTCACCCTGGCACTGGGCCCTGACGGACCGTTCGCGCAGGTGCACACCGCGGCGGTGGAGATGGGCCAGGGCCTGACAACGCTGCTCACCCAGATCGTGCACACCGAGCTTGGCGTCGGCCAGGTGGTGCTGCACGCCGCCGATACGCAGGTGGGCGACGCCGGGTCCACTTCGGCGTCCCGCCAGTCGATGATGGCCGGCGGCGCGGTGCAGCTGGCGTGCGAGGATGCGCGGGCGCTGGTCTTCGCGCGGGCCAGGGCGCTGACCGGAGCCGGTGGGAGCCTGGCGCTGGCCGACGGGCGAGTGCTCGCCGACGGCCTCGCCGTGGCCGAGCTGGCTGATCTGCTCACCGAACCCGCCCGCGGCGAGGCCAGGTTCCGGCACCGGGCCACCGCCGGGTTCGACGAGAACGGGCAGGGCGACATCCACGCGAGCTTCGCCTTCGCGGCCGAGCGCGCGGTGGTGGAGGTGGACACCGAGCTCGGCCTGGCCCGCGTGGTGCAGATCGCGGCAGCACTGGACGTCGGCAAGGTGATGAACCCGATCGGGCTGGCCGGGCAGGTGCAGGGCGGCACGGCGCAGGGCCTGGGTCTGGCGCTGATGGAGCAGGTACAGGTGGACCAGGGCGTGATACGCAACGCGTCGTTCACCGACTACCTGATCCCTACCGCGCTCGACATGCCGCCCGTGCTCTCCGCGGCGGTCGAAGTCCCCGAGCCCGGCTCGCCTTACGGGCTGAAGGGCGTGGGGGAGTCGCCGACGATCGTCGCTACCGCGGCGATCGCCGGTGCGCTGCGCGCCGCCACCGGCCGTGAGCTTAACCGGGTCCCGGTCTGCCCGGACGACCTGGCCGGGCTGACCGACGGCGCCACGACCATAGGCCGGGCGCCCGTGCCGGAGGTGCCCGGCCAGTGGCCGGTCGCCTACTACTGGACCAGGGACCGGTCGGCCAGCACGTCGTGCTGACTCCTGTCCTAGCTCATGGTCAGCGCCATGACGGCCTTCTGGCCGTGCAGGCGGTTCTCGGCCTGGTCGTAGACGGCCGACTGCGGGCCGTCGATCACCTCGTCGGTGACCTCGACGTTCCGGTCGGCCGGCAGCGGGTGCATGAAGATGGCGTCCGGCCCGGCCGTGGCCATCCTCGGCGCGTTGGTGATCCACGAGCCGTAGGAGTCGATCAGCTTCGCGCCCTGCGCCTCGTCGGTGGTGGTCAGCATCGCGCCCCAGCTCTTGGCATAGACCACGTCGGTGCCCGTGAATCCCGCGTCGAAGTCGTGCGAGATCTCGAAGCTCGCGTGAGCGCGCCTGGCGTACTCCCTGGCCTGATCGACGATCTCGGGCATCAGCTCGAACTCGGGCGGGTGGACAAGCCGTACGTTCATGCCGAACCTGGGCAGCAGCAGCGCCAGGCTCTGCGGTGCGCTGATCGGTTTCTGGTAGCTGGAGGCGTACGCCCAGCTGATCGTGGCGGTGCGGCCGCGCGGGTCGCCGAACCGCTCGATGATCGTCATCAGGTCGGCGAGCGCCTGGTGCGGGTGGTAGATGTCACACTGCATGTTGAGCACGGGCACCCGGCTCGCCTCGGCGACGTCGCGCAGGTAGCCGTTGCCGACCTGCCAGTCGATGTACCTGATCGCGATGCCGTCGTTGTACCTGCCGAGAATCTCGCCGATCTCCTTGGCCGTGTCGCCGTGCGCGATCTGGGTGGACCGGCTCTCGATGAACTGGGCGTGCCCGCCGAGTTGCGCCATGCCGGCCTCGAACGAGGCCCTGGTGCGGGTGCTGGCGTAGAAGAACAGCATGGCGAGCACTCTGTCGCGCAGGTAGGGGTGCGGCTGCCCGAGCGCGCGGTCCCGCTTCAGCGCGAAGGCGACGTCGAGCACGGTGTCGATCTCGTCCTTGGTCCACTCGGACAGGTCGATCAGGTCGCGCCCTCGCAGGTGCGTCTGCATGGCCCGCTCCCTACTCCGCCGCACCGAGCAGCATGGAGATCAGCGCCATCCTCATCACCACGCCGTTGAATGCCTCCACCCAGTACCTGTTGTGCCTGGTCTCGTCGACGTCGGTGGGCAGCTCGTCCATCCGCGGCAGCGAGTGCAAGATGATCGAGTCGCTCTTGGCCTTGTCGCGCAGCAGGTCCCTGGTGACCCGGTAAGGCACCGGGGTGAAGCCGGCGTCCTTGGCGGGCTCCACCCTGGACTGGGTGTAGTCCGGCTGAACGACGGGCTCCATGTAGATGACGTCGGCATCGGAGATGCAGTCAGCGACGCTGCTGACCTCCCGGTAGCAGGTATTGCGCTCGTCGAGCTCGGCCTTGAACTCCGGCAGCAGCGACATCTCCGGCGGGCTCACCACCAGCGCCTCCATGTCGAACTGCGACATCGCGTACAGGATCGAGTGCATGGTCCGCATCCGCATGTCGCCGACGCACAGCACGCTGAGCCCATCAAGCCGACCCCTTGACCGCCAGATCGTGTACAAGTCGGTGAGCACCTGGGTGGGGTGCTCGCCCCAGCCGTCACCGCAGTTGATCACCGGCACCGAGGCCCAGCGGGCCGCCTCGGCCGGCGCGCCCTGCTGGTAGTGGCGCATCGCGATCACGTCACCGTAGTACTCGAGCATGTGCACGGTGTCCTTGATCGACTCGGAGTAGAAGTCGCCGGCCCTGGTCATCTTGGCGTCAGCGAACCCGAGCACGTGCCCGCCGAGCCGGTGCATCGCCGCCTCGGTGGCCAGCCTGGTCCGCGTGCTCGGCTGGTAGAAAGCCGTCAGCAGCGTCTTGTGCGTGAGCAGGTCGCCGTTGCGGCGCTCGGCCGCGTAGGGCCGCAGCCGCTCGCAGACGCTGAAGATCTGGAAGTACTCCTCGCGCTCGAAGTCCTTGAGCGAGAGGATGTCGCGGCCGATGAAGCTCTTCATGGTCCTGTCCTTTGCAGATTGCCTTTACCTGCGTGCCTTGCCTGAATGCCTTTACTGGGTGAATGCGTCGATCATGAGCTCTACGTCGTCGCCGAGCGGGTACAGCACCGGGCAGGTGGCGCCGGCCGCCAGGTACTCCTCCACCTTGGCGATGCACTCGTCCGGCGTCCCGGTCGCCGTGATCGCCTGCACGGCCTCGTCGGGGACCAGCCGGGCGGCCCGCTGGATGTCGGCCGCGCTGGCCGGCCAGGTCAGCACCTTGCCGATCCGCTCGATGATCCCTGGGTCGATCCCGCTTGCGGCCATGATGTGCGGCTGCTGGCCCAGGTACTGCGTCAGCAGCTCGCGCGCCCGGTCCAGGGCGGCACGGCGGTCGGTGTCCATCGAGCAGACGATGAGCTGCGGCCGGTCTAGGTCCTGCACGCTGCGCCTCGCCCTGGCAGCGCCGGCCGCGAGGGCGTCAAGCGCGCGCTCGTTGTAGGCCGGGCTGACCATGTAGTTGAGCACCACCCCGTCGGCGATCTCGCCGGCCAGCTCCATCATCTGCATGCCGGTGGCGCCGATGTAGATGGGAACGTTCCGAGGCGACCGGTCACCGTGCACCACGTCGATCTCGACGTCGTCGAGGTGTACGAACTCGCCCGCGTAGCTGACCCGCTTGAGCGTCAGCAGCTGCCTGGTCGCCTCGACCACCTCGCGCATCGCGCGCAGCGGCCTGCGTCGGTCGATGCCGACCTTGGCGGCCAGCGGATCCCACCACGCGCCGAGCCCGAGCATGATCCGGTGCGGAGCCAGCTCGGCGAGCGTGGAGAAGGTCGCCGCGAGCAGCGCGACGTTCCTGGTCCAGATCGGGATGACGCCGGAGCCCACCTTGATCCGGTCGGTCACCGCGGCGTAGGCGGCCATCGGGACGGTGGCCTCGCGCACCAGGCGGCTCTCCGCCTGCCAGACGGCGTCGAAGCCGCGTTCCTCGGCGTAGCGCGCGTAGCGCATGCCGTCCCTGATCGAGTGCTTGTCCTGCAGGTACAGGGCGACCCGGCCGGTGCTTGTCAGTGTCATGGGGACATACCTCCGGCGGGCAAGAACGGGTGCGGCGGCAGGTCGGCGAGGCGGTCCCACAGTCGCAGGGACTCGCTCCTGGCCTTCGCGGCGAGTTCAGCCGCGTCGATCATGGTGTGCTGGCGATCGGCGATCACCAGCCGGCCGGCCACGACCACGTCCCTGACCTGACCGGGCGAGCAGCCGTAGATCCAGTGCCCGGGCAGGGTTTGCGCGGTCAGCGGCGCGGGGGCGGCGTAGTCGAGCACCACGAGGTCGGCCGGGGCGCCCGGCGCGATGCGCCCGAGCAGCGGCTCGCCGAAGATCCGGCCGGCAGCCCGGGCGCCGGCCGCGAGGCGGTCCAGCGGCCAGGACGGCGGCGTGCGCAGGCTCGCCTCCCTGGCCCGAAAGTACGCGGCCTGCGACTCGGTGATCATGTCGCCGCCGATGCCGTCCGTGCCGAGCGCGACCCGGTCGCCTGGCACGGCGACCGCGGGCCGGGCGGCCACGGCCGTTCCGGCCCCGGCAGCGCCGGTCACCGGGCTGTGCCCGACCCCGTTGTTCATGTTGCTGCGCGCGTTCAGCGCGACCGTCGCGCCAGACTCGGCGATGATGCGAGCCTCGGCGTCGTCGATGCGCACGCAGTGCGCGAGCAGCGCCGCGCTGGTCAGGATCCCCGTGCCGTGCAGTCGCTGGACGACGCGGCACCCGTGCAGCGCGGCCGCGTCGGCCTGGTCCGCTGCGTCCTCGGCGACGTGGATGTGCACCCCGACCCCGGCGTCGGCGGCGGCACTCGCGCACGCCTCGAGCGTCCGGTCGGACAGCGTGAACGAGGCGTGCGCGCCGACCATTCCCCTGGCCAGCGGGCGCCGGGCGGCCGCGAACCTGATGCTCTCCTTCAGCCCGGCGGCGGCGCGACCGGCGCCGTCCCGGTCGCTCACCTCGTAGCACAGCACGCTGCGCAGCCCGAGCCCGGCCAGCGCGTCGCCGATGACGTCGAGCGAGCCGTCGATAAAGTTCGGCGATGCGTGGTGGTCGATCACCGTGGTGGTGCCGGCCAGCAGGGCATCAAGCCCTCCGACCATAGCCGACAGCCGTACGGCAGGCTCGTCGAGCGCCCGGTCGAGGCGCCACCAGACCCGCTGGAGTATCTGCGTGAAGTTGGCGGGCGGGGGGAGCGAGTAGGGCATGCCGCGGGACAGCGCCGAGTACAGGTGGGTGTGGGCGCAGACGTTGCCTGGCAGCACCAGGGTGCCCGTGCAGTCGCGGCGTGGCACGCCGGCCGGCGCCGTGCCCACCGCGGCGATCCTGCCGTCCTGCACCAGCACGTCGCTGCTGGTCAGCTCTACCGGGTCGAGGCCGGCCGCGACCGTTCCGCCGCATAGCGCCAGCGTGGTCACGGTGTTTCCCCGCTCGCCTCCGGGGAACCCGACCGGCTCGCCGAGGGTGCACGCACCAGCCTCGGCACCGCGGCCCTGGCGGCCGCCGAGTCCTTCATCGGCAGCCGGGTGCGGTAGGTCCCCTCGAACGCGTGCAGCGCGCCGGCGACCGCGCTGGCCGTGGGGACGAGGCCGATCTCGCCGACTCCCTTGGCGCCATAGGGTCCCTCAGGCTGATGCTCCTCGATGAAGACGCACTCCACCTCAGGCATGCCGGCCGCCGGGATGATGTTCAGTGACTTGAGCGTGGTGGTGACCGGCACCGCGTCGGCGACGACGTACTCCTCGGACAGGCTGTGGCCCAGGCCCATGTGCACCGCGCCCTCGATCTGGCCGGCCAGCAGCGTCGGGTTGAGCACCTTGCCCACGTCGTGCGCGGCGATGACCTTGTCGATCGCACCGTCGTCGGAGAGGATCACCACCTGGGTCGCCCAGCCGTAGGCGAAGTGCGTGACCGGGCGGTCGGTGCTGGCGCCCGGCCTGGTGGTCCAGTCCACCACCGCCTCGCCGTGGAACTCCTGCCCGGCGAGGATGGCGATGGGCCGTCCGTCCAGCTTCTCCTTGAGCCTGGCCGCCGCGTCGATCACCGCTCGCCCGCCGAGCACGGTGGCGCGAGACGCGGTCGTCTGCCCGCACCCGAGCTCGCGGCCGGTGTCCACGGCCACGTGCACCACTCCGGGCGCGATGCCGAGCTCGGTGCAGGCGATCTGCATCAGCACGGTGTGCACGCCCTGGCCCATCTCGGTCCACGGGTGCAGCAGCGTGACCGACCCGTCCGCCTCGGGGCGCAGGATCGCCCTGCCGTACTCGGTGAGCCCGTTGCCGACGCCGACGTTCTTCACCGCGCACCCGATCCCCGCGTACCTGGCCGAGCGGTATGCGTCCCTGACGGCGAGCAGGGTCTGCCGCAGGCCCACGCCCGGGCCGAGCCGCTGGCCGGTGCCGAAGGCGTCGCCCACGTCCACCGCGTTGCGCCAGCGGATCTCCCAGCCGTCGATACCGACCCGCTCGGCGAGGCGGTCGAGCATGCCCTCGATCGCGAAGTTGGTCTGGTTCGCGCCGAACCCGCGCATGGCGCCGCAGGGCGGGTTGTTGGTGTAGACGGCCCTGGCCACGACGTCGACGGCGGGCAGCCGGTACACGCCGCAGGCGTGTCCTGCCGCGCGCTCGAGCACCTTGCCGCCGACGCTCGCGTAGGCGCCGGTATCGCCGGTGATACGGGCGCGCAGGCCGAGCAGGCGGCCTTCGCCGTCGCAGCCGACCGTGTAGGTGAGGGTCAGCGGATGTCGCTTGACATGGAATCGCAGGCTCTCGGCCCGGCTCAGCGTCAGCTTGACCGGCAGGCCGGTCCGCAGGCAGAGCAGCGCCGCGTGACCCTGGACGTTGAGGTCCTCCTTGGCGCCGAACGCGCCGCCGGCCGACACCAGGGTGATTCTGACCTTGTCTTCCGGCAGGCCGAGCAAGCCGGCGACCTGGCGGCGGTCGCTCCAGATGCCCTGGCCCTGGGAGTAGCAGTGCACGCCGCCGTCACTGTCCGGGCAGGCCAGCGACGACTCCGGCTCGAGGAAGGCATGCTCGATGAACTGGGTCTGGAATGTCTCGGTCAGCACGTGCTCGGCCTCGGCCAGGGCGCCATCCACATCGCCGCGGTGCAGCTCGGTGGCCGAGAGGACGTTGCCGGGCGCGTGCGCATGCAGCTGCGGCGCGCCGTCGGCCAGCGCGCTCGCCGGCTCGGTCAGCGGCTCGTGTACCTCGTAGCTGACCTCGATCAGGGCCGCGGCTGCCCGGGCCGCCGCCCTGGACCTGGCCGCGACGATCGCGAGCACGTCGCCGGTGTACCTGGTGGTCTCGCCGACGGCCACGAGCTGCGGCCAGTCCGAAATGAGCTCGCCTTGCAGCCGCTCGCCCGGCACGTCATCAGCGGTCAGCACCGCGACCACATCGGGATGAGCGCGTGCCCTGGTACCGTCGATGCGGAGCACGGTGGCCCGCGGGTGGTCGGCGAACCTGATGGCCCCGTGCACCATGCCGGGCAGCGTCATGTCGTTGATGTACGGCTTGTCGCCGAGTGCGAGCTCGCGGCCCTGATAGCGCGCCGTCGACGACCCGATCAGGCCGCTCGTATCGACGGCCGGTCTCGGCTCGCCGCGCCGGGCCGCGGCCGCCAGCATGATCGCGTCGATGATCTTGACGTAGCCGGTGCACCGGCACAGGTTCCCGGCCAGCGCCGAGGCGACCTGCTCCCTGGCCGGGTCGGCGGTCTTGGCGAGCAGCGCCTCGGCCTTCATCACGATGCCCGGCGAGCAGAATCCGCACTGGGAGGCGCCGGCCGCCACGAAGCAGTCAGCCCAGGCCTCCCGGTCGGCGGCGGACAAGCCATCGGCGGTCGTGATGCACCGCCCGGCGAACCTGGCAGCCGGCTGCGCGCACGACACCACGGCCTTGCCGTCGGCGAGTACCGTGCAGGCGCCGCACGAGCCCTCGGGTGCGCAGCCGTCTTTGGCCGAAGTGACACCGCAGCGCTCGCGCAGTGCCTCGAGCAGGTGCTCGCCCGGCCGTACGTCCACGGAAACCGGTCGGCCATTCAGCGTGAATTCCATCGCCGCCGCCTCGCTCGCCCGGATCTACCCGGATCATCTTCGGTGTCCGTCAAATCCGTTTCCAGGGACCTTAGGAAGGCCATAGGTCCCGTCCTGCTGCGTTCCCGCGCCGCACCCCAGTGAACAGCACGGCGACCCGCTCGTCCGGCCCCACGACGCCATGAGCGCGCAGGTCAAGCAGGCCGGCCAGGCCCGACGTGCCGGTCGGGTCGGCCGCGCTGCCCGTCTGCGAGGCCAGCCGGTTCGCCTCGGCCAGCCGGTCCTCGCAGACCACGAGCGGCCGCCCGCCGGTCCGCAGCATGGCGGTCACCACGGCACGCCAGTCATAGGTCTCGTCGTCCAGGATGCCGGTCGCGATGCTGGCAGGCTCGCTCTCCCACGGCCACATGTAGGCCGACCTGTGCCGCGCGGCCGCCGCCATGACCCGCTCGATCCCGGCGGCCGAGGCATCGTCGCCGAGCTCGCCCCGCACTCGGTGGTAGGCGCGTTCCAGCGGGTGCGCGCTGGTCGTCTGCACGGTGTGCAATGCGGGCTCGGCGCCGATCGCGCCGAGTTCGGCCGCCTCCCGCAGTCCCTGCGCGCAGGCGCTCGCCAGCGCACCGCCGCCGACCTGCACCACCAGGTGGTCCAGGCCGGGACCGCCGGCCAATGCGCTGGCGATCTCGTACGCCAGCGTCTGGCCGCCCTCGATGACCAGCCCGTTCTCGTTGCCCTGGCAGGTGAACGGCACCGCGCCGTCGGCCAGCGCCTGGCGCAGCGCCGCGTAGCAGGGATCGCCGGTCACCCCGGGCTCGCGCGGGCACACCACAAGGTCGCTGCCCAGGGTGCCGAGCCTGCGCACCACCGCGGCGTCGGCCTCTGGCGGCAGGAACACGCGCAGCGTGCGCCCGGCCGCCCTGGCCAGGACGGCGGCGGCCAGCGCCGCGTTCCCGCAGCTCGCGATCGCCAGGTCGGGCCGGGCCCCGGCGGTGAGGCCGAGCCGGTCCGCCACATCCAGGTGGATCAGCAGGCCCATCAGGTGGCGGCCCTTGTGCGAGCCTGACACGTTGCCGGTCTCGTCCTTGACCCAGACTCCGCCGTCGGCCGAGAACCCCAGCTTCTCGCTGAGCAGGTCGTCGCGGCCGAAGGGCGTGACCGCGAACCCGTGCCCGTCGACCTGCGCGATGGAACGCTCGCGGGCCGCGACCAGCCCGGTGTACTCGGCGTCGGTCAGGCCGCCGTCCCGTGCCAGGTAGTACGAGTGCATCAGCGTCCGGTAGGCGGTGAACGGGTCAGTCTCGGCGCCGCGGTCAGGGAACCGCAGCCGTGCGGTGTCGAGCACCCTGACCAGCACGTGGTCGACGTCGTCCGACCCGGCATGCGGGCAGCGGAACGGGTAGGGGTCGGCCTGCCCGGCCACGTACCCGCAGCCGGAGCACGAGATGGTGCAGGCCGGCGCCGTCACAGGTCCTCGATCACCTTGGTGCGCGCGTTGAACTCGCCGATCAGCGCGTCCCAGGCGGCCACCTTGTCGCGCAGCCCGGTCCAGAACGAACCGGACCTGCGGGCCAGGAAGTCGGCGACACTCAGCCCCTGCTGCTCCACCCAGGTGTAATAGCCGAGATCGAAGATGCGCTCCCGATCCCGCAGACTGGTCTCGAGCAGGTCGTCGGTGCCCGCCGCGAGCACCCACCGGCCGAAGGCCTCGGCTGCGGCCGCCTCGTCGTAGCCGCCGGGGTAGTCGCGGGCAAGCACCCGCTCTCGCTCGCTGCCGTACATCTCGGCACCGTCGGTGGCGACGGTCATCACCACGTCGCCGGGACCGAGCCGCAGGTACCTGGCCATCTTGATGGCGGCGATGACGTTGCAGATGCTGGACAGCCCGAACGCGGGCAGGTCGGCCAGGGTCTCCCGGGTCACGCCGCGCCGCCTGGCCAGGTAGTCTCGCCCTGCTGCCGAGCTGAACAGGACGCCAAGCTGGTCGGTGGCCCGGTCGGAGACGGCGACCACGGCGTCGGTGTTCATCACGTTGTGGATCAGCGGAACGTGCTTGTCGCCGATGCCCTGGATGTTGTGCTCGCCGAACCCGTTGTACAGCAGGGTCGGGCACTCAAGCGCCTCGGCGGCCACTATCCAGGCGCCGTAGGCCTCCTTGAGATAGTCGCCCGCGCCGAGCGTGCCCGCCGACCCCGAGGCGGAGACGAAGGCGCGCAGTCGCAGCGACGGCTCGGCGGCCGCCAGCGAGCCGAAGACGCTGCCGAGCGCCGGCCCGGTGCAGGAGTAGTGGATGAGGTGGTTGCCGAACTCCGCGAACTGATTGAAGATCACGTTTACCGGATCGGCGGCCAGCTCGGCGCACTTGTCGTAGATCTCCTTGACGTTGCTCTCCGAGCCGGGCGTCCTGATGATGTCCTCGGGTGCGCTCACCCACTGCTCGAGCCAGGCGAACCGCTCCCGGCTCATCCCCGCGGGCAGCACAGCGACTCCGCGCGAGCGCATCAGCCGGGAGATGGCCACGCCACCCCGGCAGTAGTTACCGGTGGATGGCCAGACCGCGCGCTGGGCGGTCGGGTCGAACTGGCCGGTGACCACTCTGGGCGCGAGGCAGCCGTAGGCCGCGAGCACCTTGTGCGCCCTGATCATCGGAAAGCAGTCGCCCAGCGCGACCACGATCCGCGCCTGCGTGCCGGTCAGCTCGGCTGGGAGTACCACGTGCGCGGGGACGTCGGCGAGGCCGGTCCGGTCGCGGCCGTTGTACCAGTGCACCCGGAACAGGTTGAGCGGGTGCGCCTCGTCCGGCTTCACGCCGGCGAGCGCCCGGCCGATGGTGGCGGGGATCCGGCGCGGGTCGGCGAGTTCGGCGAAGGTGGGCAGCGCGATGCCCGCGTCGCGAAACCGCGCGGCCGCCCGATCGCGGACTGCCGAGTCGACGATGTGATCTTCGAGTCCAGGTACTGGCATCGGGCACGCTCCCTCCACCGCGGCTGGCCGGCCGAGGCCTGTGGCCGATTATCGGCGCGCGGCCAAGCGGCGATGCAGGGTCGGAAGTCCTGAGCCGCCTGCTCGCACGCGTCGCCGCCGAGCTGCAAACGATATTCGAACCGACTAGGTCATCCCGTGACGAATATTGACTCACGGTGACGTCTGGTCTTGTCCATTGCGAACTTCGGGATCTAGCATCCCAACCAAGTCGAAGGCGGCGCTGCTGGAGGGCCGATGAGCGATACCGCGTCAAGGAAGATCGAGGCCGCGCAGGACGTCAGCGACAGCGAGTACCTCCGCCAGCTTGGGGTCGAGCCGCGCTTCAAGCGGGCACTCGGCTTCTTCACCGGCTCGCTCTTCGCCATCGCCTTCCAGGGCCCGACCACAGGCGCCCTGCTGATTACCGGGGCTACCCTGGCGCTCGGCGGCCCGGCGTTCATCTGGGCCATTCCGGTGATCTTCCTGCTGCAACTGCTGCTCGCGCTCAGCTGGGCCGAGCTCAGCTCGCACTACCCGCTCACCGGCGGCATCTACCAGTGGGCCAGCCGGCTCGGCGGCGGGTTCCTCGGCTGGATGACCGGGCTGTTCTATGTGTTCGCGATCGTGCTCGTGATGCCCGCGGTCGGCCAGGTCGTCGGCGTGGTCTTGTCCGGGCTGTTCACCAGCCTCAAGCTGACCACGGCGACCCTGGTGGTCATCTCGGTCATTACCACCCTGGTCGCTGCCGTCGTGATGGCCACCAGCGTCCGCGTGGTCGCGCTGCTGAACAGCATCGGCGTGGTGCTCGAGCTCGCCGTGCTGCTCGGCGCCGCGGTCGGGCTGCTGCTGCACCAGCACCAGAGCCTGTCCGTGCTCGGCAACACCGGCGGGGTGGCGGGCACCGGAAGCTACCTGTTCCCGTTCCTCGTGGTGGTCGCGCTGGTCGTCACCCAGCTTGTCGGGTTCGAGACGGCGGGCGCCTTTGCCGAGGAGACCGCCAAGGCACGGATCAAGCCGAGCCAGGCGATCATCGCGGGCCTCGGCGGCACCGCGCTCGTGCTGTTCATCTTCGACTTCGCGCTGCTGCTCGCCATCCCAGGGGTCAAGTCGGCGATGGCCGACCCCAACCTGATCCCCGACGTGCTGACCTCGGCCCTCGGCTCGGGCTTCGCCAAGCTCTTCCTGGTCGGCGCGCTCGTGGCGGTGTTCAGCACGGCGGTGGCCACGCTGGCCACGATCGTGCGGATGATCTACGGCATGGCGCGCAACGATCAGCTGCCCGGGTCGCGGTTCATGACCAGGCTGTCCGGGCACACCACCGAGCCGCTCGGCGCGATCGTGGTGGCGACCGTGCTGTGCATCCTGCCGCTGATCTTCATCAAGCGGATCCCGGTGATCGTGGCCTCGATCACGGCCCTGATCATCATCCCCTACATCATCGTGCTCGGTTCCCAGCTGGTGCGCAGGCTGCGCGGCTGGCCGACCGAGGCGTCCAGGTTCAACCTCGGCCGGTGGGGCCTGCCGATCACGGTCGCCGGGCTGGTCTGGACGGTCGTTATCCTGCTCGACGCGGCCTGGCCGCGTGAGATCACCAACCCCACCCTCGGCCCGCTGCCGGTCATCGAGGACCTCGGCATCGGCACCATCGTGGTCGGGCTGATCTGGTGGTTCGCCAGCCTGCGCCATAGGCACGCGGCGACCGCCGACGTCCCGTCCGAGCCTGCCGTGCGGCAGTGAGGTGGCATGAACTTCGACGACGCGCTCGAGATCACCAGCACCGTCGAGGCCAACGGCCTCGAGCTCGGCGAGCGGACCCCGGTCTGGCCTGACTTCCCGCTTGACGAGTACCGGCTCAGGTACGGGCGGCTGCGGGCGCTGATGGCCGAGCAGGGGCTCGACGCCCTGGTGCTGACTCAGGAGGAGCCGGTCCGTTACCTGTCCGGCTACAACTCGGTGATCTGGGCGGTCGGCCGGTGGCTGCCGACGGTCTTCATCGCGGCGCTCGACCCGCGCGGCGCGGTGCTGATCGCATCGCAGTTCGACGCCGGCTGTGCCGCCGGCACGTCGTGGACCGGGACGGTGGACACCTACCGCCGGGTGGAGGAACTGCCCGGCAAGATCGCCAGGCACCTGGCAGTGATCGGGGCGCGGCAGGACCGGGTCGGGTTCGAGCTGGGGCCCGCCAGCATCATGGCGCTGCCGAAGGTGATCGCCGACCAGGTCACCGCCCGGTGCGGCCAGCCGGCCAGGGACGCCAGCCGCCTGCTCTCGGCCCTGCGGATGATCAAGAGCCCGCTGGAGATCGACAGGATCCGCCGGTCCGTCGACGCGGCGACGGCCGGCTACCGTGCCGGGCTCGACGCGGCCGCGGCCGGGATGACCGAGCGGGAGCTTGTCGCGATCATCGCGGCCGAGATGCACAGGAACGGCACCACGGCCGGCACCAAGCCGCTGTTCGTCAACTGCGTCTCCGGCCGCACCAGGTACCCGCTGGTGGACTCCCCGGCCTCGGACAACGTGCTCGCGGTCGGGGACATCGTGTTCGTCGACGGCGGCGGCGCCTGCGACGGCTACGTCTCCGACATCCTGCGGCTCATCGGGATCGGCCGGATCAGGCCGCAGGACCGCAGGTACGCGGAGGTCGCCGCGGGCGCCACCCAGTCGATGATCGACGCACTGCGGCCGGGCGTGCGGGTGTCCGAGCTGATCAGGACGGCGGTCAAGTACGTGGCCGGCGAGGGCGTCACCGACGAGGTGGGCGGCGTGGCCGGCCACGGCATCGGGCTTGAGCTGTGGGAGCGCCCGCTGATCAGCGAGCACGACGACCCCGACGACGACGTCGCGGTGCGGCCAGGCATGGTGCTCTGCCTCGAGCCGATACTCGCGCCGCCGCACGCCGAAGGCGGGCTGGCCGGCATCTTCGTCTTCGAGCAGCAGGTGCTGGTGACCGAGGGCGGCTGTGAGGTGCTCTCCGGTGCCCTGCCCGCCAGGCTGTGGGAGGCGGGCGGCGGTTGAGCGGGGTCCTGTACGTCAGCCCGATGCCCTACGGCGCGAACGCCGCGGTGGACGCGATCTGCCACGCCATGGCGGCCAGGCTCGCCGAGCGCGGTGCCGAGTTCCGGGTGGCCTACGCGGACTTCGCCGAGCCTGCCTGGCGTGAGGCGGCCGCCCAGGCGGTGACGGCGGGAGCCGACGCCGGCTATGACGTGATCGTGATCTGGGTGATCGACCCGGCCGTGCCCGCCGAGGCGGTCGCCTACGCCCGCGGCCGCGGCGTGCCCGTGGTAACCGTGGAGCGGCCCAGATTCGCCGTGGACGCCTGCGTGGTCTACCCCAACTTCAACCACGGCGTCTACATGGCCGAGTTCCTCGGCTCGCTGCTCGGGCCAGGGGCCAGGGTGGCCGTGGTGGGCGGCCCCGACGTGGTCGACGACATCGAGCTGCTGCTCGGGATCAGGCACGGCCTGAGCGCGGCGGGGCTGGTGACCGTCAACGACCCCGAGGACCCGAGGTACAAGAACACCTCGGACGTGGCGTCCGGCGGGCAGGAGAAGACGGCGAACCTGCTCGCTGACTTTTCCAGCCTGGACGGCCTGGTGCCGTTCAACGACGAGACGCTGCTCGGCGCGATCGCCGCGCTGCGCGCGGCCGGCCGCCTGGGCGAGGTGCGGATGGTGTCAAGGAACGGCACTCCCGCGGCGGTGGACCTGGTGCGGCAGGGACTGCACGACGGCACCTGGGACATCGACCCGATCGGCATCGGCCAGACGGTGGCCGATCTCGCGGCCCGGGCGTCGGCCGGCGAGGGCCTCGACGAGCTGTGCGTGTCAAGCCCGATCGGGCGGATTATCACGCGGGAGCGGGCGCAGACCTGGGTGCCGTGGCACGAGCGGATCGCGTATGGGCCCTTGAGGCCCGCTTTTTAACGCAGCTCGCTTAGGCGATCTCCCACTCGTAGGAGAACTTGACGATGTCGAGGATCATGGACGTCTCGAGCCCGGTGATGCCGTCCATTCGGCTCAGCCGGTTCGAGATGAAGTCGAGGAAGTGCTGCTGGTCGAAGAAGAAGGCCTCGACGATGATGTCGTACCGCCCGGTGGAGACCCCGACGTAGCGGATCTCGCGCTGCCGCTTGAGCTCCTCGCTGATCTCCCGCAGCTTGGGCAGGTGCACCGAGATGCCGATGATCGCCGAGAGGTTCAAGCCAGCCGCGCGCGGGGTCGGCACGGCGACGATGTTGATCAGCCCGCGCGAGACGAGCTGGGCGATCCGCTTCCTGACGGTCGTCTCGGAGACGTGCAGGGCCCGCGCGATCTCGGTGTTCGGCTGCCTGCCGTCCGCCTGGAGGATCTTGATCACCCGGCGGTCGAGCTCGTCGAGCAACTGCTCGGGTACCCGGCCGCGGGCGGCCGGCTCGTCGGCGGGCGGTACCGCCTGAGGTGCGGGCCTAAGCTGGCGAGACCGTCTTGTTCCGCGCCGTGGCTCGGTCATTCTGGCGCTCCCTTCGTCGAATCTCGGCGCCCTGGCTAGAGAGTAGCCGATATTCGACTAATGACACTACCGCCACATTGACATCCGATTCGGGCGGATCTACGTTGCCTTGCAACTGCCCGCTAGGGCGGTCCGCGCCGGACTGCCTGGCAGCACGGGAGGGTACATGGCCGAAGCAGTGGCGTCCGGCACCTCCGCGGCGCCCGGAGTCTTCTCGCGCAAGGCCTCCGGCCTGGTCAGGGTCGGCAACACGGTCGACGTGTTCATCTTCAATGTCGGCCTGGTGTCGGTGGGCATCGCGATCGCGTACAACCAGTACTACGGGCCGAGCCTGTATCCGGGTGCGCAGCCGTGGATTTCCACCCTGCTCGCGGCGCTCGGGATGATCTTCGTGGCGGCCGCCTTCTACTGCTGGTCGGTGGTGTTTCCCAGGTCCGGCGGCGTCTACGTGTTCCTGTCCAGGACGATCAACCCTGGCGTGGCCTTCGTGATGTCGCTGGTCGAGACGATCATCCTGCTGTACTACGCGGCGCTCGCCGCCGGGCTGATCGTCCAGGTCGGCCTCTCCTCGTTCTTCGGCGCCGTCGGCATGGTCTCCGGCAATGCCACGATGACCAGATGGGGCCAGGACGCGGCCAGGCCGGCCGGCGTGTTCTGGATCGGGGCGCTGATCATCGTGGCTGCCGGGGCGCTGCTTGCGTCGGGGACGCGCAGGTACTTCACGTTCCAGCGGGTGCTGTTCGTAGTCGCCGTGGTCGGCCTCGCGGTGATCGCCGGCGTGATGTTGCTGGGCAGCCGCAGCGGGTTCAGATCCAGCCTGACCAGCCTGACCGGGCTGCACTACCAGCAGGTGATCTCCACCGCGAGCAAGCACGGCTTCGTGACCGCGGGCACGAGCTTCTCGGAGAGTTGGAAGTTCGTGATCTGGCCGCTCCTGCCGTTGCTCGGTGCCGTCCAGTCGGTCGGCATCGGCGGCGAGGTGAAGAAGGTGCGCCGCTCGCAGCTCTTCGGGATGCTCGGCGCCGTGATCGCCACCGGCGTGGTCATCGCGCTGTTCGCGCTGCTGGCCAACAAGGACTTCGGCTACACCTTCCAGGGCGCGATCGCCTACAACGCGCTCAGCGGGGTTCCTGCCACGACGTCGACCGCGCCGTACTTCGCCGTGCTCGCCGGGATACTCGGCCACAACGTCTTCCTGTCGGTGGTGATCCTGGCCACATTCGCCGCGTGGATCTGGTTCTGGATCCCGGCCGAGCTCGCGTACACCACGCGCAGCATGATCGCGTGGTCCTTCGACCGGGTGGCTCCCGACAAGCTCGGCTTCGTCAGCGAGACGGTGCATACCCCGGTGGTGGCCATCGGAGTGTCCACCGCGGGAGCGATCGTGTTCATGTGGCTGATCGCCTTCAAGGCGGTTGCGTTCCTTACGTTCATTGAGGTCCTGCTGGTGATCTGGGGCGCGGTGATGGTATCGGCCTTCGTCTTTCCTGCCAGGCGCCGCCAGCTGTATGAGTCCTCGCCGGCCAAGAGCTTCCGGCTGCTCGGCGTCCCGGTCATGCCGGTGGCGGGAGCGATCTCGACCGTATTCTTCGCCGTCATGTTCGTGCTGCTGTGGCGGGACCCGATCGCGGCCGGTCCGCTGTTCAAGCCGTCCAAGATGCCGGTGGAGTTCTGGATCACCCTGGCCGCCGTGGTCGTCGGGACGGCCTGGTACCTGTGGGCCAAGGCGTACCGCAAGCGGCAGGGCATCAACATCAGGCTGGCGTTCCAGCAGATACCGATCGAGTAATGGGACGGCAGCAGACGTGGCCGCTGGACCGGCGCCGGTGATGGACGCGCAGAGCTCGAGCGCCTGGGCAGACCTGTCCACCGAAGCCACCAGGATCGTCGCCGAGGCCGGGGAGGCTGGCGTGACGCTCCGGGTGATCGGGTCGGCCGGCATCAGGCTGCACTGCAGCGCGCCGGGGGAGTTCATGGACCTGCTCGGCCGCCCGGCCAAGGACATCGACTTCGTGGTGCCCGAGAAGCACCGCAAGGGGATGCGGCGCTACCTGGAGTCCCGCGGCTACGTGACCGACCGCGACCTGCTGATCGCGATGGAGGGGACGCGGTACAGCTTCAGCCACGCCGAGCAGGGCATCGAGCTCGATGTGTTCGTCGAGCGGCTGAACTTCTGCCACACGATCGAGGTCCGGTCCCGGCTGCACAGGCACCCGATCACGCTGCCGGTCGAAGAGCTGATGCTGGCGAAGCTCCAGATCATCGAGATGACCGTGACCGACGTCATGGACGTCGGCGTGATCCTGGCCACGCATCAGGTGCGCGAGGATGACGCGGTGCCCGACGCGATCGACGGCAGGCACATCGCCGCGCTGCTGGCCAGGGACTGGGGATTCCACCACACCGCCACCCGCAATCTCGCCAAGATCGCCCAGATGGTCGGGGATGCCGCCGCTATCGACCTGGGACGTGCACCGAACGCGCAGGTCGGCGAGGGCATACGGCGCCTGCTCAAGCTGATCGACGCCGAGCCGAAGACGCTGGCCTGGCGGATGCGCGGCAAGGTCGGCGAGCGCAAGCAGTGGTGGCAGGACGTGGACGAGAAGGAGGCCACGTACTGATGAGCCCGTTCGGCCGCAAGAAGGCTGTGCAGCGCAGCGGGAACGAGCGGACCATCTTCTTCGCCTCCGACCTGCACGGGTCCGAGGTCTGCTTCAGGAAGTTCGTGGCCGCCGCCAAGTTCTACGGTGCCGACACGCTGCTGCTCGGCGGCGACATCAGCGCGAAGATCGTGGTTCCCGTGGTCAGGGCGGGCAGCGGTACCTACCGGGCCGAGTTCCACGGCAAGGAGGAGCGGGTCGACGAGTCTACCGTGGACGACTTCGAGCGCCGGGCCTGGAACAGCGGCCTGTACACCGCGCGGATGGATCCCGACGAGTACCAGCACTACGCCGATCATCCCGACGAGGTGGAGCAGTTGTTCGAGCGGGTGATGCGCCGGACGGTGCAGCGGTGGCTCGAGTACGCCAAGACCAAGCTCGCCGACAGCCCGGTGATCATCTACAACGCGCCGGGCAACGACGACCCGGCCTCGGTGGACGAGGTGCTGCGGGCCCATGGCGACGAGCGGATCTTGTTCACCGAGGGCGAGATCGTCCAGATCGCACCTGGCATGGAGATGCTCAGCACCGGCTACACGAACGTGACCCCGTGGAACACGCACCGCGAGTACTCCGAGGAGCAGATCGCCGAGCACCTGCGCGGCATGATCAGCCGGCTTGAGCACCCGGAGACGGCGGTCTTCAACATCCACGTGCCGCCCTACAACTCCAGGCTGGACACCGCGCCGCTGCTTGGTCAGGACCTGAAGGTGAAGACCGCGGCCGGCGCCGTGATGACCGCGCCGGTGGGGTCAACCGCGGTGCGCGAGGCGATCGAGGACGTGCAGCCGCTGCTGACCCTGCACGGCCACATCCACGAGTCGGGCGGCTCGGTCAAGATCGGCCGCACCACGGCGATCAACGTGGGCTCGGAGTATGGCGAGGGGGTGCTGCGCGGCGTGCTGATCACGATCGGTGACGGCAGGCTGCGCGGCTACCAGTCGGTCACCGGCTGACGCCGGTCGACGGCGAGCGGGGCGGGGCGGCTGGTGAGCGGGGCGGTGGGTGATCAGGGCGGCGGGGGATTCGGTAAGGCCAGGCGGGGTGACAAGGAGCGGCTGTGGCGAACATCGAGGAACTGAAGCAGAGGCTGACCGCGGGCGGCGTCAGGTACGTGTTCGGCGCGTACACCGACGTGCACGGAGTGCCCAAGTCCAAGTGCGTGCCGATCGAGCACCTGGCCGACGCCGCCGCCGGCTCCGAGCTGTACACGGTGGGCGCGCTGGATGGGATGGGCGAGCTCGGCCCGCACGAGGACGAGTGCGTCGGCATCCCTGACCTGGACGAGCTCACGGTGCTGCCGTGGGACCGCAGGTACGCGGTGGCGCCGGCGAACCTGTACTTCCACTCCCAGCCGTACAGCCACGACTTCCGGCGGGTGCTGCAGAACCAGATCGCCGACGCGGCGGCGGCCGGCTTTCGCATGAACATGGGCGTGGAGCCCGAGGTGTACGTGCTGCGTGACACCCCGGCCGGCGTGGCACCCTGGGTGCCGGAGGACCTGGCCAACGTCCCGACCAGGGGTTATGACCTGGAGACCACGGTGCTCGCCGACGCCTTCCTCGAGCCCATGGTCGGCTACATGAACGAGCTCGGCTGGGACGTGTACTCCTTCGACCACGAGGGCGGCGACGGCCAGTACGAGTTCGACTTCGGCTACACCGACGCGCTGCGGATGGCCGACCGGATGCTGGTGTTCCGGCTGATGGCCAAGCACGTGGCCCGCACGCTCGGCTGCTTCGCCTCGTTCATGCCCAAGCCGTTCCAGAGCGGGTTCGGGTCGGGCGCGCACCTCAACGTGAGCCTGGCGGACCTGGACAGCGGGCGGAACCTGTTCGACGGCGGCGTGGTGGGCAAGAGCCTGTCCGAGGTTCCGCACGACCAGGCCTACGGCGAGCTCGCCTACCTGTTCACCGGGGGCGTTCTGGCGCACGCCGACGCGCTGATGGCCGTGCTGTCGCCGACCGTGAACTCCTACAAGCGGCTGATGCCGCGCGGCCTGATGCAGGAGATCTCCTGGGCACCGGTGTTCCAGGCCTGGGGCTACAACAACCGGACGCTGATGTGCAGGCTGCCGATGAACCGGCGCTGCCTGGAGGTCAGGACCGCGGACAGCGCGGTCAACTTCTACCTGGCCGCCGCGGTCGTGCTGGCGGCCGGGCTCGACGGGGTCAGGCGCGAGCTCAAGCCGGGCGAGCCGGTGAACGTCGACACCTACAAGGTGAGCGAGAAGGACCTGGCCGCCCAGGGGGTGCACCGGCTGCCGTGGACGCTCGGGGACGCGATCGTGGCGTTCGAGCGGAGCGAGTTCCTGCGCCAGGTGCTCGGTGACGAACTGCACGCGTCGTACGCCGCGTACAAGCGGGCCGAGTGGCAGGAGTACAACACGGTCGTCTCCGAGTGGGAGCAGGCCAGGTATCTGCGGCTGTGGTGAGGCGGCGGATCCGAGAGATGAGGAGAGCGTGGTGAGCGAGACCAGCCGGGCCCCGGTCGCGGGCGCGGCCGGAGGCGCGGCGGCCGCGGCCGGGCGCGAGACGGATCGCGAGGCGGCGAACGCCGAGGCCGTCCGGCGGATGACCGGTGCCGAGCCGGTGCTTGTGGACGTCCGGCCGGCCGGCGAGGTGGTGCCCGGCATGACCGGGCGCACGATTTTGACCTCGGGACCCGCGATGCCCTGGTCGCGTTACGACGGCGGCCAGCGCAACGCGGTGATCTACGGGGCGATCTACGAGGGGCTGGCCAGTGACCCGCAGGACGCCGACGCCAAGCTCGCCGACGGGCGGATCGTGCTCGGCGCCACCCACGACCACGGCTGTGTCGGCTCGGTGGCCGGGATCTACACGGCGTCGATGCCGGTCTTCGTGGTGCGCAACGCCGACCGTGGCAACCAGGCCTACTGCAACTTCTACGAGGGCGAGTCGCGGCACCGGCTGAACTACGGGTCCTTCGATGACCAGGTGCGAGCCGGGCTCGACTTCCTGCGGGACGAGCTCGCCCCGGTGCTGCGCGCGGTGATCACGTCCTCGGGCGGCGTACCGCTGAAGCCGCTGATCGGCCGGGCGCTGCGGATGGGCGACGAGCTGCACAGCAGGAACACGGCCGCGACCACGCTCTTCGTCAGGGAGCTGACGCCGCACTTCATCGACTACGCGGTAGGCCGGTCGAAGGACCCGGCACTGACCGCGCTGCGATTCCTGTTCGCGAGCGACTACTCCTTCCTGCGGCTCTCCATGGCCGCGGCGAAGGCGATGGCGGACGCCGCGCGCGACGTGCCGGGCTCCAGCGTGGTGACCGCGATGACGATCAGCTGCCGCAACTTCGCGATCAGGGTCAGCGGCCTGGGCGACGAGTGGTTCACCGGGCCGCTGCCCGAGGTCTCCTGCAAGCTGTTCGACGGATTCACCGCGGACGACGTTGAGTGGATCGGCGGGGAGAGCCACATCACCGAGACCGTCGGGCTCGGCGGGTTCGCGCAGGCTGCGGCGTTCGGGCTGCAGGCTTACCAGGGCGGCTCGGCGGCGGAGATGGTCAGGCTGAACACCTTGATGTACGACATCACGGTGGCTGAGCACCCGAACTTCAAGATCCCGTACTTCGGCTTCCGCGGCACACCGGTCGGCATCGACCTGTTCAAGGTGCTGCAGACCGGGATCACGCCGGTCATCGACGGCGGGCTGGCCGGCCGGAACGGCGGCCAGATCGGGGCCGGCATCCTGCGCGCACCGCTTGACTGCTTCACCGCGGCCGAGCGAGCATACCTGCGGGCGTATCCGGGCTAGCCCGGGCCAGCACCGGCCAGCGCCGGGTCAGCACGGGGGAGCACCGGCCGGCGCCGGGCCAGATCGGTCCAGGCGAGGCGTACATGCCGGCCGGCCAGGCGGGCAGACTTCGGGTGGGCGAGGAGGAGGGACGTCCGCCGATGACCGACGAGCGGGCCGAGCAGGCCGCGCGGGCCGAGCGCACCGCCGAGCTGGTCAAGTCGTTGCGGGTCGCTCCGGGGTCGGCGGTGGACCTGGCCAGGGACTTCGACCCCGGGTACAAGGCCCAGTTCGTGAAGAAGAAGGACGGCGCCGAGCTGCTGCGGACCGGGATCGCGATGCTGGCCGACTACCAGGCCAGGCTGGCCGCGCAGGACACCTACGGCGTGCTCGTGGTGCTCCAGGCGCTGGACGCGGCCGGCAAGGACGGCACCATCAGGCACGTCATGAGCGGCATGAACCCCCAGGGCGTGCGGGTGACGAGCTTCAAGGTGCCATCGGCCGAGGAACTCGGCCATGACTACCTCTGGCGGTACTCCTGCCACCTGCCCGCCCGCGGCGAGATCGGGATCTTCAACCGGTCGCACTACGAGGAGGTGCTCGTCGTCCGGGTGCATCCGGAGAACCTGGACCGGCAGCGGCTGCCGGCCAGCGCGAAGGGCAAGGACACCTGGGACCGCCGGTACCGCGAGATCAACGACTGGGAGCACTACCTGGCCGACAACGGCTTCGTGCTCGTGAAGATGTTCCTGAACCTGTCCAGGGAGGAACAGCGGACCAGGCTGCTCAAGCGGATCGACCGGCCGGAGAAGAACTGGAAGTTCTCCGCCGCCGACGTCAGCGAGCGCGAGCGCTGGGACGACTACCAGCACGTGTTCTCGCAGATGCTCTCGGCCACCAGCACGCCGTGGGCGCCGTGGCACGTGATCCCTGCCGACCGGAAGTGGTTCGCCAGGGTCTGCGCGGCGGCCGTGCTCGGTCACGCGCTGGCGCGCATCGACCCGCGCTACCCCGAGCTCGACGCGGCCGCCAGGCGTGAGCTGCTCACCGTGAAGGGCCAGCTTGAGGCCGAGGCGCCGCGGGGCGCGCCCGCCGACCCGTATGCGGCAGCACACGGCGGCAGGCCCGTAAAAGGGCAGGCATCCTGACGCAACTGGACCGCGAGGCCTGCGCGACGTGACATGGCTGCGCGGCTGCAAGCCAGCCCGCGCGGGCGCGCCCGCTGCGGATCGCTGCCGCCGCGGCGAGCGCCTGCTGCTGAGGGGCCGCGGGGAGCGGGCGAGCGGTTCGGTTCGGCGGGCTAGCTGCCGCCAGGGCAGCCGGTGTACGGCACCTGGCCGAGGTCGGGGAAGCCGTCGAGGTAGGCCGAGAGGGACTTTCCCGCCACGGTGTACTTCAGGACGAACTGCACAGGATACGGCGCCGGGCATCTGACCGGGACGGCGAACGTAAGGCTGAGCCAGGCGCTCGCGCCGCTGGCAATCGTGTCCGACGGCGGCCCGCCAGGCGGCATCAGCTCCCCGCAGGCGGCGAGCGAGCTGCCCGTCTGCACGAGGCCGCCGCGCACAGGCAAGCGCGAGGTGATCCGGTCCACGATGATGGTGCTGCTGGTCTGGTTGACTACCTCGATGCCGAGCTGGAGCGCCTTGCCGCGCTGCAGGGCGCACCGGTCGCCGTCGAAGACAATGGCGGGCGTCGCGCTCAGCGGCAGCGACGCGGCGCTGGCGGGAGGTCTGCTGTGCGTCACCTTTGGCGCGGCGGTCATGCGGCCCACATCGAACCCGACAAGAAGCCCGGCTGCTAGTGCTGCCAGGGCGATGCCAGTCGTCACTGCGCGCACGCCCCGCCAGGGCCAGAGCGGCTGCCTGCCGCTGCCGCCGAACTCGATCATGTCGCCATCCGGCGCACCGGGCTCGCCCCCGGCCGGGCCATCCGAGAGGTGCTGCTCACGGCCGTCGGCAAAGGTCACACCATACGATACTGCAGCCCTAATACGAGACTGGCCGAGTGGTGGGGTGACAGGTCGGTCAGGCTGCGGGTGCGAGGGTGACCTTGTGGCCGAGGGCTTCGAGCCGGGCGATGAGCCGGGCGGTTTGCCGTTCGGGGTTGCTGCGGCGGTCGTAGAAGTCGCTGCCGGGTTCGGTGCAGGGCGTTTCACGGGCGAGGACGTGCCAGATGATGACGGCGAGGGTGTGGGCGATGGCGACGATGGCGCGTTTCTTCGCGGCGGGGCTGCGGTAGCCGCCGAAGCGGATCACGAGCCGGTGGTACCTGGCCTTGAGGCGCCCGTCGGCGCGGACGGCGGCCCAGGCGCATTCGACCAGCAAGGGCTGCAGGTGCTGGCTGCCCTTGCGGGGCTTGCCGTGCTTGCGCTTGCCGGCGGACTCGTGGTTGCCCGGGCACAGGCCGGCCCAGGAGGCCAGGTGCGCGGCGGAGGCGAAGTACTCGCCGGGGGCAGCGCCGATCTCGGCGATGATCGCGGCGGCGGCCATCGGGCCGATCCCGGGATCGTGTCCAGCAGGTCACGCTGGCGGGCGAAAGGGATCATCATCAGCTCCACCTGGGCGTCCAGCTTCGCGATCATCTCGTTGAGCTGGGCGATGTGGTCCAGGTGCAGCTGGCACATCAGCGCGTGATGGTCAGCGAAGCGGCCCTCCAGGGCCTGGGACAGGTCGCCGATCTTCGCCCGCATCCGGCCCCGGGCCAGGTCAGCCAGGACCTCGCCGCGGCGCTCCCCGTCGATCAGCGCCCGGATCATCGCCATCCCGGACACCGTGTCGATGGACGAGGCGACCGAGTCCAGCTTGATCCCGGCGTCCTGGAGCACCCCGCCCAGCCGCTGGGTCTCCGACGCCCGCTGCTGGATGATCTTGCGGCGGTAGCGGAGCACGTCGCGGACCGCCTTGATGTCCTCCGGCGGGATGAAGCTGCCTTTCAGCAGCCCGCACTCCAGCAGCTCGGCCAGCCAGGACGCGTCCACAGGTCGGTCTTGCGGCCCGGCACGTTCTTGACATGCGCCGCGTTGCACACCAGCACCTGCTCGAACGCCCCGGGCTCCAGCAGCGCGTGATACACCGGCATCGTGTAGATCCCGGTGGCCTCCATCGCCACATGGGTCACGCCCTGCGCGGCCAGCCAGCGGGCCATCTCCCGCAGCACCCCGTAGAACGCCCCGAACTTGCGGACCTTCGTCTGGCGCCGTCCCGGCCCCGCGCCCGGCATCCGCACCGCCACCGTCACCTGATCCTTGTGCACGTCGATCCCCGCGCACCGCTCGTACAGCACCTGCATCCCCGGCCCCTTCCTCTCACCCCAGCCAGAAGATCAGGCACGCTGTCCGCGAAGCCCCGCAAGGATCAAAGACACTAATACTCGCGCACATGGCAGCAACCGGGGGAACCCGGGAACACGCAGGACTTCCGCGTCAATCTAATCGACGGCCTCAACCGGGCCAAGGGGTAACGACGTCGGCGGACAGCGCACACGCCCCAGTCTCATCCACCGCGGGCGGCCCGTCACGGGTCATGACGATCTAATCGTAGAGTTCCTCGACGCGGCGGATCTTGGAGACTGAGCGGTTCACTGGCACGCCGTGCTTTTCGAGCTTCGGCAGGATCACCAGGTTGAAATCGGACAGGAACGCGATCCCGGAGCGCTCACCGCGCAGGCGGAACCAAATGGCGTTCCTGCTGGCCGGGAGCGCGACGAGCTCGGCTATCGCCAGCTCGTCATAGGTCGCCTCCCAGGTGGGGACCAGCCACCGGCTGATCGGCGTGCCGCGCAGCCGGACGCCCCAGTCGAACAGTTCCAGCCTGGCGAGCGTGCCGCTGGTGACGACGTGCCGTGCCATGACGCCGCCGCGGTACAGCGCCTCGGGCTCACCGCCTGGCGCCCCGATGATCCGCTGGTTGGATGCCGCGAGCCTGGTCCACATGACGATCCCGACCGCGCACAGCACTACGAGCAGTGCGGCCAGTGCGATCGCGAGCGCCAAACCGTGCCTCCTCTGCGGTCGCGCGCCGACTTGTAGCGTGCAGTGGAAGTGTTCACCTAGCGGGCAATCCTCGCAACTGGACCGCGGCGTCCGATAGGCCGGTGTCTGGTACACCGCTGTCGTGGGGCGGTGTCTGGTTGACCGCTGTCTGAACGGCGTCGGGGAGCCTTCCGGCTTGCCCGGAGCGTGCTTGAGGGCCGAACCCGCGATCACTGATAGTGACCGCTGCCTAGGGCCATGCCCCTGACTGCCGGTGTGATGCAAGTCATATATCTGATTTAGCCGGTTCGGGCATTACCTTTCGCGCACTGACGTTCACAATCAGTGACCGATGGCACTCGAGCGTGTGATGGTTGCCCCCCAAGCAACGCGTCGCCCTGACCCGCGTCACATCCGCGCACGCTGCCCCCCGCAGGTGCATCACGTCGGCAGGCAGCGTCCTGGGTGACCTCCGAGCGCGCCCCCCGCGCCCGACCCGAGGTTGATCATGTTCCCCCGAATCCCTTCATCGAATCATCTGTTCGGCGGCGCCCGCCGCCTCGTCCGCAAGCCCGCGCAGCTCACGCTGGGCACCGCCGCCGCGACCGCCGTGGTCGCCGCAGGCGTGGTGGTCGGTCTGGCCGCTGGGTCCGGGCCGGCCTCAGGCTCGGCCAGCGGAGTCGACGCGATCGGACATGCGAGGCGGGGCGCCGCTGAAGCGCAGGCAGTTCACCACGGCGCCGCGCACTCGCGCCACGCACGACTGACTTCGGCCGCAAGTCACCGCACCACGCGGGGCGGCCGCCAGTCGGCCGCGCCTGCATCCCACCCCACGGCGGGCCACACCACGGGGCGCCACACCACGGGGCGCCACACCACGGGGCGCCACACCACGGGGCGCCACACCACAGGGCGCCACGGCGCGACCCAGCGCCGGACGGTCAGGCACGCCGCGGCCGCGCGGGCCGGTCGGCCGTACCTGATCTACGACTCGGTGACCCCGTCGGCCATCCCGGCGCACCATGTCATCGCCACCTATGCGACCGGAGGCTACGCGGTCTCGCCGTCGCGGGTGGCTGGCCGGCACGTGCTGTGGATCGACACCACGGGATCTGACCACGCGGCCTCGGTGCTCGACGTCGAGCCGGGCGACGCCACGCCGTCGCTGGCCGCGAGCTGGGCGTACCACCGGCTGAACGCCGATCCGCACGCGCTGGCGCGGATCTACACGATGCGCTCGGAGTGGTCGGCGGTGCAGGCGGCCGTCGCCACCCTGCCGGCCAAGATGCGCTCACACATCCGGTGGTGGATCGCCGACCCGACCGGCGTGCCGCACCTGGTGCCCGGCTCGCAGGCCACGCAGTGGTACTGGGGCTCGAACTACGACATCACGACGGCGACGCCGCAGTTCTGAGCGGACGATCCGCAGCGCGCACGGCCGCGCCGGCCACGGGTACGCCCGGTGGCCGGCGCGGCCGTCGCCGTCGGGGCGGTACGCGCAAGCCGGCCGGCCCGCGCGGCCGGGACCGCAGCCGGTCAGTCCGGTGCGGCCTCGGCGAGGCGAGCCCGCTCCGCGTCGGTGAACGGCACCGGCTCGTGCCGGTCGGCGTCCCAGCGAACCGTGACGACCCTCGCCTGGGCGGCAAGCTCGCCCGACGCGAGGGTGACCGTCTCGCGGGTCACGAGGCTCGTTGTGCCGACCCGCTCGACCGCGATCCGCACGGTGACCTGCCGGTCCTGGTGGCGCACCTCGGCGCGCAGGTCCACTTCGATGCGCACGACCACGTAGATCGGGTCGCTGGCCAGCACCTTGGCGTAGAAGGCATCGCGGCCCTCCTCGAGGTAGGTCAGGAACACCCCGTGGTTGACGTGGCCCAGGGCGTCCGTGTCGCGCCACCTGACGTCGACCACGCGTTCAAACTCCGCGCCCATCGCCCTGCCTCCATCTCCGGGCCCGCCCCTCGCCGCGCCGCCGCCAACGCCAGCTGTCGCGGTCATCCTGGCATGTTGGCCGCCGCCGCCCCCTCACCTGCCCGCTGCCCCGCGCCTGGAGGGCCCTGCGAGCAGGACCCGTTCCGCCAGCGTCCACGCCGATGAGGTCGCCAGGTACAGTCCGGCCGCAAGTGGCAGGAACGCAGCGATCAGCACGCTCAGGTACGGCGACGGCCAGGCGAGCGCCCGCTGGCCGGCGATCGCGCGGCCCGTCCCCGGAGATGATCTTGATGGATGTGGCGGATGTCCCAGAATACGCAGTGAATGTGACATCCATTCCAGGGACACCCCGGTAATCACATGCGGTTTCGGGTGGTATGCGGTGATCCGGGCGGGCGTTCTCGGCCTGGCGCCGCGGCCGCGGCGGCGCGGCTACTAGCCGCGCTGTTCCGGGTTGTGCATGGCCGGTGATGCCGCGCGGTAGTGCCGTCGGTACCCGCGGAGATCCACGGGACAGGCGCTAGCGAAGATTCCGGCTAGCCGGGATCCTGGCCGGCTAGCCGGTGCCGCCGGTGTAGTGCATGACCAGCGTGCGCATGCCGCCGGTCCCGTCGTAGGTGCCGACCGCCCAGACGTTGGTGGCGCTGAACGCGAGCACGCCGTCGAGGAACGTGTTGCCGTTCGCGGCCCCGGGGTCCGGACTCGGGACCACCGTCCAGCCCCGGACACCGAGCCGTACTCGATCAGCGACATCCCGTTGGTCGTCGCCACCGGAATGCTCTCGCCGACGGCCCACGCATCCTTGCCGCCGTTGACCGGTGTGATCCCGCCCAGGTAGTTGTCCTGCGGCGTCGGATCGGGAGCTGCCAGCTCGATCAGACGCCCGCCTATGCCAGGCGCCTGAACCAGCGTGCTGAAGCCGAGGTGTCCAGTCCGGTCGTTGCCAGCCAGCCAGGGGCCGGCCGGCGAGGCGGCGACGGCCTGCGGGTAGGCGCTGGCCGCCGCGCCCTGCGGGGTGCTGACCGGACCGCGCCTAGCGATCACCCAGGACCCGCCGACCAAGGACAGTACCACCTCCTGGTCAGGCGCCCGGCCGCCGGTGAGCTGGTCGGTCGCCCAGGCTCCGCCGTCGGCGGCCCAGCTGACCGAGGTCAGGATGCCGTCGGCGGCACCGAGGCCGCGGACCCGGCTGACCGACCAGCGATGGCCGTCCCAGTGCTCGACGAGCGGGTGGAACCGCCCGTCGGCCCCGCTGTACGTGCCGACCGCCCAGACATCGGAGTCGCCGGCCGCCGCAGCGCTGTACAGCATGTCCTCGCGCGAGCCAGGATCGGCCGCTGGGACGACTGTCCAGCGGCCGTCGCTCCAGTGCTCGGCGAGCGCGCGGCCGGTGTGACCGGAGTTCTGGGTGTAAATGCCGACCGCCCAGGCCGAGCCGTCAGGCAGCGCCGCCACGCCGTACAGCGAATTGGCCTCGGTGCCGACGTCGGGCGTGCGAACCCTGGCCCACGCCCTGCCGTTGTAGTGCAGCGCGAGCGTCTGTACGATTCGTCGCGTTCGCGCTGGGCAGCAGCCCGCCGACCGCCCAGATGTCGGTCGGCGACCGGCCAGCGATCGCGGCCAGGTCGTTGTCGTTTGGCCCGGTGTTCGGCGTCCGCACCACGGTCCATGGCGACGGCGCGGCCGTCGCCTGCCCGGCCTGCCCGGCCGGCCTGGCAGGCCGGGCGGGCCTGGCGGGCCGAGTCGTTGCGGCCCGGGCCGCGTGCGCGGGATCCACCGCCGCGGGCCGTGCCGCGTCGGGCGCCGCCGTCCCTGCCCTCGGGTCAGCCTTCGCGCCGAACAGCCTGGCCAGTGGCACCAGGCCGGGGTCGCAGGCGTGCCGCAGGCAGTGCAGCCCGAGCGCGTCCTCGATGGTAAGCAGCAGCGAGTAGTGGTTGAACGGCGTGGCGTCGGTCAGGTGCCGCGGCCCGCGGCTGGTCACCACCACGGTGTGATGCCGAAGTCTTTGCCCGCAAGCAGCGCCACGATGTTGGCGGTGTCCGGGTCGGAGGTGGTGTAGTACCGGCTGGCCAGGCCATAGCTGACCGCCAGGCGGTTGATCGTAGGCGCGAAGCGGTTGTGCAGGATCGAGCCGAAATCCTCGCCGTTGTCCATGATCACGACGATGTGGCTGTAGTGCGGCACCGCGTTGGCCTTCGCACCCGGCGCGGCGGCGGACGCGGCGACCGCCGGCATCACCAGCCCCGCGGCGACCACGGCCCCGGTCAGGGCGACACGGTTCGCCAGGATGCGCAGGCGCGGGGTGCCGGGCGGTGCGAAGCGGGAACTGTGGACGCGCGCAGCACGCATGGTCATGTGCCTCCGAACGCAGGGGTTCTTCCAGATGAGGCACGGACGACATGGGCGCCATGGCCGCGCTTGCCATTCAAGGCCTCAGGCGGATCCCGGCTCAAGCCCCCCGGCCCCCATTTCATGCGATGTTCACCGGTCGGGCGCCCGAGGTTCGGGCAGTGCCGTCGCGCTGCACGGCAGCACCCGGGCGATACGTAGCGGACCGGCGGCGAACCGCGCTCCGGCACGGACCTTCGGCGGGACCAACGGCCCTGACCGGCCAGGCAGGCCGGCCATAACGTCGGAGAATGAACGCGTCCGCCGGTGGATACATGCGAGCCAGCGATGCCTTCTCCTGGTACATGGAGCGGGACCCTGCGCTGCGGTCGACCGTGGTGGTCATGGCCTGGCTGGACCGCCCGCCGGACTGGGATCTGCTCGTCGCGCGAATCGACCGGGCGTCCCGCATGGTCCCCGCTATGCGCCAGCGCGTCGTCGAGTCGCCGCTGGCCTTCGCCGCACCGCGATGGACCTACGACCCCGACTTCGACCTCAACTGGCACGTGTGCCGGGTCACCGTGTCCGCACCGCGGTCAAGGGCCGCGGTGCTCGAGCTGGCCAGGCGGGCGGCGATGGGCTCGTTCGACCGGGACCGCCCGCTGTGGGAGGTGACCCTCGTCGAGGGCATCGAGGACGGCGGCGCGGCGCTCATCGTCAAGTTCCACCACTCGCTGTCCGACGGCGTCGGCGGCATGCTGATACTGCCCCTCATCTTCGACCTGCAGCGCAAGCCGGCCGACCTGGGCGAGATGCCGCCCGCTCCACCCGGCGAGGTGCTCGGCTGGCAGCAGCATGTCACCGGATGGCTCGGCTCGACGCTGGCCGGCGGGGCCGCGGCCGGGCTGCGCCTGGCGGAGTCCGCGGTGCCGGCGCTGGTTCGCTCGGCCCGCGACCCGGTGCGCGCGGTCCGCGGCGCGACCGGGCTGGCCCTGTCGGTCTACCGGACCGCCGCGCCGATCTCCGACACCAAGTCCCCGGTGATGCGTGACCGCGCGATGACCCGCCGTCTTGCCATGCTCGAGGTGCCGCTCAGCGCGCTCAGGTCGGCCGCGGGCACCGTGGGCGGCACGGTCAACGACGCCTACCTGGCGGCGATGACCGGCGGGCTGCGTCACTACCACGAGCTGCACGGCGCGGGCGTGGAATCGCTGCGCGTCACCATGCCGATCAACATCAGGGAGCGGGGCGACGCCAGCTTCGGCAACCGGATCACGCTGATGCGACTGACCGTTCCCGTCGCCGAGACCGACCCGGCCGCCCAGATGCGGCTGCTGCGCCGGATTACCGAGGCGGCGCGCAGGGAGCCCTCGCTGCCGGTCACCAACACGATCGCCGGGGCACTAAACATGCTGCCTGCCGCCTACGTCGGCGGCGTGCTCAAGCACATCGACTTCCTCGCCAGCAACGTGCCCGGCGTGCAGGTGCCGATCTACCTGGCCAAGAGCAAGGTCACCGGCATGTTCGCGTTCGGCCCCACGATCGGCACCGCGCTCAACGCCACGCTGGTCTCCTACGCGGGCACCTGCCACGTCGGCCTCAACATCGACACCGGCGCGGTGCCCGACTCCGACGTCATGATCGGCTGCCTGCGGGACAGCTTCGCGCAGCTCGCCGCCCTCGCCCCGGCCGCCTGAGACCCGAGCAGGAACGAAGACTGGAGCGGACGCCCGCCGCGTCCGCTCCAGCCGCGTGGCCGTCCGGAACGGACGGCCACATCTCTTACCGTCCCAACGGCACCGGCTCGGGAGCCGACGCGTCCCGGCCGGCCAGCTCATCGGTGCCCGCGCCCTCGTCCCTGCGTGGCCGGCGGCTGAGCGCGAGCCCAGTCCCGAGCAGGATCACGCCGAGCACTAGGCCGGCCAGCGGGATCACGGTGCCGATCATCTGAATCTGTCCGACGTTGCTGCGGTCGGTCGCCGCCAGGGTCCTGAGCGAGGCCGGCGTCGTGGCCAGGTGCGCGCGGATCAGCACCAGCTTGGTCGCGCCCGCGGCGTCGCGCAGCGTCACCAGCTCGTTTTCACTCATCTTGATCGGGTCACCGGTCACCGGGTCCACGAAGTAGGTGATGTGGGCGGTGTAGTACTCGGGCAGCGTGACCGACGGCGCGGCAGAGCCGATCAGCGAACCCGGCACGACCTGCGATCCGATCCGCAGTCCGGACACCGACTCGACGAACCGGTAGGTCGCGATGCCATCGGTGGTCGCCGTCCCCGCGTAGGAGACCGGGACCGCGCGGCGCGCATTCGGGTCGAACAGCTTGTAGCCGTGCTTCGCGGTGTTGAACGGCCAGACGTAGCTCTGGCCCGACAGCGCCAGGTTGTGCTGCTTGCCGAGCTCGTTGGCCCGGTAGCCGTTCATGATCTGCCCGGTCCGCCGGTTCAGCGCAAGCTGCCAGTAGGTGTACTGGAACGGGGCGTGGTTGGTGACGTCCTGGACCGCCACGAAGGACTCCCAGATCGCCACGTCGGATCGGCCGAGTGCCTGCGACTTAGCGACCTCGCCCTTGATCGTGTAGGTCGCCCGCATGGTGACGCCACTCAGCTCGGTCACCTGCTTGGCGCTGAAGTAGCTGGCTCCGGTGCCCTGCAAGGTCATGATCTCGTACTCGTTCAGCGGGAACTTGATCGCCTGGCCAGGCACGTAAAACCTGAAGAACGCGGCCAGCACCAGCGCGAAGACGCCGATGCCGGCCAGCAGCAGCGGCCAGAAACCTCGGCCTTGCCTACGCTGGCCATCGCGCGAATAAGCGGAGTGACGCATCGGGCTCACCTCCCGGCTCAACGGCGCACCACGCAATGCAGCCGTAGACATTCACCCATCACTCGAACGGTCGCACGCAAGCCCCCGGCGCAGCAGAAGCAAAGGGCACCAGTTACCGCGACCAAGGTCCCCTCGGACGGCTACTGCGGCGTGACGGCCGAGACCAGGACGCTGCGCAGCCGCCACGAGGCGAGCACCAGCAGCACCGCGGCGTAGGCGGCAAGGATGCCGAGGTCGGGCAGGATGCCGCCGATGCCCGCGCCGTGCGCGACCAGCTTGCTGAACGCGTCGTTGGCCCAGGCGTGCGGTGTGATGTGCGCGACGTCCTTCATGGTGGGGGAGAAGAACTCGAGCGGCACCATGCAGCCGCCGAGCGCAGCCAGTCCGAGCCCGAGCAGCAGCGACAGGCCCATGGCCTGCTGCTCGGTGCGGAACAGCGTGCCCACGAAAATGCCGAACCCGGCGGCCACCAGGTCGAACAGGACCACCACGGCGGCGACGCCCAGCGGGTTGCCCCAGTGCACGCCGAACAGCAGCGCGGAACCGAAGATGATCACCGCGGCCTGGATCAGCCCGATCATCATCCGGCCGACCGCCTCGCCGGCGATCAGCGTGCCCGGCCTGGTCGGCGTGGCGAGCATCCGGCGCGGCACGCCGAGCTTGCGGATCTCGATCATCGCTACGGCGCCGGTCATCGCGGTGAGGAAGAGGAAGAGCACGAGCTCGGTCCAGGCGCCCTCGTCGAACTGGCCGAGCGTGGGCGGCAGCTTCGCCTTGCCGGCCACGGTCTGGCTGATCGTGATCGGCGGCACCGACGGGGAGAGCTGCGTGGCCCGGTCCAGGGCCGCGCCGAAGCTGGACGCGGCGTGCTGCGTCAGCGCGAACCTGGCGGCGCCGAGCAGCGCGGCCTGCTTGTCGACGGCACCGCGCACGAGCTGGCCGATCTGCGCCGAGGTGACACCTGGCCTGGCGATGTACCTAAGCGTGGCGGTACGGCCACTGGTGATCACCGATTCGTAGCCCGCCGGGATGGCGATGCCCGCGTCGAGGTCGCCTCGCTCGACCTCGGTGAGCAGCGAGGAGTAGCTGCTGACCATGGTCACGCGCATCTCCGGCGTCTTGTCCAGCTGCCTGATCAGCGCGCGGGTCAGCGGCCCCGGCCTGGTCGCCACCACGCCGAGCCGCGGCGTCGACGAGTTACCGAACGTGGCACCGAGCACCAGGATCAGCAGCATGGGGAAGACGAAGACGAAGAAGATGTTCGCCCGCCTGCGCAGCATGCGGCGCAGGTTGACCAGCCCGATCACGACTGCCTTCACGATCACACCTCCGCCAGCCGCCGCAGCCTGGTCATCGCGATCCCCCCGGTGACCAAGGCGAACACGAGCAGCGCGGCGATCGGCGTCCAGATCACCGAGAGGCTGCCGCCGCGAAGGTCGCCGAGACCGCGCAGGAACCATGCCTGGGGCGCGATGAACGTCAGCTTGGCCAGGATCCCCGGCGCCTCCGACACCGGGAAGAACGTGCCGCCGAGCAGCCCGAGTATGACCGCCACCACGGACTGCCAGTTGCCCGCCTGCTCGGCGTTCTTGGCGAAGGTGGCGATCAGCGCCATGATGCCGGTCGCCGCGAGCGTGGCCGCGGCGATCAGCAGCAGCACGCCGAACGGGTTGCCCCAGGACGCGCCGAACAGCAGGGTGGTGGCGATCACCAGCACGATCATGCTGAACACGCCGAGCGCGAAGCTGGTGAGCAGCTTGCCTCCGAGGATCGCCGACCGCCGGATCGGCGCCGCGATCAGCCTGGCCAGGGTGCCCTCGGCGCGCTCCTCGAGCAGGCTGGTGACGCCGAACTGGACGGTGAAGAACAGGAAGAACACCGCCATTCCCGCGGCGAAGAACGACTTGGTATTCAGCTCCTTGGTGCTGGCCGAGACGTCGCTCACCGCGACGGGCACTGTCTGCGCCGCCGCGCGGTCGGCGAGCGCGGTGAGCTGCCCTGGGTGCAGGCCGCCCGGCGAGCTGGCCGCGACCGTGGCCACCGCCAGCCTGACCTGGTTCAGCTCCGCCGTGTAGCTCTCGGCGATGGCCTCGGCGATCTGCGCGGTCACCGGGTCGCTTGCGCTCTCGACCACGTCGAGCGAGGCCCGCTTGCCCGACCGCACGGCCGCGGTGAAGCCGGCCGGCACGACGATGGCGGCGCTCACCGAGCCCTTGGCGACCCGGGTCCTGGCCACCGCCGGGGTGGCGTAGCTGCGCAGCGAGATCACGCCGGCCCGGTCGAGCGGATCGAGCACGCGGCTGACGAGCGCCTGGCCGGCCGTGCCGTGGTCGGCGACGGCCACCCCGATGCTGATCGCGCTCGAGCCGCCCGAGGTGCCGGCGAAGATAGCGTTAAAAATGAAGGCGAGCCCGAGCGGCACGATGATCCCGAAGATGATCGCGGAGCGGTCCCTGATCCTGGCCTTCAGGTCCTTCTCGGCGATCAGCACGCTGGCGCGCACCATGCCGCGCGGCCGGCCGTCGCTGCGCTGCTCAGTCACGGAGCGCCCGCCCGGTCAGGTGCAGGAACACGGCCTCCAGGTCGGGCTCGGTGACCTCCACCGACTTGATCGCGGCTCCGCTGGCGGCCGCCGTGGTCAGGATGGCCGGCAGGTGCTCGCGTGCGTCGCTCATCACGAGCTCGATGGCATCGTCGGTCACGGTTGATTTCTTAACGAAATCCATGGCCGCGAGTGCCTGCCCGGCGCCGGCCAGGTTGCCCGAGGCCGCCAGGTCCACCCGGTCGAGCTCGCCAACCATGCCGACGAGCTCCCGTCTGGTGCCCTCGGCGATCAGCTTGCCGTGGTCGATGATGCCGACCCGGTCGCACAGGCGCTCGGCCTCTTCCATGTAGTGCGTGGTGTACAGCACCGCGAGGCCTGCCCCGGACAGGCCGGAGACGCTCTCCAGGATCGCGTTGCGGCTCTGCGGGTCCACGCCCACGGTCGGCTCGTCCAGGATGAGCAGCTTGGGGTGGTTGAGCAGCCCGAGGCCGATGTTGAGCCTGCGCTTCATGCCGCCCGAGTAGGTCTTGGTCTCGTCCTTGGCCCGGTCGGTCAGGCCGATCAGGTCGAGCACCTCGGCGGCTCGCGACCGCGCCTGGGTCCGTGACATGCCGTAGAGCCTGGCGAAGAACACCAGGTTCTCCCTGCCGGACAGGTCTGGGTAGATCGCGAGGTCCTGGGGCACGTAGCCGATCGAGCTCTTGGCCTGGACCGTCCTGGTGGTCATCGGCTGCCCGGCGATCGTCACCTCGCCGCCGTCGCTGCCGAGCAGGCCGGCGATCATCGAGATTGTGGTCGTCTTCCCGGCGCCGTTGGGGCCGAGCAGGCCGTACGTCTCGCCGACGCCGATGTGGAAGCCCACGTCGTCGACGGCCACCAGGTCGCCGAAGGCCCGGCGCAGGTGGTTGCACTCGAGCACAGGCTCCTCGGCCATGGGCGGTTACCTCCGCTGTCCGATCCCGGCCAGGCGCGGCTGCCCGTGTGCATCCGCGGCACCTCGCAGACTACAGCCGGGATCCGGCCCGGATAGTGCCGAAGGTCCACCGAAGACGCGCTTGCGCGGACCTGCACCCGAGTGCGCCCAGGTCCCGCGCGGCGGCCAGGTCGCTGGCCAGGCTATAGTTTGCCAGGCGCACCCTGGCCCCCGGTGCTGGCCAGATCCGGCGGCTGGACGGGCGCGCCGGATATCAGGGGGTATGCGTCGTGGTGTCAATGCCGAGCGGGCCGACCGGTCGGCCGGTGATGGCCGACGTCGCCAAGCTGGCGGGCGTCTCGCACCAAACCGTCTCCCGGGTGCTCAACGGGCATCCGAACGTCAGCCGGGCGACCAGGAAGGAAGTCCAGGCCGCTATCCGCGAACTCGGCTACCGGCGGAACGCGGCCGCGCGGGCGCTCGTCACGGGCCGTACCCACACCCTGGGCGTGATCAGCTTCGACAACACGATCTTCGGGCCCGCGTCGATGCTGTATGGCGTCGAGCGGGCGGCGCATCCGGGCGGCTACTCCGTCGTGGTCGCCAACGTGTCGGCCGCGGGCACGAGCATGTTCGAGGCGGTCGAGCGCTTTCTCGAGCAGGCAGTCGAGGGCATTATCGTGATCGCCCCGCGTACCTCTGACGTAGCGGCGCTTGCATCGGTGGCCGCGGAGGTCCCGCTGGTCGCAGTTAAGTGCGGAACCGGGGCACGGTTGCCATCGGTTGCCATCGACAACGTGGCCGGCGCTGCCCGCGCGACCCGCTACCTGCTTGACCTGGGCCACCTTACGGTGCATCACATCGCCGGGCCGGGTACCTGGCTGGACGCCGAGGAGCGGGTAGCAGGCTGGCGCGTGGCGCTTGCGGCGGCCGAGGCGCCAGAGCCGGCCATGATGCAGGGTGACTGGTCGGCGCTCTCCGGCTACGAGGCCGGACGCCGGCTGGCGCTGATCCCCGAGGTGACCGCCGTGTTCTGCGGCAACGACCAGATGGCGCTCGGGGCGATCCGGGCGCTGGCCGAGCAGGGTCGCCGGGTGCCCGCCGACGTCAGCGTCGTCGGGTTCGATGACATCCCGGAAGCGGGGTTCTTCTGGCCGCCGCTCACCACCGTCCGTCAGGACTTCGGCGAGCTCGGCAGGCGGGCGGTCGCGATGCTGATCGACCGGATCTCGGGTCAGCGGCCGGACTACCCGGCTGTGCCCGTTGTGCCCGAGCTCATCGTCCGCGCCAGCACCGCACGGTGCGCTCGCTGATCGCGGGAGCGCTCGGACCGTGCGGCGCGAAGCCGGGTCAGCGGCCGAGGGCCAGGCGCTGTTAACGATCACATCGTCGTTCCCGGCCAATTCGGTGCACCGCAACGAGCACAGTCCAGGCGAGCATGGGCCATACTGGTCCGTGTGAGCGTTAACACGGCCGCACCGGGCGAACTCCGCGCCGGGACGGACGCGTGTGTCGTGGGAGTGGACTTCGGCACCCTCTCCGCGCGCGCTCTGGTCGTGCGAATGAGCGACGGAGCGGAGCTCGGCACCGCCGTGCACGAGTACCGGCACGGCGTGATGGACGACCTGCTTGCCGCCTCCGGCGCGCGGCTCGCGCCCGACTGGGCGCTGCAGGATCCCGAGGACTACCGGGACGCGCTGCGTACGGCAGTGCCGGCCGCGGTAGCCGATGCTGGCATCGCGCCCGCGCAGGTGATCGGCATCGGAACTGACTTCACCGCCTGTACCGTGCTGCCCACGCTGGCGGACGGGACCCCGCTCTGCCAGGTTCCCGGACTTGACGGTCGGCCGCACGCGTACCCCAAGTTGTGGAAGCACCATGCGGCCCAGCCGCAGGCGGACCGGATCAACGCGCTCGCGCATGCCCGGTCGGAGCCGTGGATCGACCGCTACGGCGGCAAGATCTCCGCGGAGTGGGAGTACGCCAAGGCACTGCAGCTGCTTGAGGAAGACCCGGATACGTACCGGCGGGCCGACCGCTGGATCGAGGCCGCGGACTGGATCATCTGGCAGCTGACCGGGATCGAGACCCGCAACGCCTGCACGGCCGGGTACAAGGGGATCTGGCAGGACGGCAGGTATCCGAGCCGCGAGTTCCTGGCCGCGCTCAACCCCGGCTTCGCGACCTTCGTCGCAGACAAGCTCGACCACCCGATCCTGCCGCTCGGTGCGCGAGCCGGCGTGCTCACGGCGCAGGCCGCCGCGTGGACAGGCTTGCCCGAGGGAATCGCGGTCGCGGTCGGCAACGTGGACGCGCACGTGACGCCGTCTGCGGCGAACGCGATCGGCCCCGGGCAGCTCGTCGCGATCATGGGCACATCGACCTGCCACGTCATGAACGGCACGAGCCTGGTCGCCGTACCGGGCATGTGCGGCGTGGTGCGCGGCGGGATCGTCGCTGACCTGTGGGGGTACGAGGCCGGCCAGACCGGCGTTGGCGACATCTTCGCGTGGTTTGCCGACCACGCGGTCCCCCCGGCGTATCACCAGGAAGCCGCGCGCCGCGGCATCTCCGTGCACGATCTGCTCTCCGAGCAGGCGTCGGCGCAGCGGGTGGGCGAGCACGGGCTTGTCGCCCTGGACTGGGCTAACGGGAATCGCAGCGTCTTGGTGGACCATCACCTGTCCGGGGCGATCATCGGCTTCACGCTCGCCACGCGCGCGCCTGACCTCTACCGGGCCCTGCTCGAGGCGACCGCCTACGGCACACGGGTGATCATCGACACCTTCAATGGGGCGGGGATCGGCGTGACCGAACTCGTAATCGCCGGCGGCCTGATGAAGAATGCCTTCCTCATGCAGATCTACGCCGACGTCACGCGGCGGTCGCTCAGCCTGATCGGCTCAGCCCAGGGCCCGGCGCTTGGCTCGGCGATCCATGCTGCGGTCGCGGCGGGCGCCTACCCGGACGTGCCGGCCGCGGCGGCGGTGATGGGTCGGCGGCAGCGGGCCGCCTATGTGCCTGACCCCGCCGCTGCCGACGCTTACGACTGGCTCTATGACGAGTACCTGCGGCTGCACGACTACTTTGGCCGCGGCGGCAACGAGGTCATGCACCGGCTCCGCGGGATGCGCGATGCCATCGCGGTCGGCGCGGCGCCGACGGCGGTGGGCCCGCCAGGGAGCCGGGCATGACCGCCGGCCCGGGCTGCATCGGCGGCGAGGACCCTGCCGTCGAGAACCCTGCCGTCAAAGACCCTGCCGTCGAGCGGATGCGCCGCGAGGTGAGCTCCCTCCACGCGGAACTGACCAGGGCCGGCCTGGTCGCCTGGACCTCAGGCAACGTCTCGGCCCGAGTCCCCGGTGGATCGCTGATGGTGATCAAGCCGAGCGGGATCGGCTACGACGAGCTGACCCCTGAGGCCATGGTCGTCTGCGACCTCGACGGCACAAAGGTCAGCGGTGATCTCCAGCCGTCGAGCGATACCCGCTCGCACGCCTATATCTACCGTCACATGCCGGACGTCGGCGGCATCGTGCACACGCACTCTCCGTACGCGACCGCCTGGGCGGCCCGCGGAGAGCCGATCCCTTGCGTACTGACGGCGATCGCCGACGAATTCGGCGGCGAGATACCGGTCGGGCCGTTCGCGCTGATCGGCGGCGAGGAGATCGGGCGGGCTGTGGTCGCCGCGCTGACCGGGCACCCCTCGTCCGCGGTGCTGCTGCGCAGCCACGGTGTCTTCGCTCTCGGCGCGACGCCGCGGGCCGCGGTCAAGGCCGCGGTAATGTGCGAGGACGCGGCCCGGACCGTGCACCTGGCCCGGGCATACGGCGAGCCTGCCACGATCCCGCGCGACGCGATCGATGCGCTCCACCACCGGTACACCACCGAGTACGGCCAGCGCTGACTCGCCAGCACCTTGGAGGACGACATGACCGGGCACCAGCCGCGCATCGGCATCCTGGGCATCATGCAGGACCTCTATGACGACATGATCCCCGGGATCGCCCAGCGCCAGGAGGGCTATGCGGCCGAGCTGGCCGCCGCGCTCGCTGACGTGGGCGAGTTCATCCCGAGCAAGGCCATCAAGTACCGCGAGGACGCCGAGCGCGCGATGCGCGAGTTCGAGAACGCTGACCTGGACGGCGTGCTCGTCGTGATGCTCACCTACGGGCCGGCGATGCGGGTGGCCCGGCTGCTCTCGCAGTCACGGCTGCCCGTATGCCTGGCCAACATCCAGCCCGAGCCGGCGGTGACCGCCGCGTGGGACATGGCCGACATGACGTACAACCAGGGCGTGCACGGCGCGCAGGACACGGCGAACTCGATGGTGCGGGCCGGCAAGGCGTTCTGCGTGCTCACGGACGACTGGCGCAGCGACGCCTTCAAGGCCGACGTAGGGCGCTGGGCCCGAGCCGCCGCCGCGGCGACCGCGTGGAAGTCGCTGAAGGTCGCCCTGTTCGGGTACGCGATGAACGATATGGGCGACATCCGGGTAGATGAGTCCGCGCTCGTCCGCTCGCTCGGGCCGGAGATACTCGCGGTGGCGCCAGGCGATCTGTACCGCGGCATGCTGACCGTGGCCGACGACGAGATCGCCGAGGTCGTCGCTTTCGAGGACGCGAACTTCGAGATCGATCCCCGGCTGAGCAGACAGGAGCGGGCCGAGCACGCGCGGATGCAGGTCGCCATCCAGCGGATACTCGACGAGCGCGGGTTCGGCGCCTACACGGCCCATTTCGACGCGATCGGGGAGGACGGCCGGTTCTCCCGGCTGCCGCTGGCCGCCGCCTCCACGCTGATGGCCCGCGGCTACGGGTACGCGGCCGAGGGTGACGTGCTCACCGCCTGCCTGGTCTACGCCGGCCAGATCCTGATCGGTGACGCCCACTTCACCGAGATGTACGCGATGGACTTCCCGTCAGACTCGGTGCTGATGAGCCACATGGGGGAGGGGAACTGGAAGATCGCCAGGTCCGACCGCCCGGTCCGGCTGATCAAGCGCCCGCTGGGCATCGGCAGGCTGGACGATCCGCCCACCTTCCTGTTCCAGTACCAGCCGGGCCCGGCGACGCTGGCGGCCCTGGTCTCGCTGGAGGGCACCAGGTTCCGGCTGGTCGTGGCCGAGGGCGACAACCTGGACACCCCGCCGCTGCCGGCCCTGGAGATGCCATACGGCCAGTTCCGCCCGGCATCGGGGGTGCGCGCGTGCCTGAACGGCTGGCTGCGTCACGGCGGACCGCACCACGAGGTGATGAACCTCGGCCACCACGCCGCCGACTGGCGGGCATTCTGCGAGGCGGCCGGGATCGAGTTCGTTCAGGTCTAACGGCCCTTTCGCTCGCATTCCTCGCCTGGTAAGGAATACCCAGGCGAGGAATGGAGCGCGAATGAACATCGAGATCACCGTTCCCGAGGAGTGGAGCCCTGGGCAGGCGCTGGCGACACGGCAGCTGCTGCAGCGTGCGATGCTGGGCGCCCAGCCCGTGATCGCGTTCGTGCGCAAGGACGTGACCGCCGACCAGCTAGAGGATATCTACCGGAGGGTGCACGCCCTGATCAGTGAGGCGGGCATGGAACCGGAGTGACCGCTCATGCCGAGCGCTGGCGCTCCTGCAGCGCGCGGCGGTACTCCTCGATGACGATATCGTTGAGCTCCTGGACGGACGTATCCTTGGCCGTCTTATCGAAGGTGATCATGCCGTGCTGCAGCAGGTTCACCCGGTCGGCGATCTCTAGCACCTGGCCGTAGTTGTGCGCGACGATGATGATCGACACCTGGCCGGACTGCTTGAGGTCGCGCACCAGGTCCAGGATCAGCGCCGCCTCCTTGGCGCCCATCGCAGCCAGCGGCTCGTCGAGCAGCAGCACCTTGGGCTGGCCATAGACCGCCCGGGCGACCGCGATCGACTGCCGCTGGCCGCCGGAGAGGTTAGCGACGGGGACGTCCACTGATTCCAGGTTGATTCCCATCTGCTTGAGGCGTTCATTCGCGATCCGGCGCATGGCGCGGTTGGACAGCAGCGGCCAGCGGACCCGCTCCCGGTTCAGGAACATGTTGTGGTACACGCTGAGCTGATTGATCAGCGCGAGATCCTGGTAGACCACGTCGATCCCCAGCGAGCGAGCGTGGTCGACGGACTTGAGCAAGACCTCATTGCCGTCAAGCACGATCCGCCCGGTGTCCGGCGGCTGGAAGCCGCAGAGGATCTTCAGCAGCGTGGACTTCCCTGCGCCGTTGTCGCCGATCAGTCCGAGCACCTCGCCGCGGGCGAGGCGCAGGCTCACGTCGACCAGGGCCGTCAGCGCGCCGAACCGCTTGCTGACATGCTCCACGCGCAGCGCGTCGTCGTCGGCGCGTGCTGCCTGGCTCTCGGGTGCCATTGCGGTCATCGTCGTCTGCCTGCCTCCCGCAGCCGCGCGAGCTGCACGTTGGCGATCATGGCGACCAGGATCGCGCCGCCGAAGATGATCGAGAGCGGGTTCGCGCTGATGCCGGCCGCGGTGAAGCCGTCAGTCAGCACCGCCAGCATCAGCGAGCCGAGGAATGCTCCGATGATGGTGCCCGAGCCGCCGAGCATCGCCGTGCCACCGAGGACCGCGGCGGCCACGGAGTAGAACATCGGCGTGTAGCCGCCGGAGCTCGGGTCGATCGTCTGGGTGAAGAATGCCACTTGCAGGCCGGTCAACGCGCCCAATGCTCCCGTGAGCATGAAGTTGCCGTACTTGATCCGCGCGATGTTGATGCCCGACTCGGCCGCGCCGAGCGAGTTACCGCCCACCGCGATCGTATGCAGCCCCCACCGGGTGCGGGTGAGAACCACATGGAAGATGGCCACCAGGACGACGGCCCAGATGATCTGGGTGTAGGGGTAGCCGGCGTCTGAGTAGGAGGTGCCGCCGATCCATTTCCCGATCCCCACCGCCCCCGACGGGATCGCCACCGGCTCGGCATGGGAGGTCGTGTCGGTGAGACCGAGCAGGACGAACCCGGTACCGAGGGTGGTGATGAACGACGGCAGGCCAAGGGACACGGTGAGAAAGCCGTTGACGGCCCCGGTCACCACGCCCATGAGCAGCGAGAGCAGCATCGCGATGATGACCGGGACATGGTAGAAGTCGATCAGGTAGTGCATGAGGAACGGCGCGAACGTATAGACGAAGCCAGGCGACAGGTCGATCTCGCCGCAGATCAGCAGGAACACCTCGCCGATCGCGATGATGATGATCGGCGCCGCGACCTGGGTGAGGTTGGCGATGCTGCCCGAGGTGAGGAAGCTTGAGCTCGCCGCCGACAAGAGCCTGAAGTACAGCACCAGCAGGACGACGACCACGAACACGGTGGTCTCGCGCTGCTGAATGAGCACGGTGCCGGTGCGCCGCAAGCTCGCCAGGGCAGCGCTGCCCTGGCTTGGCCGGCCGGACGGGGCTCCGGCGACGCCGGGTGGCCGCTGGACGGTCTCGCTCACCGCTCCCTCCCTCGCTGTGATGCACGCTAACGGTGGCTGCCGGCCTGGTGTCGGGCAGGCAGCCACCGTCAGTGCGACCCTAGCCGCTCCTGCCGGATCAGGTGCTCGTCGTCGCGGGCGGGCTGATGATCGGGCCGGTGCGCGTGACCAGTTTCTGGGCGCTGGAAGAGCCCTGGAACCGTTCCGGCTTCAGGACCTGGCTGATGGTCTGCTTGGTGACGAACGTCAGGCCGGTGTCGGTGTCCGGCGGCAGCGCAATCCCGCCGGACAGGTTGAACATGTACAGGTAGAGTGTGGGTAGGAAGCCCTGCAGGTAGGGCTGCTGGTTGATGGTGAAGTTGACCACGCCGGACTTGATTCCCGACAGCGTCGTCGGGGCAAGGTCGAACCCGCCGGCCACGATCTTGCCTGCCAGGCCGGTCGCGGTGATCGCCTCGGCCAGGAATCCGGTGTCGCCGTAGTCCACCGCGAACGCGCCCTTGATCTTGCTCTTGTTCGCGAGCAGATAGGCCTTCTGCGGGGCCAGTTCCAGGCCGGTGGAGGCATTAGTCCCGATCTCGTGGAGCGTGTAGCCCAGCGGGGTGAGCACCGACGCGGCGCCGTCGTAACGCGGCTGGATGTTCCCGGTGCCCGGGGTGGCGATGAAGATCACGATGTCGCTCGGGGTCGGCAGGATCTCCCTGATCTTGTAACCCATCTGCTGACCGGACAGGTACAGCGCCTGTCCCACGTAGGCCAGCCGGTTGCTGCCGATGTCCGGCTTGCCGTTCACGTACGTCCCGTCGGCGTTGTAACTGACGACAGGGATGCCGTCATTGAGGGCGGTGGCGATCGGCGACGTGAAGGCAGTCGCGCTGATCACCGTGGTCGCGATGCCGGCTGCCTTCGCCGCCACGGCGGTGTTGAAGTACGAGATCATCTGCGGCACGCTCGATATCGTCGATCCGCCCCACTTGGGCGTCGGGATGCGGAGCAGTGCGGCGGCGTCCTGCAACCCGTAGATCGTCGGCAGGAAGAACGCGTTCGTTGTGACGTGGTTGTCGAACCAGAACTGCCACGGCGGAGTCTTCGGGAAGTTCCCGGCGGCGCTCTTGGTGCCGGTGGTCGAGGTGCTGCTGCACGCGGCAAGCAGGGCGGATGCCGCCGCGCTCGCGCTGAACAGGCCGGTGCCCGCGATGAGCCTCCTGCGGGTCGGTCCGTCCTTCATGTTCAGTGTCTCGATTGCCTCATCGACCTTAGGGTCGACCTTTGCCATCGCGGACCTCCGGATCTTGGATTAGGGGGCTGCGGCCCGTCGGGAAAGGAAAATTGGATCCATCTTCTCGACCGTCGTCACCGGTGCAAAGGGCCTAAAGTCCCGGTTGCGGCGACTTCGGCACAAGAGGCTCAGCATGTCGGCCGTGCGATGGCGGATGGTCATGTGATCGCTCACCTTCCGACCGTCCGCCATGGCGCGTCCCTCCCGGCAGGAGCATGATCAAGCCTCCTTGCTTGGGCCCTGCCGATCGCCGCCGCCGATGTGAGCGCTCACATCAAACGGCAACCGAACCCTGTGATGCCACAAGCTAGACCTACTACGACTTTCCAGTCAATGAAACTGCGCGATCTGTTGTGAACATGACATACGCCGCGCCGAAGTCAGCGGACGCCGTAGAGGTATTCCAGTGCGAGCTGGTCGAGGTATTCGAAGCTCATGCCGCGCCGGCCGAGCTCGGCGGCGTCTGGCAGGTACCCCGCGATGTCGCGCCAGGTCTCGCCGGAGTGCAGGGTGGGCAGGGACAGATCGGGGACGCGCGCGGCGGCCAGCGCGGCGTGGACGTCGGGATCGGCGCGGAAGGCCCGGGCCTTGGCGCGCAGGATGAGGTAGTTGCGCATGCAGGCGGCGGCGCAGGCCCAGACGCCGTCGTCGTCCTCGGTGCGGGGTGGCTTGAAGTCGAAGTGGACGGGCCCGTCGTATCCGCCGGCTTCGAGCGCGTCGACGACCCAGAAGGCGCCCCGGGCGTTGCCGGCGCCGAACCGCAGGTCCTGGTCGTAGCGCGGGCCGTGCTGGCCGTTCAGGTCGATGTGGTAGAGCTTGCGGTGCCAGAGCGCCTGGGAAATGCCGTGGGCGTAGTTCAGGCTGGCCATCTCCTCGTGGCCGACTTCGGGGTTGACGCCGACCAGCGCGGGATGGGCGAGTTCGTTGATGAAGGCCAGCGCATGGCCGGTGGTGGGCAGCAGGATGTCCCCGCGGGGCTCGTTCGGCTTGGGCTCGAGCGCGAACCTAATGCGGTAGCCGCGGTCGAGCACGTACTGGCAGAGGACGTCGAAGGCCTCCTTGAGCCGGTCAAGGGCGGCGTGGATGTCCTTGGCGGCGCCCGACTCAGCGCCGTCGCGGCCGCCCCAGCAGACATACACGCCCGCGCCGAGTTCGGCAGCGAGATCCAGGTTCCGCATGACCTTGGCCAGCGCGAACCGGCGTACATCCCGGTCGTTGGCGGTGAACCCGCCGTCCTTGAAGACCGGGTGGGAGAACAGGTTCGTGGTCGCCGTCGTCACGACCAGCCCGGTCTCGGCCAGCGCGTCGCGGAACCGCTTGATCGCCGCGTCCCGCTCGGCGGCGCTCGCATCGAAGTCGAACACGTCGTTGTCGTGGAAGTTCACTCCGTAGGCGCCGAGCTCGGCCAGCTTGCGCACCGCCCGCTCGGCGGGCATCGGCGGACGCGTCCCCGGGCCGAACACGTCCACCCCCTGCCAGCCCACCGTCCAGATGCCAAACGAGAACCGATCCTGCGGTGTCGGCAGGTAAGGGTCTGCGGTCATGAGTCGGTCCTTTCTCCCCAGCTAACCGTATTCTCGCGCAGAACGGCGTATCGCTCCCGGACTGCGGGCTGGGGTTTTCCGCGGTAGGCCGCCGCGTGCCTGGCTGGCCAGCTGGGGGGTTCCGGGGTGCCGGCCAGCGCCCAGGCGGCCTGCCTGGCCGCGCCGATCGCGACATACTCGTCCGGCTCGGGCACCACGACATCGCAGCCGAAAAGCCCAGGGGCGATCTGGCAGACGGCGGCCGACCGGGCGCCGCCGCCGGTCAGCAGCACCCGCCGCGCTGCGGCCCCAGCGCCCTGGCCGGTCAGCAGATCGGCGGCCTCGGCGAGGGAGGTGAGCACCGCCTCGAACGCGGCCCTGGCGAGGTTCTGCCGGGTCGCGTTGCGCGTGGTCAGGCCGCTGAGCACGCCGGCGGCGCCTGGCCGGTTCGGCGTGCGCTCGCCATCCAGGTAGGGAAGCAGCGTGATTCCGGCCGCGCCAGGATCGGCGGCCAGGGCGAGCGCCGACAGCTCGTCGAGGTCGGCGCCGGTCAGCGAGGCGGCGGCAGAGAGCACGAGCGCGGCGTTGATCGTGCAGACCAGCGGCAGGAAGCGCCCAGTCGCGTCGGCGAAGCCAGCCACCGCCCCGGTCGGGTCGGCGGCCGGGACCTCGCTCACCGTAAACACCGTGCCCGACGTTCCGATCGAGACGACCACGTCCCCCGGCGCGATGCCGAGGCCGAGCG
>Ga0335081_10000540_pt1 | contig 63950 bp, 57 predicted proteins | sample Lox_Sample_35_FD_206713 | JGI IMG/M metagenome (GOLD analysis project Ga0335081, IMG submission 206713) | Soil microbial communities from Loxahatchee National Wildlife Refuge, Florida, United States - Lox_Sample_3.5 | ecosystem: Environmental > Terrestrial > Soil > Wetlands | place: USA...
AATCTTCCTCACATACTGCAATGCTGCAGCGTGCACTTCTGCTTCCGTGACCGGTGGTTCAAAGTTAAACAGCGTTTTGATATTTCGGCACATGGATTGAACTCGCGATCGGGCCTCAATGCTTAGGGTTGGTGTGCGCGCGCGCCGGCTTGCCTTTGTGCTCACTCCCAATGTCGCTGAGGCGGATGACGGCGGCTGCGGCCGCGTATTGCACTTCATCCTGCGCGTCCTGGAGGCCCAATACCGCGGTCTTCCTCAGTGAAGGCTCGCCACGCTTGGCGATGGCGTTGAAGGCCGCCGCCCGGACCAGCCACTTTTTCTGATTGAGCGCGGCTTGTGCAAGCGCTTCCCCGCTGTTCGGATCCGGGTCGTTGGCCAACGTGAGCGCGGCGGCCGCCAGGACGGGAGAAGTGTCATCCTTGGTAAAGAACTTGTAGGCAGAAACCCCCACTCCGCCGAAGGGCACAAACCCCAGCGCGGTCTGGAAACCGAGGCCGGCCAGCTTTTTGGGATCGTCAAACATCTTCTTGGACTCGCCCAACAGCCCGCTGCCGGCTTTCTCCTGGCCGGTGAGCACGGCATAAAAGACATCGTAGCCGGCATCGTCGCCGAGCGCGAGCAAGGCATGTCCCGCCGCCAGGATCACCGAGGGATCGGTGTCCTGCAACGCCGCCGTTAACTCCGGTTTGGCGTTCTTAGCCGACATCTCACCTAAAGCCTGGGCCGCCGCGGCGCGCACCTCCGGCTTGGGGTCCTTCAGCGCGGTCAGCGCGGCATCGAGCGCCTGCGGATCGCCCGGTAGAAGTCCCAGGTCCGCAACTGCTTTGGTGCGTTTCTCAATGTTGGAGTTTTCCAGTCCCTGCTTCAACACAGACCACGCCTGCTCGCGATCATTCTGCGCAAGGCACGCGATCGCGAAAACACATGCGAGCGAAACGCTAATCACGAAACGAAGCCGAAAGCTCATCGCCAGCACCTCAACTTGAAATGGGGTGGGAAAAGCAATGAGCCAGAGTCTAAGCTGCCGACGGCAGTAAGTCCAAGAACATAAATCTTCAAGACAGGCCGGCTAATTGCAGTTCGCCTCGGATTGACCGCGATTTGTGCGGGTGCTAGCGTCGAAGCTGAATCCCGGATGCTCGAGCGATTGCAATACTGGCCGGTTGCGCTGCTGGTGCGCGTGATAGGTTTGCTGCCTCGCCCTTTGGCTCACGGCGTCGGCATCTTCATTGGCGGGCTGGTCTATTACTTGCATCCGCGCCTCCGTCGCGTGGGACGTCGCAACCTGGAGCTGGCGTTTCCGGAGAAAACTCCCGCCGAGCGCCGCCGAATCCTGCGCGGCGTGTATGTTTCGCTTGGCCGGCTGCTTGGCGAAGCGTGTCTGTTCCCGAGATATACGAGTGCGAAGGCTTCGACGATTGCGGTCTATCGGGGCTTCGAGAATTTCGAAGCGGCGGAGAAACGCGGCCAGGGGGTGCTCCTGCTTACCGCCCACATGGGCGGATGGGAAGTGGGATCGTTCTTTCACTCGTTGAGCGGCCATCCCATGGAAATCGTGGTGCGGCCGCTGGACAATCGCTATCTCGATGCGTTGGTCACGCGCTACCGCGGACTGCACGGCAATACGCTGATCGGCAAACAGGAATTCGCTCGCGGGCTGATTGCAGCCATGCGAAACAATCAGACGGTCGGCATCCTGATGGACACCAACATGACGCCGCCGCAAGGCGTGTTTGTGGATTTCTTCGGTATTGCGGCTTGCACTGCCAGCGGAGTGGCGCGGGTGGCGCTTCATACCGGAGCGACGGTGGTTCCGGCGTTCACCATCTGGGACCCGGTGCTGCGTAAATATCGCGTGGAGTTCGATCGCCCGGTTGAACTGGTGCGCACCGGAAACGACGAAGGTGACGCCGTAGCGAACACCGCGCGATTCACCAAGATCATTGAGGAGCACGTGCGACGCTATCCCGATCAGTGGCTGTGGGTGCATCGGCGCTGGAAGACGCGGCCGGAGGGGGAAGAGGCTTTGTATTGAGCTTCGAATGTTTTATTGATTTTCGAGTTTCGAGAAGCTATCTGACAGCTTCTAGTTGCATCGATCGCGACGATTGCGGAGCCGAGTGAAAGCTGTTTTGACTTGAAACTTGAAACTCGAAACTCGAAACTGACTTCATGCACACGCTGCAACACCTGGCGGAATTCACCGCCGCGCGCCTGATCGGCGACGGCAACATCGAAGTTGCGAAGGTCGCCAGCATCGCACAAGCGCAACCGGGAGACCTGGTTTTCGTGCAGGACGAGAAGGACATGCCCGAAGCGCTAGCTTCGCGCGCAACGGCCGTCATCGCCGGAGAGTTTGCGGCCAGCCATGGCGATCGCAAACCGCTGCTGATCGCCGCCAATCCGCGGCTAGCCTTCTGCCGAGCCGGCGCGCTGTTGCATCCCCGGAAAGCTTACCCTCCCGGAGTGCATCCTACGGCTGTGGTGCACCCGTCGGCCGTGCTTGCTGCCGGTGCAGCGATCGATGCCCACGCGGTGATCGAAGCCGGTGCGACCATTGGCGAGCGCTCGCACATTGGCGCAAACTGCAGCATCGGCGAGGGCGTCGTCATTGGCGATGACTGCGACTTGTTCCCCTGCGTCGTCATCTACTCGGGTACCACGTTGGGGCGCCGCGTAACTGTTCACGCCGGCGCGGTGCTGGGATCGGATGGCTTCGGTTTTGTGCGCGATGAGGAATACGGCCGCTATCACAAGTTCCCGCAGATCGGTGAGCTGGTGATCGGAGACTATGTCGAGATCGGCGCAAACTGCGCCATCGATCGTGGCGCGCTCGATAAGACGATTATTGGCCCGGGAACAAAGCTGGATAACCTGGTACACATTGGGCACAACGATATTGTCGGTTCGAATGTGGTCATCGCTGCGCAAACCGGCATTTCCGGGAGCTCAGAAGTCGGCGATGACTGCGTAATAGGCGGGCAGGTCGGTATCGGCGACCACGCCAAAGTGGAAGCGGGAACGATGCTGGGCGGACAAGCCGGCATCCTGCCCTATAAGGTCCTGCGCGGACGTGGCAAACTGTATTGGGGCACGCCGGCGCGGCCACTGCGAGAGTTCCTGAAACAGTTGGCAGCCCTGGCGCGACTGGCGCGCAAAAACGGACCGGGCGTCTAATATGGCGAGTAAGAGTTAATTGCCGGTTGCGATAATTGCTAGTCGGGTTTCGGCGCAGGTGTAGGGTGGTTTCCGGGCCGTTGCGAGGGGAAAATAGGCCGCCTTTAGGCGCTGCGGGATCGCTTTCCCCAGAGGCTGAAGCCGATTTCATAGGTTGCGGCTGCCCGGCACGGCTGAAGCCGTGCCCTTTCAAAAACGATTTATGAGATAGCTTCTGGTTGCTGATTGCTAATTGCTGGTTTTCCCATGCTGATTGTCGTCGGCGGACATTCTCGTAGCGTAGGCAAGACCAGCGTCGTGGCCGGTCTCATAGCCGCGCTTCCGGAGTTCCACTGGACGGCCATGAAGGTTACGCAGTACGGGCACGGAGTCTGCTCTGCGAACGGCCATCCCTGCGCCTGCGCTTGCGACGAGAGCTCCTGGGCGGTTACGGAAGAGCTCGACCGCAGCGGGGAAAGTGACTCGTCGCGGTTCCTGGTTTCCGGCGCGGCGCGCGCGCTCTGGGTGCGCACGCGGCAGGGCATGCTGGCAGAGGCGATGCCCCGCATCCGGCAGGAACTTGCTTCCGCCGAAAATGCCATCCTGGAATCCAACAGTATTCTGCGCTTCCTCAAGCCCGACCTTTACATCACCGTGCTGGACCCGGCGACGGCGGATTTTAAGCTTTCGGCGCAGCAATTCCTAGATCGCGCCGACGCGGTCGTCCTCCATCACAACGGAAACGACGTGGCCTGGAAAAACGTTTCCTTAAAACCTGTAGCCCAAAGGCCGACGTTCCCGGTGCGGCCGCCGCAATACGTCACGCCGGGGCTGATCGATTTCGTGAGAAGCAGAATTACGAGCTGACCCGACTTCTCAGGCTGCTCGTACAGGTGAGCCGGTCTTCTCTTGGTTCTGGACAGACCGGCTCGGGGGTTGCCTGTGCGCTTCCTGTTCGGCATCTTTCTCGACGCCAATGCGCGCGAAGGTAATGTCGAGTACCAGTCCGGTGAGCGCTTGCATGAAAGCCTCGGTAACTCGCATGACCGACGTGATCTGCTCGTCATTCACGCCGGCATCCAGCAATTGCGAAACCGCTGTTTCCACCCGCACCGGCAACTCGCCGGCCATCTTGAGCGCACTCTCGGCGAGGCGATACCGGCAATCCGCATAAACGGGAGACTGCAACAACTCCTTTAGCGCGGCCCAGTACTCCACGTAGAATTCCGGCCAGCACGCCAGGGCGCGGTGCTCTTCGGAAATGAAAGCCAATTCCAGCAACTTCTTTCTCTCACACCAGCTACGTTGCAGCTCCGGGCTGGCACTTCCATCACAAAGCGTGGGAGGCGCCGCGGCAAACTCGATATGAATCGCGGGTTCGGAGCGCAGCGGCTCGCCGACGGGACCTTCAAAAGCCTGCATTTGAGCGGCCGTGATCAGAAGCAGTAAAGGATCGAGATATTGGTAGTAATCGAGCACTTGCGAGATCGACAAAACGGTGGTCTGGCTGCCTGCCTCGCAGCGGCCAATGGCCCGAATCTCAAAATAGTTGTGAGCGCGGGTATAGGATTCGGCCGCCAACCGCGAGCCCATAAGGAAAAACTGTCGCGACTGTAGAGCCGGCCGAAAGACCTGCCAATGGATCTCCAAGAACTCGGGGAAGGCAGCATAGGCCTCGTAAAGCTTGGGGACAGCGGGAACTCCCAACCGCTCGCGAATCTCACGAAGGATCTTCCGGGTGCAGGTGGGGGCTTCTGTTTCGCTGACGAGCTTCAGTCGTTGGCCCCGCTTCCAGCGCATATTTCGTTCGATGAGAAAACAAGCGGCTTCGATGTACAGGGTAGACACTGAATTGCGTTTCGGCCAGTGTTTACCGGCAAACTACAAGGCTCGCTACTTGGGGCAGGGCCAAACCGCCGGCTAAAGTAAGCCGAATGAGGCGTACGGACGCCATCGGCGCCTCCGGTAGAATCGGGGTTGGAGTTGCCGCTGAGCCTGGACCACGAGACCCGCCGCTTCGAAGTACTCTTCGACTACGCCGAGCCGAGCGCAATCGCGCACCGTGGCTACACGCCCTACGGCAAGCTGGGCTTCCCTCCTCCTCCGGCTGGCCGGCCCTGGATTTACTCGAATTTCGTGCAATCGCTGGACGGCGTGAGCAGCCTGCTGGGAAAACACGCTTCCGGCGGCGACATCTCGCAGTCGTCGGATGACCGCTGGCTGATGGACCTGCTGCGGGCGCACGCCGACGCCATCCTGCTCGGAATGAACACGCTGCGCGAGGAACAACGGCTGCGCGGGCCCGAGAGTCGCGGCATTGTCTTCCGCGTGGCCGATGCGACCTTGCGGGACCTGCGCACGACGCTCGGCAAAGGGCGCGAGCGCAATATCGTCATCACCAAAGCAGCCGATCTCGACCTTTCGCGGCACAAGGTCTTCGACGGCGATGTGGTGGATGCGTCCATCCTCACCTCGCCCGCGGGAGCGGAACGCCTGCGTGCCCAAGGGGGGCATCCGCATGTCGCGATCATTGCCGCCGGCGACGGCGAAAACCTGGACCTGCCACGGGCCATCGCTAAACTGCGCGAGGAACTAGGAATCGAGTATCTGCTGTGCGAAGGCGGGCCGACGGTCTACGGCAATCTGGCGCGCGCGGATCTGGTCGACGAGAAGTTCATGACCGTTGCTCCCATCGAAACGGGGCAGGCTGTCCCGGCGGAGCAGGAGCGCAGCATGGAGGAGCAGACTATACCCGTGCTGCTGCGGCCGACGGTCTTCGGCGGGCCGGGTTTCACGAGCGACCACGTGACGCGCTGGCGCTGGATGAGTTGCCGCAAAGCCGGCGATCACCAGTTCAACCGCTATCGGCGGGTGCGAAGGTGATAGGACGGCTCATGTTGCGGTTCAGGATTTGACACGTATGTCCGCTGAGCATGCCGAAAACACTCATCGATTCACGGTGATTTTCGAAAGGGAAGACGAAGGGGGGTAGGTGGTGTCTCAGTTTGAAATGTCCCTCGGCTGAGATTGGGTGGCGCACGCCTGTGAGTCCGAAACGACCTGGGCTTTCGGGCAAGGAGTTGGCTCGCGTCGCCCAGGGCCTCGGCTTCGAGTTTCGGAGTGACAGAAAGGGAGCCACGCGATATACGTTCGCGACAGTGATCGACGACGAGTCGTGATACCCATACATTCCGGGTGTGACCTCAAGCCCAAAACACTGCGAGCAATAATCGAGGATCTGGGACTGGGCACGGACGCGTTCCAGAAACTGCTCGAGCTGCTGCGGCTCGTGGGTGGCGGGGCAGGCAATTGCGGATGCGCGCCTTGGGAGACTACACTGCCCTACGCCATGATCCGACAGTGTGCGATTTCTCTTCTGTTGATTTTTCTCGGCATCGTCCCCCTCCAAGCCCAGTACACTGACCGCGCCGCCATGCAGGACCTCGGCGGGCCAAAGGAGTTTGCCGCGCGGCGCGCCGAGCTCGCCGGCAAGCTCAAGACCGGTTACGTTCTGCTGTTCGCCAAGACGCAGGAGCCTCCGGCGGACCATTATCGCGAAGACAACGACTTCTATTACTACACCGGGCTTTCCGATCCCGGCGCAATCATGCTGCTGGACGTCGCCAAGAACCAAACGATGATCTTCGAGCCGCAGCAGGATCCGCGGGTGGTCCAGATCTATGGCGCCAATCTGCTGTCGATGTCGAAGGACGAGCAAAAAGAGCTAGGCTACCCGGCTGTGCTCCCGTTGAATCTGGTTGATGTGATTTTGAGCGCCACGCTGGGCAGGGGGACAGACCATGACCTCTGGGTACGGCTTGGTTTTGCCGACAAGCCCGACGGAGCGCGCCTGGAGACCGGGATCGATTATGCTGCCGAATACAACAACCCTTATGGGCAAGAGCTTCCCGGCGATCGCGACACTATCGTGAAACTGCGCCAGCGCTATCCTGCGGCCAATCTCCGCGACCTAACCGGCGCCATCGATGCGATGCGCAACATCAAGCGTCCGGGTGAGATTGAAGTGCTGCGCCGCAATGGCCGCATCAGCGCCGAGGGCGACCGGCAGGCCATCGCTTCCGCGCATCCTGGCATGTACGAGTACCAGATCGAGGCGGAAGCCGCTTTCGTCTTTCGCAATTCCGGCGCGCAGGGCGTGGCGTATCCGGCCATCGTCGGTTCCGGCAAGAACGCGAATACCTGGCACTACTTCTTCAATCGCAGCAAGATTGAGCCGGGCAGCATCGTGGTCTTCGATTTTGCTGCGGACCTCGACCACATGACCATGGACATCACCCGCACCTTCAACATCGACGGCAGATTCACGCCCGAACAGGCCAAGTGGTACAACGTCGATCTGGAGTGCCAGAAGGCGATCATCGACATGCTGCGCCCGGGTAATACTTACGAACAGGCCGAGGCTGCGGGCAAGAAAGTCTTCGATCGCGAAGGCGTCGGTTCGCAATGGTATGGTTGGCCGGGGCACTTCGTCGGGCTGGCGACGCATGATGTCATGCTGCCACGCGGACCCATCCTGGCCGGACAGGTGGTCACGGTTGAGCCGATCGTCGAATTCCCCGACAAGCACTGGCACTTCCGCGTCGAGGACACAATCCTCATCACCGCCAACGGGCCGGAGGTGCTGTCTGCGAGCGTCCCCAAAGAAATTTCAGAGGTGGAAAAGCTGGTGGGTAGCGCTCCTGCTCCCGAGCCGGTAAAGTGATCCGCGTCCCTTTGCCGATGTTAGAAGCGGTAACATAGAAGTTTGCAGGAGAAGTCCCCGTGCCTGAACTGCGCAAAGACCCGATTGTCGGACGCTGGGTCATTATTTCAAGCGATCGCGCCAAGCGGCCTTCCGATTTCACCCGCGAGCCGGTGAAGCTGAAGGGCGGCTTTTGCCCCTTCTGCGCCGGCAACGAAAGCAAGACGCCCCCGGAAGTATTGGCCTACCGGCCCAACGGCGCTTCTGCCAACAGCAGCGGCTGGACAGTGCGCGTGGTGCCGAACAAGTTTCCCGCCCTGGGTATCGAAGGCAGCCTGAATCGTCAGGCCGAGGGTATGTTCGACAAGATGAACGGCATCGGGGCACACGAAGTCATCATTGCGACGCCGGAGCACGGGGTCTCGCTGGCCGATCTTCCGGAAAAGCGGATCGAAGACATACTGTGGGCGTTTCGCGACCGCGTCCTCGACCTGAAAAGAGATCGCCGCTTCAAATACATTCTCATCTTCAAGAACCACGGTGCGCTCGCCGGGGCCACCCTGGAACACTCGCACGCTCAGCTCATCGCGCTGCCCATCGTGCCCAAGCACGTGCTGGAAGAGCTGGAAGGCTCGAAGCAGTATTTCATCTACAAAGAGCGTTGCGTCTTTTGCGACATTGTCCGGCAGGAAACGGAATCCGGGGTGCGCGTGGTGGCCGAAAACGATGGCTTCCTCACCGTCGCTCCGTATGCGCCGCGGTTTCCTTTCGAGACCTGGATTCTGCCCAGGAGCCACGAGTCGGCATTCGAGAACTCGTCGTCGCAGGTCTATGAGGGCCTGGCCAAGGCCCTGAAGAACCTGCTCGTACGGGCCGATCAAGTGCTCGAGAATCCCGCGTACAATCTCGTGATCCACACTGCTCCTGTGCAAGAGAACGCGATGGACTACTACCACTGGCACGTGGAATTCATGCCGCGGCTGACGAAGATCGCAGGCTTCGAGTGGGGTACGGGCTTCTACCAGAACCCGACACCACCGGAGGAAGCGGCAAAGTATCTGCGGGAAGCCAAGGTCGAACACCCGCAGCAGATCGCGCCAACCTAGCCGAAAGTTGGGCATCATCGGAGCGGCACTTTCGAAAATCTTACTGGTAAGATCGTCTTACCAGTAAGATTCCAGGTTTTTCCACCCGCGCCGCGACCGTTGAGCTTCCGTTCAGCGCTTCTGAGTGCCGGAAGCTATATCGCTTTGGGGAACGACAAACAGGAAGTGCGCATAACCTACTTGCGCCACGGGCTCGTATTTCTTCATCAGATAGGCCGCCGAGTCCCAGCGATAAACTCCCGTCAGGCGATTTGCCCTCACGAGTACACGGCCAGCCACAGGTTTGGGCGGATCAAGGACGACATCGGGATTTTTCTTGAGAAAGTTGTCGACGATCGATGAGTCCTGGCCCCAATCCAGATTGCTGTCCGAAAGTAGTTTGTAGGAAAAGCGCCGGTCAACGAGCCACTCGTTCATGTACGGAATCATTTGCGGGTAATAGCTGGCGACGGAAGCGCCCATCCACAAAACGAGGAGGCACAGCGCTACCTTATGCAGCCGCGTTTTCGAGGCGAAGTCACCGAACGCGGCGCCCGCAATCACCGTTTCAACCGCCAATACCGGAAGGATGTGCCGAATGCCGATCTGCGCACGACTGAAGAAATTCATCCAGCAGAACAGGATGGCAGCGGCTGCCAGCAGCAAACCTTCTCCAGCGGCGATCTCCGCCCGGCTGCGGTTGCACCAGACCCAGGTCAGGCCCCACACGAACAGAATCAGTAGTGGAATAGGTTCTTTAAAGAACAGCGCCACAAAGTAGTACGACTTAAATCCATGAAAGGCCCGATTCGTAGGATCCCCTAACCACCCCAAGAGATATACGTCTCCGAATGAGCGACCTGTCTTTTCGCTGAACTTCATCATGTCGAGTCCCTGGAGGAACGGATAAGGAACCGGAACCGGCATGAGCCGCAGGACCGGAGTTTGTTGCCAATGTTGAAATGACCTATTTTCGAAGTGATAGTCCTTGAGGGCAAGAAAGCTGTTATGAAAAGTAAACGCAACGTTCAAAACAAATACGAAACATACCGCGGCGATCGCCACAAAGGCTGCAGCGCGCTTTGTCTCCAGCGGCGGTTTGCGCTTGCGAATTGCGAACATCAATGCCACCCCAACCACGAGATAAAGGGCGAGGGCGAATGATTTGGTGGTCTGCGCCAGAGCCAGGGTCAAGGCGCTGAAAGTTGCTCGTCCCCAGGTAGGCTGGAGCAGAAATCGACGAAGAAACCACAGCGATCCCACAACTCCCACAGCGTGGTACATGTCGGTGGTTGCCAGTGTGCCGTGCGCCATCAGATTGGGAGAGAGCACGCACAGCAGACAGGCCGCCAGTCCGGCCGCTTCTCCGTACAGGTCGCAAGCCCACAAAAAGACCAGCAGGTCCAAGCATAAGGTTGCAAGGATGGTAGGAAGTCGGGCGAGCTCGGCGCGAATCAGTATCTTCGAAACCGAAGGCAGAAAACCGTGTTCCAGCATTTTCGCGCCGATGGTCTGCGGCAGCGCGTTCAGCGCAGAAACCGGCATTTGGCTGTCGCAAATGCCGCCAAGTTGACGGTCCGGCTGGAAGTGGAGAACCCGCACACCATAATCGACGTGGTGCGCTTCGTCTGAGGTTATCGACGCCTTGAGGGCCACAATGATGTTGAGGCACGCGGCAACGCCCAGCAGAAAGATTAATGTGAGTAGGGACCGGCGGCTGATCTGCATTACTGCACGAGGGAGAACGACAGCCAGAGTAGCAGCCTGGGATGCAAATGGGAAGTGAGCATCCGACGTCAGCCCAGCTCAGCCGACGATTTCTTCGAACTTCCGAGGGTCGGGAGCGACAAGTAGGCGGTGGCTCGATCGCGCGCAGCCGGTGGGAGCTCCCTAACCGCCGCGTGCCACTGCTGATGTAAGCCATCCATCCTGCACCTCACTCCCGGCCAGGGCATCCAATCTTGTGACCGGCGATGACAGACTTTGCGACGATTGGCTTCCGCGCGCTCGAAAATCGCACCCGATTCCTCAGCGGCCTGTACAGCGATTTGTTGGAAAGCGGCATCCGCTACTTCTTTCCCGGCGCCAGCCTGCAGCGGATTGCAGGCGACCCCAAGCGTATGCCGGAGCTGTTAGGAGCCGTCCCCAGCGGTGGCCAACTCGAGTTCGAGTGGATGGGCAGTGGCTATTCGCTCACCGCTGCTTCCAGACTTTCCGAGCACGAAGGGCGCTTGATTCGTAGCATTGGGACGGTGCTCGCCGCTCGTTATCAGCTCCTCACCGACGAAACCCTGGCCGCGCAGAGTTTCCAACTCTTTCGCGGACTTCCCGAAGACCGCTTCGTCTCCGCCTTTCTCGACCCGGGTCCGCACGCCAGCGCGGAAGCGATTGCCGCAGTGCCCGACCGCGTTGCCGATGCCATCGAAGTATTGCGCACCAGCAGCATGAGCACCTACGAAAACCGCCGCATCTCGACGGGTGTTCTTCTCTTCGGTTCCATGCCCGAGCCGTGCCACGAGCCGCCGCAAACCCGGCCCGAAGCGCTGCGCTATCACCACCAATTGACCACGATTCGCAGCTTTCATCGGCTGTGTGACGGCTTGCGCACTTTGGCATTAGTTGACCGAGATGGACGACTCGCGGATTTGATCGATATCCAGGAGTGGACCGAGCCTTATCGCGATATGCCTCTGCCCGTGCCGCCGGCCAGTAAGTATGCCGATCATGCCCGTGCCACCTTGTGCGGCGGGCACATCTGTCTCATCCTCTCGCCCAATGGCGAGATCAAAGTCTATTCCGACGGTGTCGAAGTATTTCGCTTCATCGATGGCAAGTGGCGGCTGGCGGATGCGCGCCATCGTTATGCGATGTGGAGAAAAGCGCTGGGCAATGACGAATTGGCGGAGCGGCTGTTTTCGGTTGCGCTGAATCTCACCGAGAGCCGCCGCGGAGCGCTCTTCGTGGCATTGGACAAGCCCGAATCGGCGCGGGAACTGATCTCGCAGCCGGACTTGCTCGACCATCTCGATCACCAAGGCCTGGCGGACGGCCTCACCAGCAAGGACCAGCTACATTATCTGCTGCGCGACCGCAGCATCCTCGATGTGCCCTCCACCGTGCTGGAAAACATCGCGCGAATCGATGGCGCAGTCGTCCTCGGTGGCGATGGAAACCTGCTGGCGTTCGGCGCCATTCTGCACCATCATTCGAGCGAAGAAGCGATGAACCGGACGGTGGAGGGCGGACGCACCACGGCGGCGATTGCCGCCTCACATTACGGCACGGTGCTGAAGATCAGCGAAGATGGCTTGATCTCGATGTATCGCGCCGGCCAGTGCTTGTGGGAGATGTAGGAACAAAAAAACCGCAAGGGCGGCGAGGGCATCGATCCAGGTCCCGGCATAGTCCAACTGCAAAACCGCAACGAACAGCCTGTCCTCCTCGATCCTGTGGGTACTCTCACATCCGGCGGCAAATTTTTTGAACTGCGGTCGAATCAGGCGGGTGGGTTGAGACCTCGAAAAAGCCCTTGACAATCCGACAGTGTTATAGTTAACTATAACAGTACTTCAGTAACGAAGGACCCTCGTGGCCCTAAGTTGTGAAGCTGAGGAGAATGCAAGATGAAACCGCTTCGCGTTATGCTCACATTCGTTCTGCTGGCGCTCGCCACCGCGGCGGCAGCACAGTCGCATTCCGATACGCCCAAACCTGCGGTCCAGTCGGAGGCGCAAAAGTCCTTCGACACGATGAAAGCCCTCGCCGGGAATTGGGAAGGCCGGGTGAAGGTGGATCCGCCTATACCGCAAATGGACGGCACGCCGATGCATGTCTCGATGCGCGTAACCTCTCGCGGAAATGCGCTAGTCCACGAAATGCAGGAAGCCGGCACGCCGCTGGACCCGGCCAAATACGACCACCCCGTCACCATGTTCTATTTGGACGGCGATCATCTGACGCTGGTCCACTATTGCGACGCCGGCAACCGCCCGCGCATGGTTGCTCGCTCCTCGCCCGACGGAAAGCAGATAGAGTTCGATTTTGTGGACCTCTCCGGCGGCAATGGGAACGGGCACATGTACCACGCGGTGTTCACCCTTATCGACACGAACCACCACCTCGAGGATTGGACCTACATGATGCCCGGGGACAAGCCGATGCACGCCCATTTCGATCTGAAGCGTACAACGGAGCAGGCAAGCCTCAGGTAACGCGGCCGGGAGCCGGGATGGACCGTGAGTGGAACGACAATCAGCCGATTTATCGCCAGCTTCGCGATCGGGTGGTGGCGATGATCCTCGACGGCGTGCTCAAGGAGGGCGAGCCGCTGCCCTCCGTGCGCAACGTCGCGGCGGAATACCGGGTCAATCCGCTCACGGTCCTGAAAGGCTATCAGGAACTGGTGGACGAGGAGCTGGTGGAGAAGCGGCGAGGATTGGGCATGTTCGTCAAGACCGGAGCGCGCCATCTGCTGTTGCAGGGCGAGCGCCGCAAATTTCTTGCGGAGGAATGGCCGCGGATCTCGGCCACCATCCAGCGGCTCGGGTTGAAGCCGGAAGAACTGCTGAACGGCAACCAGCACACTCGTCCAAAACCGCATCCCGAAGAGGAGGAACACTGAAGCCATGCCGGTGATCGAAGCGCGCGGCCTGCGAAAGGCCTTTGGCACAACTCTGGCGCTGGATGGCTTGGACCTGCGCGTTGAAGAAGGCCGCATTCTTGGATTGATCGGCCCCAACGGCGCGGGCAAGACTACGGCCCTCAATGCCATGCTCGGCCTCACTCCCTACCAGGGCGAATTGCGGGTACTCGGACGCGATCCCTGGAGAGAGCGCGCTCAGCTCATGCGCGATGTCTCGTTCATCGCCGACGTCGCCGTGCTGCCAAGGTGGGCGCGGGTTTCGCACCTGCTGGACTATGTTGCCGGCGTGCATCCGCGATTCGATCGCGCCAAAGCGGAGGGCTTCTTGGCCCAAACGACCATCCAGCGCACCAGCAAGGTCAGGCAATTGTCCAAGGGGATGGTGACCCAACTGCACCTGGCTTTAGTCATGGCGGTCGACGCCAAATTGCTGGTGCTCGACGAGCCCACGCTTGGGCTTGACATCCTGTATCGCAAGCAGTTCTACGATTCCCTGCTGAACGACTACTACGATCGCAGCCGCACCATCATCGTGACCACCCATCAGGTGGAAGAGGTCGAGCACGTCCTCACCGATCTCATGTTTATCGACCGCGGCCGCATCGTATTCTCCTGCAGCATGGAGGAGTTCGAATCGCGCTACGTAGAACTGATGGTGAACCCGGAGAACGTGGAAGCGGCACGGGCGCTGAAGCCGAGTCACGAGCGGCAGGTGTTCGGCCGTAGCGTTCTGCTGTTCGATCACGTTGATCGTCAGCAACTGGCGGCGTTGGGCGAGGTGCGCAGACCCAGCATCGCCGATCTGTTCGTCGCGGTGATCGGGAATCGAGGCGCGGCACAAGGAGCGGCCAGATGAATACTCAATCCGGCGCATTGTCGGACTCGTTCGGGGCGCAGCAGGCCGCGCCTGCGGCTCTGTCCGCTACTCACCCTCTGTACTGGTCGATACGCCGCGAATTGGCGGAGAACCGCTGGATCTACATCGGCCAATGGGCCATTGCCGTCGTGTTTCTAGTCGGCGCCCTGATCAGCACCGTTCATCTGCCGGCCCACATGCGTGCTCTGGCCGCAAAGCCGCCGTCGCAGCGTTGGGAAGCCGTTGCCACGCACTACAACATCGCCGCCGGCGTGTTCATGGCCACGCTGATCCTGATGAGCCTCTTCTACTCGGCGGAGGCATTGCATTCCGAGCGCCGTGACCGCAGTGTTCTGTTCTGGAAGTCGCTGCCAGTATCCGATCGTACGACGGTGCTGGCGAAGGCCAGCATTCCGCTGGTGGTTTTGCCACTACTCACCTTCGCCATCACGGTCGTGGTACAGGCGATCATGTTGCTGCTGAGCAGTGTGGTGCTCGCCGCAAACGGGCTGAGTGTGGCCGCGTTCTGGAGCGATTTGGCGCCGCTTTCGATGTGGGGAAAACTGCTGCACCACCTCTTGACCGCACATGCCCTTTGGCCGTTTCCCATATATTGCTGGCTGCTGCTGGTTTCCGCGTGGGCCCGGCGTGCAACTTTGCTTTGGGCGGCCTTGCCGGTGGTGGCAATCGGCGGTGTCGAGAAGCTCATCTTCAACACTTCGCATTTCGTTGAAATGGTGGGCGGGCGCCTGATCGGTGCGGGTGCGCCGATCGACATCACACCATCGGGAGGCATGTTTCCCATGGGGCCCATGACGCATATCACCCTGGCTCGCTTTTTGGCTTCGCCGGGCTTATGGATCGGGCTGGCCGTTGCGGCCGCGTTCCTGGCCGCGGCGGTGCAGTTGCGCCGGTACCGGGGACCGATCTAATTTCCAGCGATAGCCGGTTAGCCCACAATCTCCTCAAACTTCAGCGGATCGGGCGGGACAGGAATGGGTGGAGGTTCGATTTCGCGCAGCACCTGGTAGGTGTGGCGAATACGGTGGATGACGGTGATGGTGCTGAGCACGGCGATCACCCACAGCACCGGTCCCATGCGGTTGAACAGCGCTCCGATGATGACCAGGACAATGCGTTCCGGGCGCTCCATGAATCCGACCTTGCAACTCGGAATCAGCGACTCGGCGCGGGCGCGCGCGTAGCTCACCATGACCGAGCTGATCATCACCAAGGCTACCATCACGACATAGAAAAAGCGGTTGGCGCGGGCGTAGTAGACCAGCAGCCCGAAGAAGATGGCTACATCACTATAGCGATCGATGATGGAATCGAAGAAGCCGCCGAATTGTGTGACCTGGTTGGTGGCGCGGGCAACGCGGCCGTCCACCATGTCGAAGATGCCCGCCCCGATAATCACCAGCCCAGCGTAGAGGAAGACGCGGCGCTGGTTATCGGCGTGGGCGTAGCCGAAGAGAATACCGGCAACGATATTGATCAGCAGGCCGATGAAGGTCAGGGCGTTGGGCGAGATGCGGGTCAGGGCCAGGCCGTGCACAATCTTGTACAACAGCCACTTGCAGGACCGTCCGACAGCGCTCGTCCAGGTCATGCTGCCCCGTTACGCCTCGTCGTGGATGGTGATGAGCTTCAGCACCTCGAGTTCACGTTTGCCGGTGGGCGTCACCACTTCGCTCACATCGCCTACCTTCTTGCCCATCAGCGCGCGGCCAATCGGCGAGCTGGTGGAAATTAAACCTTTTGTAACATCCGACTCTTCGCTGGTCACCAGCTTGTACTCGATCTCCTCTTCCTTGGTGGAGTCGTAAACCACCACGGTTGAGCCGATGGCGGCGCGATCGCGAGGGATATTGGACATATTGACCATGGACAGGTCGGCCATGCGCTGCTTGAGTTGGCCCAGCCGGGCGCGCACGAATTCCTGCCGCTGCTTAGCCATGTGATACTCGGCGTTCTCGCTGAGATCCCCCATGGCTATAGCTCTTTTCAGTTCTTTCGGCAGTTCGTGGTTCAGCTCGTGTTCGAGGACCGCAATTTCCTCGGCCAGCTTCTTCTTGATGTGCTCAGGCATACTTCGGAGTCGATGTGTTCGGGCCAGCGGGCGTGTGCCGCAGGCGTTTCCAATTATACCCGAGGGGTGAACTGCTTCTTCTCGGGAGAAAGCTTCCCACCGTTGCCGTGCTCGCAACCATCGGCTAACCGCATATTTCTTTTTCTGACGGCGCAAAACGGCGCATGAGGAAGCCGCCCGTTGGTTTGACCGCCTTTCAAAAACCGGGGTATACTGAACCTATACATGTTGTAGTTCCCCTCTACACATCCCAGATCAACTCTGGGAAGCAGTACTCCGGCCCTCATGAATAACCTGAGTTTTAGCATCGGAGACAAGGTCGTTTACCCGAACCATGGGGTAGGCGTTATCGAGCAAATCAGCAGCAGAACGATTGGCTCACAAATCGAGAGATTCTACCTCCTCAAGATCAAGGCCAGCAGTTTGAAGGTGATGGTGCCCTTCCACAACGTGGGCAGCGTTGGGCTCAGGCGCGTCATTCGCAATGGCGAGGTGCAGAAGATCCTGGATTTCCTGATGGACGGCAAGTGCGAGAACCATACCGATTGGAAGTACCGCTTCAAGGAAAACTCGGACAAGATGCGGACGGGATCGCTGCTGGACGTCGCTGATGTGCTGAAAGGCCTTTTGCTGCTGGGACAAGCCAAGCCGCTCAGCTTTCGTGAAAAGAAGATGCTGGAGCGCGCTCGTTACCTGCTAGTGAGCGAACTGGCCATGGCGAAGAGTCTGGAAGAGTCGCAGGTGGAGGATCTGCTCAACCGGGCATTAGCCAAATGCAAGCTGCGGTTCCCGGAAGCCTCGCCGATGGAAGCGTAAGGGCCGCCTTTCGCTCTTTGCCTTTGGCCATTGGCTCTTCGGTGGTTCTTGAATTATTCGGGTTATCCTGCCCAAGTTGTCGGGGCCGGTTAGACATATTCGCCCGTATTTCTGGCGAAGAGCGAATGGCGAAAACCGAATAGCGAACTGCGAATCTTCTTCACGCCTGCCCAGTTGCTGCGCTGAATCATAAAGTGCAACCGCACGATGGCCAGAGGTGGCAGCAGCGCGAATTGAATCGACCATGCCCGGCAACCTGCACATCTTTCGCTTGAAAGCCGATCCTTTGCAGTATCAGGTGAACTTCAATCTGGGCGCCAATTCCTGGCTGCAGGTATTCACTCCCGATGGATTGGAAGAATTCCTCTATCACAGTACGGCGCTACCTCCGCATGAGGTTGAGGCCATGCTGTCAGAATTGCGCACTGAAAATCACACCACCGAGGCCAATGTTGATTTGCCCGAAAGTCACCTGAGCGAAATGGGATTCGTGGAGAGCCCAAGCGACGAGTAGAGCGTTTCCCGGGTCATGATGTGATGTGGACAGCGCAGTCGCAGCCCCGTGCTGCATGACCGGGCCACCTGCTGACGGGAACCGTTCCGCGGCACATCGCCCGCCAGCAGGCATGTCTCACCGCGTTCTACTCGCAGAATACCCGCACGTGCTGTCCTTCATCGGTTTCGATATCGACGTGCAAGGTATTCAACGCTTCTTCCAGGTCTTCGCCCTTCAGCTCGGAAAGAAAATCCAGGCTGAATCCCTTTTCGTTCAGCCTCTGCGCAACCTTGGGCGGGAGCACGCCAAACAACTTCACGCCTGCACGGAGAAACCCCAGCGGCACCTTCACGTTCACGTCGTGCCCTTCGCCCGTATCCACCAGAACACGCAGAAACTTCAGTTTGGAGGGTGAGCGGGTGTCGGTGGCCGCGCCGTTACCGTTGGCATTCTCTTCCGTGCCTTTACTCGCCGCCAATTTGTCCAGCAGCCGCTCCGCATCCTGCGAGTTGATTTTTCCTGCGGCCAGCATCTCCAGTACTTTCCTGGTTTCCTCTGACATGACGATGCCTCCTCGGCAATTTCAGCCGAGTCTCTCCAACGCTTCCTCCACCGTGATCTGGCCGCGCGAAAGCTGCTCCAGCACGTAAGCTCGCGGCGAGGGCGCCTGCATCGACTTGTCCAGCGCCGCACCAATCGCGTTCAGCCGGTTCTTGACCGTCGGATAGCTGATGCCGAACAGGGCCTCCATCTTCTTGATCGAGCCGTGATGACGCACAAACGCCATCACGAATGCCTGATCTTCGAGTGAGAGTTGGGCCAGCGCGGGCAGTTCGAGTTGCCCTTCGAGCGAGACGTTACAGTTGGGACAGGCCAGCCGGGTTACCTTGAACGGCTGATTGCATTCCGGGCAGATAGTCTTGGAAGACATGGACGAAACTCAGTTCGCCAATAGTAATGAATCATTAAATTAATAAAGTCAATATAAAACTTAAAATAATTAATCTCAATAACATTAAAACCTATCCGACGAGCACCGCTCCCCCGTTCACATTGAAAACCTCGCCCGTAATGAATCCCGCGTGCCTGGTGCACAGGAACAGAATCGGCGCGGCAATTTCCTCGGGAGTGCCGACCCTGCCGAGAGGAATGGTGCTGAATACACGGTGGCGGCTGTCGGGATCATGCAAGGTGCCGGCGGTCATGTCGGTGGCCACCCAGCCGGGAGCGACGCAGTTCACCCGAATCCCAAACGGCGCCAATTCCGTGGAGAGCCCTTTGGTCATGCTGAGGAGCGCCCCTTTCGTCGCCGCGTAGTCGCAGTGCCCAGCCTCGCCGCGCTGGCCTGAGGTGGAGCTGACCAGCACGATGCTGCCGCCGTGGTCCTGCCGCTTCATATGCGCCACCGCATGCTTGAGGAGAGCGAAGGCGCTGTCGAGGTTAACGGCGACGGTCCTGCGCCATTGCTCGTCTTCCATCAGATCAATGGGGACGTCATCGGCCGGCCAGATTCCGTGGTTCACGACCAGAGCATCCATCGTGCCGAATCGTCCAACTGCGGCTCGCACCAGGGCATCGGCGCCGTGGGTGCCGGACAGATCCGCCTGAACAGCGTAGGCGCGCTCGTCGCCGCACTCGGCCATTAGCCGCTCGGCTTCGGTTTTCGCGCGCTGATAATTGAAGACCACGCGCGCCCCGGCGCTGACAAACAACCGCACCGTGGCCGCCCCGATCCCGCGCGAGCCTCCGGTGATCAGCGCTACTTTTCCATCCAGCGACAGCTTCGGTTCAGCAGGCATTGGCAATCCCCTTTCTTTGAACTATGCCGTCACATCATAGGGCTTTAGAGCTCCTTCGGGGAAATTCTCTCCTCTATTTCTCAGCTCTGCGCACCGCTCATGGAAAGCATTACAACAACCTGCCAATTTTTCATCGAACGGGAGAATTAGTGCCATCACCAGCGTCCTATACTAATCCGCAAAGTGGCCCCTGGGCTTCCAGAACAAGAGGTTTGCGTCGGCTCGCAAAAACGCGCAGGAGGTCTAACGAAAAGCAAGGGCATTTTTCAACCCGGCAATTTGGGTTGCAGAGTGACGATTGACTAAGCAATCGCGGGTTGTACGGAAATTCCGGAGCGAACGTTGTTGCGGGGGCGCGTACGAGGTTACGCCCGGATGTCCTTGTTCCTGGCGTGCTGGTCTTTCAGACTGAGGAACCAAAGGTAGATTTCGTCGACCCGCGCGATGTCTTCATTCAGCACGGGATGGTCGGCGTATTTGCGAATGTCCTCTCCGCTGTGCCGCCGCTTCAGGTTGGCCACGATCTGATAGAGTTCGTCGACTTTGGAGTGCATAATCCGCAGGTCACTCACCAACCTGACTTCCTCGACGTCCAGCCAGCGGTTCTCGGTGGGACGGTCGGTGTGCTCGGACTTCTTCATCGGTATCCTCATGGTGATTATGCCTCGGGCGCGCGGAAAAATAGGAACATAGCGCTGTAGTATACGACAAAAGTGGTAGGACTTTCCGTGATTTGAGAGCGGCATCCTGGACGCGACCTCTGAAGGCCGGCTCTACCAGGACCCTGCCGTCTCGCTCCCAAAAAGGGAGGTCGTTCGATCTTGCTATCGGCATTCTTGCAAACTCGCTATCTGACACACGCTGAACTTGACCCCGCCAGCGGCGAGGGAGTAGAACGCGCTTTGGGGCCGAAAGGAGTTGCGCGTGAAACCGGTCCACACCTTCAGCGTCGTACCGTCACTGCCAAAGGAAATGGAAGGGCTTCGCCGGATTGCAGAAAACCTGCGCTGGTGCTGGAGTCACGAATCGATTGAGTTGTTCCGCCGGCTGGACCGCGACCTGTGGGAAACGGCCGGGCACAATCCCGTCCTGATGCTGGGGTCGATCGAGCAGTCGCAGCTGGAGGCGGCGGCGAAGGACGAGGCATTCCTGGCGCACCTGCGCCGGGTGGAGTCGAGCCTGGAACATTATCTGGCGGCGGAGTCGACCTGGTTCCACCGCACCCACGCCAGCGGCAGCGATCTGCCGCTGATTGCCTATTTCTCGGCCGAGTTCGGATTGACGGAATGCCTGTCGATCTTTGCCGGCGGGCTGGGAATCCTGGCGGGCGACCATCTGAAATCGGCCAGCGATCTGGGCGTGCCGCTGGTGGGCGTTGGACTGCTTTATCAGCAGGGCTACTTCCGCCAATATCTCAATCAGTCGGGATGGCAGCAGGAATCGTATGCCGTCAACGATTTCTACAATCTGCCGGTCAGCCCGGTGCAAAAGGCCGACGGCCAGCCCATGGTGATCGAGGTTGAGCTTGCCGGCCGGGCCGCTTACGCGCAGGTCTGGAAAGCACAGGTGGGACGCGTGCCGCTGTATCTGCTCGATACCAATATCGGCTTGAACACACGCCCGGAGGAACGCGACCTCACCGACCAGTTGTACGGCGGCGATCGCGAGACGCGCATCCGGCAGGAGATCCTGCTGGGCGTCGGCGGCTATCGCACACTGCAGGCGCTCGGATTGCAGCCCACCGTCTTTCACATGAACGAAGGGCACTCGGCATTCCTCGCGCTGGAACATGTTCAACACTTGATGGCCGCTTACCAGCTCAGTCTTGCGGAGGCACGCGAACTCGCCTCCGCCAGCCTGGTGTTCACCACGCACACGCCGGTGGAAGCCGGTCACGACTATTTCCAGTACGACCTCATGGCGCGGTACTTCGGCGAGCGGGCGCAAAAGATGGGATTGTCGATGCAGCAGTTCATGGACCTGGGGCTCACTCAGCGCAACCCGGACTTCTGCATGACCGTGCTGGCTTTGCGCTCGGCGGCGCGCGCTAACGGCGTCAGCAAGCTGCACGGCGAGGTCAGCCGCAAGGTGTGGCAATCCTTGTGGCCGGGCGTGCCGCTGCAAGAGATACCCATTCGTCATGTAACCAACGGAGTCCACTTCCGAAGTTGGATTCCGGCGGAGTTCAACCAGCTTTACGATCGTTACCTGGGGCCGAACTGGCGCGAGGAACCCGCCCACGCGGACGTGTGGGAGCGGGTGCAATCCATTCCCGCGGAGGAGCTGTGGCGAACCCATGAACGGCGCCGCGAGCGGCTGGTGGCCTGGGCACGGCGGCGAGTGAGCGCGCAACGCAAGTTCCGAGGCGCACCGCCGCGGGAAGTGGATGCTGCCGCTGAGGTGCTGGATCCGGACGCGCTCACCATCGGCTTCGCCCGCCGTTTCGCCACCTACAAGCGCGCCACCCTCATTCTGCGCGACATGGACCGGCTGCGCCGGATTCTCACCGATACGGCGCGGCCCGTGCAGTTGATCTTTGCCGGCAAGGCGCATCCAAAGGATGACGCGGGCAAGGATCTCATCCGCAAAGTCACCGAACTCAGCCGCGATCCCCTCCTCGGCCGCTACGTGGTTTTCGTGGAAGACTACGACATGGCGGTGGCGCGCGCTCTGGTGCAGGGTGTGGACGTGTGGCTCAATACCCCGCTGCGTCCCAACGAGGCGTCGGGCACGAGCGGCATGAAGGCGGCGGCCAATGCCGTGCTGAACCTCAGCATTCCCGACGGCTGGTGGGACGAGGTCTGGAATGCAATGTCCCACCAGATCGGATGGGCGATCGGCAAGGGCGAAGAGTATGCCGATCCTAACTATCAGGACCAGGTGGAAGCGGAAGCTCTCTACGATCTGCTGGAACGCGACGTGATTCCGGCCTTCTACGAGCGGGGCATCGATCGCATTCCGCGCAAATGGGTGGAGCGCATGAAGGCGTCCGTCGGCTCACTCTGCTGCTACGTCAACACGCATCGCATGGTGCGCGATTACGTGGATGGCTACTACATGAAAGCCCATGCCCAGTTCCGCGCGCTGGAGCAGGACGGGGCGCAACGCGCGCGCCGGCTCTCGGCGGCGTTGGAGCGCATCCGCAGCGCGTGGCAGGATGTCTGGGTAGCCAAGGTGGAAGACGGGCCGCTCAACAACGTGCCGGTATCATCGGCCATGCCTGTGCAGGCGCAAGTGCATCTGGGGCGGCTCACTCCTGCCGACGTACGGGTGGAGCTCTACCTTGGCCGCGTCAACGGGGACGGAGATCTGGTCGAAGGCGAGGCGATCGCCATGCAGCCGGAGCCACAGAATTCCGGCGGTACCTACAGCTATACGGTGGAGACCTCGATCCATCGCAGTGGGCTACACGGATTCACGGTTCGCGTGCGCCCTTATCATCCCGATTTGCCGGTCGAATTTGTTCCCGGCCTGATGTGCTGGGCGGACGCGTCGCGAGTTGCGACTGCGGTCGCGGGGTAGGTAGGTGTACTACCACTTGTAAGTTGTGCGATTTGTTGAAAATACCGCAACTTTTTGCCTTTGTGCCGGGTCTATAGTGGTGACGAGGCTGCGGTAACCGCTGGCCTCGAGACGCCTTGCCGTGGAGGAACAATATGAATCGGCCCGGCCTGTTGCGAATTCTCTTGCTCAGTGTGGCTTTCGCGATGTTTGCCTTATCGCCTGAGTTGGCGTTGGCCCGCGGTGGTGGTGGTCACGGCGGCGGTGGTGGATTCCATGGTGGCGGTGGTGGGTTCCATGGTGGCGGTGGTGGGTTCCACGGTGGCGGATTTGGTGGCGGCGGCTTCCACGGCGCATACGGCGGCGGATATCGCGGCGGTTCGTACGGCGGGTATCACGGCGGTTCGTATGGCGGATATCACGGCGGCTATGGGTATCGTGGTGGTTACGGATACCGTGGCGGCTATGGGTATGGTGGTTATGGATACCGCGGCGGCTACGGCTACGGCTGGGGGGGCGGATGGGGCTTCGGCCTTAGCCTCAACTTTGGTTGGCCCTACTGGGGATGGGGTTACCCTTACTACTCGTACTATCCCTATTACCCGTACTACCCCTATTATCCTTACGGCTATTACGGCCCATATGGAGCTCCGACAGCGTATCCCGATCCTTCTGCCTACTACGGGCAGACGGGCAGCTACAGCTATCCCGGTCCCGCGGGATATGATCAGCCCGGCAGCAACTACCAGCCGACCGATGGCGGCGCTTATCAGACCGAGGGGTCTCATCAGAATGTCGCGCCACCGGAGCAGCTGCGCCATTCTCTCCCGCAACCCTCTCCCAACTCGAGCGCTTTGACGCTGCACGATGCGTTGTATCGTCCCGCACCGGCGACCTCCGGCACACCTTCAAGCGCAAGCGCAACCGGCTATCGTCCTGAGGTGCAGAACGTTATCCGAGCGCTGCGTGCGATGCCGCCCAGCGCTCGGCAGCGCGCCATCGACTCCGGCCGGTATAACAACTTCTCAGCGGACGAAATGAAAGTGGTAAGGGAAGCGGCGCAGCGCCCTCCCGGGTAGGGGAAACCGGGTGCTCGGCAACCCGAGGTTGAACGGCCTAGGGGCACGACCCAACGTCGTGCCCCGACTTTTTGTCCGCCAGTCATCAAGCGCCCCCTCGTGTCGCGACCTTCCGCACGCACCTGTCCCACACACGCTGCCCTCAACGTCACCGACGCGTGTGACGCATCTCGCAGAGTTCGTGGCCGCACTTCCGCGATGGTAGAAGCGAGGAGCTTTCCCACATGCAAGGAAACGAGAAGGTGATTGCGCGCCTGAACCTGGCGCTCCACGACGAACTGACGGCGATTGTGCAGTATATGGTGCAGGCGGAAACCTGCGACAACTGGGGTTACGGACGGCTGGCCGCAGTCACGAAGGCCCGCGCTATCGAAGAGATGAAGCACGCGGAGGCGCTAATCGAGCGCCTGGTCTTCCTCGATGCTGTCCCCGAGGTGAATGTCGGGTTGAAGCCGAACTTGGGCAAAAACGTCCCGCAGCAATTCCAAGCCGCGCTGGCCGACGAAACCGGTGCCGTCCGCCAGTACAACGAGTCGGTGGCGATTTGCCGCGAGGCCGGGGATGCGGGCACGAGGGAGCTGTTCGAACGACTGCTGCACGACGAGGAGCGCCATACCGATTACCTGGAAGCGCAGTTGGGGGCGATCAAGGAAATGAGCGCCGGCGTCTATCTGGCGCAGCAGATGAGCAAGTAAGGGCCGAAATCGGGGGCAACGCGAAAGATAAACCCCTGCGCAACGCGCGAGTAACCAGCTCGCCGCGGAAGACACGCGCCTTCCGTAGTGACATCGATCACAACCCCACGTGATGCCACTCACGGCCCCTCGGGTCGTCGAAATCCTATCTTCTAGGCATACCACGAGCCGTAATCCGCAAGTGCGGGGAGAGGAAACCAGGTTATGACAGCAGGCAACGGGAGGGCTCAAACACCCGGCAAGCACGAATACAAGCCGCGGCTGATTTTCTGGGAAGTTACCAAGGGCTGCAATCTGCGCTGCATTCACTGCCGCGCCACCGCGACCGAGCTGATGTCGCCCACCGACCTGCCCACCGGCAAAGCGCTGAACATCATCTCGCAAATCGCCGATTTTGGTAATCCCATCCTCGTCCTCAGCGGCGGCGAGCCGCTGTATCGTCATGACATCTTCCAGCTTGCCGAGTACGCTACCAGCCGCGGCCTGCGCGCGGCCCTGGCGACCAACGGCACCATGGTCACCAAAGACATCGCCGAGAAGATCAAGAATTCGGGCATTAAGCGCGTGTCGATTTCGCTCGATGGCGCCGACGCCATCACGCACGATACTTTCCGCGGCATTCCCGGCGCTTTTGAAGCCGCTATTTATGGCATGAAGAACCTGCAGCAGCTCGGCGTCTCGGTGCAGATCAACACCACCATTGCCCGGCACAACGCCCATCAATTGCCCGACGTGCTGGAGCTGGCGCGCCGCCTGGGCGCCGACGCGCTGCATACGTTTCTGCTGGTGCCCGTGGGCTGCGGGGTTGATATCGCCGCCGAACAGATGGTCCCGCCGGAAGAATACGAGCAAATGCTGAACTGGTTCTACGATCAGTCGCTGACCGGCGATATCGAGCTGAAGGCCACCTGCGCGCCGCATTATTTCCGCGTCCTGCGGCAGCGCCGCGCCGCCGATCGCATGGCCGGCCGGCCGGCAGCCGTACCGCGGGCAACGCATCCGCACGAGATCGGTCCCACCGATATGACCATGCCGGGGTCGACCGGAATCTCACTGAAGCCGAATGGCGGTTCGCCGGTCGGTCACACCGGTCATCCCGGCGGCCATCCCGGCGACCTGAATGCGATGACGAAAGGCTGTCTCGCCGGAACCGGAGTGTGCTTCATCTCGCATGAAGGCGAAGTCTTTCCCTGCGGTTATCTGCCCGCGCTGGCCGGCGATCTACGCAAGCAGAGCTTCGCGGAAATCTGGAACGACTCGGCCGTGTTCGGGATGCTGCGCGACGACGATAACTTGAAAGGGAAGTGCGGCTGCTGCGAATTCCGCCACGTCTGCATGGGCTGCCGCGCCCGCGCCTTCGCCGCCAGCGGTGACTTCCTGGCTGAAGAGCCATTCTGCGTCTATCAGCCGGGAACGTCGAACAAGATGGTCCGCGACGCTGCCGCCTCGCCGGCTCGTACCGCTGCTCAACCGGAAGCGGCCGCCAACATCACGCCGGCTGAGACTTAAGTCATATCAGCCGCGAGCCAACGGCATTAGCATCGCAGCATGGCAACGCACCTCAGCACCCTACAAAATTCCCGACTGAGAAACATGGTCGTCCCGCGCGAGCACGGCGCGTGGGGCATGCTGCTGGTTCCCTGGGCGACCGGCGCCCTGGTTGCCGCGCATACGGACGCCAATTTCGCCGCGCTAGGGATGTTCCTGGTTGCAGCGATGTCGCTGTTCTGGTTGCGCACGCCGGTGGAGAGCTGGCTGGGAACCTCGCCGATCAAAGCCGTCAGCGCCACTGAGCGCAGCTACGTTTTGCGGACCATTCTGGCCGTGGGGGCGATGGTTCTCATCAGCACTGCTGGGCTGCTATGGAACGGGCGCAATTTGGGCTTAATCGCTATCGGCGGAGTCGCGGCAGTAGCTTTTGCGGCGCAGGCGCTGGTGAAAAGCATGGGGCGCAAGGGACGTATGCCGGCCCAGGTGATCGGAGCGATCGGTCTGTCTTCCACTGCTGCCGGGGCGTACTACGTCGCCACCGGCCGACTGGACCGCATGGCCATAGCGCTTTGGCTTGCCAACTGGCTCTTCGCCGGCAATCAAATCCATTTCGTGCAGCTGCGCATTCGTTCCGCGCGCGCCGCAAACTTCAGCGAAAAGCGGACGCAGGGACTCCCGTTTCTTTTCGCGCAGGTCGCGATGCTGGGCGTGATTCTGGGCGCCTGCCGCTTCGCTTTGTTCCCGGTGGCAATCGCCATCGCATTTCTGCCTGTCCTACTGCGTGGGACATTATGGTTCGGCCGCGCCTATCGGCCGCTGGATGTCCACAAGCTGGGGTTTACGGAACTGGCGCATGCGCTTCTATTCGGCACGCTCCTCTGCCTTGCGTTCCTGATCTGATCCAAGTCCGGATCCACTCGAGCATCGACCTTCCCCGCCGGCTTGGTAGTATGTGGTATTCCGAAGCCTTGGAAATTCAACACGTACACGGTACATCCGGGAGCTGTATTCATAAGCCTTTGGGCCGATTTCTTGACGAACGATGGCAGGCTGATTCACAAGTGGAAGAACTATTTCCCGGCCGATGAAAGCACTTCCACGATTTTGTGAACAAGTCAGTCACCTTCGTTGAAATTGGATGCGGGGTGGTCCTGGAGGATCACCGAGCCGGTACGACGGCTCATGGCCACATTCAGAGCAAGCACTCCCATGTAAACCACAGTCGCGAAACTCTGATTGTCCGGTTGCAGCGGTCAATCGGTGTAGTTCCAGCCGCTGAGCGGCGGGATGAATGAACTTAAAGGGCGAAGCCGTCCAACGGGAGACCTGATGCGCTTCATTGATCGCGAGGAAGTCGCGACACGACTCACCTACGAGAAGTGCATTCCCATCGTGCGACAAGCGATGGTTGCCTTCTCGCGCGGCGAGACCAAACAGCTTCTGCGCTCGATCATCCCGCTCTCCGATGGCCGCATGTTCGGCATCATGCCGGGCGCGATGGGCGCCGATGCGGTGTTCGGCGCGAAGCTGATCAGCGTGTTCCCGGACAACTTCGCGAAGGGCATTCAGTCGCATCAGGGTGTGGTGGTGCTGTTCGATCCGGAGAGCGGCGCGCCGGTCTGCGTCGTGCACGCGGGCGAGATCACGGCCATCCGTACCGCCGCGGCAAGCGCGGTTGCGACCGACACCCTCGCCCGCAAGGACGCGCGGCGGCTGGCCCTGCTCGGCTACGGCGAACAGGCGGAGACCCATGCTCGCGCGATCCAGAAAGTGCGGGAGATCGATTCGGTTACCGTGTGGGGACGCGATGCCGACCGAGCCCGTGCTTTTGCCCAGCGCATGGCGCCGCAGCTCGGCGTTCCCATCAACGCGGCAGCGACGGCGCAGCAGGCAGTCGCGGACACCGACATTATCTGCACCTTGACGGCGGCGTACGATCCCATCCTGCGCGCGCAATGGGTGCGGCCCGGTACACACATCAACGCGGTGGGCTCCGGCCACGCCGGGCCGGCGGAGATCGACAACGAGCTTGTGGCGGGTTCGCGCTTCATCGCCGACAGCCGCGAAGGTGTGCTACAGCAGGGCGGGGAATTTCTGCGGGCCAAAGCGGCCGGCCTGATTGGCGACGACCACATCGTCGGAGAAATCGGTCAGGTACTCGCGGGAGAAATTGTGGGCCGCCGCACGGCGGAAGAGATCACCGTCTATAAATCCCTCGGGCACATCGTGCAGGACTTGGCGAGCGCGTGGGAACTGTACAAGAACAGTGGTTAGTGGATAGTGAATCGACTCGAACCACAAGACATTTGCATGGCAGTTCCTATTCCACTCGCTAGCCACTGGCCACTAACCGCTGACCACCGATTTTCGTCACTGACAATTCGGCACTGAAGGGTGGATTATTGGGCAGCCAACGGGAGGTGCTGAATTATGCCCAACCGTAACCGTTCTTATCCCAAGCAACGCTGCCACATCGTTCTTGTCCCTGGCTTCGGCGGCTTCGATGCGCTGGGCCGAGTCAACTACTACGCCGGCATCACTCGCCTGTTTCAGGACTGGATGCAGAGTCACAGGCAAGCCGATGCGGTGCTCCATTACTTCGACAACCTTCCTACCGCGGCCGTGGTCACGCGTGCCGAGCGCTTGCGGAAATACCTCGCCAAGCGGATGGCGCGTGGTGAAATGCGCGACCACGAAAACATCATCCTGGTAGGCCACTCCACCGGCGGACTCGACATTCGCCAGCTCATCTGGGACCTGGGCAAATTGGGTACCCGCGAGGTCCTGGTCGATGGCGGATCGCCGATCAGGGCCGATCGCATCCGTCGGTGCATTCGCGCAGCCGTGTTTCTCTCCGTGCCGCACTGGGGCACGAACATCGCCGACTGGGTATACCAGCGCGCGCCCCTGCGCACCACCATCATCGCCGATTTGCGCGCCGCCTTCGCCGGCTCGCAGGTTTACTTGCTGGACCGCTTGGAAGCCGGGTTAGCGGGTGGGGCTGCGGAGCTCACCCATGCGAATGTGCTTCTCGCGCTGCGCGACGCCCTGACCGAGGCCAATGACGATGGGAGCAACAATGCCAGTCGCATTGCCGATGCCGAGGAAGCTGCCTCGGAACTGCAACTATATTTTCGCCAGATGGCGACGGACTTTCACGTCATCGACGATCTGACCCCCGAGCCTCATCCCAACGAGCCCAGCCCGGCGCACTTTGGCCTAAGGCAGCGCGAAGAGGAGCTCGAATACTGGGAGAAGCCGCGGCACATTCGCACCCTGTCTTACGCCACGGTGGGTGGGCGCGCATTCCAGTTCCGCTCCGGATCGCCGGCGCCGCGCTTCAACCTCACCAATCCTTTCGACGAACTCGAGGTGCTGCGAGCCTGCGGTACCAGCCGCGATACCGACATCTCCTATCGTCTGTGTTACCGCGCCTGCGCCGGAGGACCACTGACGCCACCGCAGGGAGCCGGGGAGATCAGCCGCGTGCTGGGGCCGCGTCCACCGGAGCCGCTGGAGCTGTGGGACAACGACGGGATCGTGAACACGGTTTCCATGCTGTGGCCGCTGGGAGAAAATGTGCTGGTCCAGGCCGACCATCTGGACATCGTGGGCCACTTCGAGCTAACGCCTGTGCCGAACGGACGGCACGCGCGCGGGAACGGGCTGCCGCGGCAATATGAGTCGTATGACACGCTGAGATCCGCGCCGAAATTCAAGGCGACGACCTTCGCAGCCGTCTGGAACGAAATCTTCTGCTTCGCGGCGATGCCTGACATCTATCGGCCGCTGAGGACGGGCGCGCACAAGGCGGTTGCCGTCGCCGGCTAGTAAAGCGGTGGATAGTGGTTAGCAGATAGAAAAGCAGAGAAGGAAGTATCCATCCATTGGGCCGACGCCTTGTCGCGCTGGCAATAGGTTCGATGAACCTGAGGGTTCTTCTGGCCACTCACCACCACTAGCCACTGCTTTCATACCAGTCTGCCCGAGTTAGTGGCAGGTGCGTTTCACCGTGGTCGGGCTTGCTGAACAGCACCTGGTAGATGCTGACGCGTCCCTTGGCGAACGCCCAGGCGCTGCCTGCCATGTAAATGCGCCAGATGCGATAGACGGTTTCGCTGGTGATTCGCTTGGCGTCTTCATAGCGCGATTCCAGCCGCCGCGCCCAATGCCGCAAAGTGCGGGCGTAGTGTTCGCGCAGGCTCTCGAGGTCGCGCACCTCGAAGCCGCAGGCCTCGGCGATGCGAATCGTGGTGCCGATCGGTACCAGGCCGCCGTCGGGGAAGACGTATTTGTCGATGAACGACGGGCCTTTGCGGCGGAAGATGGCCGACGCCGCGATGCCGTGATTGAGGAAGACGCCGCCCGTGCGCAGCAGCTTCCATACGTGCTCGAAATATTCCGGCAGGTGGGATTCGCCCACGTGCTCGAACATGCCGACACTGACGATCTTGTCGAAGGATTCCGGCTCGTCGATATCGCGATAGTCGCGAACCTGGACTTCGCAGCGATCTTCGAGCCCGGCTTCGCGGATGCGTTGCCGCGCCAGCTCCGCCTGTGGGTGGCTTAGCGTGACGCCCAACGCGCGGGCTCCAAAATGCTGCGCGGCATGCAGCACCAGTCCGCCCCAGCCGCAGCCCACGTCCAGCAGGCGATCGCCGGCGCGCAGGCGCAGCTTGCGGCAGAGGTAGTCGAGTTTATTGGCTTGCGCGGTGTCGATGTCCTCGTCGCCACGCTCGAAGTAGGCGCAGGAGTAGACCATCCGGCGATCGAGCCAGAGCTGGTAGAAGTCATTGGACAGGTTGTAGTGGAAGGTAACCGCTTCGCGGTCGCGCCGCTTGGAATGCAGCCGGCCATGCAGATGCGGCCCGAGCTCATGCTTGTCCTCATGATGATGGGGCAGCCGCAACAAAAGCCCGGCCAATCGAAGCCTCTCGGTCAGCTCCAATTCGTGCTGGACGAGATAGTCGCCGAACTCGAAGGCGGCCTCAACATCGCCTTCCACGTCGAAATCGTCGTAAATGTAGGCTTCACCGAGCGTGACCTGGTTGGCGCCCTGCAGCATTCGGCGCAAGCTGCCGGGGTGCTTCAAAAGCAGCGCAAATCGCGGGTTTTCGGGAGTGCCCCAGATGTCGCCGCTCCACAGATGAATTACAAAGTCGCGCCGCGGATACTCGCCGAGGAGAGCATCCAAAACTTCCAGCGTGATTTCAACCGAAGAGTCGCGTGGAGAGATAGCCAGGTTCGACATGGTCTTACTTTGCGAGCCCGCAGGGTAGAGCCTATCTTTCGAGAAAGATCCGGGAGATGCGTGTATACCTTCGCCCGAAATTATAGGAGAGACACCGGCCGGGGCGAAAGTGCTTTCATCACATGTTGCGCCGCGCCGGTTTGGCCAGACCCTCGCGCGCGATCGCCTTCTCAATGCCGTTCCAAACCCGCGGGCTGGGGTCCTCCATAGGCACCAGCAGCTTAGCAACATCGGCGATGTAGCGCAGGTCGGCTACCAGGTCGGAGCACACCGGACAAGTCCGCAGGTGCTCCTGCTCCTCCGCACTACCGCCGCCATCGATGATGTAGGGCAGGACCTTCTGAAATTCCGCACACGTCATGGCTCTCTTCTCCCCGGGAATGGACGGCGGATCCTTAAAGGTCGTGTCCGCGCTACGTATTCCCTGCATCTCGTTGGCGAAATGCTCCCTTCTACCGCCGGTTGGCAGCTTTCTCGGCCTTGCTCTGTTTGAGCAGGTCGCGCAGTTTCATGCGGGCTTTGTGGAGCTGCGATTTGCTGTTGCCGATCGAGCAGCCCATCATCTCCGCAATTTCATTGTGCTCGTAACCCTCGACGTCATGTAATACGAAAATGATGCGGTAGCCCGGAGGCAGGCTTTCCACCGCCCGCTCCAGGTTCACGCGGTCAATCGATCCGGCCAGCACGTTGTCGCGTGTGCCCACGTCCTTGCGCGGACCATCTTCCTGCTGCGGCTCCATCGACTCCTCCAGCGAGACTTCCGGCAGGCCTTTCTTGCGCAGGTGCATGAGAACCACATTGACCGCCAGACGGTGCAGCCAAGTGGAAAATGCCGACTCGCCCCGGAAGGTCGCGATCTTGCGATAAAGCTGAAGGAAGGCCTCTTGCGTCAGGTCCTCCGCTTCCGCCGTGTTGCCCGTCATGCGCAAGCACAGCGAGTAAACGCGCCGTTTGTGCAGCCCGTAGAGAGCTTCAAAAGATTCGGCATCGCCGCGTTGCGCGCGATCAATCGCCTCGCGCTCCGATATGCCGTTTGCCAGGATCTTCTTTGCTGTATTCAATAGACTGTACCGGTATCTCTCCTTGGGATGCGGCCGAGAGTAGCTGCTGTTGCCTGCTCAGCGGCCCGCTCGGCGCAGCCTGTTTATGTCCGCATAAGTAGGATGCACAGATTTCGCTATAGGGCGCTCCTTGGTTGGCTGCAACCCTGCATTGCGTACCGACCGCCTGGCACGTAGGTCTGGTACTCGAATCGTCGTTCTCAAGAAAATTAATATGAGAAATGCTTGACAACTCAGAAGCCCAGTCTAAAATACCCGACAATCGGCCTCGAAAAAGGCTTTGAAACGGAACGATGAACCTTGCCCCGCCGGTGAATACGACCCACTGCCATTGTCAGAGTGACACTATGGACAATCCCTGTCGGCATCCCCGAGTCCAGGTGGTTTCGCGAGACGAAGACGCGGAGTACGTCGAGTGCCTGGAATGCCGCGAGATCTTCGAATCTAGCGAGTTTCACGATATGGACATCGAAGACAAGATCCCCGCCGAAGAAGAAGAGTAGATATTTAGGGCTGCGCCAGGTTGCGGAGCGCGATGCCGCAGGCGTCCGCTCATGGCTCAACCGGGAACGAAGCTGCAACTTGCGCCCTGGGATATCAGCGCAGCTTCAACGCTGCATCCGCTGACAATTCTATGTTCGCGAACTCTCGCGCCAGGAACCGCGGATAGGCGGCGGCTGCCATCATCGCCGCATTGTCCGTAGAGAGCTTGCGCGAGGGGAAGTACACCGCCAGCCCTTGCTGCGCCGCCTGGCGTGCGAACACCTGCCGTAACTCCGAATTGGCGGCGACACCTCCGGTGACCAGCAGGGTCGCGGCATTGTGCTCCTGGGCCGCCAGGAGCGTTTTGTCCGCCAGATCATTGACCATCGCTCGCTGAAACGAGGCCACGAGATCCAGCGCCTGAGAATCGCAGGCAACGAGCACCTCCTCCTGTGACGGATGTGCCATGTCGTTCAGCGCCCGCCGGCGCCGCTCGATCGCCGGACGCATCTCGTGCGTCTCCACATAGCGGAGGACGGCGGTCTTGATGCCGCTGTAGGAGAAATCCATACGCCGCTCGTCCGCACTGTGACGATTCTGCGGATTGCGGTCGCGATGCTTGATCTGCGCAAAAGGGAACTTCACCGCTTGCGGATTTCCATGCCGCGCCAGGAAGTCGATGATGGGACCGCCGGGATATCCCAGTTCGAGCAGCTTGGCCACCTTGTCGAAGGCCTCGCCCGCGGCATCGTCGCGCGTATGGCCCACATCGTGGTAGACCCAGCCCTCCGCCGGGCGCTCGGCCAGAAACAGATGCGTATGCCCGCCGCTGACCACTAGCGCGAGCACAGGAAAATCGAGCTCACCGCCGGCGTTCTGCCGCTGTTCCAGCAGCACCGCATGAATGTGTCCCTCCAGATGGTTGACCGCGATGAGCGGCTTCGTCAGCGCGTAGGCCAGGGCCTTGGCATAGCTCAACCCCACCAGTAGCGCGCCGGCCAATCCCGGCCCTTGCGTGACGGCCAGCGCGTCGATATTCGCGTACGTCCGGCCGGCGTCCTCGATCGCCTTGCGTACCACGGGGACGATCGCGCGCAGATGTTCGCGCGAAGCCAACTCGGGCACCACGCCGCCGTATGGCTGGTGCGTGGCGATCTGCGAATAGACCACGTTGGAGATCACCTCTTCGCCCGAGCGCACCACCGCCGCCGCCGTCTCGTCGCAGGAACTCTCGATACCGAGGATGTAAACATCGTCCACGCTTCGATTGTAAGGGTTGCGCCGGCCAACAATTACACTGGGAGCGATGGTCCGCAGCACGATCCTGGAATATCTAGAAAACTTTCAGCGGCATGCGCGCGAGGCGGCGTACGTACAGCGGCGCGGCTATCGTACCCAGCGCTGGACGTACGGCGATGTGCTCAGCTCAGCCTACCGCTTCGCGCGCGAGCTGGAGTCGCGTGGCATCGGCAAAGGTGACAAGGTCCTGATCTGGGGCGAGAATTGTGCCGAATGGATTGCGGTGTTTTTTGGCTGCGTGCTGCGCCGCGCGATCGTCGTTCCCATCGACAAGATCGCAACCCCCGATTTCGCGCAGCGGGTGGCGCAGCAGGTCGATGCCAAGCTCTGGGTTTGCTCGGCGGGGAACGAAATCAGCAGCATTCCGGCGCTGCATCTCGAAAATCTGGGCGATGAGCTTTCCGCTCGCTCCGGCGCGCCACTCGCGCCCCCGCCGCTCGCGCGCGACGACATCGTCCAGATTGTCTTCACCTCGGGCACCACGGCTGAGCCGCGCGGGGTCGTCATCTCGCATGGCAACATCCTGGCGAACCTGGAGCCGCTGGAGCGCGAGATCACGAACTACCACAGGTACGAGCGCATCTTCCATCCGCTGCGCTTCCTGAACCTGCTGCCGCTCAGCCACGTCTTTGGGCAGTTTCTCGGCATATTCCTGCCGCAATTGATCGCCGCGACCGTGATCTTCCAGGACACGCTGAACCCGACCGAAGTGCTGCAGGTCATCAAGCGAGAGCGTGTGTCGGTGGTCGTTGCGGTGCCGCGCCTGATGGAGTCGCTGAAGGACAAGATCGTGCGCGATATGGAAGCCGAGGGCCGGCAGCCATGGTTCGCGCGCCAGTTCGCGGCCGCCAAAAATGAGCAGTTCGCCAAACGCTGGTGGCGTTTCCGCCGCATTCACAATCGCTTCGGCTGGAAGTTCTGGGCCTTCATCTCCGGCGGCGCAGCGCTCGATGCCGACACGGAAGAGTTTTGGCGCCGGCTGAGCTTCGTCGTCATTCAAGGCTACGGCCTGACCGAAACGACCTCGCTGATCTCGCTGAATCATCCGTTCCACACCGGCCGGCGCTCCATCGGCAAGGTGCTCGCGGGCCGGGAGATCAAGCTCGATGAGAACGGCGAGATCCTGGTTCGCGGCGCCAACGTTGCCACCGGCTACTGGCAGGGCAGGGAACTGAAGCCGTTGCTCAACGAGGAAGGCTGGTTTCGCACCGGCGACATCGGCGAGCTCGACGCCGAGGGCAATCTGTACTTCAAGGGCCGCAAGAAGAACGTCATCGTCACGCCCGAGGGCATGAACGTTTATCCCGAGGACCTGGAGGCCGCGCTGCGGCAGCAACCCGACGTGCGCGATGCGGTGGTGGTCGGCCTGGAGCAGGAGGGCGGCAACGCCGAGCCGTGTGCGGTGCTCGTGCTGCGCGATGCGGCCGATCCGGCAACCATAGTCCGACTCGCCAACGAGCACCTCGCGGACTATCAGCAGATTCGGCGTTGGCTAGTCTGGCCGGAGGAGGATTTCCCGCGAACACCAACGCAGAAGCCCAAAACAGCCGTGATTCAGCGGGCCGTACAGCAACACTTCGCTTCAGGCGGCGACGGCTCTAGCGCTTCGCCGACGGCGCTAGGCGAATTAATCGCGCGCATCACCGGCCACAACGTGGGAGCCGGCAATCTCGCGCCCGATGCGAAACTTGAAGGCGATCTAAACCTGAACTCGATGGATCGCGTCGAGCTGATGAGCGCCCTCGAAGATCGCTACCAGGTCGATCTCGAGCAGGCGGACTTTACCAAGGTGGAGACCATCGGTGATCTGGAGCGCCTGCTGCACCGGCCGCAGACCGTGCCGCACAGCGGATATCCATATCCGCGCTGGGCGCAGCGTTGGCCCATCACCTGGATTCGCGACTTCATCTACTACCTGCTGACCTGGCCGGCAACGCTGATCATGGCGCACCCGAAGGTCGTAGGTCGCGAGAACCTGCGCGGCGTTGATGGCCCGCTGCTCATCACTTGCAACCACGTGACCTACATCGACGTTGGATTTGCGCTGTGGGCATTGCCTCCACGCTACCGGCGCAAGCTGGCCGTCGGCATGTTGGGCGAACTGCTGTGGCAGATGTGGCGCCCACCAAGCGCATGGAACCCGTTCTTACGTCTATCCTACAGAGTGGGATACTACCTCGTTGTGGCACTCTTCGACGTTTTTCCGCTGCCACAACAGTCGGGCGTGCGCGGCAGCTTCGCCTATGCGGGCGAATCGGTGGACCGCGGCTACAGTGTGCTCGTCTATCCCGAAGGCCAGCGCACGCTAGATGGCCGGCCGGTGCCGTTTCGCTCGGGATTCGGCATGCTGGCCTCGCGGCTCAACATACCGGTTCTGCCCTTGCGCATCGACGGCCTGTGGGGAATGAGGACCAGCCGCCGCAAGATCGCGCACCTGGGCGAGCTGAAGGTTGTCATTGGCAAGCCGCTGCGCTTCCCGCCTGATACCCCGCCGGACGAAATCACTAACCAGGTTGAGCACGCCACGTGGAACCTGTAAGCGAATTCGGGCGTTTTCGATTGTGCAATGTGACGTGCGTCATTGCCGCCGGTCCATCCCCCGTGCTGCAATAAAGAGTTTGGCCGGACACACGCATGCGTGAAGCCGTCCTAAAGCTGTGGCCCGAAATCGAGTGGATCCGCTCGCCCGAACTGCGCGAGCAGGTGACGCGCACTTGGGAGCGCGCGCTGGAGCTGAGCCCGCTTACGCCCGAGGACCTGAATCGCATCCCGTTCACGCTGCTGGTGCCGAACTGTCCCACCACGTTCATGGAGCACAAGCGCTGCGTGGTGCATATCGCGCGCAAGGCGGCGGAAAGCATGATCGAGTTCATGGGACGCACGCTGCCCATCGATATGGACACTGTAATTGCAGGTGCGATCCTCGCCGACGTAGGCAAGCTGCTGGAATACGAAAACGTGGACGGCGCGACGCGGCAGAGCAGGCGCGGCGAGCTGCTGCGACACCCATTCACCGGCGTGGCGCTGGCGATGGAGTGCGGCGTGCCGGACGCAGTATGTCACATCATTGCTGCACATGCCGCCGAAGGCGACCTGGTGAAGCGCACGACCGAAGCCTACATCGTGCACCACGCCGATTTTATGGCGTTCCTGCCGTTCAAGAACTTGGCGAGATAGGAAGAGTCTGATGGCGACGCTAACATCCACACCGAAATCTGCTAGCCGGCCAACAATTACTGCCACAATGTCAGAGTTCGCCGCAGGATTGCGCTTTGAAGATCTCTCCGCCGGCGCGATCTACCAGGCCAAACGCTTCTTCCTCGATAGCATCGGCTGCGCTCTTGGCGGTTATCAACAGCACGATGTGACGATCGTGCTGGACGTTCTGGACGAGGTCGCCGGTCCGGGCTGTGCCACGGTCATCGGCAGTGGCAAGCGCATGGCCCCGGTCTCCGCCACGCTGGCCAACGCGCTGATGGTCCGCTGCCTGGACTATAACGACATCTATTGGAAGCAGGACCCGTGCCATCCGTCCGATATCTTCCCCGCCGCTATTGCCGCCTGTGAACGTGCGGGCAACGATGGCCGGGAACTCATTGTGGGCCTGGTGCTCGGCCATGAATTCGAGATGCGCTTGTGTGAGGCGGCGTTTCCAGGGATTCGCGAGCGCGGTTGGCACCACGCCACCCTGACCGCGTTTGTCTCTCCGATTGTCGCCGGACGCATGCTCCATCTCAGCGCGCAGCAAATTCAGCATGCCATCGGCATCAGCGCCAGCGCGCGCGTTACGCTCGGCGCAGTTACTGCCGGCAAGCTGACCATGATGAAGAACACCGTCGATCCGCTGGCCACCCAGAGCGGGATGTTTGCCGCTTTGCTTGCGGAAAAAGGTTACACCGGTCCGGAGCACGTGCTCGACGGTAAGGAAGGCCTGGCGCACTGCCTCGGCCCGGAGTGGAACCTGGATGTGCTGACCGAGGGTTTGGGCGAATCCTGGCGTATCACACAATGTGGGATGAAGGCATTTCCGACGGAGGCGCTGACCCACACGCCGATCTCGGCAGTTCTGGCGCTGGTGAAGGACCACGAGCTGCTGCCCCACCACATCGCCAAGGTGCACATCCGCACCACCGCCCGCGGCGCCGACATCCTGAGCGATCCCAGCAAATACGATCCGCATACTAAGGAAACCGCCGATCACTCGCTGCCCTATGTCATCGCCGCCGCGATCGCCGAGCGACAGGTCACGCCGCTGCAGTTCACACCGGCGAAAATCATGGATCCAATCATTCGCGCGCAGCTCAGTAAGATCGTTGTCACCGCCGACGCGGAGATCGAGGAAGTTTTTCCTGCACTGCAGCGCGTGATCGTACGCATCCACACCATTGACGGGCGCGAGTTCACCGAGCAGCTCGACTATCCCAAGGGCGATCCGCGCAATCCCCTGAGTGATAGCGAACTGGAACAGAAGTTTGAGGCGCTGTCCGGGTCGGTGCTGTCGCACGATGGCTGCCGCCGCGCCGTCCACGCGATTTGGAACCTTGAGGAACAGCGAAGCGTGAGCGAGCTGATGAAGCTCTTCAAGGCGGACCGCACACCTGCGGGAGGCCAGGACTAGATGGGTCAGACCGTCGTTGAAAAGATCGCGCAGTCGCACATGACGGAGGGCCCGAATCGCCCGCTACGGGCCGGCGACTTCGTCTCCATTCGTCCCTTCCATGTCATGACCCACGACAATACTGCCGCGGTGATGAAGAAGTTCAGGTCGATTGGCGCGACCCGCGTCCACGATCCCGCTCAGCCGGTGTTCACCGCCGACCACGACATTCAGAACACGGAGGAGTCGAACCTCGCGAAATATCGCAGCATGGAGGCTTTCGCGCGCGAGCAGGGCATCGACTTCTATCCGCCGGGAACGGGCATTGGCCACCAGATTATGGTGGAGCAAGGCTATGTGCTGCCGGGCGTGTTCGTCGTCGCCTCCGATTCGCACTCCAACATGTACGGCGCGCTAGGGGCGATCGGCACGCCGGTTGTGCGCACCGACGCGGCTGCGATCTGGGCGACAGGCGAGTTCTGGTGGCAGGTTCCGCGTACCGTGCGGGTTGTACTTGAAGGGAAACTGGCATTAGGCGTCACGGGCAAGGACGTGATCATCACCTTGTGCGGGCTCTACAACCGCGAAGAGGTGCTGAACGCGGCGGTCGAATTTAGCGGGCCGGGCGTGGCGTCGCTGAGCATGGACGCGCGCCTGACCATCGCTAACATGACCACGGAATGGGGCGCGCTGATGGCTTGGTTCCCGGTCGACGAAGTGACGCTGATTTACCTGGAACAGCGCTGGCGAGAGCTGCGCAAGCAAGGCATCGGACGCATTCCGCTGGGAGAATTACTGGAGTGGCAACAGAGGCCCCCGGCGCCGGATTGGGAGGCACCGTATGCAGCACTCATCACCCTCGATCTCGCCGAAGTAACGCCGCACGTCTCTGGACCGGACACGGTGCAGGTGATGCAATCCGTGGCCGAGATCGCGAAGAAGAAGATTGCGATTCAGAAGGCATATCTTGTCTCCTGCGTGAACTCGCGGCTGGAGGATCTTGAAGCCGCGGCGGAGGTGTTGCGCGGCAATAGGGTCGCCGACGGTGTGAAATTTTACCTCTCGGCGGCCAGTCGCGAGGTGCAGAAGGAAGCGGAGGAGCGCGGCATCTGGCAGGTCTTGCTGGACAGCGGCGCGCAGCCGCTGCCATCGGGATGCGGGCCGTGCATCGGACTGGGCGCGGGATTGCTCGAGGCAGGCGAGGTTGGTATCTCGGCCACCAATCGCAATTTTAAGGGCCGCATGGGATCGCGCGACGCGCAATGCTATCTCGGCAGTCCAGCGGTCGTCGCCGCGTCGGCGGTCGCGGGATATATCTGCGGTCCTACTCACGCAGAGTCCCACAACGTGATACGCCGCTTCGAACAGTTCGCGGAAGCTTCTGCAACGGCTGAAAAGGTTGCCATCCTGCCGGGGTTTCCGGAGAGTCTTCGCGGACGCCTGGTATTCCTGCCACAGGACAACCTCAATACCGACGGCATTTACGGCAAAGACTACACCTACTGCGAGGACATGACGCCCGAGATGATGTCGCGGGTAGTGATGGGGAACTACGACCCGCACTTCGGCGCGCGAACCTTCACGGGCGACATCCTGGCCGGCGGCTTCAACTTTGGCACTGGCTCCAGCCGTGAGCAGGCGGTCACGGCGCTAAAGGCCAAGGGCATTCCGCTCGTCATTGCCGGCAGCTTCTCGCAGACCTATCTGCGCAACGCGTTCAACAACGGTTTTCTGTGCATCGAAGCGCGGGAGCTGATCCAACGCCTGCGCGCAACGTTTGCTGACGCGATAACCCGTAAAGAGAAGACAATCATCTCCGGCGATGCGATCGAAGTTGATTTTGCCGCGAGCACGATTCGCTATGCCGGCGAGGAGTTTGCCTTTCCGCCGCTTGGCAGTGTGCCGCAGTCGCTGGTGGTTGCGGGAGGGATTGAGAGTTTAGTGAGGCAGAAGCTGCAACACGGAGCGGCTGCGGGGCAGGTGTGAAGTCAGAGGAGATTTATGCCCAAACCTACGATCGTAATCATGCCCGGCGATGGGATTGGCCACCAGGTGCTGCCGGAGGCGATCCGCGTGCTCGATGCGGTTGGCTTCGAGGCCGACTTCATTCACGCGGACATTGGCTGGGAGTGCTGGATTAATCAGGGTAACGCGCTACCCGAGCGCACGATCGATCTGCTGCGCGAGCACAAGGTCGGCCTCTTCGGCGCGATCACCTCCAAGCCGAAGAAAGCGGCCGAGGCCGAGTTGAGTCCCGCACTGCGCGGCAAAGGCTGTGAATATTTCAGCCCCATCGTCTCGATGCGGCAGATTTTCGACCTCGATATCTGCGTGCGGCCGTGCCTGTCGTTTCCCGGCAATCCGCTGAATTTTATTCGCAAGAGGCCCGGCGGGGGTTTCGACGAGCCGCAGCTTGACGTTGTCGTCTTTCGGCAGAACACGGAAGGACTTTACGCCGGAGTGGAGTGGAGCAATCCGTCGCAGCGAGTGCGCGAGGCGTTAGGCACGCACGCGAAATTCAAACGTTTCGAGAAAATCTCTGGGGAAGATCTCGCGATCTCGGTGCGCATCATTACGCGCCCGGCGGCGCGGCGCATCTGCCAAGCCGCGTTCCAGCACGCGCGCAAGTTCGGCTACAAATCGGTGACGATCTGCGAGAAGCCGAACGTTCTGCGCGAGACGTCGGGGCTGATGGAGGAGGTTGCGAAAGAAGTCCAGAAGCAGTATCCCGAGATTCCGCTGTGGTCCACCAACATCGACGCCCAGACCATGTGGCTGACCAAGAATCCGGAAGACTACGGCGTCATTGTTGCCAGCAACCTGTTTGGCGACGTGATCAGCGATGCCTTTGCGGGGCTGGTCGGCGGCCTTGGGTTTGCCGCCTCGGGAAACATTGGCACGGAAGTCGCGGTCTTCGAGCCGACGCACGGTTCAGCGCCCAAGTACGCTGAGCTGCAGCCGTCCATCGTCAATCCCATCGCGATGATTCTTTCGGCAGCGATGATGCTGGACCACCTCGGCGAGGGGGAGAAGGCTGATAACCTCCGCGCCGCGATCGCTGCCGTTGTCGCCGAAGGCAAGGTGCGGACGTATGACATGCTGCGCATAGCAGGCGGTGCGAAGTCGCTGGCCGTAGGCGCGGCGTCGACGACTGAGATGACGGACGCCATCCTCGCCAAACTAGAGGCGCGAGTGGAGACGGCTTATGCCGGCAGCAGCCGAAACTAGCATTCGTCGGGGCGAAGCTGGACGCGCTGGCGATGACGTGCGCTCCGATCTGCACGTCACCTTCGAAGCGCGAGCAGGTGGCGGGATCGAGATCAACCTGCGCTCGCGGGTTGCTATCTATTACGGTGAGAGAATCCGCACGCAGGTGCGCGACATTCTGGCGGCGCTCGGGATTGAGCACGCGCGTGTTGCCATTGTGGATGAAGGCGCGCTGCCGTTCGTGATTGCGGCGCGCGTGGAAGCAGCGGTACGCCGTACCGGCCTCGGCGAAGGCAAGTCGGCGTTACCGCAGGCAATTGCGCTGCCTGCGCCGTCCCCGCGCGACCGGCTTCGGCGCTCGCGCCTGTATCTGCCCGGCAACGAGCCAAAGTACTTCATCAACGCCGGGCTGCACGCGCCCGACGCGGTGATTCTCGACCTGGAAGATTCTGTCCACTTAGCCGAAAAAGACGCTGCACGCCTGCTGGTGCGCAACGCTCTGCGGGTGGTGGATTTTGGCGGGGCTGAGCGAATGGTCCGCATCAACCCCTTGCCGTTAGGCCTGGCCGATCTCAAGGAAGTTGTGCCGCAAGCACCTGATCTCATTCTGATTCCTAAGGTGGAAACGCCGCAGCAGGTCTCCGACATTGTGGTACACATACAAGAGGTCGCGAAACGACATGAGGTTGATCGCGCGATTTGGCTGATGCCGATCCTGGAGTCGGCGCTCGGCATCGAGAACGCGTTTGCCATTGCCAAGGCTTCGGAGCGCATCGCCGCGCTCACCATTGGTCTCGAGGACTACACCGCCGATCTTGGCGTGCCCAAAACGCCCGGCGGAGCGGAGTCTCTCTATGCTCGCATGCGGGTGGTCAACGCCGCCCACGCCGCCCAGGTGCAGGCCATCGATTCGGTATACGGCGATGTGGCCGATAGCGACGGCCTGCTGCGCTGGGGCGAAGCATCGCGCGCCATGGGATTCGAAGGCATGGGTTGTATTCACCCGACCCAGATTGAGACCATTCATCGCGCCTTTGCTCCCACAGCGTCAGAGTTGGAAAAAGCGATGCAAATCGTCGCCGCCTATGAAGACGCGCAGGCCAACGGCTTGGGCGTGGTGAGTCTCGGCTCGAAGATGATTGACGCTCCAGTGGTGCAGCGCGCGCTCAAGCTGGTGGCGCGCGCCAGGCGGATGGGACTTTCCACGGGAGGGCAATCATGAGCGCCGGCATCGCCATAGGATTGATCAGCAACGCGATTGGGCGCCGCGTGCCGACGCTGGTGAACGGCCGCCAAAACGTGCCCTATCAAGGCATCAACGGCTATAAGCCCAGCGGACGCAAGGCTGGCCCCCCGATCCGCAGCAACAGCGACTATCCCACAAACGGGGACAAGCGCGTGCCCGATCTGGAGACCGCGCTTCAGCTCTGCGGATTGCGCGACGGCATGACCATCAGCAGCCATCATCATTTGCGCAACGGCGATCGAGTGGCGCTGACCGCGCTGGAAACTGCGGCGGGCGTGGGCGTGAAAGACCTCGTCTGGTTTCCCAGCGCATCCTTCCCGTGCCACGAGCCGGTGATCGAGCTGATGAAATCCGGCGCCGTGCATCACATTGAAGGCAGCATGAACGGCCCGCTCGGCGATTACTGCTCGCACGGGCACATGCGTGGCCTGGGCGTGCTGCGCTCGCATGGCGGACGCTGGCAGGCGGTGCAGGACGGCGAGGTCCACATCGACATTGCCGTGATCGCCGCGCCCACCGCCGACTGTTTTGGCAACGCCGATGGATCGCACGGCCGCTCCGCCTGCGGTTCGCTGGGCTTTGCGCTTGCCGACTCCATCTACGCCGACCGCGTCATCGTGGTCACCGACAATCTCGTTCCGTTTCCCTGCGTTCCCTGGCAAATCCAGGGCAACAACGTCGATTACGTTGTCGAGGTCGATTCCATCGGCGATCCAGAGAAAATCGTCAGCGGTACCACGCAGATCACGCGCAGTCCCGACCGCCTGCGCATTTCCGAACTTGTCGCGCGCTTGCTGCGTGACAGCGGCATCATGCGCGACGGCTTCTCGTTCCAGGCGGGCGCGGGCGGCATCGCGCTGGCGTTCGTGGACTATCTCGCGCACATGATGAAAGCCGCCAATGTGCGCGCCAGCTTCGTGCGCGGCGGCTCGACCAAGTATCTCGTCGATCTGCTGCACGAAGGGCTCATCGGATATATTCTCGATGGCCAGACCTTCGATCTCGCTGCGGTGCGCTCGATCGCCAGCGATTCGCGCCACGTGGCGACCAGCCCCTTCACCTCCTACAACTTCCACGGCAAGGGAAACTTCGCCTCAATGATTGATGCCTGCGTATTGGGTGCGACCGAGGTGGACGTGAACTTCAACGCGAATGTCGTCACGCATTCTGACGGGCGGCTGCTGCACGGCATCGGCGGCTGGCAGAACTGCCTGTTCGCGGGATGCACAATCCTTGCCGTGCCATCGTTTCGCGATCGCATTCCGGTGATCGTTGACGAAGTCACGACCGTCACCGGGCCGGGTGAGTTGATCGACGTGGTTGCCACCGAGCGCGGCATCGCCATTAATCCCCGGCGGCAAGACCTGCTCGACGCGGTGAAAGGCAAAGGGCTGCCAATCCGTTCGCTCGAGGAGATTAAGGCCGAAGTGGAGAAGATCTGCGGTGGCAAGCCCGCCAAGCCGTGCCTGGTAGACAATCCGGTTGCGGTCGTGAAGTGGGTAGACGGGACGGTGCTCGATACCGTTTGGCAGGTGGTGGACGAGAATCCATACGCTCCGAAGAGAGGCGAAGTGGATAGTGGATAGAACAATCTGCGAGCTACGACGCAAGCGGCTATGCTCGATGGTTACAGCAGGCCGCGATCTGCTGACCGGCTGCGTGCTGGGTGCTGAGTACTGACTGCCAGTCACCGAGCTTCCACTACCCACAACCCACTAACCACTGTCCACTTATCACTACCGCGTAGCCGCATCGAACATGAACTTCCCCAGATACATGGGCGAAGACTTCGGCGGCTTGGTTTGCGAAGAGTCGATCGGGTAGGGCGACTGCGCGAGCGTGGGAAATCCCCAGATGTCGCCGTTGCGCATATCGATCACCATCTTGCCGTACATCTGCGCAGTACCATCGGGCTTGCGCAGCATAGTGTAACCGGGCTCGACATAGAACGGATAACCGTCCGCGGCTTGCGCTCGCACGGCTGTGGGTTGCGCGAGTGGACGCAGCGCCACAATTCCAAGCAAGGCCGCGATGACCACCAGCATAATTTTGGTAAAGCGCTCGAAGTGCATGAAAGCTCCTCTTCTGTCCCTTGTAGTGAACGCCGAAGGATAGTGTCCCGATACAAAGCTGATAGATTTACAAGATGAGTTTACCCGGAGCGACCCGCTTCGAGTTGTCGTCAGAGGAGGTCCCATTGAACTGGAGCAAATGGGTTCGGCAGACCCACCGCTGGCTCTCCATAATCTTTACCGTCGCCATCATCATCAACGGCGTCGCCGTCGTGCGCGGGAAGTACAACGCGAAACTGGGTCTCTCGGCGGTGGCCGTGCTCGCCCTGCTTTTCTTTACCGGCATGTACTTATTCGTGCTGCCATATGCCACCAGGTGGCGCAGCGGGCGACGCACGGGCTGAGCCGGCACGCAATCAAACGCCTCTTGTGTGGGCACCCACCGGATACAAATTCTTAACATCCCCATGACAACCGACGACGGAACTGGCAGTACCTTGTTCTACGTTGGCCCACAGGCAAGCCCGCACATGGTGATTCGTTTCCGGTTCGCTTTGCATGGCAACCTCTGCCAACAGAAGAAGGGAATATGCTTCCCAGAAATTCAACAATCGACCCAATTACCTCGTCCACTGTCGTGGCGAGCGGCGACGAGCCCTCAGCCCTGCTGTACAGCCTATTCGCTGCGATTGTCTTCCTTGCCATCATGTGGTCGGCGACATGTCCTGCAATGGCGCAGACAGAGATCGTGCTGCACAGCTTCAACGGCAGCGACGGCGCTTATCCGTTTTCTCGCCTAACCATCGACAGCCACGGGAATCTTTATGGAACTACCGGAGGGACATTGCCTCCAACGTATGGTTCCGTTTTTGAGCTCAGCTCATCCAGCCTGGTGGGCAACGTGCTGGTGCTGCTCAGGCGCACGCCGACGGGAATCTGCGACTTATGCGTGGACAATCTGCTCCGCGACGCGCCGGGCAATCTCTACGTCAGTGACGCCATCGGCGGTAATTTCGGCAACGGCGCTGTCTATAAGATAACGCCAGCGGGAATCATGCCGATTACGCTCTACAGCTTCACGGGCGGAGCGGACGGGCAGTACCCGAACAGCGGTCTGATCTCCGATGCCGAGGGTAACCTTTATGGCACGACAGGCATGGGCGGCGCCTTCGGAAAAGGTGTGATATTCAAGGTCACGCCTGCCGGCCAGGAGACCGTGCTCTACAGCTTCACCGGCGGAGCTGATGGGGGAGAGCCCTGGGGCCGGCTGCTGCTCGACAGCCAAGGCAACTTCTATGGGGCAACGTACGTCGGCGGTGGCCTGGAGCTGAGTTTCGGAACCTTGTTTGAGCTAAGTCCCTCGGGTGTTTTGACCGTGCTGCACACCTTCACCGGCGGAAGCGACGGAGGCCATCCCAATGGCGACCTCATCGCCGACGCACAGGGGAATCTCTATGGCACCACGCCTTCCATTCCCCGTAGCGTTCATGGCGTCGTGTACAAGATTACCCAGCAGGGTGTACTTACCGTGCTGCACACGTTCACAGGATCCGATGGCTTCGACCCGCGCTCAGGCGTGATCATGGATGCGCAGGGCAATCTTTATGGGACCACTTGGTCCGGCGGCGCCTTCGGCGATGGGGTCGTGTACGAGCTGAGCGCCAACGGCACGGAAACCACATTGCATAACTTCTCTGGAAGCGACGGATCAATGCCCGTGAGTGGCCTGGTATTTGACGCGATCGGGAATCTCTACGGCACCGCGGCCTACGGTGGCACGTCAAACAACGGAGTGATATTCAAGTTGACGCCGTAACTTCAATAAGGCGTCGGATGATCACGTTCTGGCGGCGCTGCACATCCGCCCCAGGTCTCGACTCCGCAAGATCGGGGGCGCCCGCTGGCCGAATTTAATAAGTAGCTTCGGCGGTGGTTGCAGAGGCTGGGGAATGGATCTTGCGCAAGAGCTCCTGATAGCCGGGCTCCTGGTTCAAAGTGAGCAAGGTCAAGTTCTGACGCATCATGAGAAATGCCGGATCGTGCCGCTCGTAGTCTTCGCCGAGCAAGTTAAGGGCTTCGTCTTTCTTGCCCATCTGCGCGCATGTGATCGCAAGCAAGGTTCCTGGAAGTTTCCTTTCGGCGTAGAACCTCTTCTGACTTAGGTACAGGTTCTGAAGCAGCCCGCGCTCTCCGTCTTGCTGAAAACCAGCCCGGGCAGCCGCTGTGGTTGCCTTCAGCACTTCATCGTGGCTCAATTCCGCCGCCGTTTCACTTTCCCGGAGAAAATTCGGATAGTCCCGGAGAGTCATATACATCTCGGCCAGATAGCGGTGGGGTGAGAGGAACTCCGGGTCGGTCACTTCCACTTGCCTGACCAGTTCGAGTCCCTGCTGAGTTTGTCCCGCATGAAACAACATCAGCCCCTTGTCGGCAAGGATAGCGTGAGAAGCGGGATCCAACTCCTGCGCGCGATCCATTTCCCGTAGACAAATGGCATACCAACCCGGGGCGGCAAAGGCATTGGCGAACCAGAGGCGCGCGAGAGGATCGCGCGGATTCAGCTCAATAGCGCGCTGAAACTCTCGCTCGGCCACTGCAAAATCCCAATTCCCCCAGACCTCGTCGAAGGCGAGAGAGCGATGGGCCTCGGCGAGCGAATCATCCAATGCAATCGCCTTCTTTGCCGCGGCGATAGCCCGTTTGTAGGCTTCGTCCTGCGGCATGGTCGTGTACTCGCGCAGCAGATTGTAAGTGTCGGCCAGTCCGACATAGGCCTGAGCGTTGCCGGGATCATGCACGATGGACTGCGTGAAGTAATCCAACGCCCGGTTCAAGCTTTCGGGTGTTCTCCGGTTCCATTCGAAACGTCCTCGGAGATAGAACTCGTGGGCGAGCTTTTTCTCGGCATCGGGAATGGCGGCTGAAGTCGTCTGGGCGGGCAAGGAACGAAGCAACGATGGGGACGTGTTGTGGCGATTGAAGAAGTAGCCAAGAACCAAAACACTGCTGAGTAACAGAACGGTTAAGACAAGAAGGCGCCAGGCCATTGTCGGCCGCGCCTTCAGTCCCCAGCGAGGACGCGCATCCGGGGCCCTGGCTGAAGGTTCGATCCGACGTTCGTCGGCGCCGCTTCCGTTTTCGCCGACGGCAGCATTTTCCTGCGCCGAGATTTGTCCTCCGGGCGAAAGCAGCCACTCGTCCAGTTCCGCGGCGAAGGCGTAGACACTGCCGTGTCCATGGCCAGGTACGTGATGGACCGGCAGCGAGCGCTCCCTCTCCCACCGTTTGGCGGTCCTCTCACTCTTGCCTAGATAGTCAGCGATTTCCTTCCAGGAATCGAGGCGGGCACGCCGCGTGGCGATCGGGGCACTTGCCGTGTCGTGAGGAGCCAGTGGCATGAGATGGCCCTCAGTAGCCTAAGAAGGCATTTGTATCCGAGGAAGAACAGCACTCATTATACGCCTAGTCGAAGAATAGGCAGAGTGTTTTGTGGGGAAGGCAGCCATGTAGGCTATCCCTCCCCATTTGTTTCTGCGCCTTGCGCCGGTCGCCGTATCCGCATTGCATGAGATGTGGAGCGCCGTTCTGCGCGCGGCCGGCGCACCACGAGAAGTCCCAAATCAGGAACGATCCGATCGCGCGGTGAGTTCTCAGCCCACGTGCGACCGAGGAGGCGACCCGTGAAAGCCATCAATTCATACAAAGTGATCGGCATAATTTTTTGTTTTTGCGCTGTGATGGCGATCAACTCGCCGGCACAAACCCTCACCACTCTAGTAACTTTTAATGGTACCAACGGTAGCGATCCCGCCGCCTCTCTCATCCAAGGCAGCGACGGAAACCTCTACGGCACAACCGAGTATGGCGGGGGCGCTAGCAACTGCGAGAGTGGCTATCCGTGTGGCACGGTTTTCAAAATCACCCCCAGCGGTACGCTGACCAGGCTGCACAGCTTCGACTACGGTGACGGCGCGTATCCCGTCTCACCTTTGGTGCGAGGTAGCGATGGAAACTTCTACGGGACGAACCAGGGTGAGGCGGACAGCGGCGGCGCTGGCACGATCTTCAAAATCACCCCCAGCGGCACGCTGACGGTGCTGCGGTACTCCTTCAGCTCGCCGGCCGGGCTGGTGCAAGGCCGCGACGGGAACTTCTACGGGACAACCCCACGCAGCTACACCCATGGCACGGTCTTCAAAATCACCCCCGGCGGCACGTTGACCACGCTGCACACCTTCAACGGCACGGACGGCGACAACCCTCAGGCGGGCTTGATACAAGCCACCGACGGGAACTTCTACGGGACAACGGCCAGCGGGGGAACCAGCAACAACTGTGGCGGTGGCTGTGGCACGGTCTTCAAGATCACATCCGGCGGCGTACTGACCAGGCTGCATAGCTTCAGCGTCACTGACGGCTTCAATGTTGTGGCGGGGCTAGTGCAAGGCAGCGACGGGAACTTCTACGGCACAACCGCAGGCGGCGGCACTGGCGCGTGTGGCAACGGTGGAACCGTCTTCAAGATAACTCCCAGCGGCTCGCTGACTACCTTGTACAACTTCGGCAATCAGCCGAGCTGCGCGAGCGGCTACCAGCCTAGAGCTGGGCTGGTGCAAGGCAGGGATGGGAACTTCTACGGGACCACCAGCGGTGGCGGGGCACACAACCAGGGCGCAGTCTTCGCTATCACTCCCGGCGGCACGCTGACCACGCTTTACAGCTTTTGTGCTCAAACTGGCTGCGCCGATGGCACCACCCCCGTTGCAGCGCTGATACAAGCCAGCGACGGCAACTTCTACGGGACGACCTACAACGGCGGCGGGAACAACAATTCCGGCACGGTCTTCAAGCTCAAAGTGAGCTACAGTACGCTGACGGTTACGACCAGCGGTAATGGCGTTGTCACCAGCACCGACAGCTTCATCCATTGTCCGGGCACGTGCAGCCACAACTACATCGACAATAGCCAGGTCACGCTGAATGCTACGCCGGCGTCCGGCTGGGCTTTCTCGGGCTGGGGCGGCGCGTGCAGCGGCACCGGTTCATGCGACCTCACGATGACGCGGAATACCACCATCTCGGCCAGCTTCTATCAGCTTCCCGTCACGCTGACGGTTTCGGTTGCGGGCAGCGGCACGGTAACCAGCACCGATGGCTACATCCACTGTCCCGGCACTTGCCAGCACGTCTACAACCCGAATACGCCGCTGACGCTGCATGCCAATCCCGTCTCGGGCTGGATGTTCAGCGGCTGGACGGGCGCGTGCAGCGGCGTAGGCGCCTGCAACATCACCATGACCAACAATTTTGCACTCACCGGGGTGTTCTTTGAGAGTGGACACGGACTGCAGTTCAATACGGCCAAGCCGTGCCGGCTGGTGGACACGCGCACCAATAAGAATCCCATCCGCGGGGGGACGTATCGGAACTTCGACATACCGCAGCTGGGGGGTTGCAATATTCCGACCGCCGCGCTGGCCTACTCGCTGAATGTGGCGGTGGTGCCGCATGGGCCGCTGGGATATCTGACCGTCTGGCCTGCGGGCGAAGCGCAGCCCTTGGTCGCGACCCTGAACTCCTCGGATGGACGCATTAAGGCCAATGCGGCCATCGTGTCCGCCGGCAGCAATCACTCCGTGAGCGTGTACGCGACCGACACCACGGACTTAGTCATCGACATCGACGGCTATTTCACGGCCCCGAGTTCACAGAGCTTGCAGTTTTATCCGATGGTGCCCTGCCGGGTAGTGGACACGCGTGGGGATTTGAGTCTGCCGCAAGGCTTGGGGCCGCCGTCGTTCGAGACCGGAGAGTCGCGCCGGTTGCCGATCCTGTTGAGCTCGTGTTTCGCGCATTTGCCCAACCAGCCGCTGGCGTATTCGTTCAATGTGGCGGTGGTGCCCAAGCCGGCAAGACAGCCGTTGAATTACCTGACCATCTGGCCGAGCGATCAGGCACAGCCTGACGTGGCAACGTTGAACAATCCGACCGCGACGGTGGTGGCGAACGCGGCGATCGTGCCGGCGGCTGTGGCTACCGGCGAGGTCGGCGAGGTCAGCGTCTACACCTACAACAGCACCGATGTGATCATCGACACCAACGGTTACTTCGCGGCGCCGGAAACCGGGGGCTACTCCTTCTATCCCACCGCGCCCTGCCGCGTGCTGGATACTCGGAATAACAATGGGTCGCCGTTCAGCGGCACTCTCAATCCGCCGGTGAACGTGCCAGGCAGCCCCTGCGGGCCGCCATTGGCGGAGGCCTATGTCTTCAATGCGACGGTGGTGCCGGAAGCTTCGATGGGATATCTGACGCTGTGGCCGGTCGGAGAGTCGAGGCCTGGCGTCGCAACGCTGAATGCGTATGACGGGTTCATCACCTCGAACATGGCCATCGTGCCCAGCCTCGACGGATCCATCAATGCCTATGCTGACGGTACGACGTGGTTGATCCTGGATTTGTCCGGCTATTTCGCGCCGTAGAAGCAGTTGCCAGTCGCCAGTAGTCAGTTGCCAGCACCCACTCATTCGAACCCGGCGAATGAGTGGGTTGCCGCGATCATTCGCAACAGCGGCCGCAACCGCGAAACACGCGAGCCTAGGCACCCTCGACAGCGTCGTTCCATTCCCGGAATGGAATGGATGCTCGCTCCTAAGGTAAGCAAACAATTGACGGGTGTCAGGACCCTTCCGATAATCCGATTTCAGAGTCTCTCGTTAATTTGCTTTTCGGTAGGCGGTGGCGTGCCCGGTCGCCGAAGATGACCCGCGTCTGCGCCGACCGCACGATTTCACCTGAACGTGGTTGTCGGGAGGCATTAATGTGTACCGCATCGGGTTTAGTTGTCGGACCGCTAGCGTGATAACCACCTCTCGAGATACCGTCACTTCCAAGGGAGCCCAAATCGTGGGAAGGTTTATTTGCCGCCTGCTGCATTTCTTGATTGCCGGAATGTCCGTAATCGCGCTGCAGGCGATGCCGCCACGACAAACGACGGGTTCGGCAACCTGGACAATACCCACTTTACCCTGTTCAACGCTAAGTGCTCCGCGGGTGTTCACGGAGGTGGACGAGCGCGCGCTCACGACGATTCGCGGCAACCTGCATCCGCTGGCGCAGCCGCAGTATCATCGCGGCTCAGTGAGCGACAGCCTGCCAATGGAGCACATGATCCTGATGCTGCAGCGCAGCGCCGAGCAGGAACAGGCGCTTGCCGAGCGGATCGAGCAAATGCACGATCCGCATTCGCCTATTTCCACCAGTGGCTCACGGCGGAGTCGATTCAGGAACTTGAGATTTAAGTCCTTGGCCGGTTAATGGATACCTTGTGGTTAAAGTGCTGGGGCTCATAGAGTTCGCGAATCGAGGGGGAGGGGGTACCCGGGCTGCCGGGATGTCCCGAACGAGATGAGGGACCTTTGCAAGGTGAGATCTCTGTTGCAACGCCCTGGTGCCCTGGTGGCCCCTGCCGGACTTGAACCAGCAACCAACGGATTATGAGTCCGCTGCTCTAACCATTGAGCTAAGGGGCCATCTCGCCTGATTGTAATCCATTGCTTCAGCTCCATGCCTCGGAGCCTGCCCAGAGTTTGTCGGAGGGTTCCCGTCGTTCCTTCGAATGCCAACCTGGGACCTTCAGTCGCGTATCTGGGCTGGCTGCATCGCCGCGTTACAATACTGCGCATGGCGGACTCGCTCTATCTGAGCATCTGGTTTCCCAGCTTCCGCGAAGGCGAGATGATGTCGCGCACGGCCGCGGTGCTGCGGCAATTCCCCTTCTCCGCCACGCGCGAAGGCATTACGTATCTCTCGGTCCATCCGGTTGCCTGGACCGAGCCCACGGTTCTGGAGCGCCGCTTCAATCCCGGTATCTCGCCGGAGGAGGCGGTTGACGTCGCCAGCGAGTTTGTGCATGACGACTTCGCGTTCGTCTTCGAAGCCTTTTGGGAGCTGTGGGCGCCCAACGACGATGAGCATGGCGAAAGCTGGGTGCAGCGCCCGTCCGCCGTTCGTTTCCTCGTCCACGGGGCGCAATTCGACGACGGCATCTACGCCGAGGACGGCCACATGCAGATGGATTTCGGGCTCGACTCGTCGTTTCTTTATGAAGGCCAGCGCATCTCGCCGGTGATCGATCAACACGTGCGGGCCAACATCGCCAAGCTGGTGGCATTTTCGAGTGCGGTGGAGAAGAAGTGCGCCGTAAGTGGACGCGTGCTGTGGTCGGAATCGGAAGAGAATCTCGCGCAGAAGCTGATTGCCAAGCTCCAGCAGACGCAGTGAGAACCAGGCTAGTGGGCCACATTCCCCCCGCACGATGACGACTAGAAAAAGTTGGAAAAACCAAGAACCGGGCCGAAAGTGTAAAGTATGTCCCCGGTCTGAAATCCAAAAGACGTCCCCGGCTGGACATCATGTCCCGCCTGCAACCAAATTTCTTAGCCGGCCTCTGAAGCCGTGCCCTGAATGTCCTCCGAAATTCAGAGTTTTTCAACGCCCTCTAAATGCGCGTCCTTTAAACAATCGATAAAGCGCGGCCAAGGCACCGCTCTTTAGAACATGTGTGGCACGAAGCAGCTTAGGTTGTCGCTGATCGGAATTTCCGATTCGCGGATGCCAACTCCAGCCGACTCCCCATCAATCACCCAGCTTCCCAGTACCGGAAAATTGCGATCAAACTCCGGGATGGGTGCAATCGCTTGCCGAATGAATCCCTGTGCGCCGTACGGGCCCTCGTTGGCGATCGTGCCTGACTGCCTACGCAGCGAGACATTCTTTCCTTCCCGGCCAAAAATCGGCTTGCGGCAATACTCAACCAGCGTAGAGGGCTGCTCATCTTCGAAATACGCGGGCAAAAGGTAGGGATGATTGGGATACAGCTCCCAAAGGATCGGCAAGATGCCTTTGTTGGACAGCACCATCTTCCATGCCGGCTCGATCCAGTCGGTGGCCACGCTGGTTTCATTCAGGTAAGGGCCGAATTCCTCCGCCAGCATCCACTCCCACGGGTACAGCTTGAAAATACTTTTGATAGGATCGCGCGACGGCGCCACGAAACGATAGCTGTCGTGGTCGTATCCGATGTCTCCCATGTCCAGGAGGGTCACGGTGTGTCCGGCCTGCTGCGCGGTATCGGCAAGGTAGGTCAGCGTCATCAGGTCTTCGTGCGCAGCATCATCGACTCCGGCAAAGAAGAGCGGAGAGCCGCAATACTGGCGCAGCTCTTGCCACTTCGCGATGAGGCGTTCGTGGATGGAGTTGAACTGGTCGCCATGGGGAAAATTGTCTTTCATCCAATACCACTGGATGACGGCAGCTTCCACCAGCGCGGTGGGCGTATCGGCGTTGTACTCCAGCAGTTTGATTTGCGTGCCATCGTAGGCGAGATCGAAGCGGCCGTAGATCGCCGGGGGCTCGGCTTCCCAGGTTTTGCGCACCAGGGTCGCGGCCAGCTCGGAGATGCGCAGGCGTGCGAACAGGTTTTCGTCGATAACGCGCTGGACCGCTGCCAGGCACATTTCGTGCAGCTCGTTGGTGGCTTGCTCCAGGTTGTCGATCTCTCGCGCGGTGAACTCGTAAAACCCAGTTTCGTTCCAATATGGCCGATCGCCGACGTGATGGTAGGTAAGCCCCTGTGAGGAGACGGTGGCTTCCCAGTCAGCTCGAGGAGGGATGCTGCGCCGTTTCATTCGCCGCCCCCACCATGCCCGCCGCCATGACCTCCCTCGCCGGCGTGGCCTTCTCCCTCGCCGCCATGGCCTGTAGAGCCGAAGCCGTGGGAGCTTACATGGCCATTGGAAATCGCGTCGCCGTGCGCGATTGCCTCACTCGGAGTTTCCGTTCCCGTGCCGGCGTCAGGCGTTGAATGTCCGCCCAGGATAACGGAACGCCCGGGATCGTAAGAGTTGTCACGCGATGTTCCACCGTAAATCCAGTGAAAGTGGCTGCCTCCGAAGGGATAGCGCTGATCAAGATCGCGGCACTTGTCGTCATCCTGGAGTACGTTGTCCTGATCAACACAGGTTTTGAGTTCTTTCCGGCAGCCTGACAAACTGAGCGCGGTAGCACTCAAAAGCGACAGAACCACCGTCCTGCTTCGCTTCATTTGGGAATCCTTGTCCGGTACAGGACAATGTAGCCGATATCTCTTAAACCTGGGTTCTGCTAAGTGCGACGAGGGATGCTCACTTGAGCGGCCCTTGGAACTGCTCGTCGATTTCGATCTGATAGCCGTTTGCCAGGCGATTGCTTTCGTTGGCCATCCCGACCACCGACATCAGCTCGGCGAACATCTCCGGCGTCATCCCCTTGTTGCGCGCAGAGGCGGTGTGCGTGGCGACGCAATACGGGCAGCCATTGGTCACGCTCACAGCAACGTAGATCAACTCCTTCGTCAACGCCTCGAGCGCGCCCGGCGCCATGATCTGCTTAATGTCCTGCCAGGTGCGCTTCAGCAGCATAGGATCGTGCGCCAGCGCTTTCCAGAAATTGTTAACCGAGTCGGTCTTGCGAGCGTTCCGCCGGCTGAAGCCGGCTCAGACGAAATCAATGAAGGCGCCCTCGGCACGATTGAACAGGCCGCTGAAAAAGTCGAGCACGCAGATCCCTCGCGGCCTGAAGGCCGCTCGGGATGACAAAAATAAAGGGCTTAGAACGGCGCAGCTAAAGCTGCGCCCCTTCAAAGCAGCCCGAATCCGACTTTTTCAGCGGCCTGTGAAGTCGTGCCCTGTTACAAAGCATTCCAACAACGACTTTTTCAGCAGCCTGTTAAAGCCGCGCCCTTTCAAGCCCCGGATTCGACAATCCGCTCCAGCCGCTGACGGCGAGGGATCAGCCGGCCTGCTTGCCCATCTCGCGAAGGAGTAGCGCGAGATTGTCGCGAACCGTGACGGTTCTTGGATGATCGTCTCCCAGCGATTTCTCGAAAATTGACAGCGCGCGGCGATACAGCGGCTCCGCCTCGTCCAGCCGGTTCGTGTGCTTCAGCAACGCGGCCAGGTTGTTGAGGTCTATGGCTACGTCCGGATGGTCGAGGCCGTAGGCCTTCTCGTCGATCGCCAGCGCGCGCCGCATCAGCGGCTCCGCCTCGTCCAGGCGGTTCGTAACCTTCAGCAACCCGGCCAGGTTGTTGAGGCTGGTTGCGACCTTAGGGTGGCCTTGTCCGTAGGCCTTCTCGACGATGGTGACGACCCGCCGCATCAACGGCTCCGCCTCGGCCAGCCGGTTCGTGGCCTTCAGCAATTGGGCCAGGTTGTTGAGGTCCCGGGCAACGTCTGGATGATCCGGGCCCAAAGCTTTCTTGTCGGTATCCAGGGCCCGCCGCATCAGCGGCTCCGCTTCGTCCAGCCGATTCGTGTCCTTTAGCAACCGGGCCAGGTTGTTGAGGCGAATGGCGACGCTGGGATGGTCCGGGCCCAAAGCTTTCTCATCGATCGCCAGCGCCCGCCGCATCAGCGGCTCCGCCTCCGCCAGCCGGTTCGTGTCCTTTAGCAACAGGGCCAGGTTGTTGAGGTAAGTCGCGACCTCGGGGTGATCCGGGCCATAAACCTTCTCGTCGATGGCCAGCGCGCGACGATAGAGCGGCTCGGCCTCTGAATATCGCGCGCGATCGTCCAAGTAACATCCGGCCTGGTTCAGCAGTCGCGCGCCCGCGGGATCTACCAAGCCATAATCCTCTATCAGCCCGGCGCAGGCCTGCGCGCTGGGCACCAGCCGCTCGCAGCTCGGCCATGTTTCAAACTCAACGAGGGGAAAAGCCGCATTCACCGCGCGCAGCACCTGCCCGGCCCGCTGATTCCGTTCCTCATCGTTCATCCGCGACTTCAGCACCGCCTGCACCATGCGATGTACCGCCAGCAACTTCTTATCCGGATCGCGCTCCAGCAACGAGTACCTGAGGGTCGCGCCGATGGCATCGTTCCACTTCAGCGGATCGGAAGCTGCGCCGCTCAGCTCCGGCCCGAACTCGGCAGCGCCATCGCTGAAGATCTCCTCTGGAATCGCATCCGGCGGAAGGAAGGCCGTCGCCTCCAACAATTCCGCCGCCGCGGCGTTCAGCTTTTGCAGTTTTTCGAATGAGGCGATAAACGTCTTGGCAACGGAACGATGATCGAAGTCGAGCTCACCGCGCCGGTCCAGCAGTTTGTCGCCGTGCTTGCGCAAGAGGTCCAGATACCCCCGTAAGCTGGAAGCCGTCTCGTCAATGTAGGCCCCGGCCTGATCGAGCGCCAGCGGTAAGCCCCCAACCTCATCTGAAATCTCGCACGCCACCGTCACAGTACTCGAGTCCAGGCTGGAAAGCGGCGCGCCGGCTCGCAGCGTATTCGCACGATGTAGCAGCAGCAATGCACCGTGATCGCGGTCCATGGGGTTCACCCGCTGCCGCTCGACGGCCGGTATTACCTGTCGCTGTGCGGTGACAATTATGTGATGGCTGTTTAAATTTGCCTTCTGCGTCAGGTCGCGGACAATGCCGTAATCCTCCACGTTGTCGAGCACCAGCAGCCAGCGCTCCTGCTCATCCAGCCAGCGCTTCACTGCGTCGAGCACCATGCTCTGTTCCCGCGCCTCGCGCTCGGGCAGCTCCAGCCGCGCCGCAAGCTGCGACAGATCGGAGAAGAGCGTCTCCAATGTTTCCGCTCTCACCCACAGCACCCAGGGATACTCGTCGCCATGCCGATGCGCGTAGTGCGCCGCAGTCTGTGTCTTGCCCACCCCGCCCAAGCCGGTCAGCGCCGCAATGCCGCTCCTCGCCAGCGTCGCCTTTAGTCCCTCGAGCACATCTTCGCGACCGGTAAAGAAAGGATTCTCCGGCGGAATGTTGAAGCGCTGGTTCGGGTCTGCAAGCGAGGGCTTCGGGGAAGGCGACTTATTCTCCGGCGTCTGCACCGACGGCTTTCGGTCGCTCGTGATCTTGCGAACCGCCGCTGCCACCGGCGATGGCAGCCGTTTTTTCTGGCCGGTGATGCGCCCGAACAAGCCCTCATAACCGCCATCCGAAACGGGAATGTAATAGGTCGCGCCCTGCAGCTCGATCGGAATGAACTGTGCGTCGCGATTCTCAAAGAAGATGGGAACGAACTTTGTGTTTCGGCCTGCAGCGTTATAGAGCTGCTGGGTTATAACGAAGCCCTCCCACTGTGCTCCCCGCCCGGTCTCCGGCTCCTCGTTGCCTTCGTACCGTCGCTGATAGGTCTCGGTGCATGCCACCAGTACGAACTGCGATTCCAGTACCTGGTTCCGGCACCAGCGCGGCCAGCCTTCGGGTGGAGACTCTTCCTGTTGATCGATGCGGCAGTCCACGCCATCGCCGCGCAGGCGCTCGGAGAGCTCCCAGACGCGGTCCATGTGCTCCTGGTTGTCGTGGCTGTAGCTGATGAAGACGCGCAGTGGCATGCTCGCCGGATGATAGCGCAACTCGGCAGGGCATCCAACGAGAAATAAAGCTGGCGACGGTTGCAGTTCGGCCGACAAGGCGCGCGAGTCGTTGTCGTGCCGAGGGAGGTCGTGCCGTGGTTGCAATTCGGGGCCGCGGCGTGGTGTTCGAGCTCGGGACTGGCTGAAAACGCGGCGGGGCAGGCCCACTTCAGGAATCAAAGCCGCTGGATGGTTACCTTTTCCGCGGGCCCTAATTACCCCACCAACGTGGTATATGATAAGTGCTTTCTACGCAGTAGCTTACAGACCGAAAAAATGTTCTACGTGGAACATTTCTCCAACTATCGTTCTACGTAGAACATTTTCAAAATTGTTCTACGTAGAACATTTTGGAGGCAAGAAGGCAGCATGCAGCTAAATGCCCGTCGCTTTGCTAACTGCTAATTGGTGATTGCTGATTGCTGATTGCTTCCTTACTTCGTCGGCTCCATGCGCAGTGCATTGTTGAAGCGGTTGAAGTAGTTGAACAGTCCGATTGCCGCCAGCAACTCGATGATCTCGCCTTCGTCGTAATATTTGCGCAGCTCGCTCCAGAAGGCGTCATCAACTTCGTTGGAATCGCGCGTCACCCGCTCCGCCAACTCCAGCGCAACTTTCTCGGCGTCGGTGAAATCGGAGCGGTTGCAAAAGTTCGCCAGATTGTTGAGCTGCTCTTCGCTCCAGCCATGCCGCCTTGCCAAGGCGGTGTGCGAGGCCAGTCAATACTCGCAATGATTGAGCTGCGAGGTGCGGACGATCACCAGTTCCTTCAGCTTGGCGGAGACGGTTCCGGTGTTCATCACCGCTCGGAAGTGCGCGATCATGGTGCGAAAGATTTCCGGCCGGTGCGCGACGGTGCGAAACATGTTTGGCACGTTGCCGCGTTCCTGGAGATAGGTGTCGTAGATCTTGCCGGTTTCGGGATCGACCTGGTCTTTTTCGAGTCGCGCGATGCGAGGCATGACTACATTGTAGACCCGCGATGTGAGGGCTCATGCACATCGCGAAAAACGAAAGACCCGGAGCGCTCCCACTCCGGGTCTCTGCATCGCGTGATGTAGCGGGCTCACCTCTACGCTCACGGTCTCCGGGCCATCGGAGAACCAGCTTCGCGCCCTGTCGAGCTTCCCATGTACTCGACTCACCCGTCGAGCGAGTTCGTCGACGGCTTCTGAGGGGCTACGAATGCAAGTGATGTAGCAAATGGCGTGCCACGAAGGCGATCCGGAACGGGCTTTTCTTTGATCTTCATTTTCCAGTAACTTACAACGTGGCAGCGGGCTCGATTCCACTGCCTGGAATGTCACTGCAAGAATAACTTCGCCAGTTTACTATCCGAATGGTTAGCTCAAACTATCTGTTTGGTTTCACGATTACGGTTGGCTGCCTCGGCGGCTCAACCGGTCTGCTTAGCTGGACGTAGTTCTGCTTTGGCATTACTCTCGAACTGCGGCTGTATCGGGAGGCAAGTGTGGACGCCAGGGTGGTAGTCATCTCGGGGCCGTCCAAGGGCTCGGTGGTCCGGCTGACGGGCGATCAGCTTTCGGTTGGCCGGGATTCGGCCAATCATCTCAGCCTGCGCGACCGCGCTGTTTCCCGGCGCCACTTCACCATCAGCAAGACCGATGTCGCCTTTCACCTGGTCGATCTCGACAGCCACAACGGTACCTTCGTCAACGGCATTCCGGTCCGCCGCAAACTGCTGTCTCACGGCGACACCGTTCGCGTTGGGCGCTGTGAACTCGTCTTCCTGATCACGGAAGACGAAGAACCGGTGCAGGCGGAGGTGCAGTTCAAAGAAGAATATCTCGAGGACGCGCTGTCTACGACCAATGTACGGGCCTATCGCTCGGTCCCACAAGGCGGGACCGATGTGGGCCGCATGGCGCGCGATCTCAACGCGCTCTTCAAGATTGCGAATACCATCAACTCCATCCGCGAACTGGAACCACTGCAGCGCCGCCTGCTGGAGCTGATTGGCGAGGTCATCCCGGCGGATTCCGCCGCGGTGGTGATGTTGCGCCATGGCGATGAGGAACCAACTTCCAGCAGCCTGTGGCACCGCCGCCCGGGCGCCGATTCGATTCGTATCCGGCGAGAGTTGGTGCAGCGGGTCTTGTGGGAGCGCACTCCCTTGCTCATCGACGCGCAAGATGGCGACGAGAGCGTGCTTTGCGTTCCGCTGGTGGGCGTGGAACGGGCGGTGGGTGTGCTGTACATGATTGCCAAAAGCAAAGACACCTTCCAGGACGATCATGTGCACTTCCTGAGCTCGGTGGCCGGCATTGCCGCGGTGACCCTGGAGAATGTGCTGGCGACCGAGGCACTGCGCAACGAAAACCGCCGTTTGCAGGCGGAGCTTGAACTGGAAGACGTGTTGATTGGCGAGAGCAAGCAGATGCGCGCGGTGCTGAACTTCATTGCCCGCGTGGCCCGCAGTGACTCGACGGTGCTGATTCGCGGCGAGAGCGGGACGGGCAAGGAATTGGTCGCGCGCGCCATTCATCGCAACAGCACGCGCTCCGACAAGCCCTTCGTGGCCATCAATTGCGCCGCCATCCCCGAGGCCCTGCTGGAGAGTGAGCTGTTCGGACATGAGAAGGGCGCGTTCACCGGCGCCATTGCCATGAAGAAGGGCAAGCTGGAGGTGGCCGAGAGCGGCACGATTTTCCTGGATGAAATCGGAGAGATGGCGCCCATGCTGCAAGCGAAAATGCTGCGCGCCTTGCAGGAGCACGAGTTCGAGCGCGTCGGCGGCACGCGCCCCCTGAAGCTGAACGCGCGCGTGATCGCGGCCACCAACAAAATCCTGGAAGAGGCGATCAAGGCGGGGGAGTTTCGCCAGGACCTCTACTATCGCCTGAACGTGGTATCGGTAGTCGTTCCGCCGCTGCGCGAGCGTCCCGATGACATTGCGTTGCTGGCCATTTACTTCGCGGCGCGCTATTCGGAGAAATGCAACCGGCCGCTGAAGGGGATTTCGTCGGAAGCGCGCGCGTTGCTGATGAACTATAGCTGGCCAGGCAACGTTCGCGAACTGGAGAATGCCATCGAGCGCGCTATCGTCTTGGGGATTGGCGACGAGATCGTTCCCGAGGACCTGCCCGACACCTTGCTGGAAGTGCAAACCGCGGAAGGGGGCAGCGGGACGTATTATGACCGCATCAACGATCTGAAGAAGCGCATGATCATGGACGCGGTGAAGCAAACCAAAGGCAGCTACACGGAAGCCGCCAAGCTGCTGGGCGTTCATCCCAACTACCTGCATCGCCTGATCCGCAACCTGGATATCAAGTCGGAAATTGAAAAAGGGTAACGGGGAGTAACGAGGCGCCACAGCCGCGAATGGTTTGGCGCAGCGTTTCAAGGCTGGGCGAGCTCTTCTCATTCATGGTGTCATCCTGAGCGGAGCGCCCGCCGACGCTTTTTCCGACTCGCGTCTTTTGCGCGTCGGGGCGGGCGCGGAGTCGAAGGACCTCTATAAGCGAACGACTTTTATAATGACAGGCATGGCCGACAAGTTGATTCATCCCGGCGAGCATTTGGCCGAAGAACTCAAGGGGTTGGGCATGAGCACCGCCAAACTGGCGCGCAACCTGGACGTGCCCACCAACCGCATAACCGCCATCCTGCACGGCCGGCGCTCCATTATCGGCGACACCGCGCTGCGCCTGGGACACTTCTTCGGCACCGCGCCTGAGTTCTGGCTCAGCCTGCAAAGTGTCTATGAGCTGCGACGGCCCCAGGGGAGGTCCGGAAAATCAGTGCGTCGTCTACCTAGGTTGAAGCACCCGGAGCGGGTCGGGCTTAGCGAGCTGTTAGGCTCGCGTTTTCTCACTACCCCTTTTGAATTTGTCATCCCGAGCGGAGCGACAGCGGAGATGAGGGACCTGCTTTGCGGGGCTTTCCGATTCGCCTGCACCAAGGATTCTATCGTGTCATGTCTCCCACCCTAGCCAACCGAAGGCTAGGATGGGGCACCCACCGGATCGAGCCAGAACTTTGCCGAAAGATCATCCCGGTCCACGTGGACGTGCGGCGGCTCGTTCGGTTCGTGACTATAGAAGCGGTACGGTCCTGACCGCAAGACGGTTGGCATACATGCCCCGGGGCCTTGTAACGAACGCCGCTTGGTTGTGCCGTCCCTAGAGGGACTCTGGACGAAATGGGATCGGCTACCCAGCCTTGAAAGGCTGGGCTAAGCTCTTCCGCGCCTGCGGCGCTCGTTGCCTCGCAATTCCTGCCTCCTGTCCGGAACCAAGCGAGGCGGCGCGCCAACAAAATTCGTCGTGCAAACCCCGCCCGAACAGCGCAAACATCGGGATGCCGCCGGGAGGGCCGCAGCTCGTCCCATGGCAGATGACAATCGCACCGGTTCCGTAGCATCCTTAAGAGTGCTCGCATGAAGCGCCCGGTATTTACGTACTCCCAAGCCGTGCTTGTCATTCTGCTGCTGCTGTTCGCCGCGCCGGCGTTTGCGCAGCAGCGCGCGGCGTTAACGCCGGCCGCGCAGAGGGAACCGTCCTCGCCCACTCCTCTCGTCTCCGGACCGGTGCTGCCGCTGTATCGCGCGCTGCGCGAGGTCGGACTCGATCCGCAGCGGGTCTACAAAATTCGTGAAGCCGACATCGACCGCGAAGACGTTCACCTTTCGTTAGATGATGGAACGATTGCATTCACCCAAGCCGTGGATGGCCGCATCACGGGCGCATATTTTGAGGGCGAGGGGGAAGTGCTGGTGCGTCCACCGGACCGCATGGAGCGCGCGTCGCTGGGGCTGTTCATCAACGCCGGGGTGCTGGAGGAGAAATTCACCTCGGCGTATCTGCGCTTCAACGACGATACCGCCAGCGAGCTGGCGCCATTCCTGCGGCCACCGGAGGATGCGGCCGACTTTATCGCCCGCAACAACAGCACTGCCCGCACCCTGGCCGAAGCCGACGCCATGCGGCTGTGCATTTCCTTCAC
>Ga0335081_10000541_pt1 | contig 63927 bp, 47 predicted proteins | sample Lox_Sample_35_FD_206713 | JGI IMG/M metagenome (GOLD analysis project Ga0335081, IMG submission 206713) | Soil microbial communities from Loxahatchee National Wildlife Refuge, Florida, United States - Lox_Sample_3.5 | ecosystem: Environmental > Terrestrial > Soil > Wetlands | place: USA...
AACCGCATGCGTTCGTCCATCACAGAACTCTCCTTCCATGGCATCTCCTTTCCGCCCCCTTCGGGCCGAAAAGTGTAACCCATGTCTCCGGAACGTTCTGTTACCTATGTCTCGGAACGGACATCAAGCAGTTGCCGTTGATCGCGGCACTCCCGCGAGGGAGGATAAGGGAGCATTTAATGGGCGGCGCCTTTTCGGAGGCTCCGCTTTCTGCTTTTGTGAGCAAAAACCGACCTCAGGGCAACTGACCTCAAGGCTACCTGAACTGCCTTGCTTTTGCCCTGACCCTTCGCCTCTGACATGGTTGCCCGACCATACACATGCATGGTTGCTCAATCGAGGCATGTCGCATCAGTTCGCGTTGCATGGCGGCAACTGCGCCCGGAGAAGCCATCACTTCCCTAATTCGCAAACCCGAACATTGAGCCACCAGAACCGTCGTGCCAAATGGTTCATGTAGGAACTTCATCGGTTTCCAAAAACTCGTCATGTGTGAGGAGCCGCAGGGCAGTTGTGTCCAGCGCCTCCGTTTGCTAGCTTGGCTTAAATGCCGCCTGTGCCCGAACCACTCAGCCGGACCCAGCTCAACAGTACGATTGAGACTCTTTATCGATCGGAATCGGGCCGGGTTCTGGCGACGCTGGTCCGCCTCCTAGGAGATCTGGATGTCGCCGAAGAGGCCATGCACGAGGCCTTCGCCGCTGCGCTGGAGTCCTGGCCTCAGACTGGCCTTCCGGACAAGCCGCGCCCCTGGCTGATTTCGACGGCGCGCTTCAAGGCCATCGATGGGATACGCCGGCGCGCGCGCTTCGACGGAGCGCAGAAAGACATCGTTGCTCACATGGAGGCGCGCAGCCACGGAGCTTCTTCCGGTGCAAATGAAGAGAGCGAGGAGATCGAAGACGATCGCCTCCGTCTGATCTTCACCTGCTGCCATCCCGCTCTGCCTCCGGAACAGCAGGTTGCACTCACCCTGCGCGAAATTTGCGGCCTGACTACGGAAGAGATCGCCCGCGCATTTCTCGTGACGCCAGCGACGCTCGCCCAGCGCATCGTACGCGCCAAGACAAGAATTCGAGAGACACCGATTCCGTACGAGGTGCCGACGCCTGAGGAATTGCCGGAGCGGCTGGACGCGGCGCTTCAGGTCGTCTATCTCGTCTTTAACGAGGGTTACTCCGCTGCGGCGGGAGCGGAAGTAACGCGGGCCGAGCTCACCGGCGAGGCGATTCGATTGGGACGGCTGCTGGCCGAACTCCAGCCCGAACCGGAAGTGCTGGGTGCAGAGATAGTAGGGCTTCTTGCTCTGATGTTGCTGCAGGAGTCCCGCCGCGTGGCGAGGACCTCGGCGACCGGAGAGCTGATTTTGCTGGAGAATCAGGACCGCTCGCTCTGGAACCGGGCGCAGATCGCAGAGGGAGTGGCATTAGTGGAGACGGCTCTGGGGTTAGCAAAAAAGACCCGGCGCTTCGGCTCTTACACCGTGCAGGCTGCAATTGCGGCCGTTCATGCAGAGGCGGAATCGGCCGCTGCGACCGACTGGCGGCAGATTGTTGCGCTTTACGATCAATTGGTGCGAATTCAGCCTTCGCCGGTTGTGCAGCTCAACCGTGCCGTGGCCATTGCCATGCGCGATGGTCCAGAGGCCGGTCTGACGCATATCGAGGAGGTGTTGGAGCATGGCGGATTAGCGGATTACTACCTCGCACATTCCGCTCGTGCCGATATGTACCGCAGGCTCGGCAGGACCGCTGAAGCCCGCGCTTCTTATGAAAAAGCTCTGGCGCTGACCCAACAGGAGCCAGAGCGGCAATTCCTCGCGAGACGGATTGAGGAATTGAAATAAAAAGCGGACGGGGAACGTCCCGTCCCTCAGGTTTCGGGGGCTTCGGGGGTGGAAACGGGTTGCAGGGGGCCCGGATGAGATGGGTAGATTGACCCAGCTAGCCGTAAACGCTAATTGTCAGCTACTTCGTAGTCGGAGGATTTTCTGGCCCAAGCGCCGACGAGCCCGTAGGACATGGCCACACCTCGTTTTGCAACTACCTCTCCGCGCATGCGGTCCGCTAAACTCTCAATCTGCACTTGGGCAGCTGAAGTAATGTTTAGTTTTTCCAGCGTCGGCACCAGGCTACGGACTGCCTCGGCCAGCAATTCATAGACGGGACTGTTACCTTCCCCAGAGACCAACGTATCCGTTCGCATTCGTGGGGACGGCAGGCCGCAATCAACGAATAGCGAATGCATTTCCAGCCCAAGTTCAGGGCGTGCGCCGCTACTGCGCAATCCCTCGACGAGCCACCGTGCGGCTTCGTCGAAAGCAGGGACTGCTGGCCAGGAACGGCAAACGGTCGAGTCAACCTCCTGGAACGCAACCAGGCCATCTTTACGGAGATATCGCATCATCTTCCTGAGGCTGGCCACAGGATCGTCCTGATACATGAGCACGAAGCGGCCGATGATTGCGTCGAACGGTTTTTCGAAGTGCATTGAAGCGGGATCACCTGGTTCGAAGCTGACGTTGTGAAGACTCCGTCGAATTGCCCTCGCAGTAGCTCTCTCTACTGCAGCCGGAGATCGATCTATGCCAAGCACGTATCCGTTCGAACCGACAAGATCGGCAGCCAGGAAACTTACGTCTCCGCTGCCGCTGCCGACGTCAAGCACGCGCATGCCAGTTGTTAGCCCCGCTTCGCTAAGAAGCTGACGGGTGTACGGTGCAAACACTGTGCCTTGAAAGCTGAGACGATCCAGTTCACGAGAAGAGTGGCCCAGAGCATACTCAACCGGTGGACTTGAAGTTCCGAACTTCAGATTGGACACGTATGCGATCTCCTTTTGCAGAGTGATGAGTCTCGTTTTTACGTTGGTACTGCGAGTTGTTGCCCCCGAACAGCCGCTTTGTGGCGAGAACGGCCGCTTTAGTGCGACCAGTAAACAGCTGAGACTAACGAAAAGAGAACTTCGACTTGTCACGCGATTGCAAACGGTGTGTCAACTTTTGTCTCTCAAAAATCTCTCGGCTCGCGCTCGTACGCAAGCGCATCATTGGAGGGAGTTCCATTGGCGCACTGTTTGCGGAAGAGCCTGCCCTGAGCGCAGACGAAAGGGTAGGGTCGTGGACGCCGGCGCGCTCGAAAAATTGAGCGGAAGTCAAGATCCACCACCCTCCGGGGGCAACCGCAGTGAAAATAAAAAAGAAAGTGGCTGTCGATTTTCCGTCTCCCCGACGACTATAGGACAGAAGGAACGATGAGCTACGGTTCCTGATTCGCGGATACGAGTGAACAGGAACGAGTCATCGGAAACAAGCCACAAAAACTAAGGAGAAGAAGCTATGCCACAGTATCTGGTTTGTAACTACCTCCCCGACGACTTCGACCCGTCGACCGTAACCGAAGCCATGATGGAAGAGATCCACGCGCTCAACCGCGAGTTGATTGCTGCCGGCGCCAGGAAGTTTGCTTGCGGCATTTCCCCCGCCGCCAAGGCGAAAACGCTGCGGAAGCAGCCCAATGGCAAGGTGCTCGTCACCGACGGTCCGTACACCGAGACCAAGGAGCACATCGGCGGTTTCTGGATACTCGAATGCGCTGATATGGACGAGGCGCTGGCATGGGCGCGTAAGGCTGCCATCGCCTGCGATGTACCCGGCGAGGTGCGCGAGCTTCTTTTCTTTCCGGCTCCGGAACAAGAACCCGGCGGGAGCAAGTAAGCGGCTTGGCCACTGCCTCGGACGCATTCCAACGGAGGTATTAATTAATGAGAAAAATCATAGCAGCGGCATCTGTTTCGCTCGATGGCGTTATGCAGGGCCCTGGCGGCCCTCAAGAGGACACAAGCGGTGGATTTGATCTTGGCGGATGGTCCCTCAACTACCGCAGTGAGAAGTCGGGATCTGCGGTGCTAGACATGGTGGGTACGCTCGCCAAACCACGCGACTTGCTCTTGGGTCGCAAAACCTACGACAACTTTGCCGGCTTTTGGCCCAAGGTTCCCGCCGACAATCCCATTGGGCCCGTGTTCACAAAAGCCAACAAGTATGTGCTGACGAGTGGTTCAGCCAAACTTGAATGGGCCAACAGCCATAAGCTGCGCAACCTCGACGAGTTGAAAAAGGTGAAGGCTGAGGAAGGTTCGGATATTGTTCTTTGGGGCAGCTCAACGCTCTATCCACAACTGCTCGATGCTGATCTTATCGACAGCCTTCAGTTAGTGATCTGTCCGATCGTTCTCGGAAAAGGCAAGAGAATCTTTGGCAACATCAGCCACGTGGTCGCCCTGAAGCTGGTGAAATGTGAAACTACGCCGACGGGCGTCATCATTGCAAATTATGAAAAAACGCCGCAAGGCAAATAGCCGCTGCAAGGCTGTGCGGTTGGCTCCTACCCAGGGCAGAAGCTAAAAGAGGAGAAGAATGAAATACGTCTGTTTCGGATACTACGACAATGGCAAATTCGATGGCATGACTGAGACCGAACGAAACGCCATGTTCGACAAATGCTTTGACTACGACGACCATCTTCGCGCCAACGGGCACTGGGGTGGTGGCGAAGCGCTTCAGCCCGCGGAAACCGCGTTGACTCTGTATTGGAAGAACGGCAAAGTCGCCACCACCGACGGTCCCTACGCGGAAACCAAGGAACAACTCGGCGGCATTCTCGTCATTGAGGCGCGGGACATGAATCACGCCGTACAGCTCATGACCCAGCATCCGGCCCTAAAGTACGGCAATATTTTCGAGATCCGGCCAGCGGGGGACATGAGCGCAATCATGAAGGCAAGTGAGCAGCGACGGCGACCGAACACTGCGTGCTGAAGACGCTTCTGCTTTGTTTCAGGGAGCTAGTCTTTATCGTATTCTTCAGGAACATCGTCCTCGGAAAACTCGTGCGTGTGCACTTCGTTCTCGTCGGCATCGTCCGCTTCCTGAACGCCAGCCACCGCTCCAGCCTCGAACAAGTTTCCTTCCTCCACCAATTCATCGACACTTTCAGAGTCTGCTTGCTCAGCCCGTGACACGCCTTCAAAGTCTTCCGACCGTCGAGCCAAACCTCTCGTCCCCTGAGCACGATTTTGACTCTGGAACTCGCGCTGGAGCTCTTGCTCGGCGCTTGCAGCTGCGGCCTTTTTATCTCTCCTAGCATTTGGCTTCAAAGTAACTCGTTTTCTGGCCGATTGTTTCTTACCCGCTCTTCGGCTGATTTTGGTTTTGTTAGAGCGCCCGCGGACATTCTTCGCCGATTTCGCGGTGGATCTCGATTCGTTTCTCTTCTTCGCTGCCATGAAAGGAAGTGTATCACCAGGAAATGTGAACCGAGGACGCCTCTCCCGTTCCGGGCAATTCCCACTGCATCGTTGCCCTTCTGTTGAGTCAGTTAGCAGGATCGAGTCTCGTCCTTCCGGGAGGGACCTGAAAATGACCCGTTCTCTGGAATCCCTCCACCTGCTATGCTGTGGCCGGCACTAGACGGCTGGGCAAAGTCACATAGTTGCTTCATTGCTGCAGCTTCCTGATTAAGTCCGTGAGTTCGATCGATTCTGGGAAAATGGTCGCGGCTCTTCGCTAGAGGCATTCTCGTTCATGCAGATCCTTCAATGGCTGCCGCTCGACGCAGTGAAAATCCTTCTTACCCTTTTTCTTTCCTTCCTGATCGGACTTGAACGAGAGGAACACAAGGCTGCAGTGGGATTGTACGGATTCGGAGGGGTTCGAACATTTCCGCTCATAGGACTGATCGGCTACACGGTTGCTTTGCTGTCGGGCACGCAGCTAATTCCTTTAACGCTCGGCTTCCTGGTGGTTGGCAGTTTCCTGCTGCTCTCCTATTGGCACAAGCTTTCTTGTTCTGAGGCTGCCGGCGTCACTTCGGAGATGTCCGGGTTGACGACTTTTCTGGTGGGAGCTCTCGTCTACTACGGTCACTTTTGGATCGCCACAGCTCTAACCGTGGCGAGTTTGTTGCTGCTCGAACTTAAATCAGCCCTGGAAAAGCTGGCAACTCGCATTCCTTCGGAAGAGATCTTCACCTTCGCGAAATTCCTGCTGTTAACCGCGGTCATTCTGCCCATCCTGCCCGATCAGGAATTCAGCCGCTTCCACATCAATCCTTTCAAAACATGGCTGGTGGTCGTGGCCGTAAGCACGATTTCGTATGGCAGCTACGTCCTGCAGAAATTGACCAAAGATCGCGGCGGCGTCGTTCTGGCCGCTATTCTCGGCGGAGCGTACTCATCAACCGTCACAACGGTTGTTATGTCGCGAAGAGCTGCTCGTGAGCAGCGCCCGCATCTTTTCGCCGGCGGAATGCTGATTGCATCGGGCGTGATGTACCTCCGGCTTGTCGCTCTGGTTGCGCTCTTTAATCATCGACTCGTGGCGACGCTTGCACCGGCGTTTCTGGTGCTGGCAGCAGCAGCCATAGGCGTTGGCTGGTACTGGTCGCGGAGGCCGGACGTATCGATCACCAAAATCAAGCGCGAGTATGAGCCAAGGAATCCTTTAGAACTCGTGGCGGCATTTGGTTTCGCAGCACTGTTTGTTGCCATGCTGGTGGCGACGCAATTGGCGGTTACTTACCTGGGCAAAGCCGGGGTCGAGACGCTGGCTGCGATCATGGGAGTCACCGATGTGGACCCATTCATCATGGGCATGACGCAAGCAGCGGGCACGCTAACACCGTTGAAGGAGGCGGCGGCAGCTGTCCTGATTGCGGCGGCAAGCAACAACCTCATCAAAGGCATCTATGCCTATAGCCTCGCGGGCGGAAGTACCAGGACTCAAGCGTTCGGCCTGCTGTCCTGTCTTGCGGCGCTTGGCTTGATTCCGCTGTTTTGGATTTAGCGGTGAGGTCTACTTCAATTCACTCGCGAAGGCAAGATTGACGGGCTCGACGGCAATCGCCTTGAACGTCGGACCGGACAAAAGCTGCTGTTGGTCGTCGACGCTTCTCTCCCATGACGCGAAGCTGACACTCAATGAAGCCATGGCAGAGTGGATGATCCTGGCAATGGAAATCGCGCTCTGTGCCGCCTGAATCGCGCCAAGCGGGTTGAGATTGGTCGCAATGTTCAAGCCGGCAGTGGCGAGCTTGTATCCCATGACGAATTTTTCGCCGCCGGTCATTCCTTCAGCGCCTAACTTTGAATCTTCGAGGCCGGGATAACGGATAAAGAGCCGCGTGTAATTGTTTGCGAAACGCCGCGCAGGCGGGCCTTCGACGGGAGTGTAGGTGGGCAGATAGACTGGGGCAAGCGTGAATTCCTGCTTCGCCAGCTTCAACGTGAGAAGCCCCTTGTTGGTTTCTACCTTCTTGATGTCGCTAAGGGAAAATTCCATCGAATCGAAGGCGCTACGTTCATCCCCGGACGCTAAGGTCAGGTCGCCGAGGCCGTCTTCTCCCGCCTGCTTCGCAGGCGGAATCGTATTGTTCTTTTTGTCGTAGGACGAGAGGAAGATCAGCCTGACCTTGTCCCGCGTCAATTCACATTTGACGCCATGATCCAATTTGTGGCCTCGCATTTCTGCATAGAACGCAACTGGTAAGCCCTGGCTAGAGACGGCGTCAAAGTTCTTGATTGCAGCCCTGCCATCATTCGCCTGCAGAAACACCTGACCCATTAATTCATTGGCCTCGGCCCCCAACGGGAATAGTGCGAGCGCGATCTGCAGATGCTCGCTCGCGTTTGCCAACTGCTGTTGCGCGTAAGCGTAGGGAATGGCGAACCCGCCCAGCCGGTTTCTGTCCTTGTTCTGATCCTTCTTTTTCTTCACTCGGGCGCGATGGGCGCGAATTGCGTTGCGGTTGTTGTCGAGATTGAACGTCAAATTCAATCCCCGATTGAACAAATCCGCCATGATGTCTTCGGCTTCGCCGACTTCATCTTCATATTTCGACTCTTTCGCTTCCAGGGTGCTCAGGTGGAGATCAGCTTCGTCCTTGGCGTGTTGATCAGTGGCCAAATCGCGGAATCGGGTGTAGTGATCGCGTGCCAGATCGAGATTCTCCAGCGCTTCGTACATCAATCCCAGTTTCCAGTAGGTCAGTGGAAAATCTGGATCCAGCGATTTTGCTTTCAGCAAGGCATTGAGAGCGCGATCGTACTTGCGCTCCGCCAGATATCCATTCGCGGAGGCGTACAGTCTGCGGATCTCCGTTCCACGGGGCTCGGGCAGTGCAATCAGGGATTCCAGTTCTCCGATCCGGGCTCGGACTTGATCAGCGTCAACCGCGTCGTTTGCGGTCTTCAAATACTCTTGCAGCAGGCCGACGGCTTCGCTGGAATGGGCGTTAATTTCGGCACAATTGGCGCGATCGAAAGTCGCCGATGGCGTGGCACCTTGGGCAAAGGCGAGTTGTTCGAGCGCTGCGCACATGTTGGATTTGTGGCCCGCAATCGCATGCGTGTTCGATGGTGGAACTATTGGCGTCTTGAGCGAGGCCGTCGATAGATGGGACGCAGCAGAGTCGTTGGTAGCAAACGCTGCATCTTCCTTCGCATCCTCGCTTTCTTCCAGCGAAGGGTCCTCGACCGAAGCGTCGAACCCCATGCTGTCGGTCAGGCGATTGAACTGGAGAATTCGATCCTTCTGTTTGTCATTGGCAAGGTTGCCCTGTTCTCCGGTGGTGAATGAAGTGAGAAGTTGCTGCAGCTTCAGTTTTTCCTTCGGGTCGGGAGTATCGCGAATCGCGGAATCGAGATGTTCGATGGCTTTATGGCGGTCGCCCAGGTGGAAATAGCACAGCGCCAGGTTAAACGACAGCACTCCCTGAGAAGCGCCCAGTTGCGAAGTTTGCTCAAGCTTCTCCGCCGCCTCTTTGTATTTGTGCGCCTCGTAGAATTTTCGGGACTCATTGAGCGACTCTTTGACTCGCTTGTGAATCTCGTCGTCGATGTGCTTGATGGCTTCGAGGGCGTCCTTGGTCTCGAGCATCGCCTGCGACTCGGCGTATTTCACGCGCGCCTCGGCGAACTGTCCGGCCTTTTCGAGCGTCTTCGCCTCGGCGATGATTGATTTGGCCTGAGCCTCGAGCGCCTTCTTCTGCGTCTTCTCGAGGTTTTCGGCAAACGCCCCAGAGGAATAGAAGACGATCAGCAAAACCGCGGTTGTGAATCGGATGAGCATCTGTTCCACGCTTTCTGCCGGAGGACTGCAAAGTCACTGAACATTGCCTTTTTGCGATTCGATCCTCTGCCACATGCGGTAAAAGTAATCGGCGCTGCGCAACAAGTGATTGTCCACAAGATCTTTGCCTCCCATCGCAGGCGTACCGGTAATCCGCACGTCCTTTATGAAATCGGCGAGCATGCCATAGTGGGCAACTCCGTCATTGTTGTAGTCCCAAGTCCTCGTCCCGGACTGGCTCCGGGCAAGGACGGGTAGAAAGGGGTTGTCAGTATTGTTTGGATTATTGGGGTTGTAAATGTCCGTGTACCGGGGAGCGTCACCTGGCACAAGCTCGATCATCGTCGGCCGCGGACTCTTGACGAGCGAGTTCATGTCGGTTCCGAAAGCGACCATGCCCGGCCCCAGGGTGGTATTTGTGCAAGTGCCGGATGTGAAGGCGCTGTTCATGATTCCGAACGCCTGGGCATATTGACCGGCCCATACTGTGGCTCGTGCTCCATCGGTGCCCAGCCCAAACATGCCGCCGAGGCAGGCAATTCGTTTGAGCTGAGCCGGCGTGCGCGAGTTTTCTTTGTTGAAGTCTGCCGTGCTGCGAATACCGCTGTGTCCGGACATAATCGGATAGCCTCCATGAGGCACACTCTCGGCAATCTGAAGAGCTGTTTCCACCGCAGCGTTGGACATGTGATCGATGTCGACGATCATGCCGTGTTTCATCATTGCCTTGACGGCGTACTGTCCGAGCGACGTCAATCCACCCGGAGTTCGGACGTTCACATTTCCGGTCGCATTTGGGTCGGGAGTTCCGGCACCCGGGCAATTTGGCGACTGCGGCGGCGACACACCGGGCGGCATTGGAAATCCGGACGGGACTCCAAGCGCGTGCCAACTGACCTGGTCACCGGAGCGTGAACAGCCGACGACCCAGAAACTGCCTGTCTCACGGAGGTTCGCCATGTTGAACATATCGTCGTACAGCGCGGTGTCACCGAAGACGTTGTCGGTAAGATGGATGGGGAAGATGTAGCGCACGCCGTTGCCATAAAGGCGATTGATCTCGTTGTCAATCATTTGCGTGCTGACCGGCTGCTTGTCGTTAAAGTCACCCAGATTATCGACCTCGATGCCGAGAACCACTGCAATGTGCCCGCGTTGAACGATGTTATAGAGGTCAGTAGAGGTCATCGCCAACTCCATCACGTCTGTGTGATGGTTGACGAAAGCAGCGATCTCACGGATTTGCAAATCGGCGGAGTTTGCGTCATCGGTGACGCCACTAATCGGGCCGCCAGGATGCCCGACCAGTACCGTCTCGCCGAGCAATCGGCTGTTATGTGCAAGTGCAACCATGACGCGCAGGCCGCCATCTCTGGCACGCTGAATCCACTCCCACCACATCTTCTGGTGCCTGATGTCGTTCCATCTGGGCCAATTCGTGAAATCGGGATAGCCCGTCGCGTTGCCCGGTTGTTGTTGCGCTCCATCCGTCATCACTTCCATCAACTTGGCGAAAGTATTGCGGAAAACGTCCCCGCATTTCGATTGGAACGGGTCGCCGCTGGTGGGGCCGTCTTGACTGAGGGCTTCGGAAATATCACCCGCAGGTACATCAAAGCGGCAGCCGGTATTTCGCGGCACCTCAATCCCGGGCATCAGCGAAGTCGGACCGGAATCCGAGGCGCCGTGAAACAACTTCCCTCCGAAGGCCAGATTCGACATGGGATGAGTGTGTAGATCGACCCAGCCTTGGAGCGCCGGTTTTTGGGTCGCGAGATGTGCAGTTGTCACCGAGGCAGTACCGGGCTTCAGAGGCGCCGTCGTTGTCGTGCTCTTGGTTGAAGACGCCAACGCTGCACTGGTTGTAGCGGAGGTGCCGACGGCCGGTGCGCCGAGCGGTACGGTGCTCGATGCAGTCCCAGCTCCCCCAGCGGCAGCAATGGGATTTGCCAGGCCTACCGTTCCAGCGCTGGCGGTAGTAGCTCCGGCGGAAGTTCCCGAGCCTGCCCCAGGCGCGGCGCCACCCGCGGCGGAACTGTTAGAAGCTCCTGCGGCCCCGGCTGCTGCCGCGCCGCTGGCAGATCCGCCACTGTTTCCAGAAATACCTCCGGGCGCCCCACCAGCAGCGGAACTGCCGGGATTTCCGGCCGCTGCGCCAGCCGCAGCACCAGCGGGAGCTCTGCCAGCATTTCCCCCGCTTTCTGCAGGAGTTCCACCGGCAGCGGAACTACTGGGATTCCCTGCTCCGGGGGCCCCGGAAGCCGCACCGCCGGATGGGCTAGTAACTGCCGTGGAGCCCGGGGAATTGGAGGAAGCGGTGATCGGAATTTTGCTAACCACTGGCAGCATGGGTCTCTGATTTGTAACTTGGAGATTCTGTGATGATCCACTTCCCCCTTTGCTGAACTGCCACGTGCATGTTGCGACCCCGCTCGCGTTGGCGGAGGGTATGGCGATGGCGTTTCCGCTAACCGGGATCGTACCGGTGCCACTTACATTCGTGCTGGTCGCAACATCTTCAATCGCAGGAAACGTCCACTCGTAAGCGGTATATGCAGTATTCGACTGCGCGCCGGCAACTTGCTTGACCGCGTTCGTGGCGCCAAATACGGACAACTGCGAATGCCAGAGTTTAATGAGCAGCCGGTTATCAGAGGCGCGAACGAATATAGCAATGGGAGCGTTCATCGGTGGAACGTTGGTGTTCCACTGTGCCGCCATCGTCGACTGCTGCGCACCGCCCTGGCCGGTCACACTCCAAGTCGCGGGATAAACTTGCATCGCGCCCTGCTGGGTAGGTGCGGCGCCCGTTAGCGTCCAGGTTTGAATTTCCTGGTGAACGTAAGTTTGGGACTGTAGGGTGAGCTGGCACTGCGCGCTGCCCGACCAAAGGGCGCTCGTTTGAGCGAATGTCGCCAGACTCAGCGATGCCAACGCAATCGCGAGAAAGCCGAATCTCCAGCACTTGATGTTGCGTCTCATTTTGCGGGTCCCCAGAAATCGAATATCGACAAGCAGACGATGCTTATTTGCGGCACCAGTTTTCTTATTTGGACCCAGAGCGCCACAGGTCTATCGTCATACTCTGGATCCACACACCTTTCCTCGAACGTCCGACATTTTCTTTCCGGTCGTAGAAAGAAGCCTGGATGTGATTGGGGTCTTTGAACTTTCCGGACATCGGGTTCAGCGGGGGAAGCGAAGGCATGCCGAGGTCTCGCGTTCCGCTCGTGCAACCCGTTGTGCGGATGCACTGCGTCCAATGGCTCTCACCGATTTTCGTCGGCTTTCCGTCCTTCGCCCAGGCTGATCTTCCATCGGGCCCGATTAGTGCACCTGCTTGTATGTTGTAAGTGCCGTGGACCTCGTCGATGAAGACCTGAACTGTCGCCGGGAGCGTCCCGTCCCCAGAATCCTCGCCTTCGTCGCTGGTATCCGGGCGGTGAGGGGCGTTTGCGACAGGTTGCCAATTCTTGCCGAATGATTTGTTGTCAATGTGGCCGTGCCAGATCGCCACGCCGTTAGCTGCAGTTACCGTAACGGTAACGAGGGAGCGGCTCGACCATTGCTGGTCCGGATAGTTTCCTTCGTCTCCCGAACGCTGGTCTACATAGTGGATCGTACCGCTCCAGAGTGCGTGCGTGAGTTCGCAGCCGCAGCTGTCGTCCCCCTGGTACTTTCCGCCCATGGCGCTGAGCCAGTCCTGACCAAGCTTCATGACCTGTGCGTGAGAAATAGAAGGGGGCTCGGGTTTGACGTCGAAGCCTTCAAGATCATCTTCGCCGAGGCCGCGGTTGCCCAAAAACGCCGTCCCAGCAAAATTGGGCTGCCCATTGTCATCTTTCAAATGTCCCAGAAATCTGTCTGCCGTTCCCGTCTGTCTCTTAATCTGGCGGCACAGAGTGGTCGCATCCTTGTCGACAAAAGAGAGAAACGTAGGAGCCAGTGTCCAGTTTGGAAAAGGCCCGTCTTCGGGCCAGGTCGGTGGCTTATCGCCCACCTCGACGAAGGTGTTCGGCTTTGCCATGTCGTTGTGGCATTTCTTGCATCCCTGGTCGATGATCGCCGGGTTCTCGGGGCGCTTCTGTTTGCCGCCGCCATGTTCGATCTGGGCTACGGGCGCTTCGGCATCCTTGAAAGGGTCTCCAGGATCGAGTCCGGCCCCATCGATATAGGGATTTACTTTACCGTGGCAGTTTACGCAGCGCGGCTCGCTGGTAAGGAAAGCTGCGATCTTTGCCCAGGCGTCGACTGCCTTCTGCGATTGCGAATCGGTGAGCGGACAGGAACTTTTTTGCCCCATCGCGTCGAACTGCGCGACGAAAAAGAGGAAGACCAGAGTTGGGATCAATGTCGCAGACAGGTATTCTCTTCGCGTGATCATGGCCGCCCCCAGCCGAAAACCCCTTGCCATCGGACATTCCAGGCAAAAAAAACGGGCACGTTTTCGACCCGAGTAAAAAACGTGCCCCCCCAATTCTTTCCTCTTACTTCTTTTGGCTGACTTGTGTCAGGACCGCATTGGCGGTCTGCTGCAGCAAGGGCGTGAGCACGTCCTCGCCGTCAGACTTGGCCTTGCCTTGCAGGGAGTTCTGCAGCACCTGTGCGCCGTTCGTGGTCGCGAAGAGCTGATACTGGATGCTGACGTCATCCTTGGACTTGATCTGCCCATTGAATCCCGCCAGTTGGTTGATGGCCTGCTGCTGCATCTGCTGAGCTGCCATCTGCGATGCGGCCATACCAGCCTGCGCTGCCATAACGCTGCCCACGCCCTTGGTCATCATGCCTACCGGCGTGAAGTTAGCGGCGGTCGAGCCGAGCTTCATGAATTTCCCGAAGCTGCCGCCGGTGTTGTGCTTCACAGTCACGCCCGACATCAGGATGAAGTCGCACTGTTTCTGTTGTGCCTCAGCCTGCAGTTGCAGCGCAACGTGCGAGTCCAGTGCTGCGATCTCAATCGCCGGCCCGCTCATCAGAGCGACTTCCACATTGCGGATCGGTGTGCTGTAGTCGGCGCCGGCACTGTTGCCCTGTCCCAGCTGAGCGTCCGGTGGAGCGACCCCAATGCGGATCTTCCCGGCCGCCTTCGGTCCCAACACCTGAGGAGCCGCCACCATCGCACCTGCGACGCCTTGCTGCTGCGCGCCCTGAGGCAGCAATCCTTGACCCATCGGACGCTGACCCATCATGGCCTGGCCCATCGCAGCCTGGCTCATGGCAGCCTGGCCCATTGCCGCTTGACCCATCGCAGCTTGCGCCATCGAGGCTTGACCCATCGCTTGAGCAACTGCGGCTTGGCCCATCATGTTCTGACTTGCCATCAGAGCGTTGGTCGCGCCTGCCTTGCCGGCACTGGCGGCCATCGCTTGCTGTGCGATGGCGTTCGCGCTTTGCATTTGGGCGATTTGCGCGGCAGGGTTCATCACCATCGCTGCAGGATTCATAATCGAGCCCAGCCCGAATTTTTTCTTCGCCGGGGGCTGCGCCGCCGCTTGTTGTACCGGCTGGGCAACCGGAGCCTGTGCCGGCGCCTGGGCTGCCTGCAGGTTCGGCACGCCGTTCAGTTCGGCAAGCGAGCTCACTTCGCGATATCCCGCCGGCACGTCGAACAGCGTGGCATCGACGTCCTGTTTGGTGATTTCCGACGTTATGCCCACTTCCGTGGTGCTGCCATCGGCGTTGTGCAGAACCACCGTCTGCTCGAGCGGATAACCGGGCTTGCCGCTGCCGCTGCGCTTGTGAACCACTCGGTCATTGCAGCCTTCAGCCTGGTTGACGGGAGGCAGGTACTGTTGGCATGCGCTGAAGTCCTTTGAGATGTCCGCATACCATCCATCCACATCGAACTCTTGAGCCTGTTGCGAGCAGGCGTTCGCGGAGGGTTGAATGGAAACTTTGATCTTCAGATGGCGTGCTGAGTAACCGGAGATCGTCTTGTGCTCGCCGGTATCGGTGATGGAGGCCGTCTCGGTAATGTACCCTCCTGCCTGACTGTTGGCAGTTGGTGCGCCGAACATGGCTGCGGCTTTTGCATTGCCATCTTCTTTCGTGTCGTTGGCTACCAGATAGGTCTTCGTCTGATCGTTGAGCGTCAGGGTACGCTTCAGGTCACATTGCCGGAGGGTTACGGTACTGCCCCCGGGAGTCTGAGTGACAGTTCGCTCGCGGGCGCCATGGATGGAGGTGTCCTGGCTGGAAATGACATTCCCGCCGATCGTGATGTTTTTCTTGATCTGCAGATCCTGGGACTGCGCTGCCGCAGCCAACAACAGAACCAGGGTGCAAGAGCAGTAGCGAGAGATCGGGGTTGACATATTTCGCTCCTTGAATGTTGCTTGGGTTTGCACCCTGCAGGTGCCACGGCAGCCTTCAGTTTTTGCGCGTGATCTGATGGCGACCCCCACCGTGGCCACCTGCTGAATGCTTCCCCTATGTTGAAAGGCGAGAAAAGAGGTCCGATTGGCTCAGCGCAAACAGATTTTTTTGAGCAGGTCCACGGGCATTCGCAGCAGGCCGTTCTTAAATAAGGGATTCGCGCGGCCGCTAGACGCTTTGCTGAAACTGCAGAAGCACAGGCTCAATCCGCATTAAACTCTGTGTTTTCAATATCATTGACAGTGCTCAGGGGAATGGATATGCTTCCCTCCACACACGCGTCCCCCGCGTGGGGCTTTGGGGCAATGCCTTTGCAGCAGAGATCAAGTCAGGTCACTGAATTATTGGGCCGATGGCGGGGCGGCGACCGCGAGGCACTCGACTCCCTCATTCCCCTTGTCTATAACGAGCTGCGGCAGATAGCCCGGCACTATTTGCGCGGCGAGCGCCCCGGCCATACCTTGCAGAGCACAGCGCTGGTGCACGAAGCCTACGTGCGCATGATCAATCAGGACCTTCCTCAGTGGCAGAATCGAGCGCATTTTTTTGCAGTAGCGGCCCAGCTCATGCGGCAGATTCTGGTGGATCATGCGCGCGCCAACCGGGCGGGCAAGCGGGGCGGTGGCGCCCCCACGATTGCGCTGGAAGATGCCGGCGAACGCTTTCCGCAGGTCGACATCGATGTCATTGCTTTAGACGATGCTCTCAAGTCGCTTACGGTAATGGACGCCCAACAAGGGAAGATCGTCGAACTGAAATTCTTTGGCGGGCTTTCAATTGAAGATACAGCCGAAGTGCTGGGGGTTTCTGCCGCTACCGTAAAGCGCGACTGGATTACGGCGAGGGCATGGCTGCACCGCGAACTCGACCGGAGCGCCGCGCTATGAATCCCGAAAGATGGCAGCAGGTACGCGAGCTCCTCGATCGTGCGATAGCGGCTTCCGCGGACGAACGCCCGGCGCTTCTTGAAACCGCGTGCGCCGGGGATGCAGAACTGCGCTCCGAAGTGGAATCGTTGCTCCGCTCGCATCAGCAGGCAGGCACCGAGTTCTTGAAGAAACCGGCCCTCGATGTGAGCGTCGCCGTGACGGATGAGACCCCTCGCCTCGGACGGCGCGTCGGCGTCTATCGGCTGATCGAAAAAATCGGTCAGGGCGGAATGGGCGATGTCTACCGCGCCGAGCGCGCCGATGGCCAATACGACAAGCAGGTAGCCATCAAGTTTGTTCGCGCCGGCCTCGATACGGCAGCGATCCTCGATCGATTCCGCAACGAACGCCAGGTTCTGGCCTCGCTTGATCATCCCAACATCGCGCGCCTGATCGATGGGGGCACAACCGAAGACGGCGTTCCTTATCTGGTGATGGAGCTCATCGAGGGCACTCCCATCGATGACTATTGCGACGAGCGCAAGCTGGCAATCCCGCAACGGCTGCACCTTTTTATGCAGGTGTGCGCGGCGGTCCAATATGCGCACCAACACCTGGTGATCCATCGCGATATCAAGCCCGGAAATATCCTCGTCACCGGCGAAGGCTACCCGAAGCTGTTGGATTTCGGCATCGCCAAGTTGCTCGACCCGGCCGGCGGACCAGAAATGACGTTGACGATGGCGCATCCGCTAACCCCCGAGTACGCCAGCCCGGAACAGGTGCGGGGAGAGTCGATCACCACGGCGACGGATGTTTATTCTCTGGGCGTCGTTCTCTATCAGCTGCTGACCGGTAATTCTCCGTATCCTCCCAGAAAAACCACTGCCCCGCATGAGCTCGCGCGGGCCATCTGTGAGTACGAACCTTTGCGGCCGAGCTCGATTATCTCCAGGCGCGTAGGCGCGGAAAACACTGCGGCAACAGGGGCCGAGCGGCTCAGGCTCGTGGGGGAAGTATCGCCCGGAAAATTGCGCCGTCGTTTAGCCGGGGACCTCGACACGATCGTCATGCGCGCAATGCACAAGGAGCCACTGCGGCGATATGTGTCGGTCGAGCAATTCTCGGAAGACATCCGGCGGCATCTGGTTGGACTGCCGGTGCTGGCACGGCGGGACTCCTGGAGCTATCGTGCCGGAAAATTTCTAACCCGGCACAAGATAGGAGTGGCTGCCAGCGCTGTGATCTTGCTGGCCATCGCGGGCGGAATCGGCGCCACAATCCGTGAAGCGCGCATCGCTGATCAGAACGCAAGGCGCGCTGAAGAGCGGTTCAATGATGTGCGGAAGCTGGCAAAGTCGCTTATGTTCGAGATCTACGACTCGATTCGGGAGGTGCCGGGCTCCACCGATGCCCGCAGGCTGATTGCCACGCGAGCTCTCGAATACCTGGACAAAGTCAGCGGTGAATCGAAGGGAGACATTTCGCTCCAGAAGGAGCTGGCCGCCGCGTACGAGCGAGTCGGGGACGTTCTCGGTTATCCCTACAGCGCGAACCTTGGAGATTCTGCCGGAGCGCTGGCTACCTATCGCAAAGCTCTTGCTATTCGAGAGAGCCTAAGTGCAGCACTGCCGGCCGACGTAGAAACGCAGCGCGACCTGGTCGACATCTATTATCGGATGGCGCAGGTATTTGAGACGATTGGGAAATTCTCGGATGCGCTGGTCTACTTCGGGAAGGCGCAAGTTCTCTCCGGACGCCTCGCCAGCGGCAATCACGACCCAATCCTCGCAGATCACTACGCCGGTACTTACTACTTCACCGCAATGCTCCAGGAGAAAATGGGAGATGTCGCCTCGGCTCTCGCGAATTACCAGCGAGGTGCCGAAATCCGCAAACAGTCGCTGCAATTTAATCCCAACAATTTTTGGCTGCGCTCCCACCTGTTAGCCGATTCTACCGGTATCGCCAGATGTCTCGCAGCGCAGAAGGATCTACAACACGCGATCGAGATCCAGGCTCAGTCAACCGCCGGCCTCCAGCAGCTCGTAAACGAGAATCCATCGAACGCGACCCTCACGGAGTATCTTGCTGAAGATATCGATCAACTGGCTGGATACCAAAAGGAACAAGGCGACGCCACTGCGGCTCTAAATACTTATCGCGAGGCGTACAAGATGTTCGCTGGACTGGCGGCCACCGATCCGAAGAATTCTTTGGCCAGGACGAATCTCGCCTTCGCCAATCTTGGCATCGGGGACTGCGAACTTAAGCTTGGACAAACTGCTGCCGCCCTGAAGACGTTCCGTGAAGCCATAACAGCGCTGGAAGAGATTTCGCCGCCCTCCGCCGCTAATCGCTATCCGCGTTCGGGGCTGACCAGGGCCTATGCCAGCTTAGGCGGGACATATCTAGCCATGGCATCTGCCAAAGGAATATCCCACACTCAGGCTCGCGGATATTGGCAGGAAGCGCACTCTGCGTGTCAAGAAAGCCTGACCCTGTGGCAGGAAAAGGAAAAACGCGATGAGCTGGAGAGCGGAGAACGCGGCATGTCTCAGGGCCTCTCCAAATGCGTAGCTGACACCGAAGCCAAATTGCGCCAGTATTAGTCCCGCATTACGCGGGCTGGATCGGTCCGGCTTGCGCGCCATGCCGGCAACAGGCAAGCGGAAAATGCAGTGATGGCCATTACAGCCAGCGCCGATGCGAATGTCAGCGGATCATATGGGCTCACGTCATAGAGCAACTTTCCCAGAGATTTCGTTAGCGCAAGCGCTGCAATACCGCCAAGCAGGATGCCGATTGCGGTTAACCTCAGGCCGCGGGAAAGAACGAGCCGGAGGAGATTGTCAGCGCCAGCTCCCAGTGCCATACGGAGACCAAGCTCGCGCGTGCTCTGCGCCACCGCATATGACATCACTCCGTATAAACCGACCGCTGCGAGCAGAAGCGCCAGTCCTCCCAAAGTCGAAACCAAAGTGACCGCAACAAGTTGCGGCGAAGTTGAGCGATTGACCTGTTCCTGCAGCGTGAGCGTCTCGTAGAGAGCGAGGTTCGCATCCAAGGCATGGACTTCCCGTGCGATCGCCGCTGACACAGCGGGCAGCGGCTGAGTGGTTCGGACGTTCAGCACCGGCTCGCGAACGAACTCCTGGCGCAGCGGGACGTAGAAGAATGGACTCGGCGTCTCGCGCATGCTCTCGTATTTGGAATCGGCGACTACTCCAATTACCCGCGCCCAGCGCCCCTTCACTTGGAGACGACGGCCGATGGGATCCTGCCCTCCCCAATATCGATTCACCATGGTTCGATTCACGATTGCAACGAGCGGAGCATTCTCGTCGTCGATGCGCGCGAATTCACGCCCGGAGAAAAGTGGAATGCCCAGTGTCGCGAAATATCCCGGGCTGACCTGGTTGTACGAGACGGAGGGTTGTTCGTCGACCGAAGGTTGATACCCATCGACCGCAATCGGAGTCTCGGGAAACGTGGCATAACCGAGAGGAGTCACGCGAGCGAAAGCAGCAGACTGGATGCCGGGAAGCGCGCTGAGGCGATCCATGAGTTCGTCCTGAAAGATCTTGGCACGCGAGTCGTCGTATCCAGCGGCTGTGAGTGAGACGCTGGTCGTTACGACACTGCTGGTGTTAAATCCCGGGCTGGCAGTGCGGATTCTCTCCAGGCTCTCGAGCAATAGTGCCGCCCCAACCAGCAGAATGAAGCTGAGACTGACCTGAGAGATGACAAGCCCGGAGCGCATCCAGGCTCTGCCTCGCGCGCCGACTACTCCTGTTGACTCGGCTTTCAGCCGGGCGGCGAGATCGAGATGACGCGTTTGAAACGCCGGAATGACTCCCACAATCAAAGTGACAGTCAAGCAGAGGCCGACGCTCAATGCCATCACGCGGGCGTCGATTTCTCCGGGCAAGTACATCGCAACAGCCCCACGCCGAGGCATCATGAGCACCAGTGCATGCCGGCACCAGTAGGCGATCAGAAGTCCGCCGATGGTCGCGAGCGTCGAGAGGATCAGACCTTCCGTCGTCAGCTGCTTGAGCAGGCGTACGCGGCTGGCGCCAAGCGCAAGGCGAACACTGATTTCATGACGGCGCGTGAAGGAGCGGACCAGTAGCAGATTGCCTACATTGGCGCAGGCAATGAGCAGAACAAATGCGACAACTACGACCATGACTTCCAGCATGGGGCCAAGCGTACGGGCGTTGTTAAAAGGTGTTTCCCACAGCGGCCATATCCCGATGCCGCGCCCGCGGTTGGTCGCCGGATAGCTTGATTCCAAGCGGCTGGCAATCGCCGAGATTTCCTGTTGAGCTTGCGTTCGTGTGACTTCCGGTTTGAGGCGCACGAAGGCCTCGACCCAACGAGCGTCGCGGTTCTCGAGCTTGTAGCCGCCGCTATGGAAAGTCTCTTCCATCGATGCGGGGACCCAGAACTGCATCGCCCAGCCTACAAACGTTCCATGAAATCCTTGGGGCGCGACACCGACGATGGTGTGGGGCACGTTGTCGAAGCGCTGCAGCTTGCCGATGATTTCCGGATCGCCTTTGTATCGATCACGCCACATCTCATAGCTGATGACGGCAACCGGATGAGCATTGCTGCCAATATCTTCCCCGGGCTCGAAACCACGGCCAAGAATGGGACGAACGCCGATGGCGTCAAAGTAGTTGGCAGAGACAATACCGCCGCGTGCGATTTCGGCATGATCTCCGATGCTCAAAGTGGCACCGGTAATGCTGCTCACGAAAGCCTCTTCGCAGAGCGAGCAATTTTTGCGGATATCCTGGAAATCCGGCCAGGAGAGTTGAGTAGCACCAGTTTCTCCGCGGGCAGTTCCAGCCAGGGCGAACAGCCGCTCCTGATGGGCGACCATGGGATAGGGGTGAAACAAAATTCCTTCGACCCAGCTGAACACGGCGGCATTCGCGCCGATGCCCAAAGTCAGGCAGATGATGGCGAGGGCAGAAAACCCCGGCTTGCGGAGCAGTTGCCGGAAGCCAAAGCCCAGGTCCTGGACGAAATCTTCGAGGATGTTGCTGCCGCGAACGTCCCGGCACCGCTGCTCGGTTTGGGAGATTCCGCCCAGCGCACGCGCGGCTGCATATCGCGCCTTTCCCGGCGACATTCCTTTCGCGATGTTCTCTTCGATCTGCCTCTCGAGATGCTCGCGAATCTCCTGCTTCATTTCCTCATCCACCTCCCTCGCACGGAAGATGGATCGCAACCTGAATGGCAAAGAGTAGACCCATTGTTCGAGATCCATATCAAGCCTCTTTGAGTTGCACGATGCCGGAGATCGCGGCGGAGATACGGTTCCAGTTCGCGGTTTCTTTTTCGAGTTGTTTCCGGCCCAATCGGGTCAACGCGTAGAACCTTGCGCGCCGGTTATTTTCGCTCGCCTTCCACTCCGCTCGAATCCAGCCGCGATGTTCGAGCTTGTGCAGAGCCGGATAGAGCGAACCGTCACTTACCCCGAGCACGTCGCTCGAGATCTGTTTCATACGCTGGCTGATGGCCCATCCGTTCAATGGCTCGAGCGCCAGGATTTTGAGGATCAGCATGTCCAGCGTGCCCTGGACCAGGTCGGAAGGCTTGCTCACAATCTCTCCTCTCGGTTACCGAGTTAGACTAGCCTGCTTCCTCTCGGTTAGCAAGAGGTCGGCAAAATAATTGTTGCAGATATGTGACAGGAGTCAGGCACGTGGATTTGTTCAGCACGGATTGTCTGTCGGCGGTTTGAGGAATAGGCTATTCCGAAGGAGTGAATCATGAGTACGATCGAAGCCAACATACCAGCCAACCTCCCAGCCGATGTCGCGGAACTCAGCCCTTATGCTCCCACCCGGTCCACAGTCCACGAACATCCGTTAAGCGCGGAGGATCTCCGCAAGACGGAAATTTACTGGAAGGCCTGCAATTATCTGAGCCTTGGAATGATTTATCTGCTCGAGAATCCGCTGCTCGACGAACCGTTGCGGCCCGAACACATTAAGAATCGGCTGCTCGGGCATTGGGGATCGAGCCCCGGGCTATCTTTTATTTATGTGCACCTGAACCGGGTGATCAAGAAATACGACCTCAACATGATTTTTCTGGCTGGACCCGGGCACGGCGCACCGGGAGTCCTGGGGCCCGGGTATTTGGAAGGGACGTACTCGGAAATCTATCCGGAGAAAAGTCTCGACCCGGAGGGGCTGCGTGACTTTTTCAAGCAGTTCTCGTTCCCCGGAGGGATCGGCAGCCATTGCACGCCGGAGACGCCGGGATCGCTTCACGAAGGCGGCGAGTTGGGATACGTGCTGTCCCATGCGTGCGGCGCGGCTTTCGACAATCCAGACTTGATCGTGGCCGCGGTTGTGGGGGATGGGGAATCGGAGACAGGTCCGCTGGCGACCTCGTGGCATATCAACAAATTTCTGAATCCCGCGCGAGATGGCGCGGTGCTGCCGATTCTCCATCTCAATGGATACAAGATTGACAATCCCACACTGCCGGCACGAATCTCGCATGAGGAACTGGAAAATTTGTTGCGCGGCTATGGTTGGACTCCCTATTTCGTCGAAGGACATGAGCCTGACAGCATGCATCAAGCGATGGCAGGGACCGTCGAACGTTGCGTGCAAGAGATTCGCCAGCATCAGCAAGACGCGCGAACACAGGGGCTCTTGACGCGCCCTCGCTGGCCGATGATCGTGCTGCGATCGCCGAAAGGCTGGACCGCCCCGCGGGAACTGGATGGACATTTTCTTGAAGGCTTCTGGCGTGCGCATCAGGTGCCACTGACTGGAGTGAAGAAAGACCCGGTGCAGTTGCGGCTTCTGGAAAACTGGATGCGCTCGCTGAAACCAGAGTCTTTCTTTGATGGCGACGGGAGGCTAGCCGCTGTATTCCGCGAACTGGCGCCGACAGGCGCGCGGCGGATGAGCGCGAATCCTCATGCCAATGGCGGACGGTTGAAGAAGTCTCTGCGTCTTCCGGACTTTCGTGATTACGCCGATCCCACCGAGAAGCCTGGCATCTCGCAGGCGGAAAACACGCGGCCCCTCGGCCGTATGCTCGCCGACGTGATGCGAATGAATCCGCACAATTTCCGCGTGTTCGGTCCGGATGAGACGACGTCCAACAAACTTGATGATATTTATGCCGTGAGCAAGAAGTTCTGGATCGAAGAGCGCTTCCCCGAAGATAACGACGGAGGCAATCTCGCCGCCGACGGCCGCGTGATGGAGATGCTCAGCGAGCACACGCTGGAAGGCATGCTCGAAGGCTATCTGCTGACCGGGCGGCATGGATTTTTTTCCAGCTATGAAGCGTTCGTGCACATTATCGATTCCATGTTCAATCAGTACGCGAAATGGCTGGAGATCTGCAGCCATCTTTCCTGGAGAAGCGCTCTCGCGTCACTGAATCTGCTCATTACTTCGACGGTGTGGCGGCAGGATCACAACGGCTTCACGCATCAGGACCCGGGTTTCCTGGATGTCGTGGTGAACAAGAGCGCACGCGTAACGCGAATTTATTTGCCTCCGGACCTGAACTGCCTGCTGTCAGTTGCCGATCATTGTCTGCGAAGCCAGAATTACGTCAATGTGATCGTCAGTGACAAACAGAAGCATTTGCAATTTCTCGATATGGATGCGGCGATCACACACTGCACGAAGGGAATCGGAATTTGGGATTGGGCCAGCAATGACGAGTCGGGAGAACCGGATGTGGTGATGGCTTCGGCGGGCGACATCCCGACGCAGGAGGCGCTGGCGGCAACAGCCATGCTGCGAAAGGAATTTCCTGATCTGAAGATTCGCTTCATCAACGTAGTGGATCTTTTCAAGCTGCAGCCGACCAGTGAGCATCCGCATGGCCTTTCGGATCGGGACTTCGATTCTTTATTTACGGTCGACAAGCCGGTTATCTTCAACTTCCATGGCTATCCGCAACTGATTCATCGCCTGGCCTACCGCAGAACGAATCATGACAACATTCACGTGCGCGGCTATAAGGAGCAAGGCAACATCAACACGCCGCTGGAACTGGCGATCAATAACAATGTGGACCGCTTCAGCCTGGCGATGGACGTGGTCGACCGTGTGCCAAGATTGCAGAAAATCGGCGGCCATGCGAAGGAGCGATTCCTGAACGACCAGATCGAGTGCCGGAATTATGCACATCAGTTCGGCATCGATAAGCCGGAAGCGACGGACTGGGTGTGGCCCTACTGAGTAAAGGTTGACGTCAGAAGGAAGAGTGCGGAAGTGAAACAGAAAGTTCTTACTTCTGCATTCTGACTTCTTACTTCTGACTTTTTTACGAAGGATGCGGAACGCCTTTGATGACGCGCACGGTGTCGCGCGCGATGAGCAACTCTTCATCGGTTGGGATGGCATAGGCTTGCAGGCGTGAATCTTCGGTTGAGATCTTCCCTTCCCGGCCAACCGTCTGCTCGTTCTTCGAGGAATCGAGACAAAGCCCGGCCCACTCCATGCCCGCGCAAATACGCGCGCGAACGTCGGCCGAGTTCTCGCCGATTCCGCCGGTAAAAACGATCGCATCGGCTCCACCCATCGCAGCCAGATATGCGCCGATATATTTCTGCGCTCGATAACAGAAGACCTCGATCGCCAGCCGAACGCGGCGATCGTCGTGATCTTTCAGTTCGGATTGCAGCTCGCGCATGTCATTGGTCAGGCCGGAAATTCCCAGCAGGCCCGATTGCGTGTTCAGCAGCGTATCGACTTCCGAAGCGGACATCGCCTCTTTACGCGCGATGACTCCCACAATCGCGGGGTCCAGATCGCCGGAGCGCGTGCCCATCACCAAGCCTTCGAGTGGAGTCATCCCCATGGAGGTGTCGATCGGAGATCCTGCTTTAATTGCGGCGGCGGAACAGCCGTTCCCGAGATGCAGCGTGATGATGTTGGTCTGCTCGCGGGTCAGTCCGCGCAACGCTCGGTAACGGAAAGCTACATAGCGATGCGAGGTGCCGTGAAATCCGTAGCGGCGAATCTTGTGGCGGCGATAAAGATGATACGGAACGGCATACAGGTAGGCCTTCTCGGGGATCGAGTGATGAAACGAAGTATCGAAGACCGCGACTTGCGGCAAATCCCGTCCGAAGAGAGCGCGCGCCGCCGTAATGCCTTTGAGATTATTCGGATTGTGCAGCGGAGCGAGATCAATGCAATCTTCAATTCCCTTCAGCACGCGATCGTCGATGAGCGTGGACTCGGTGAACATCTCCCCGCCATGGACAACGCGATGCCCGACTGCGTGGACGTCAGCGGTGCTCTTGATTTCCGTGATGCCGGAACGATCGGAGGCAATGTAGCGAACGAGATAGTCGAGCGCGGCGCCAACATCGCGCAGCGGAGCCGTCATCTTCTGGGCAGGCTGGTCGCGATGTCGAATCTGAATGATGGCCTCGCCGCCAATACCCTCAACTTCGCCGCGGCAGATGCGATCGTCTTTATACTGCTGGATCTGCTCGAGATCGGTGGCGATGATCTGAAACTTCAGACTCGAACTTCCCGAGTTGAGGACGAGGACGTTCATTGAAACCTTTCGCTCATGAGTCTTCTTGAGGCATGTCCGCTTTGCCGCCATCCAGGCGAATCATGCACTTGCACCCAAGATAAGCTCTGGAAGTGGCCGGCGGCAAACTCCTGTCATCAGCAGGCTCAGGCTCCAGTCGGAGGCCCACGGGTTAGAATCGAGGCAATGACATCACGGTGGTATTGGTGCGCGGCACTTGTGATATTGGCGGCTTGGACAGCCGAAATTGTGGCGCAAACCGCGCCGCCAGCGCAAGCGTCAAGCCAAAATCCGAATCAGCTGCATTCCTATCTTGAGCAAGCAGCCGATGCCATGCACCGAGGCGATCTTCCTTCCGCCGAGAAGAGTCTGCGGCGCGCACTCCAGATCGACCCTCATTCGATGGCGGCGCTGAACAATCTGGGCATTGTATTAGCGGGGGAGAACAGACCGGCAGAGGCAATCCCGTTTTATCAGCAAGCGCTAAAAGTGCAGCCCGGGGATGTAACCACTGAGCGGAATCTGGCTGTCGCCTACTTCAAAGCACGGCGCTACCGCTCGGCATGGAGTCTGCTGCAGCCTTTAGCCGCCAACCATCCTGCAGATTTTCAGATTCTCGACTTGGCCGGCTTCAGCCTATTTGCGCTCGACCGGTATGGCGACGCCGCGCAATATCTGGAGCGCGCGAATAAAGCCGATCCCTCTGACATGGAGACTCTCGAATTCCTGGGCAAGGCTTATCTTCGGCTCAAAAATTACAAGGCCCTCCCCAGTGTGTTCGAGCGGATGATGAAGATCAATCCGAACTCTGCCTCGGCACACATCATGATGGGGATTGCCTATGACAAGAGTTCCGATGTTCAGAACGCCATCAAGGAATACCAGGCAGGCGAAGAAGCTGATCCGAAATTCATGGGCGTGCATTCCGGCTTGGGGTATCTGTATTGGCGGCAAGGCCAGACCGACGACGCCGAAAGAGAGATGCGCGCAGAACTGGCGAATTATCCGAATGATCCGATCGCAAACTGCATTCTCGGCCAAATTCTCTTCAATAATTCCGAGCTTGACGATGCCCGCACGCACTTCGAACAGGCTCTGCAGTCAGATTCCCGCTATGCAGATGCACTGCTCGGCCTGGGCAAGACAGAAGTTGCTCTGAAACATCCCGAGAAGGCGCTAGCGCCACTCCGTAAAGCGATCGCGATCGATCCAAACTCGGCGGAAGCGCACTTTGTGCTGGGTACCGCTTTGAAGCAGACGGGGCATGCAGCCGACGGTGTTCGGGAGCAGAAAATCTCCATCGATCTGCAAGATAAGAAGCACGCCGCAGATGCAGAAGCCGCCGCGAAGAAGTGAGCGGGGGTTCGAGTTCGATCAAAAGAAAACGGGCGCACGCGATACGTAACCGCGTACGCCCGAAGAGGTTTAGTTTAGTTCGCTTAGAACCTGATTTTGGCTCCGATCTGCACATTGCGTGGATCGTGCCAGCCATTCACGGCGCCGAACGTGGAATCGTCACGAGACGTGTCAAATCCACTGGGGTTGCCGTGGTTGAAGGTGTTGAAGGTCTCCAGCCGGAGTTGCAGCGATGCCTTCTCTCCGAAGTTGACGTTCTTGAGCAGCGACGTATCCCAAATCTGGAAGCCGGGTCCCAGCACAGCACCGGTGGGCGAGCTGCCAAAGTGACCCACGGCATCGGTAAATGCCGCCGTGTTGATGAACTCCGTGACCGATTTCGGTCCATTGGCGTCGCCAGTTTGATCAGGGCGAATGGCGACCGTCTCTCCTGGCCGATCCATGCCCAAGCCTCCCGGCATGCCAGCGAGCCGCCACGGATCACTAGACTGCGTGATGGTTTGCGACTGGCCGGACTGAATGTTCACGATACCGGAGAGTTCCCATCCTCCGAGTACATGACCGATTAGACCCTTCTGGCTCTTGTAGAAGGGGAAATCGTAGACGTAATTGAATATGAAGATCTGCGGAGTGTTGAGCGTCGAGGGCCCATAGCTCTGCTTCAGATCATAGGTATCGTAAGCGGAGAGACCGCGATCGTACGGGTTCGTACTGAGCAGCTTGGACCAGGTGTAGGAGAGACCCACAGTCAGGCCTTTGCTCATGCGGCGATTCAAGGAAACCTGCAAGGAGTTGTAGTTGCTGGTGTAGGTGGTCGCACGATCGTTGATGGCGCCATATCCGATGAATGGCCGGATAAAGTTGACATCCGAGGTCGTGTCCGCCAGACGCGCAGCCAAGGTGGGCTGATTCAGATCCATGTCGCCCAACAGGTGCGTGCCTTTTGTGCCCACATAACCGACCTCAAGGACGGTGTTCGGCATCAATTCGTGCTGCACGGAAACGTTGTAGTCCTGATAGTACGGGACCTGGAACGCCGGGAATCCCGTAGCCGTCAGGGAATTGGGACCAAGCGGAGCCGCGGCAGCGGCTCCAGCCAGAGGATTGTCGAACAGATTCGACGCATCGTTGGCCTGGTTGACCGTCGTAGTGAATTGGACGAGCGGCGGATCGCCGAAGGCATTCTGTTCAAAAATGCCGTTCAGCGTGCGGTCGTAGAAAATGCCGTATCCCGCGCGCACGGCCCACTTGCCGTTTCCGAATGGATCGTATGCCAGCCCAAAGCGCGGACCCCAGTTGTTGTTGGAGCTGGGATTGATCCGGCTGCCGTAAGGAGAGCAGGCCACCAAGGGGGCGATCGCCTGAGCCGCACTACAAGCTGCGCCTTTCGGGAAAATCAACCCGTTGGCGTAAGTTGCAGCGTTGTTGCCGGCGACCATATTCCCGGTTGCGGGATCGATCGCAGGCGCATTGGCAGCGCTGTAAACCAGAGGATCGAAGTTCGTTAATGTGTTGTTGCTGTCGGTCGGCGAGGGGAAATAGCTGTAGCGCACGCCGAGGTTCAGCGTCAGACGGCGAGTGACCTTCCAGTCGTCCTGCACGTACGCTTCAAAATTCACGTAACGAAGGTGCGGGATCGTGTCTTTGTTGGCCTGGCTGTAATTGTTGGCCTGACCGAGCAGGAAATTCGCGAAAGATGCGTCGCCTGCCGGATGGTCCAGTGAAACGTCGTTGAGGAAACTGAAGCTCGGTACTCCGGAGGACGCGTTCTCCGTCTTCTGCATCCACATGGCTGTGAAACCGGTGCGAAGAGTGTGATTCCCATGCTGGATGGAGAGATTGTCGAAAATATTCCGATCGATGTTACGCTCGAAGTACGGCCCAACACCGTTGCCCAGCCCCGTGTAGCCGCTGATTGAAACGCTGGGCGCTCGGCCATACGTACTGGGATAGGCCGTGTTGTTGGTAAGCTGACCGGTGAAAGCCGGCGAATTCGCGAGCGCATTCAGGGTGGCATTGATGGCTCCCCAGGCGTCGACGAATTCGACTTCGTTCACGATGCGAGGACTAAGGTTAGCCGTCGCATTGAGGACCAGGTTTCGGCCGGGCGCATTCACTGCGGTGGTTTCGACTCCAGGATAGTTGCCGCCGCCCCACAGTGAGAACGGATAGTTCTGAGGCACTTTGTCCTGCATGTAGCGAGCATAGACCCGGACCTTATCGCCGACGTTCTGGTCGAGGCGAATGATGTCCTGACGGAAATTGCTTAGCGAGCTATAGGGAGTAATCAGCTGGCCGTTCGCGTTGGCAGGAAAGTTCTTCATGAAACCGTTCAAGTAAGCGGCCGCGTTCTGGCTATAGCAACTCGGACTGATCGTGGAAGTCTGTGGCGTAGCAGAAGCTGCACCCGCTGCTGTGCTTGTAACACAGCCCGCCGGCGCGCCGGTCGGCGCGACCTGGACCTGATTGACGTAGAGGTTGTAGTAAGCAGTCGTCGCGTCGGTGTCCAACACCCAAGGGAATACCCCCCCGAGCAGCTGTGCCGTGGGAACGGTGATGATATTCGTCGCCGGCAGGCTCGATCTGCGCCACTCTTCCGACCAGAAGAAGAATGTTTTGTCCTTCTGTGGGTGATACAGCTTCGGGATCATTAAGGGCCCGCCAATGGTGAAACCCCAATCGTTGTACCGTTCGATCGGCGTTTTGTTGTCAGCGGGGCTGGCGCCGAAAGCGATGTTCTCGCGATCTCCGAAGGTATTGGCGTTGTAGTAGTTGTTGCGGTTGAACTCGTAGGCGCTGCCGTGGAATTGATTCGTTCCTGACTTGGTCGCGACTACGATCTGCCCACCGCCGCTGCGTCCGAAAGCGGCGTCATAGTTGCTGCGCTCAAGCGTGAATTCCTGGATGGCGTCGATGCCGGGCGTATTCAGCAGGGTCTGGTTCGAGCCGCTGTCGTTGATGTCGCCGCCGTCGACCGTCCAGTTTTGCGCTCCTTCACGGGAGCCGTTGACCGAAATCGAGGTGTTGTTCTGCAGGCCGAATCCGACTTTATCGGGCAAGGCGCTGGCCACTCCGGGTTGGAGCAGTACGAGTTGCTCGAAGTTGCGGTTGTTCAGCGCCAGCTCGCGGACCTGATCCCCGGTGACGGTGCCGGATTCTTCCGCCGTGGTGGTCTGAATCGGATTGTCTTCCGCCGTCACCTCCACGCGCTCACTGACCTGGCCTGTTTTCAGTTGCACATCCAGGGTGTGCTTCTCGGCGACGTTCAAAATGACGTCTTTCGCCACGAACGTCTGGAACCCCGGACCATTGACGGTTACGGTGTAACGACCAGCCGCGAGGTTCGTGATGTTGAAATTTCCGGTGTTGCTGGTAACGACCGAGCGGACGTCTGCACCAGTGTCCGCATTGTGGACCAGTACGGCAGCGCCGGGCACCACAGCGCCGCTGGGATCGGTCACTGTTCCGGTCAGTGTAGCTGCCAGTTCCTGCGCCGCTGTAAAGACAGAAAGGCTCAACACAACCAGCGAGCAGGCAAACAACAGCGCAGCGACTTTGCTTGCCGCTCGAGTGTGATTCTTAGAAGTAAGCAATCTCTTCATCGCACAGCCTCCTAGGAGTGCTTGTACCGGCTTCGCCAGGAAGGGGCAGTACAAACTGCTCTAGTACAAACCGAGTATGCTATATAGCACATGAACGATCACCGTCAAGAAGAAAATGCAAGTTCTTCAAATTATTTCGACTTCCGGTATCCCTAGCGCTCTATATCAGTAAGGGGATGCCGCAGAACCCGTTCTCGAACGACCAAATCTAACTTCCCTGGCCAATGTCTGTGGAAAACTTGTGATTACTATCACATTTTTCGATGAGGGGCATAAACAGAAGCGAAGGCGAACAATTCCGTCTCGGGCTGAATCTCCGTGCCGCTCTATAGCATTCCAGATCGATTTTCCAGTGAGCGAGACCTAGGGAATTCACTTTGCGCTTTACATTCCTTCACAATTGAGCTATATAGCAGTCGAGTGAGGACTGGTTCCAGGCTCCGGGCGGAGGCTGGGCCAAGTTCAGAATCAGGGCAGGGCTGTTATTATTTCGAGGTTTTTTGGCCGAGAAACCGTCTCATGTCCCGCAATCACCGGAACGGTACACCCGTCTACAAGCGAATTCAGAACGCCATCCGGACGCGTATCGAATCATCGGAACTCCAGCCCGGAGACTCGGTTGCATCGGAACGCGAACTGGCCAAGCTCCATAAAGTCAGCCTGATGACCGCCCGTCACGCGCTGGCCGGTCTGGAGCGCGAGGGCCTGGTCGAACGGAGGCGTGGCGCCGGGACGTTTGTTGCCGCGCCCAAGATCCACTTCAACAAGCTGATGAGCTACACCGAGCACATGTCGAGCCGCGGATTGAATCCCCGCTCGCAAGTGCTTTGTGCCAAAGTCGTGGAGCAGGAGGCGGAAGTGGCGGCCCGCCTGGGATTGCCGGCGACCAGCGCGTTAATCAAGATCGAGCGCCTGCGCGAAACCGGAGATGAGCCGTTCGCCCTCGAGACATGCTATCTGCCGGCAAAAGAATTTCCTGACCTGGCCAAGGTTCCCCTGGGCAGGGCTTCCTTGTTTGCCACCCTGCAGCAAGATTATGGAGTAGAGCTCGCCTATGCCGATGAAGAAGTCGATGCAACGACGGCCGAAGGAAACGTAGCGGAACTGCTCGGCGTGCCAAAAGGCGCGTCGGTGCTGCGCATCCGTCAGGTCATCTATTCCACCAAGGGCAAGGCAGCGATGTACGTCGTGGGCTTCTACCGGTCCGAGCGGCACACGCTATTCATTCGGCGATTCCGGTGATTCCCACTTCTCGCAACAGGGGCGAGAAAATGGGGTACCCCGTGCGTCTAGGCTGGAATCAGGCCCTGATAAACCGCCATCCCGACCACGGCATCGACGCCGATCTCGTCGAGCGCGTCGATTTCTTCCTGTGCCCGGATACCTCCCGCTGCGATAAGCTGACGAGATGTCGCCTTCCGCAGCGGACGAATCACTTCTTGCGGAAATCCCTGCAGCGAGCCTTCGGTATCGACGTGTGTGTAAAGAAAAGCAGAACACCAGGGATCGAGCGACTCGATCATCTGCAAGGGAGTGACCTCCGTGACTTTTCGCCAGCCATGCGTGGTCACACGGCCGCCAATGGCATCGAGAGCGAAAACCAATTTCTCGGACCCAACGTCGGCAGCGGCGGCCTCGGCGAACCTTTTATTCAGCTTGCTGTCCACAAAAAGTGCAGAGCCGATGATGACGCGCCGGGCACCGATGGCGAGCGCATTTTGAGCCGATTCGACCGTACGAATTCCACCGCCCAGCTGACATGGCAGCCGGGATGCAATCGCGTGTGCCAAAGCGGTGTTGCTACCTGTGCCGATCGCCGCGTCGAGATCGATCAACTGCACAAGCGGATATTTTTGGAAGCGAAGAATCCACTCCTCGGGATCGTCAAACTCGAGGGCCTTGCGCTTGCCCTGCACCAACTGGACAATCTTGCCCCCCATTAAGTCGATCGACGGAATCAGCATGGCCACCTCATCGGGATGTCCTGCGACCGCAGCTCGGACTTGAGATCGGCGAGCCGGCTGAATCCGTAATGAAAGATGGACGCAGCCAGAGCGGCGTCAGCGTGGCCATCGCGAAAAACCTCAGTGAAATGATCGGCTTCTCCCGCGCCGCCCGATGCGATGACGGGAATACGAACCCTGTCGGCCACCGCTCGTGTCAACTCACAATCGAAGCCGATCCTAGTCCCATCGCGATCCATCGAGGTGAGCAGGATTTCGCCGGCGCCGCGCGCCTCGGCCTCAATTGCCCAGCCAACCGCATCACGACCGCTGGCGGTTCTTCCTCCGCGCGTGAATGCCTCCCAGCGCGACTCGGTTCCGCAGCGCTTTGCGTCGATGGCGACCACAACGGCTTGAGAACCAAAGCGCTCTGCAATGCGGGTGATGAGGGCCGGATCGGCCAGCGCGGCAGAGTTGATGCTGATCTTATCGGCCCCCGCGCCGAATACGGCGGCGGCATCCTCTAGAGTGCGAATGCCGCCCCCCACGGTGAACGGGATAAACAACTGCTTCGCGGCGCGCCGAACGGTGTCGAGCAAAGTGGTTCGCCCTTGATGCGCCGCAGAAATATCGAGCAGCACAATCTCATCGGCACCGGAGTCGCTGTGGGCCTTCGCCAGTTCCGCTGCGTCGCCAGCGTCGCGCAGATCGACGAACTGAACTCCCTTTACGACACGGCCGCCATCTACGTCGAGGCATGCGATGATGCGTTTGGTCAGCATTTAAAGCTCACAAAAATTCTTCAACAACTGCAATCCGGCCTCGCCGGATTTTTCGGGGTGAAATTGCACGCCGAACACGTGGTCGCGTTCGACCGCCGCCGCGAACGTGCCGCCATATTCACAACAGGCCACGGTATCTTCCGAAATCGGAGCGCGAAACGAGTGGGAAAAGTACACAAACGGAGATGCCGGGATGGCGCGAAACAATTTCGAGCGCGGGTCGACCTCAATCGAGTTCCAGCCCACGTGCGGCGATTTCACCGATGCAGGAAAACGTCCACAGGCTTGAGGAAACAATCCGAGGCCGGCGGTCTCCGGGGATTCTTCGCTGCTGGCAAACATCCATTGCAGTCCGACGCAGATCCCGAGAAATGCAATGCCCCGTCCGATCGACTCGGCGATTACGTCTTTCAAGCCGCTGCGCTTAAGAACGCTGGTCGAAGCAAAGTGTCCGACACCCGGCAGGACGATCTTTGTTGCCTTCGCCACCTGCACGGGATCCAAGGTAATGACAGACTCTGCGCCCAGCCAGTCAAATGCCTTCTTCACAGAGACCAGGTTGCCGGCACCGTAATCGACGATGGCGATCATTACAGCAATCCTTTCGTGCTGGGCAGCAGACCGAGCATCTGCGGATCGCGCCAGCAGGCCGCGCGCAAGGCGCGGGCAAAAGCTTTGAAAACGGCCTCGATCTTGTGGTGATTCGAACGGCCGTAGAGGACTCGCGCGTGAATGTTGGCATGCGCCCCGCGCGCGAATCCTTCAAAGAAGTCGTTAACCAGTCCGGACTGCAGATCTCCGACCAGACGTGCGCGAACTTTTGTGTCGATGACTGACGCAGTGCGTCCGCAAAAATCAACGGCGGCCAGGGCCAGAGTCTCATCCATCGGCATAACGAAGTATCCGGCACGCAAGATGCCTTTTTTTGTGCCGAGCGCTTTCTGAAAAGCTTGCCCCAGAACGATGCCGACGTCCTCAACCGTGTGGTGCTGATCGACGTCCAGATCTCCTTCTGCTTTGAGCTTGAGGTCAAATCCTCCATGATGCGCAAATAGCTCGAGCATGTGATCGAAGAAGCGGATTCCCGTCGAGATCTGATAGCGGCCGCGGCCTTCGATGGTCAGCGCGAGGCGAATCTGCGTCTCCTTGGTGGCACGATTGATGCTGGCCTTTCTCATCTTCGCAACGCTCCTTGCGCGAGGCCGAGTTCCTCCAGAGTCTCCTGCAAGGCTTGCAGAAGCCGATCCGCCTGTTCCCTCGGACCGACCGTGATGCGAACGCATCCCAGGCAACCGTGATCGCTCGAGCGGTCGCGGACGAGAATGCCGCGGCGGCGCATCGCGTCCACGAAGCGACCGGCCTCGGCCGCAGACGAACCGATCCGCATTAACACAAAGTTCGCCTGACTCGGCCAAAACTGGATTCCACTCGATTGCAGCGCAGCTTCCAGGCGGGCGCGGGACTCGATCGTTTCCTTCACATATCGGTCGATGTAAGCTTCGCCCTCGATCGCCTCCGGCAGGCAGGCGAGGGCAACTGCGTTCACGTTGTATGGAGAACTCACGACGCGCACCGAATTCATCTGCTCTGCATTGCCAATCAGCACGCCCATGCGCAGACCAGCGAGACCGTAGACTTTTGAGAATGTGCGCGCGATGAAAATGTTCGGCGACTCACGGCGTACATCAAGCATGGTCTGTCCGTAAAACTCGAAATAGGCTTCGTCGATGAGAACTGCGGCCCGAGGAGCGGAGCGCGCGATCTTCAGCAAGTCGCTCTGACTCACAACCGTTCCTGTTGGATTATTCGGGTTGGCGATGGCGATGAATCGCGTGCGGTCAGTGATGCGCGACCGTACTGCTTCGGCGTCGAAGCGGAATCTATCGGCATAGGGCACGCTGACCACCGACGCACCTGCGGCCGTGGCGTAAATGCGGTACATCGAATAGGTAGGAACGACGATCAACGCTTCATCGCCCGAATCGAGATAGGTCTGGCAAAGAAGATGAATGGCTTCGTCCACGCCATTGGTGAGCAAGAGTTCGGAAGGCGAGATGCGAAGGAAATCAGCGACTCTCGCCTCAACCGGATCGCGCTCGGGATACTTTGCGAGTTGTTCCGGACTGATCGTCCGTAATTTTTCGAGAACGCATGGCGAGCAGCCGACAGTGTTCTCATTGAAGTCGAGACGAAGCCCTTCCCTGCCCGCGAGCGGTGGATGGTACGCGGGAATCCTGGTTACCGTTTGGCGCGGCTTAAGCATGCGCGCACCTCACTTTGATGGAATTCGCGTGACCCGGCAAACCCTCGGCGTCCGCCAGTGATTCGATAGTGCGGCTGATGCGGCGCAATCCCGGAGGTGTCAGCTCCTGCACGGTGATGATCTTCACGAAATCGAGGACGCTCAGGCCACCGCGAAATCTAGCCTGCCCTGACGTCGGCAACACGTGGTTCGGACCGGAGGCATAGTCGCCTGCGGCTTGGGCCGAGTAGTCGCCAACGAACACCGACCCGGCGTTGCAAATGAATGGCAGGTCATCTGGCTCGACCGTGATGTGTTCGGGAGCGAGTCGGTTCGCCCACTCACGCGATTGCTGTCGAGAGTCCGCAATCAGAATTGCGCCCTGTTTCCGGAGGGATTCCTGCGCAGTGGGATTATCGGCCGCCTGCCGCTTCACGGAATCGGCCACTGCGCGAGCCAGTGGCTGCGATGTCGTTACGAATAACGAAAGCGCCTCGGCATCGTGTTCGCCTTGTGCGACCAGGTCCGCGGCGATGAACTCCGGATTTCCCGAATGGCTCACGATCAACGCTTCGGTCGGTCCCGCGAGAAAGTCGATGGCGCAATCGAACGAGACGAGTTTCTTGGCAGCGGTTACGTACGCGTTGCCGGGTCCTACGATCTTGTCAACTTTGGGAATCGATTTCGTCCCGTAAGCGAGTGCGGCAATGGACTGCGCGCCGCCAATGCGGAAAAATCTCCTGACGCCGAGCATGGCAGCGGCGCCCAACACCTGCGGCGAAGGCTTCGGCGACACCACGCAGATGTTTTCCACGCCCGCGACCTGCGCGGGAATCACAGTCATCAGTACGGTGGAAACGAGGGGATAGCGACCACCGGGGACGTAGCATCCGACGGACCCGAGAGGTTGCACCAGTTGTCCGAGAGAAATTCCTTGGCGGGAGCGCTTCCAAGCCTTCGGTTTTTGCCATTCACAAAAGAGACGGACGTTCTGCGCGGCCTGGCGCAGAGACTTGCGCAGTGCCGATGGCAGCGACTTCCAGGCTGCAGTCATTTCTGATTCGGAGACCTGAAAAGGCTGCGGTGCGGCAAGGCCGTCCCAGCGCTGCACATAGCGCCGGAGTGCGCGATCACCGCCGCCACGGACGTCGTTCACGATCCGCCGCACGCGTGGTTCGAGGCGGTCGAGGCGTGTGCCTCGACGCTCTAATCGTTTGATCATCGTCTCGGCTTCGCTCCCGGAAAGAATCCGCATCACAGCACCACCTTGTTCAGCGGATACTCGACGATGCCTTCGGCTTTTGCTTCCTTGAGGCGAGGAATCACGTCCCAGGCAGCGCCTTCGTCGATCACGGTATTCACTGCGAGCCAGTCCTGATCGCTGAGGTGGGAAATCGTCGGTTTCTGCAGGGCTGGCAACACGGCGAGAACGGCGGCGAGATCTTCTTTGCGGACGTTCAGCATCAAACCGACGCGATCCTGCGCTTCCATCGCGCCCTGGAGCATCAACGCGAGATTGTCGATCTTGCGGCGCTTTTCGCGATCGGCATAGGAGCAATTGTTTGCGATCAATTGGGTGTTCGATTCGAGAACGGTTTCGAGAATGCGCAGGCGATTCGCCTTGAGAGAGCTTCCGGTCTCTGTGACTTCTACGATCGCGTCGGCGAGCATGGGAGGTTTGACTTCCGTTGCTCCCCAGGAAAATTCCACGCGGGCATCGACTGCCTTCGACTGAAAATAATCGCGAGTTACTTTCACCAGTTCGGTGGCGACAATGCATCCGGCGAGATCTTCCGCGCGTTGAACCGATGAATTATCCGGCACGGCCAACACCCAGCGCACTTTGCCACGGCTGCGCTTGGCATAAATCAGATCACTGACCTTCACTACTTCGAGGCCACTCTCGATAATCCAATCGAGGCCGGTCAGGCCGGCATCAATTGCGCCGTGTTCGACGTAGCGCGCCATTTCCTGCGCGCGGATCAGCATGCAATCAATCTCTGGATCGGCGGTGGTGGCGAAGTAAGAACGGCCATTCGTATAGGCAGGAAGTCCGGCGCGCGCGAACAGATCCAGCGTCGCTTCCTGCAGGCTGCCTTTGGGGATTCCGATACGCAGTTTCATAGGGCCTCCTTGGCAGCGGGAGGCTCCGCATTGCGCAGGGGAACGCTCTCCGTGAAACACGAGCGGGTACCGCGATGGCAGACCACTCCCTCGCCCTCGACTTGCACGCGAAGCAACACCGTGTCGCGGTCGCAATCGGTTGACGCAGAGATCACCCGCAGGCGGTTGCCGGAGGTTTCGCCTTTCATCCAAAGCTTGCAACGCGTGCGGCTGAAGAAAGTGGCGTACCCGGACTCCAGAGTGAGCTTCAGGGCCGAACTGTTCATGAAGCCGACCATCAGAATTTCGCCGTTGGCGTTGTCTTGCACGACCGCCGGTAGCAGGCCGTCCAGCTTTCCGAAATCAAATTCCGTATTCATGCGCTTAATTCCTCTCCGGTAAGACAAAAAAGCCCGCTGAGCTTTTGCTCTTCAGCGGGCCTGATTCCTGATAAGTGCCGTTTGGTTAAATCTGCAATCTCAGGTGTGCACCCCCGCCGACGCGCCGTGCGCGTGATGGTGATGGCGGTGGTGCCGATGAAACTGCATCCAATTGAAACTATCTTGAGGCTGTAGAGCGGTCAATAAAATTCACTATCAGTTTTTTCGATGAGACCTATCGAAATCCACAATGACAGCGGACTCGATTGTCGATGTTCCCACTTCTCGCAAAAGCGGCGAGAAGTGGGGCACCCCAGTTCCATTCAGATATTCTCCTGTCAGATCTTCGGCCATGGACTCACTGGGATTTGTCCGGAGTGATTTCCGCCGCCTTGCCATCGTGATAGACGACGACCAGCGGCTTGCCGCCGTTGGGATAATGCACCGTCTTCTCATACGAAGTATCGCCAGGATCCGGCACGCCCATGCCGATGGCGAAATCGGCCTGCATTTCATTCATTCCGGCCTTGACCTGATGTTGTTCCACAGCCTGCCACACGTCGGCCGGCCAATGCTTGTAAAGAACATGCGGATCCTCAATGAAAAGCATCTCGTCGGAGTAAATCTTGTATTCGCCTTCATCTTCAAAACCGATCGGGACCGCGAAGTTCTGGCCGTCTTTTTCGAACGTAGCCATCATCTGCTTCCTCTTATCCGATGGAGGCGTCGCCATGATGACGTCTTTGATGGCGAGCTTCTCGATCGGCCCGAGCAAGCCTGCAGAGTGAGCAAAATCGACGTGTTTGGTTGCCGGATTGTACGGATAGTACGTGTAGCGGTATCCCTCTTTCACCCACACCGGCTGCTGCGTGAGCTGCTTCGCAGTCTTTAGATCGTAGGGATACAGCTTCTTCGGATGAACATAATAATCGGGATTCGAATATCCAATGGCGTTGGCTTTCTGCTGCTCTTCGCGCACACGATCCTGGTAGCGCTGGTAAAAGATATATCCAACGCGGGCGGTCGCCAGCAGGAACGCGATCAGCAGCGCGAGCTGGATTTTGTTCTTGGTCTCAGGGCTCATGAGTAGGACTCTAGCAGATGCAGGGACGTTCACCGAGATCCAACACGGATGCGGCTGAGGAGCGAGCGCTCTCCCGTTGTAAACTGATCACCAGGAGCCGTCATGCCAGTCACTGAACAGGATGTCCTGAACGCGCTGAAGAGCTGTTACGACCCGGAGATTCCGGTCAATATCGTCGATCTTGGATTAATCTACAAAGTCAATTTTGTGCCCGCTGACGATGGCAAACAGGATGTCAGCGTTGACATGACGCTGACGGCCCAAGGCTGCCCCGAGCACGTCAATATCAGCATGCAGGTGAAGTCGCGGCTCGAGCAACTGCCCGGGATCCGCAATGCCGCGGTGAATGTAGTCTGGACTCCGCCCTGGACACCGGAACGCCTCAGTCCGGATGCAAGGAAGCAACTGGGGATTGAGTAGACGTTGAATCGTCCCACCCCTGTCGCACAAATCGCGACAAGGGTGGGACAACCACAGAGATGTGAAGAAATCAGCTTCCGATTTCGTCCCAGGCGTCGATGGCGCTGCGTCCCGCTGCGTCGGTGATCCGCTTACCGGCCTTGCTGGCCATCTCCATCACCTGCATCCCGCGCTCAAAGTAGCCGGGCAGCGAGCGGCGGATATTTTCGAACTTTTCGGGATATTCCGAGGCCAGCAGCGCCAAACCTACGCCGGTTGCTAGAACTCCCGCGGGATATCTTTTTCGAAAAAACAATAGCGTGGCTGCGCTGAACGAGGTGAGCAGGCCCGCTTTTTTCCAGTTTTCCATCCGCACTTTCTCCCAAGAAGGACGCCTTTAGTTGGATTGTACCCCAGCCAAGGTTGGCAGCTCTCGCACCAAATGCCGCAACGCCCCTCCATCAGCCTTCCTATATGCTGCGGGCTTTGCCGGAGGCTCAGAATGTCCCGCGCTCGACAGTTCTGCGTGGTTTTCGCCATGGTTTTTTCGGCAGTGACACTGTTTTCCCAAACCAAGCCGCGCGCACGCGATCTTGGTGTTCCCTTCGACGGTACTCCGGGACCGAACATGCAATCACCGATGTCAGAGGCGTGGAAGTGGGACACACGACTCTGATTTCGGGCGAGGGAAAACTCGACATTGGGAAAGGGGCCGGTGCGCACCGGGGTGACTGCAATTCATCCGCGCGGGAAAAATTCCAATAACGCGGTTTTCGCAGCGCGGGCACTCTTGCCCATCAACTCGCGTTCCGCTACTGTTTGCCGAACGTTCCGGTGCCGTGCCGGTACTCTCCGGCTTCGATTCCAAATCGCTTGAGCATGGACTGCAGCGTGGTGCGCTTGATGCCCAGCCGGTTGGCAGCGCCATCGGCGCCCGACAAAACCCCGTTGGTTTCGCGCAGCACACGGATAATGTGAGCACGCTCCACCTGGGTCAGACTATTTTCCGAGACTTCCTCAAGTGAATGCAGTTCGGCCGGGGGCGTTGCCAACACACTGCCCTTCGTCAGGATCACCATGCGCTCGATCATATTTTCCATTTCCCGAATATTGCCGGGCCAATTCCAGTGTTCGAGAATCTTTATGGTCTCTGCCGGAATCGTGTCGATATGCTTGCCCATGCGCGTAGAATGTTTGGCGACGAAATGCTGCACCAGCATGGAAATGTCGTCTTTGCGCTGGCGCAGAGGCGGAAGCTCGATGGGAAAAACGTTGAGCCGGTAGAACAGATCTTCGCGAAACCTCTTCTCGGCGATGTCCTCCTGCAGATCGCGGTTGGTCGCGGCGATGATGCGGACGTCAACCCGCAGGGTGTGGACTCCGCCTAGTCGTTCAAATTCAAGATCCTGCAACACACGCAACAGTTTCGGCTGGAGTTCAAGCGGCAGTTCGCCGATCTCATCGAGGAACAACGTGCCCTTGTCGGCCAACTCAATGCGGCCAACCTTTTGGCTCACGGCGCTGGTAAACGCGCCTTTCTCGTGGCCAAACAACTCACTCTCGAGCAGGCCCGAAGGGACTGCCGCGCAGTTGAGTTTGACGAAAGTTTTGTCGTGCCTGGTGCTGAGCGCGTGGATGGAGCGGGCGACCAACTCTTTGCCCGTACCGGTCTCGCCCAGAAGCAATACGCTGGAATCGGTGGGCGCCACAATTCTTGCTTTCTTCAACACATCACGCAACGCAGGACTACTTCCAATGATGGTCTCGAAGCCCAATTCGGATTGGATCTCGCCTTGCAGATACGATTTCTCATGCGACAAGCGATCGGTAGCGTCCTGCAGGCGGTCGGTGATCTCGCGCAACCGCGCGATATCCATGCAGGACCCGGTGATTCCAATTAAAGCGCCGGACGCATCGAACAACGGCTCGACGCTCATGTCGAAAACGAACCGCGTTCCTTCGTGTTCAATGAAGACTTCCTCGCGCAACGGGATCCGGCTTTCTAAGACTCTCCGTTTGATTTGGATCAGCGCAGCCGCGTTTTTTTCCCCCAGAATGTGCTCATCCGTTTTGCCGAGCATCCCTTCGCGCCAATACAGCTGCGGGTTATAAATCCAGGTGTAATTTAGCTCCAGGTCCTGATTGAAAACAGTGATCGGAGAATCTTTCAACGCCACGCGAAAACGCTCTTCGCTGGTACGGATCAGTTCCTCAGCCAGCTTGCGCTGCGTGATGTCAATAGCGGTTGCTTGTATGACCTGCGTTCGGTCCCCATTTGCGGGTGGCACAACACAGTCGAACAAGACCCAGACTGGCGAGCCATCCTTGCGCCGCAATTTCAATTGGCGAGCGGTTATGGCCCCATTTGCAAAGATCTCCTCACGGCAAGCCGCGCGCTCGGCCGGATCGAAATAGAACTCGCCCGCATTACGCCCGCGCAGTTCCACCGGAGAGTCATAACCCAGCATTCGTGCCCACGCCTGATTGCAATCCAGCATGTTCCCTGCAATATCTGACATCGCAACTCCGGCGACGCTTTTTTCGAAGAGCTGCCGGTACCGCTGCTCCGATCGGCGCAACTCCGATTCTGCTCGTACCCGCCCGGTCACATCATGCGCAATCCCCCGCACGATGGGCTGTGGGACTCCTTCCGTCCGCAGTGTGTTGTTGTACTCCCAAATTCGGCGCTCTCCGCTGCGGGTCAGTATGCAGAGCAGGCCGCGATCCGACGCATTGGTTTTGATCCGTTCCAAGTAGGAATCGAACTGGTCTCGAAACTCGAGCGCGATGAGTTCTTTCATCGGAATCTTGAGTAACTCGGTAACTTCGTATCCCAATACCCGCGCCGGCGCCGGATTCACGGAGAGCAGATGGCCCTGAAGATCATGCGTGCACAGCAGATCTTCACTGTGCAGCACCAGGTCGCGACATCGATCCTCACTTTCGCGGAGCTGGGTTTCGTACCGGCGGTAAAGAGCGCCTATGCCGCTGATCGCGACCCCGACTACGCAGTACAGAGCGAGGCCCGTCACTTCACGGAAGGGATCTGCACCGAACGCGTTCAGAGGCGAGGGAAACAGAAGCGCCACCGATGCCAGAGACAAGACTGTGGCGAGAATTCCAGGGACGAATCCGGCGAGCAACGAAACTAGGAGGATAGTCGGCACGAATATTGCAAACGGAGGCAAGCGACCGACGAGAACATCCAGCGCATGACGAATCGAGGTCGCCAGCGCGACGGCCAGAAGGCTGAGACCATAGCGGCGAGGCCAGGTGCGAAACCAATACGCAAATCGCCCAATAGCTCCGGGTAGATCGGCAAAATTCATGCCAACCCTCCATTCTCTTTTTAGGGTCCAACCGTAGCGCCTCTGCCGTGGAACGATTGGCCAAGCGCAACAGCTGCAGCGGCTGCCTTCCGCAAGGGAGCCACCGCTTTTATGCTCACGAGACTGAGGGAGCTCGTGAGTCTGTTTGCCGAAGCATCGGCGAAAACTATACCACTTCGGCCGTGATTCAGATCACATGAGGTGAAGAAACTTCGGTCCGGACCTATTCTTTGCGCAAATAAAAATGCGAACCCTTTCGGATTCGCATTTCGCTGGGTTAAGGTTGAATCAGCGCTGGGCTACGGTTTCATTCTTCAGCACGCTCACTTCAACGCGTGCGGCGCTTGAGTGTTTCATCGTCCCCTGACCTTCGACCGAGGCGTTGCCCATGCTGGTCACGTAAATCCGATACACCGGAATCTGGTGAGTCTCCACCAGATAGCGGACCACCGAATCCGCCATCTTCTGCGAACTCGCGATGGCCGCTGTTCCGTGGCCGGGAGCGAAGCCACGCACCTCGATGATGTAGCTGTGCTGACCTTTCAGCGGGGCAGCCATCTGGTCGAGCGCGTCTTTCGCGGTTTTGCTCAACATGGTTTGTCCGGGACGGAAACGAATCTCCGTCTGCGCATCGCTCTTGTATTGATCGATCCTGCTGACTTGCGCCTCCGCGCTGGCTACGTTCGTGGAAGCCTGCGTAGCAGCGCTCTGGGCTGACTGCGCTTTGCTGCTCGCATCGGTGGCATGCTGGTCGGCAAGGTTGACCTTCTCCGACGCCAACTGCAGGCCTTGCGTGCTGCGGGCGTCAATGTCCTTGATCTTGGTCGCGTTTTCGCCGCGGATTTCGTCCAACTCCTTCAAGCGATCGCGGATGGGCTCCGTATGACGCCGCACATACGCTTTCGTGGCGAACGGATGGATAAGGAGATTCCCGATGTTCGGATCGTCTCCATCCCAGAAATCCTTCGGCTTGGGTTCGGTCAATGGCTCACGCGTATCGCCGTTGCTCATCGTGGTTGACGTACTCGTGGAACTGGAATCGCTTTGCTGGGCTAAGGCTGAAAGCGCAAGCAAAGTCATACATAGCAGTAGGCAGGCAAGGAAACGGCTCTTCATGACATCCCCCGGGATGGTCTCAACAAAATGTCTCGCGCCACTATAGGCGCATTTTAGCGTCCATAGATTCTCGCTCTGGCGACGGAAATCCGCAAGTAGAAAGGCTTAATTAGCAACGACGTACGGACTGTCAGGGTGACTGCCGTCACTGCAATCCGGTTGTGAAACTGCATAATCTTGCACGTATGAGAGAAAGAAACTAGGAGCTTTCGATGCCTGCCCAGACCTCACTCGAGACAATTCAGGCTTTTCTCGCCCAGAAGCGCATCGCCATGGTTGGCGTTTCCCGCGACCCCAAGGATTTCAGTGTCATGCTGCTCCAGGAGTTTTGCCGACGGGGCTACGAAGTCATTCCGGTCAATCCGCAGGCAGCGATCATCCTGGAAAAACCATGCTTCGCCCGTGTGCAGGATATCCAGCCGCCAGTGGCAGCGGCCTTGCTGATGACCTCTGCGGAAGTCACCGAAGCCGTCGTGAAGGATTGTGCCGAGGCGGGCATCAGCCGGGTCTGGATGTATAGTGCGGGCGGTGACGGGGCAGTCAACCAAAACGCTGTCCTATTCTGTGAGGAACATGAGATCGAAGTTGTGGCCGGCGAGTGTCCCTACATGTTTTTCCCGCAAAACGGATTCCATAAGCTTCACGGATGGGTGCGGAAAATCAGCGGTAGGTGGCCGAAGCGACAGTCGGTGTGAGGTTCGAGGAATCGGTTGCCCCACCATTGTCGCGTCTGTTGCGACAGGGTGGCATGACGCGCTCAGTCCTTCACGGCGCGGTCGGTGATTTCCAGTCCTTTATCGATAATCGCGAACGCCTCGCGTAGTTGCTGCTCGTTGATGCAGAGTGGTGGATTCGTAAAGAAGGTGTTCCAGCGGACGAGCGTATAGAGTCCCTGTTCGCGGAAGAACTTCCCAAGCGCAGCCATTTCTTCTGAGGTGCCGTTGAACGGCGCCATCGGCTGCCGAGTCTTACGGCTGCGAATCAGCTCGAAAATTCCGAAAAGGCCGATGGAGCGCACTTCCCCCACCGAGGAATGTTTGGCCTGCATCTGCTGACCGAGATCTTTCATGACCGCCCCCATCTTTTTCGCGTTCTCGATCAGATGATCTTCTTCGTAAACGCGAATCGTCGCGAGCGCGGCGGCACATCCCATGGGATGCGAGTTGTAGGTCAGGCCTCCATAGAAAACCTTGTCCTGAAAATGCTGCGCAATGTGGTGGCGCATGCCCACAGCGCCCAGCGCGATGTAACTCGACGTGAGGCCTTTTGCCATGCAGATCAGGTCAGGAACGACCTTCCAGTGATCGATGGCGAACCACTCGCCCGTACGACCGAAGCCGGCCATGACCTCGTCGGCGATCATCAGAATGCCGTACTTGTCGCAAAGCTTGCGCACACCCTGCATGTAGCCGTCGGGCGGAATGAGGATGCCGTTGGTGCCGACAACTGTTTCTAGAATGAAAGCCGCAATCGTTTGCGGGCCTTCGAGTTGGATCGTTTCCTCGATCGTAGCGAGGGACGACTCGGCCGATTCCCATCCGCGCTCGATGCCGTGGTACGGATCCATCACGCGAACCACGCCGGGAATGCCGGGTTCGGCGGCCCAGCGCCGCGGATCTCCAGTCAGCGAAATGCTTCCCGCGGTCGCTCCGTGATACGAGCGATAGCGTGCGATGATCTTGTGCCGTCCGGTGAAGAAGCGAGCGAGCTTGATGGCGTTCTCGGTCGCCTCGGCGCCGCCGTTCGTGAAGAAGAATGTGTCGATGTCGCCGGGGCAAATCTCGGCCAGTTTCGCTCCCAGCCGAGCACGCGGCTCATGCGCCATGAACGGATTGGCGTAGCACAGCGTCTCTGCCTGCTCTTTGATCGCGTTGATGACGCGCTCGTCGCCGTGCCCGATGTTGACCGACATCAACTGGCTGTTGAAGTCGATGAAGCGCTTGCCTTCGGGCGTCCAGAAATAAATGCCCTTGGCCTTGGCGACCGGGATGGGATCGACCTTCGACTGCGCCGACCACTCGTAAAGAGTGTGCTTCTTGGTGAGATCGACCATTTCCTGGCCGGTCATCGCGGGGGTGGCGAGAGTAGTAGTCATAGGAAGCCTCGATTCTGATTACGAGAGTATCGCAATTGATTTTGTAATTGGGTAATCGGGTAATTTGGTAATTTGAAATCGCGGCCACTGTGAGCTCTTAAATTACAAATTACAAAATTACCCGATTACAAAATCGAGTAAACCGCATGAAGCATTTCAGAACTTTCTCGAATGTTCCTTGGCCCAGCGTTCGACTACAACTTTCTTGTCCGTGTAGAACTCGATTGAGTCGCGGCCCTGGCCGTGGAGATCGCCGAAGAAGCTGTTCTTCCATCCGCTGAACGGAAAATAAGCCATGGGCGCGGCGACTCCGATGTTGATGCCGATATTCCCGGCAGGCGCCTCATAGCGGAATCGTCGCGCGGCCGATCCGCTGGACGTAAACAGCGACGCCTGATTGCCATAAGCGCTGCGCTCGAGAAATTCCAGTGCCTGATCCAGATTGTCGGCATGCACAAGGCTGAGCACGGGACCGAAAATTTCGGTATCGGTGATCTCGCTGGCCGCAGGAACGTCGTCGAGAATCGTCGGCTTAACGAAGTTCCCGCGTTCATGCTTCGTGACCTTTGCGTTTCGCCCATCGAGCAGGACTTTCGCCCCCTGCTTTTCGCCGACCCCGATCAGATGCTCGACTCGATCTTTGCTCTGCGGCGTAATCACCGGACCCATCTGCACGCCGTCCTCGAGGCCGTACCCGGTTTTGAGTTTCGATGCGGCGTCGGCAATCGAGTCGCGGAACGTTTTCTGCGCTTCGCCGATCGTGACTGCCACAGAGACGGCGAGGCAGCGTTGGCCCGCGCATCCGAACGCACTGTCCGAGATGATCTGCGTAGCCATAGGCATGTCGGCGTCGGGCAGAACGATGACATGGTTCTTTGCGCCGCCCTGGCACTGGCAGCGCTTGCCCTGCTCCGCCGAGCGCGAATAAATGTAGCGGGCCACCGTGGTCGATCCTACGAAACTGATGGCACGAACTTTTGGGTGATCAATCAGCGCGTCAACAGCGGCTTTGCCTCCGTTGACCAGGTTGACCACGCCCTTAGGCAGCCCGGTCTTTTCGAGCAGTTCATAGATGTAGCGCAGCGTGAGCGGCACGCGCTCGCTCGGCTTGATGATGAACGTGTTGCCCGTCGCGATTGCGTAGGGCAGATACCAGAAGGCGATCATCCCGGGAAAATTGAACGGCACGACGGCGGCGACCACACCGAGCGGCTGGCGGATCATCATCTCGTCAATGCCGCGCGCCACGTCTTCAAGGTTGTAGCCCTGCATCATCATGGGTATGCCGCAGGCCACCTCGACGTTCTCGATCGCGCGGCGCATCTCTGCCTTCGCTTCGGTGAAGGTCTTTCCGTTTTCCATGGTGATGATGCGCGCGATTTCGTCGATGTGCTCTTCCAGCAGCGTCTTCAGCTTGAACAGCGGCTGGATGCGGTCTTCAGGCGGAGTGCGCCGCCACTCGGGAAAGGCTGCAGCCGCGGCTTCAACGGCGGCATTTACATCGTCCGCACCGGCCATAGGGACAGTTGCGAGAATTTCTCCGGTCGCGGGATTCGGGACGTCGCGCCACTCGGTCGCGCGGGAGTGAGTCCACTGACCGTTAACGAAATTGGTGAGCTTGGTGCTGGGAGGTGCGGCGAGTGTGGTCATAAGCGTAATGCCTTTCGCTCTAAATCATTACCCCGGTTGTCAGTACTCAGTGCCCAGTTGAAAGGAACACAATACGAACAGTATAAGCGTCGTTTACTGAGTACTGAGTACCGGGTACGAAGTACTTTTAGTTTTCGGTTCGCCCACGCTTGCGATCGCCGACTCGAGGACATCGAGCGCCTCGTCCATTTGATCGTTGCTGATCACCAGTGGAACGAGCACGCGGATCACATTCGAGTATGTGCCGGCAGTGATCGTGATCAGGCCGTGCTCGTAACAGTACTGCGTGATCTTCTTGGTTTCGTCGGATGCAGGAGTTTTCGTTTCCTGCGAGTTCACCAGTTCGATCGCCTGCATGCCGCCGAGGCCGCGGACATCGCCGATACGCGGCCAGCGCGTTTGCCACTCACGCGCACGTCGCTGGAATCGCTCTCCGAGTTCGTTCGCGCGGGCAAGCAGGTTCTCACGTTCGAAGAGATCGAGGACGGCGAGCGCTGCAGCGCAGGAGAGCGGATTGCCGGCGAAAGTTCCGCCCAGGCCGCCGACTCTGGGAGCGTCCATGACTTCGGCGCGACCGGTGACGGCCGCTAACGGCAGTCCACCGCCGAGAGATTTCGCAGTGACGATCAGGTCCGGTTCGATTCCGTAACGCTCGCTGGCGAATAGAGTACCGGTACGGCCGAAACCGGATTGAACTTCATCGGCGACGAAGAGAATGCCGTACTTGTGGCACAGATCGATCAGAACTTTGAAGTAATCGGGCGGAGGTGCGATGAATCCGCCTTCCCCGAGCACAGGCTCGGCGATGACTGCCGCGACTTCTTCCTGTGCCACGACCTTCTTGAAGGTGTCCTCGAGATGCCGCGCGCAATAGAGATCGCACGACGGGTACGTCTTCGAATACGAGCAGCGATAGCAATAGGCGAACGGGACGCGGTAGACCTCGCCGGGGAACGGGCCAAATCCGGCCTTGTAAGGATGAGTCTTGCTCGTGAGAGCCAGCGTCATCATGGTGCGTCCGTGGAATGCGTCTTCAAAGGCGATAATTGCCGGACGCTTGGTGTAAGCCCGGGCGATCTTCACCGCATTCTCAACCGCCTCGGCGCCACTGTTCACGAAGATCGTCTTCTTTGGAAACTTCCCGGGCGTGACTTCGTTCATGCGCTCGGCGAGCCGGACGTAACTCTCGTACGGAGTGACTTGCACGCAGGTGTGTAGGAATGCGTCCAGCTGGCTTTTTACCGCTTTGACGACTTCGTCGCGGCGATGTCCGACGTTGAGGCAGCCGATGCCTCCGGCAAAGTCGAGATAGCGGTTGCCGTCGACGTCTTCGAGCCAGGCGTCTTCGGCCTTGGCGACATAGATGGGCGTGCCGTGGGAAAGGCCGCGCGGCACAGCTTTTGCGCGACGCTCGTGCAGGGCCTTCGACTTTGGCCCAGGAACTTCAGTGCGAAGATGAATGGTGGACATCGTGAGCCTCAGGGATCAGGAGTCAGGGATCAGGGGCCAGAAACAAAATTCACTCGTTCCCTGGCCTCTGACCCCTGACCCCCGCCTTTCAGTACCAGCCGATCGGAGCCTCGTTCAGATTGATGTGAACCTGTTTGGTCTCGAGATATTCCTCGATCCCCCAAGGCCCAAGCTCGCGCCCGAAGCCGGACTGCTTGAATCCTCCCCACGGGGCTTCTACATACGTCGGCTGCATGTGATTCACCCAGACGATCCCGGCCCGCAGAGCTTTCACGGCTCGCATCGCTTTAAAAATATCGCGTGTCCAAACCGCGGCCGCCAGGCCGTACGGCGAATCGTTGGCGATCTTCATCGCGTCTTTTTCGTCGTCGAATGGAATGACCGCGGCGACCGGTCCAAATATTTCTTCGCGGGCAATGCGGGCGGAATTGTCGACGTCATAAAAGATCGTCGGCTGCACGTAATATCCTTTGGCGAATGTCTCGGGACGGCCGCCTCCGGATGCCAATTTCGCTTCCTTCTTGCCAACTGCGAGATATTCGTTGACCCGGTCGTACTGTTCTCTACTGACCAGCGGTCCCATCTTGGTTTCGCGCTCGAGCGGCGCGCCGAGCTTGATCTTTTTGGCCTTCTCCGTCATCGCATCGACAAAGTTTTTGTAGATCGATTTCTGCACGAGGATGCGGCTTCCGGCCGAACAGACCTCACCTTGATTAATGAAGACGCCGAACAGAGCGCCGTCGATAGCGGCTTCGAAGTCGGCATCGGCAAAGAAAATGTTGGGAGATTTGCCGCCGAGTTCGAGCGTGACTCGCTTCACCGTGTCGGCGGCCTGTTTGACGATGATCTTGCCAACAGCCGCACTGCCGGTGAATGCGATTTTGTTGACGTCCGGATGCTGGACGAGTGGAGCACCGCAGCGCTCGCCGAATCCGGTAATGATGTTGATGACACCCGGCGGCAGGCCGCAATCCGCAAAATATTTTGCGAGTTCGAGCGCGGTGAGCGGAGTTTGCTCGGCGGGTTTCAGGACGCAGGTGCAGCCGGCGGCGACCGCGGGAGCAAGCTTCCAGGCTGCCATCAGCAGCGGATAGTTCCACGGGATGATCTGTCCCGCGACGCCGACGGGCTCTTTCAGCGAAAGGGAAAGTGCGTTGTCTGGGACAGGATTCACCTGGCCAGTGATCTTGGTGGCGAGGCCGCCGTAATACTCGAAACAGGTCGCGACATCGTTGAGATCGAATTCGGCTTCGACAATGGGCTTTCCAGTGTTGCGGCATTCAAGTTCGGCCAGCGCGGAAAGATTCTGGCGAACCTTGTCAGCCAGTCGGAACAGTACGCGGCCACGTTCTTGCGCAGTCGTGGAGGCCCATGGGCCGTCTTCGAATGCGGCTTTGGCAGCGGCGACGGCGCGGTTGACGTCTGCGGTGTTGGCGTCTGGAACCTGGGCGATGATTTCCTCGGTCGACGGATCGTAGACAGGGAAGGTCTTGTCAGAGTTGCTGTCGACCCATTCGCCGTTGATGAACATCTGGTAGGTTTTAATTTCAGTTTGAATCGCGGCAGGCATCAAGGCCTCCTGACCTCAGGGGCTAAAACCCCGAGTCCTTTCTTCGATCTGACGCGGCCCTAAAGGGCCGCTCTTCCACGTCGAACAATCGCCTTAGTTCGCGGCGCCAAAGCGCTGCGCCACCCAAATCCGTTACTGACGAGCTTCGCTCGCCCGAACAGGCGAGACAGCCGTTCCCACATGGCCTATCTCTGTTCCTACTGTTTGGACAAGTTTCCGGCGGCCGTAGACGAAAAAGAAAAATGCGGCCAGGCCGAGGAAGAATACTGTTCCGCCAACCATCCACAGCTCGTATCGCCAGAGCGACGTAATCTGCTGTGCGGGAAAAAACACGAGAGCGATTCCCAATAACGTTGTGAGCAATCCGCTCATGCCAGCGGCGAACATCGTCACTCGGCCATATTGGCCTTTCGGCGCCTTCTCGGTCAGGGCAAATTTCACCAGTGCTCCGAAGGCGTAGACAAAAGGGACCAATTGCAACACCACTGCGAGCGAGAGAAGTTTCTGAAAAGACTCTTGCACGCCGGAGCCGGCGAAATTCAGAATCACCAAAACGGCCGAGACGATCCCCTGCACAATGAGGGCGGCATAAGGCGTCGCGTAGCGGGGATGGATATTGCCGAGCCACGATGGCATGTAGGAATCGAGTCCAGCGACGAAGGGGATGCGGGCGCATCCGCCAGTCCAGGCTGAGCCGATGCCAGCGATCGAAAGGCTGAGCATCAGCGCAAATGGCACGGTGATCCAGCCGATTCCGACGCGTCCCGCCATGTGGCTCGCGGCCTGCACAATCCCTTGCAGCACGTTCACGTTCTTACCGATCGCAATCAGCAATGTGAGCGTCGTGCCGAGATAGAGCGCGCCGGAAAGGATTCCTCCCCAGGCGACGGAGCCGGGCAGAGTACGGCCCGGATCCTGGATCTCATCGCCCATGACGGAGGCAAGTTCGAGGCCGACCAGGCCGAAGCAGATCACGCCAAAAGAATTGAGAACAAATTTCGGATCCGCAGGAATGCGAAAATCAGCGATCGACAGGGCGGTTCCGAAGTGCGCCCATGTGACCACTCCAAGCCCGATCAGCACTGCGGCGGCAATGAAAGTCCCGATCGCGCCGACATTGTTGATCCACTTGCCCACACCGAGACCAAGAATATTGAAGTAGACAAGCAATCCCAGCAGCGCGAGTGAGGTAATCGCGGCGAAAATTCTGTTATCGGCGAGACTATGGTGCGCGGGACCGAGCGCATACACCGACACGCCGACGAAATACAGCATGACCGTCGGCACGTAGAGCATGTTGTTGGTCCAGTAGCACCAGCCGGAGAGGAACCCGTGAAAGTCGCCGAAGACTTCTTTGGCCCACAGATAGACCCCGCCTTCCCCCGGGTAGCGGCGAGAGAGCTCGATGACAGCGATCCCTTGCGGGAAGAAGAACAGAAGGATAGAGATGATCCAGAGCCAGACGGTCACACCACCATTGGCCGCGATCGAAGGAACGACGTTGAGGTTGAAGACCGCAACCACAAACAGCAATACGAGATCGCGGCGCCCGAGCGCGCGGATCAGATGGGGCTGGGTGTCGGATTGGGAGGTATTCGCCATTTACTCTGGCCTCTCGTGGCTGTCATCCTGACGAGAGCATTAGCTCTCGGAAGGACCTTACGAGACGTATGAAGCAGCAAGGCGGTTGGAAGGACCTTGTCCGCTGCATGCATCAAGGGATTTCCCATCCGCGTTTCACTTCACCGCACACTGTCGTACGGTTCCTCGCGCCGGCTTCGCTTCGCTCGCCTCCGGCTAAAGCCGGAGGTCTACCATCGCGCCGCCGCTCAGGATGACAATCCATAATCGGTGCGAATCCAGTGCGGGCAAGAGTGCCCGCCCCACACGACCCAATCAATGCGCGACTTCGGCCGGAACTCTTTCCGTGCGCTCCTGCTGTGCTATGGCGAGCGACGCGGCAATGTCGTCGAACGCGGCCAGGTGCTTTTCGATGTCCGCCTCAGTATGCTGGACCGAGATCGTCCACTGCTCGTCCCACCAATAGGGCTGCGCCATGACGCCGCGGTTGACCATGCCGAACCAGTAATGACGCCAGAGATCGACGTCGATCACGGTCCAGTCGCGGTAATTCACAATCTCCTTGGGATACAGCATCAGCGCGCCATTCGCGCCGGCCTGCGCGATATAGGCCTGCAGCCCGACCTTCGAGATGATCTTGCGGTATCCGCCCGCGAGCTTCTGGCTGAGCTTGTCGACATGCGCGTAGTTCTCATGCGTGAGGACTTCGCGGAACGTCGCGAGCCCAGCCGCCATCGATACCGGATTTGTGTTGTACGTGCCGCCGTGAAACACCTTGTGTTGCGAAATCAAATCCATGACCGATTTGTGGGTGCCAAAGGCCGCAAGGGGCAAACCGCCGCCGATGGATTTTGCCAGGCAGATCATGTCTGGAGTGACGCCGAAGTATTCGCTGGCGCCTCCCCAGCCGAGTTTCGCGCCGGTCTTGACTTCGTCGAAGATGAGCAGCGCACCGTTCTTGTCGCAGATCTCGCGCAGGCCCTTCAGGAAACCGGGTTGCGGCATGCAAAGACCGACATTCATCAGGATGGGTTCGAGAATAATCGCGGCGATCTCGCTGGGATTTTCCCTGAAGCGCCGCTCGACGGTCGCGAGATCATTAAAGGTGGCGATGACTACATTTGCCATCGACGACTTGGGAACGCCCAGGCCACCCGGGACAGGAGTAGGAGCGTGGACGTCGCCGTAGTCGGGAGCATGCGGCTTCACGCTGACCAGAGCGCTGTCGTGCAGGCCGTGATAGGCGCCCTCGAACTTCACGATCTTGTCGCGCCCCGTCGCAGCGCGGGCCAGGCGGATGGCGTGCATGGTGGCTTCGGTGCCGCTGTTGCCGAAGCGGCACATTTCGATGGGAAAGCGATTGCAGATTTCTTCGGCCAGTTCCCATTCCATGTCATGAGGCATGCCGAACATGGTGCCGGTGGAGAGGCGCTTCTCGACGGCTTTCATGACCGCCGGATGGCAATGTCCGGCCATCAGCGCGCCGAAGCATAGGTTGTGATCAATGTATTCGTTGCCATCGAGGTCCCGGAATTTGCTGCCGCTTCCCTCTTTCACGAAGATGGGCCACGGGTCGTAAGCGCGATAGTTGCTGGCGACTCCGAGTGGAATGCGCTTGAGATTTTTCTTGTGGGCTTCGGCGGACCTTGGCGTTCGCCGCTCGAAGGTCGAGAGTTCTTTCTGTAGATCGGGGTACATCGCGGTCTCCGAATAAGACTCAGGCCGGCGCTTAGCGGGGCCATTAGAATGCCCGGGCGGTTCTGGCCGCCCGGGGATGACGCTAGAAATAAAGCTTCAGAGCGAACTGCACCAGGCGCGGATCCTTGACCTGCGTGACCTGACCGAACTGGGTGCCATCGGTGCTGTTCCCGTCTGGATTATAGAACTGCGTGTGGTTGAAGACGTTGAACAACTCACCGCGGAACTCGAAATGACTTCTCTCGTTCAGCGGAATGTTCTTGATTACGCCAAAATCGGTTTCGCTGATGCCCGGTCCGCAGCAGATAGTGCGCGGCGCGGAGCCGATAGAACCGAACACGCCGTTTTCGGTGAAGATGGAGTTCTGGTCTGTAGGTGAGTTGAAGTAGTAATTGCCATTGGACTGCGGGCGATGCCAGGCGAAGGGAGCGACCTGATTCGGCTCACCCGGAAGCTCGAAATCGTAGCTGTTCATCAGCTCGTTATCCGAACTCGAAGTGATTCGAATCGGGAACCCGGTCTGGTAAGTCGTGATGCCCGAGAGCGCCCATCCGTTCAGTATCTTCCCGCTGAAGCCGCTCATCTTCCGGACCGGAAGCTCCCAGTAATAACTGAGGACGAAACGGTGTCGGGCGTCGAACAGCGATAGAGCGCGATTGTGCGCTCCCGGCAGCGGATTCAGGATACCCTCGACGCTGGACGCTTCGTCAATCGACTTGCTGAACGTGTATGCCGCCGAGAACTGCAAGCCATGGGTGAATCGCTTCTCGAGCGAGGCCTGGAGCGAGTGGTAGGCAGATGTGGCGATCGTGTCCTGCGCGAAGATGCTGCTGAAGACCGGAACTCCATCAGCGGGACAGCCGTTCGTGAAAGCCTGAGCGTTCGGGTCCCATCCCGTCAGTGGATTGCACTGCGGCGATGAATACGGGCGCAGGCCGACCAGCGCGACGCCATTAGGACCAACGTTTGTACCGGCGGGAATTACAGAATTGTTCTTCGTATAGGGAAGATGCAAATCGACGGGTAGCACCGTGTTCGGGGTGATGACGAATGGTGCGTCCTCGGCATATTGCGCGCACGAAGTCTGATTTCCAAATCCATCCGTAACAAAGGATGGGTCCGCAGCCGAGATATTGGAAATGTCTGCACACGTCTGCGGGTTTGAGTAGTTGATGTCGTGCGTCGCAAGCAGGCGATGCCCCTGCGAACCGACGTAGCCGACTTCCAATTTCATGTCCTTGGTCAACTCCCGCTGGATCGTCAGGTTGTACTGGGCAGAGTATTGGCTTCGAAGGTGCGGCTGAAAATCCCCATAGAGAAGAATCGGCTCGAAACGCGCCCAATCCTGCGAAGTGCCCCGCGCTGGCGTAAGCGGACCATTGAATGGGTTCAGGTACGTGGTCTGGCCGTCCTGACCGAGAAATGGCAGATTGAACTGAGTGTAGGAGACCACGCTGCTTCCCCCGAACGGAGGCTCAGCGCCGAACTGCGCCAGCACGAGCTGCTCAATGGGGTTGTAAAAGAGACCCCATCCGGCTCGGATGCTGGTTTTTCCGGAACTCCCTGGACTCCAGGCGACGCCGATGCGCGGAGCGAATGCTTTGTAGTACGTCGAAGTCATCCCCGCAGGAACGCCGGGGTCCCCAGGAACAACCAAGCCCACCGCATCTTGCGAAGTGCAATCTGTATTCGGCCCTCCACAAGGGTAGACCGTAGAAGACTGGCCCGGTCGGAACGTTTCGACGTGCTTGGCGATATCGGTCAGCGGCGTGTTCAATTCCCAGCGCAGGCCGTAGTTCAGGGTCAGGTTCGGGTGGATCTTCCAGCTGTCCTGTGCGTATAGGTACAGGGCGGTGTTGCGGATTTCTTCATTCTGCGGGGAGCCTTCACCAAATGTGTCGGGCAGCCCCAATAAGAAGTTGGGGTAAAGCGTTGCTGACTGCGTATCGTTGGGGCCGCCGCCGTAGTAGCTGAACTCGCCGTTGACGTTGTAGTAATACCACTGATTGAACTGCTCCTTGCGGAAGTCCACGCCAAACTTGTACGTGTGGTTGCCGGCAACTTTGGTCAAGCCGTCCGAGTATTGGAAAGAGTTTCCGGCCTGCGGAAGTTCGCCCTCCCAGTTGTTGCCCATGGAGAAACCGCCCGAAATCGTGATGAATGGCAGTCCCTCGCGGGTCGCATTTAGGCCCGGATGGATACCCAGGTCATTGCTGGGGTCATCAGCGTTGAAACACGGGACAGCGGCTGTAAGAAAAGAAAGAGGTGTCGGACAGGAATCCTTAACGAGTGATGTTCGTGCCGGATGCTGGAACGTTCCCTGACCTTCGCGGCTAAAGTTAAAACGGAACTCATTAACTGTGCTGTTGCTGATCGTCCAGTCATGGGTAATGTTCCATTGCTGGATTCTCTGGGCGAGTATGCTGCCGAAGTCGGGAAGGTTGGCGCCAGCTAATTCAAACTGGGCAAAGGGACTCTGCGTCCGAGAGTCGTTGAAGTAGTAGTAAACACTCAGATTCTGCTTGTTATTGAGACGGTGATCTACGCGAGCGGTGAAATTGTCACCGCGCACGGCTTGCACCGGAACCGTCGTGATCAAAAATCCGCCGTTTGGCGGCGTCGGAACAAGCTGAAGAAGATCCACTGCCGTCGGGTCCATGCAAGGCAGCGGAATCTGATTATTCGGGAAAAGCTGGATATATGGAGTGCCGGCAGGAATTCCGCCCGGAAATCCCACTGCCTGATCGCATGTCACTCCGTTATTCGAACGACTGTCCAAGAGCTGCGGATTGCTCAGGACCGCACTTCCGGGACCCAGGGGATTCTGAGTATCAAAACCGCCAATATCAGTGAAGTCTGCATAGGGCTGGCTGGCGCTGGGCCGCTCCGCTGCGCTAGGCACATTTACAGCAGGCGACTGAATGCCCTGACGAACGCGCCGCCCTTCATAACTTGCGAAGAAGAACGTACGGTTTTTCAAGATCGGACCGCCCAGAGTGCCCCCGAACTGGTTCTGATTGGACTGAGGCTTGCTGCAGGGAAGCCCTTCCGCCGCCGTCAAACAATAGTTGTTCGCGTTGAGCGACTTGTTGCGGAAGAACTCATAAACACTTCCGTGCAGGTCATTCGTGCCTGACTTGGTGACGACGTTCACGACCGATCCCGAGTTGCGTCCGTATTCGGCGTCGAATGTGTTCGTCAGCACGCGGAATTCCTGAATGCTATCCGGCGACGGTTGCACGGCAGGAAGGTTCGCAAACAGATCATTAGCGTCACCGCCGTTAACGCTGAAGTTGTTGGAGCGTCCGCGTCCGCCATTCACAGAGACGGCGCCAGGGGTATCGCTACCATAGATCAGCGTATTGCTCGAGCCAACAGTCGACATGACGCCCGGCTGCAACTGCAGAAGCTGATACGTGTCGCGCGAGTTCAACGGAAGGTTCGCCACTTGACGGTTATCCATCACCGCGCCCAATTGAGTGCTGGTCGTGTCGACCAGAGGAGCTTCCGAGGTGACGTCAACGACTTCCTGTGTGGCGCCCAGTTGCATGGTCATGTTCAACGTAATGACCTGGTTGAGATCAAGGCTCACGCCATGGCGGACCGTCTTCTTGAACCCCTTGAGATCAAAGGTGAGCGAGTAGGTTCCAACCGAAAGATCGGGAAAAACGTAGTCGCCGCTGTCGTTGCTCACGGTGTCATGCGTGACGCCGGTCGCGTCGTTAGTAGCCGTAACCTTCACTGTGCCGAGAACCGCGCCAGAGGGATCGGCAACCCGGCCAAGAATGCGGCCCGTGGTGCCCTGGGCTGACAGCAGCGTGGGGAGCGAGAGCGCGACAGCAACGGCAAGACATACTGCGAACCAGCAGGCTCGACGTGACCGCATGGTGCCTCCGAAAGACCGGGAGAGTTGAATTTTCGTGAAAAAAACGAATGCTGTCGGGTGCAACAACCTTGCTATAATCCCGCAAGGTTAGAGAAGCGGGGCGCAGACTGTCAAGGGGAAAAAAAGCAATCGCTCCGATAGATTTTTCTGTTGCATGGTTGTGTCCGCACAACTTAGAACGTTGCACGACCCGATGACGGCGATGTCCGAACCTTACTTGAAAATTGGAGACGTGGCTCGCAAGGTAGGAGTTTCACCTTCCGTGATTCGCTCCTGGGAAAGCCTTGGTCTGACTCGTCCACGCCGCACCCAAAGCAAGTACCGACTGTATAGCCAGGAAGATGTAAACCTGCTGAAACGCGCGCGTTTTCTGCGCAAGGTGCGGGGACTGAACGCAGCCGCCATCGTGCAACTGCTGAAACGCGAAGGCAAGGTGCGACCCGCAGCCGAGGGAAATTCCGGAGCCATTGGCGGACACTTGCGGCAGTTGCGAGCACGACGCCGGCTTTCACTCGCGCAGGTCGCGGATGCGGTGGGTATATCAGTCGGGTTCCTGAGCGCATTGGAGCGTTCGCAGATGAGCGGCTCAGTGGGCACGCTCCGCAAACTGGCGCGCTTCTACAAAACCAATATTCTGGAGTTCTTCCAGGCGAACGGCACGAGCAGCCGTCAGGTGCGGCCGGCGGAGCGAAAGGTTTTGGAAGCGGGCGCCGGTGTACGCATGGAACTGCTGGCCTGGGGAAATACGGTGATGGAACCTCACCTATTCCGCATCGCTCCGGAAGCGGGCAGCGGTGAATCCTATTCCCATGAAGGCGAAGAGTTCATTTATGTCTTGCGAGGCGATCTGGAAATCAGCGTCGAGGGCGAGGAATATCATTTGAAGCCGGGCGACAGTTTTTATTTCGAAAGCGCCACGCCGCATCGCTGGAAGAATCCAGGCCACAAGGAAACCTGGGTGCTGTGGGTGAACACACCGCCAACTTTTTAAGAGATGAAAACGATTTCGCTGCGCGCCGCACGATGCTTGCCGCTAGTGCGCTTTAGCCGCTGAGGCTCCTCCCATCGCACGTTGTGCTCCCGCATAATAGAATCAATTACGACCCATGTCTTCCTCCATTCGCAACATCGCCATCATCGCGCACGTCGACCACGGCAAGACCACGCTGGTCGATTGCATGCTCAAGCAGAGCGGGACGTTCCGCGCCAACGAAGCCGTGGCCGAGCGCGTTATGGATTCGAACGAACTGGAGCGCGAGCGCGGCATCACGATTCTGGCCAAGAACACGGCGATTTTCTATCACGATGTGAAGATCAACATCGTCGATACGCCCGGCCACAGCGACTTTGGCGGCGAGGTCGAACGCGCGCTGAAGATGGTCGATGGCGTCATGCTGCTGGTCGATGCCAGCGAAGGACCGCTGCCGCAGACGCGCTACGTGCTGGGCAAGGCGCTTGAAGCCAAGTTGCCGCCGATTGTCGTCATTAATAAGATCGACCGCTCCGACGCCCGTCCGCAGGAGGTGTTGAACGAAATCTACGACCTCTTTATTGATCTCGATGCGAAAGAAGAGCAACTGGATTTCCCTGTCCTCTACACAAATGCTAAAACAGGCACGGCGAGCACCGAAATGACCCGCGGCGGCGTGGACCTGCGCCCCCTGTTTGATGCAATTCTGAAGACCATTCCTGTTCCGAAGGGCGATCCATCCGGGCCGCTGCAGATTCTGGTCGCGAATCTCGATTACAGCGACTATCTCGGCCGGCTTGCGATTGCCCGCGTGTTCAACGGCAAGATGTTTACCGGAGAAGAAGTCGCGATCGCGAAGATCGACGGCTCGTTTCATAAAACGAAAATCACGAAGCTGTTTTCGTTTTCCGGCTTGAAGCGGACCGACATCACGGAAACGGAGTTGGGCGACATTGTTGCTGTCGCGGGTGTCGAAGGTATTACCATCGGCGAGACGATCACTGACGTCGAGAATCCCGCGCCGTTACCGCATATCGCCATTGACGAGCCGACGATCGCGATGCTGTTCACAGTCAACACATCGCCGTTCGCGGGGAAAGACGGCCAGTACGTGACGTCGCGGAATCTGCGCGAGCGGCTCGAAAAGGAATTGCTGACGAACGTCTCCCTCCGCGTGGAAGACACCGGCAGCACGGACTCCTTCAAAGTAATGGGACGCGGCGAGCTGCAGCTTTCCATCCTGATCGAGATGATGCGGCGGGAAGGCTACGAGCTGATGGTTGGCAAGCCCGAGATTGTGACCAAACGCATAGACGGAAAGCTGATGGAACCGGTAGAACATCTGACGGTGGATGTCCCCGAAGAATTCGTCGGCGTCGTGATGGAACAACTGGGATCGCGCAAGGGTGAAGTCACCAATATGCACAATCACGGCTACGGGCGCGTGCGCATAGAATTTCGCGTCCCCAGCCGCGGACTGATCGGCTTGCGCAGCCAGTTGCTCACCGACACGCGCGGCACGATCGTGATGAACTCGCTGTTTGACGGCTACACCGAGTGGCAGGGCGAGATTCCGCATCGGCTGACGGGCGCGCTCATCGCGGATCGGCCGGGCACATCGACAGCCTATGCGTTGTGGGGCCTGCAGGAGCGTGGAGAGCTTTTCGTCGGACCGGGTGTCGAACTGTATGAAGGGATGATTATCGGCGAGAACGCGAAAGATACCGATCTCGACGTGAATGCGGTCCGTGAAAAAAAATTGACCAACATGCGTGCGTCGACTGCCGATGAAGCAATTCGGCTGGTACCATTCAAGCCGCTCAACCTGGAGCAGGCGATCGAGTTCATCGCCGACGATGAATTCGTCGAAGTCACGCCAAAAACGCTGCGCCTGCGGAAGAAGACCCTGCAGGCGAACAAGCGCAAGAAGAGTTCTCTGGCGGCAGTGGAAGAGTCGTGAAACAAAATCCGACCGTGAAGAAGAAGGCTAAGGAACCTGCGCATCTCCGCATGTTTCTGGTTCCCTGCAGTTGTGGAACGACTTTCGCGGTAGCCGAAAACTACGACCATCAAGGCACGGCTTGGAGCCGATATCTTGTCTGTCCGTGCTGCGGGAAGAGACATGATCCTAGGAATCGGCTGCTGCAGATGGGATTCCACAACGAGGGATATTGGAAGGTGGACGAGTGCTGAGCGTCTCCCCGTCGAGCTTCGCTCGACCGGACAGCCGAGGGCGGCTGTCCCTACATCCGCATTAAGAATCTATTGACAAGCAGCTTTAAAAAAACCTGCTATACTGCTCGCCGCATTCGACTGTTGCCAGCTCCCGGTTTCGATTTCAGGAAGGCCCTCCCGACCTGCCAAGTCCGCCGAACTGAGCTTGCACTTCCGACAGCTCAATGCAGAGGCAGACGCGTGAAGAATATTTTCGTGGGGAATCTCAGCTTCAATACCGGTGAGGACGAACTGCGGCAGGCATTTGAATCCTACGGACAGGTGGACCGTGTCAGCATCATGACCGACCGCGACACCGGCCGGTCGCGCGGCTTTGGCTTTGTCGAGATGACGAGCAACGAAGATGGGGAGAAGGCGATCGCAGGGCTGAATGGATCGCAGCTCGGCGGACGCACGATCAACGTCAACGAAGCGCGACCGAAGGCGGATCGTCCGGCTGGCGGAGGAGGCGGGGGCGGTGGACGCGGTCGCGGCGGTCGTGGCGAAGGCGGCGGTGGTGGTGGACGGCGCGACCGCTGGTAGTGCAGGGTTCAGGGGCTAGGGGCTTGGTTGCTCGGATCTATCCGGACATGTCACCCTCCGCTTTGAAAGGGCTTGGCTTCAGCCGGGCCGTTCACGAGCCGCAGAAATGCGGGCTTCAGCCCCTGACGAGAGCGAGCCCTTCTTGCTCGCACGTTCGCTTCAGGTTTGCTGCCCTTTTCACCCGCATGTAGACTGTAGATATCCCACGTGCGCCCGTAGCTCAGCTGGATAGAGCGGTTGCCTCCGGAGCAACAGGTCGGGAGTTCGAATCTCTCCGGGCGCACCATTTTTTCTGTCGCTCCGCTCCAACACCGCTCGGCAGCATGCGCAAAGCAGTACTCCGTTAGGCCTGTGTACGCGCTGCGCGGCCTGAACCGGCCGCTCCGCTATGGGTCCCCCGCCTGCACGACACAACTGGAATTATCTCTTGATCCTACCTGTTTTATCCTATTCACGGCATGAATTACGACGCGATACTCGTTGTTTCTTTTGGCGGGCCGGAGGGCCATGACGACGTCATACCCTTCCTCGAAAACGTACTGCGCGGACGCAACGTCCCGCGCGAACGCATGCTTGCCGTCGCCGAGCATTACTATCACTTCGACGGCAAGAGTCCGATCAACCAGCAGACGCGCGAGTTGATCGCCGCCCTGAAGAATGATCTCGATCAGCACGGGCCGAAGCTGCCCGTGTACTGGGGAAATCGCAACTGGCATCCGATGCTGGCCGACACGTTGCGCCAGATGAAGGATGATGGCATTCGTCGGGCGCTTGCGTTCGTGACTTCCGCCTACAGTTCTTATTCCGGATGCCGGCAATATCGCGAGGACATCGCACGCGCGCAAGCTGAGGTCGGACCCGGCGCGCCCGAGATCGATAAGATTCGTGCGTTCTTCAACCACCCTGGATTCATCGAGGCAACGGAAGATCGGCTGCGTGAGGCGTTGGCGGAAATTCCTACGGGCGTCCGCGGCAACGTGCAAATTGCTTACGTGGCGCACAGTATTCCCATCTCGATGGCCAATACCTGCGATTACGTTCAGCAACTCGAGGAAGTGCGGAAACTGGTTTCAGAACGTTTGGGCGTGAGGAACGATGCGCTTGTATATCAGAGCCGCAGCGGCGCTCCGGGACAGCCATGGCTGGAGCCTGACATTCTCGACCACCTGCGGGAAGTGAAGACGAAGAATCTGGCGAGCGCGGTGGTGATCGCGCCGATCAGCTTCATCTCCGATCACATGGAAGTTTTGTATGACCTCGATATCGAGGCGCGGCAGCTTTGTGATTCTTTCCCATTGCCCATGGCGCGAGCAAAGACGGTCGGCGTGCATCCCAAATTCATCAGCATGATTCGGGAGCTCATTCTGGAACGCATGAATCCAGGCGCGGAGCGACGCGCGATGGGAACGCTTGCACCGCGACAGGATGCGTGCGCGGAAGACTGTTGCCCAGCGCCGCAGAGGCCGACGCGGCCGCAGGCCCCGCACAAGTAAGAAATTCACTCACCACAGAGGACACAGAGGATCACGGAGGAACAACTCTGGTGTTTCCCTGTGCTCTCTGTGGTGCAAGGATTTCAGCGTTCGATGGGCTGCGGTTGAGGCTCGTAGTCCGTGGCTTTGGGCGCGCCTTCGAGGAGTCGCATCGTACTCAAGATGGTGGTGATCACGGGTTCGTTCCCTACCGCGGTGTTGAGCATCACGTGATAGAGCGAGCGTGTCGGCCAATCGGCGTCAAAATAGTGCTTTACGTAGGCGATGCGCTCGCGGTCGACGGTGTTCACCAGTTCCTCGGCTTCTTCTTCCGACTTGCCATCTGCGACGATGCGCCGGATTTTCTCCGCTCGCGGCGCATATAAGAAGACATGAAACGCCTCAGGATTCTCGCGCAACAGATAGGGCGCACCGCGGCCAACAACCACTGCGTTTCCTTCCTGACCAATGCGGTTGGCGATGTCCTGCATGAGCGACATCATGCGATCGGTATCGAAGATT
>Ga0335081_10000542_pt1 | contig 63913 bp, 57 predicted proteins | sample Lox_Sample_35_FD_206713 | JGI IMG/M metagenome (GOLD analysis project Ga0335081, IMG submission 206713) | Soil microbial communities from Loxahatchee National Wildlife Refuge, Florida, United States - Lox_Sample_3.5 | ecosystem: Environmental > Terrestrial > Soil > Wetlands | place: USA...
CCGCTGTAGTTCACAATCCGCAATCGAACATGAACAACGCGGTCGGTGTGGCAGACATCATTACGATGGAGCGAGCCGGCGTTTTGGTGGGGCTGGGGACGGACGCCATGACCTCGAACATGCTGGAAGAGTTGCGTGCTGCACTTTGGGCGCAGCATTTATCCGCCAAGAATCCTGCGGTGGGATTTGTCGAAGTCGGCACAGCGCTATTTGTCAACAATCCCAAGATCGCCGGCCGCGTTTTCGGATTTCCCTTGGGCGAACTTCGCGAAGGCGGCCTGGCCGACATTGTGATCATGGATTACGATCCGCCGACTCCCCTCGACGGTAGCAACTACTGGGGGCACATGGTATTCGGTGTGTCTCAAGCGGCAGTGGATACAACAATCGTGGGCGGCAAGGTTTTGATGGAGAACAAACGCCTCGCCCTGGACATTGACGAACAGCGGGTCAACGCCCGCGCGCGTGAACTGGCCACGAAGATGTGGCAGCGGCTCTAACCGCATAAGGCCGAACCCGGTCAACTTCTAATGATTGATTTTGTTTACCAATGCAGCAACTGCGGGAAGCAGTACCAACGAGATGAAGTCCGATATCTTTGTCCGTCCTGCGCCAAAAGGTATCGTCCGGGCATACCACTGGTCGGTGTCTTGACAGTTGAATTCGATTACGACGCAATCCGGAAACGGTTCGACAAGCAGAAGCCTGATTGGAATCTGTTTTCCGCAGTCGAGGAAGAATACTTCCCCGCGTTGCCGGTGGGTAATACGCCCTTTTTCAAATCCGTTGCACTCGGCAACGAACTGGGATTCGAGGACGTATGGATCAAGAACGATGGATTGAATCCCAGCGGCTCGTTGAAGGACCGTGCTTCGTTTCTGATGGTGGCTGAGGCAAACCGGCTCGGCGAGAACACCGTTGTCACGGCTTCCACAGGGAACGCTGCCAGCGCGTTGTCCGCGGTCTGCGCCGCCGCCGGGAAGCGGGCCGTGATATTTGCGCCGGCAAAAGCGCCCAAGGCCAAGCTCGTGCAAATGCTTCTGCACGGTGCCAGCCTGGTTCCCGTGCGGGGAACCTACGACGACGCGTTTCGGCTCTCGTTGGAGTACACGGCTTCCAAGGGTGGTTTGAACCGGAACACGGCGTATCATCCGTTGACCATTGAAGGCAAGAAGACAGTTGGCTTGGAAATCTTCCGGCAGAATGACTGGAAAGCGCCAGAGGTCATCTTTGTGCCCGTTGGCGACGGGGTGATTCTGGGCGGAGTTTACAAGGCGTTCTACGATCTGAAAGCGGCCGGGCTGATCGACCGAATGCCGCGATTGGTCTGCGTACAGGCGGAAACCTCGGCGGCCATCCATCATTACATCCAAACCGGCAAGTACAAAAACGCGGACCGACCGGTGACCATTGCCGATTCCATTTCTGTTTCGATTCCATCGAATGCCCACATGGCCCGCAATGCGGTGCTCGCGACGGAGGGATTCTCGGTGACGGTGAGCGATCAAGAAATCTTGAAAGCGCAACAGATTCTAGCACGGAAAACGGGGGTGTTTGCCGAGCCGGCGGCGGCGGCATCCGTGGCGGGATTGAAAAAGTCTCGGGAAGAAGGGTTGCTCGACCCCAAAGGGCAGATTGTTGCGCTCGTCACCGGGCATGGCTTGAAAGATATCGACGCTGCGCTGAAGAATGTGCAGATGCCCGCGGCTGTAGAACCAACGTTGCAAGGAGTTGTAAGCGCATTGGAAACCACTGCGCGAATTAAGAAGGATTGAACGATAATTATGAGAACGCTATTGGACAATATCGAGAACCTGGAAAAACTAAAGGTAAACACCTACGGCAAAGACTTCCTGTTGACGTGGGAGAAAACCGAGGACGAGCTTCGCGCTCTGACTCTCATTGCCGACACCTTGAACGAACTGCACAAGGCGGGAAAATCCTTCCGCATTTTCGACACGGGGCTGGCCATTTCCATTTTTCGGGACAAATCCACCCGGACGCGTTTCAGTTTTGCGTCGGCTGTGAATGCCCTGGGGCTGGGACTCTCGGAACTCGACGAAGAAAAATCACAAGTTGCCCACGGGGAAACCGTGCGCGAGACGGCGAATATGATTTCCTTCATGGCTGAGGTGATCGGCATTCGCGACGACATGTACCTCGGCGAAGGCAACACCTACATGCGGGAAGTCGCACATTCAGTTCAGGAAGGTTTTCGCAAAAGCGTGCTCCACCAACGCCCCAGCATTATCAATCTGCAGTGTGACATCGATCATCCGACACAGGCAATGGCCGACCTCATGCAATTACGAAGTCACTTTGGTTCTCTGGAGAACCTGCGGGGCAAGAAGATTGCCATGACCTGGGCGTATTCGCCGAGTTATGGGAAGCCGCTGTCAGTTCCGCAGGGAATTATCGGATTGATGACTCGATTCGGCATGAAAGTGTCCTTGGCGTATCCGGAAGGGTACGGTTTGATTCCGGATGTCGTCGAGAGAGCCAGGAAGCAGAGCAAGAGAAGTGGCGGCGAGTTTGAAGTATGTTCGAGAATGCAGGACGCGTTTCGCGATGCCGATGTGGTGTATCCGAAATCCTGGGCGCCCTATGAGGTGATGGGCAAGCGCACGGAATTATTGAACAAGGGCGACAAGGAAGGACTGAAAACGCTGGAACAAGAGTGCCTCGCCAATAATGCCAAACATAAGAATTGGGAGTGCGACGAGAGAAAGATGAAGCTGACCCGCCGCGGCCGGGCTCTGTACATGCACTGTCTGCCGGCGGACATTTCTGGCGTCAGTTGCAAACGGGGAGAAGTATCGGCCAAGGTGTTCGAGAAATATCGAATCGCGACCTACCGCGAGGCGAGCTACAAGCCGTTCGTGATCGCCGCGATGATCGTGATGACGCGGATGAAAGATCCGGTTGCCACCTTGCGAAGACTGCTTGCGTAAGCCACCCCTTTCGAGAAAGAACCCATGTCGAGAATAATCGATCGCCTCTATCCCGAGGTCGTCGCCCGAACTGCCACTCGCTGCCGCAAGCGCGGGATCCGCATCCCGACCTTCGAGCAACTTCGAAATCCAGACTTGATTCCGGCCGCCGTTAAAACGCAGTTGAAAGGCGTCGGATTATGGGATTTAAACCCGTTGAACCTGTTCCGGATTTCCTGGAAGAACGATATTCGCACCGGCTTGTATGGAAAGGTAAATTTCCTGGAGATTCCTTCCGCCATCACGGGCATCAAGCCTCGGGTCATCGGGCTGGTCGGGAAGTATTTCCCAACCGGTGCGCACAAAGTGGGCGCGGCGTTTGGATGCCTGGTGCCGCGTTTGGCCAGTGGCGCATTCGACCCCGAAAAGCATCGGGCTGTGTGGCCGTCCACCGGCAACTACTGTCGCGGCGGGGCCTTCGACTGTGCCTTGTTGGGCTGCACCGCCATTGCCATTCTGCCCGAGGAAATGTCCCGCGAACGATTTGAGTGGCTCAAACAAATCGGGGCAGAAGTCATCGCCACTCCGGGTTGCGAGTCCAACGTCAAAGAAATCTATGACAAATGCTGGGAACTGAGAAAAGATCCGCTCAACATCATCTTCAACCAATTCGACGAGTTCGGAAATCCGATTTTTCACTATAACGTGACGGGCCCGGCGATCGAGGAGGTAATGACAGATTTGGGTGATTCTCGTTTGCGTCCCGCCGCTTTCATCTCCGCGACCGGCTCTGCCGGCACCATCGCGGCTGGCGATTTCTTGAAGCGCAAACATCCCGGGCTAAAGATCGTTGCCACGGAAGCGCTTCAATGCCCCACGCTGCTAATGAACGGTTTCGGCGGCCATCGCATCGAGGGAATCGGTGATAAACATGTGCCGTGGGTTCACAACGTCCGCAATACCGATGCCGTCGCAGCCATCGACGACGAGGATTGTATGCGAGTCCTGCGCTTGTTCAATGAACCCGCGGGTCGCGATTATCTTGCTTCCTTGAAGGTCAGTGCGCGTCAGGTCGAAGGGCTTTCCTGTCTCGGCATCTCCAGCATCTGCAATCTGCTGGCGGCGATCAAAACCGCCAAGTATTTCGATTTCGACGAACGCGACGTCATCTTTACGGTGTTTACGGATTCGACCGAATTATACAAATCACGGCTGCAAGAGCTGCAAGCCAAACGAGGCGCGTACAACGACCGAGACGCCGCCAAAGACCATGCTGGCCCAATGGCACACCAAGGGATCGATTACTTCAAGGAACTGACGTACGCCGACCGAAAAGCCATCCACAACCTCAAGTACTATACCTGGGTCGAACAGCAAGGTAAGTCCTCGGAGGAACTCAAGGCCCAGTGGAACCCGGATTATTGGCAAGAGCTCTTTGAGGACGAAGTCGCCTATTTCGACCAACTGATCGAGAATTTCAACAAACAGGTAGCCGTTTCGAATTGACACCAGCCGTTAGAGAGCATGGGCCTCAACCTCCAAGCGCACCATCTCGACATGTACCTTGCCCAGCGGATCGACCGGGCGCGCCATTGTATAAGCTTTCGCCAATTCATCGAGAAACACATCGCGCAGTTCGACCGGTAACGAGTCCGTGTACGGGAACCAGGTCGTCCGCAACCAACCCTTGAGACCCGCCATTCCTTGATGCTGCATATCTTTCGGTACCAGCTCGACCCGTACCGGGCGGAAACCTGTTTCTGCCAGCCAGACCGCATACTCTTCCGGTCTGTAGAAATGGTAGGGCAACTCAAAGTCCTCGTAGTATCGACACCACTGGGGTTGCTCGATAAGCTTTTCAACGGCAGCAAAAACTTCGTCTGCGTTTCCGCGGCCCCCCATTTGGAATAGAATCCGACCACCGGGCCTGAGGCAAGCATGCACGCCGCGCAGCATGGCAATGTGATCCTTTACCCAGTGAAGCGAAGCATTCGAAAACGCGACATCGAATTTGTCGGACAGGTGGATGTTGCTAGCATCCATGCACTGGAAAGACAGATTGGGATATGCCGTGGCAGGAAATTGCTCTACGGCAAGTCGAATCATGTCTTCCGACAAATCAATGCCCAGCACCTTTCCTTTCTTCGCCGCCAACGCAAGCTGAGCCGTGATTTTCCCGTCACCGCACCCAATATCCAGCACCGACTCGGAACCACGCAGCGCAAGCTTGGCAATCAACTCCTGCGCCCACTTGAGCTGTGCCCCAGAATTCTTCGCGTAATCTTCAGCATTCCATTTCGGCTGCGCTGTCGACATATGATTCCTGCCCTCTGGGAAACTATTGCTGTCCGAATATAGGGCTCACGTGCATGACCCGACCCGTAGGGGTGTCGCGTGCAGCCGGCGGTTAGGCATCCCGTTTCTTCAGAGTTCGCATGTATTCGTCGATAGGTAACCGTTCCTTGAAATAGGATTTGAACGCCTTGTGCAACCGTTGAACCCAAATTCCACTGCCTTTTTCTTCAAGAAAACCAAGCTGCTTGTGGTTGGGGAATTTGGGCTGATAGTGAAATATTGAGTTCCTGAACAATCTCAGCTTGTCTACGTACGCAGTTTGCGCCAAGAGCCTATCGATGGGCTCGAAGCGATCATCCATCTCTCCATAACCCTCAACAACCACATATTCCAAACCGTACAACACGCACATCCGCCAAATTCCTGACTGAATAAGCGCCATCTCGACCAAGTCATCACCAGCCTGCGCTCGAAGTTTCTCTTCTGACCGTGAAGGCGGCTTCTTAACAAATAGCGCGTAACGAACGCTGTCCGCGATGCACCAATGTGTGTGAAGCGACATTAGCTTCGTTAAGTCCATTGGATGCCTATCTTTCTAATTCTGTTTGAACTTGGTGAATAAGGGATATGGCGTCACGACAGAACGCGAGCGCAGGCGGTTCCTTGCCTGAGACGCAGCCGAACTGGAAATCTTCAGGCAAGGATGGCCCTGTTGCCATGATCGACAATGGATAGTGATGTGTGTTGCCCTTTCGCAGCTCGTAAAGCCGCTTCGTGATTTTGTGCAGCGCCTTGGTTTTGACCCGCGACGGATTCCTGCGATCTCGGTCGACTTCTACGTAACGGCGTAGCGTATCCAACGCTTCTCTATCCACTAACCACTCGCCCGATTTCGAATCTTGGAAAGCGTGATATGCATTGAACGCGCTGATCTCGAAAAAGCTGTAGGCAGCGTTGAAAAAAGCGCTCATTAGCCAGCGAAAACGCTGGGCATCTCGCTCTGTAGATGCCAGCATCAGGAAGTATTCGCACTCCGCAACCTTATCATCAGGATCTGCGATGGCTGAAAGATCTGTCAAATCGAACCAATCATAGAACTCGGATGGGGTTGACGGGTTCACTTTGAAGCGCCTCTAAAACTCCAATTGATGACGCCTGATCATAAGCGATCAACCGGTTTGTTACACCTTCTCCTCAAGCAGTTGTGCGGTGGCCTCCATGACCTTCCCTGCTCCTAGCGGCGCCATCATACTCCGCACGATTCGACGGTCAAGCCGATTGCCCAGCGCCCCTCACTTTGATCCTCTCAACTGTTCGGCGCCGGTCTCCCGACCGCGCCGGCCGTGCGACCGTGAGGTCTCCCGAATTACGCCGGATCTTGGAGACCTTCGGTTGAATCTTGTGCGGGGTCGGGCCTTCGCCGCACCGAAGCGGCTTTGTCCGCGCAGGCGGGAGACCCTCGCACAACGGGGAACGCGGAGTGGCAAGCGGGGCGCTTGTCCGCCTCAGGCGGGCTTGCCCTACCTCCATTCCGTCGAGTAACATCCTGGCCGCATGAAACTGTTGCGCTACGATCAGACGGACTTTGACGAAGCGGTTGCGAAAGCCTGCGCCTCGTCCAGCCTCCTAGATCCGAAGATTGAGGAGGCCGTGCGAGCTGTAATCGCCGACGTTCAGGCCCGCGGCAACACAGCTTTAATCGAACTGACCGAGCGGTTCGACCACGTCAAAATCACGACAGAACAGTTGCGCGTGACCGGGCCGGCACCGAAAGTCGACGCCAAACTGCAACGCGCCATCGCCGCGGCGCAAAGGAACATCGCCGTGTTCGCAAAGCGTTCGCTGCGCAAAGATTGGCGGATGCGCAACGCGCAAGGTGGTGCCGTCGGCGAGAAATTCGATCCGCTCCGACGCGTCGGCATCTACATTCCCGGCGGCACGGCCCCGCTCGTCTCCACCGTGTTGATGACCGTCACGCTGGCCAAGGTTGCCGGCTGCACGGAGATCGTGGTGTGTTCGCCGCCGCCCATCAATCCGGCATTGCTGTACGCGGCAAAAGTGGCCGGGGCGACGGAAATCTATCAACTCGGCGGCGCGCAGGCTATCGCCGCCATGGCGCTCGGCACGCCGACCATCCGGCGGGTGGCGAAGATCTTTGGACCCGGCAACGCCTATGTCACGGCGGCGAAGCGTCTGCTGTTTGGCGCCGTGGGTATCGACATGCTGTCCGGGCCGAGCGAATTGCTGGTGTTGGCGGACGACACGGCCGAGCCGCGTTACATCGCGGCTGACATGCTCGCGCAGGCCGAACACGGCAGCGGCTACGAACGCGTGTGGTTGGTCACAACTTCGGAACGGATCTTGACGGAGACGCCGAAAGAAGCCGGCTCGCAAACCGCGGCCTTGGAGCGGGCTGATTTCATCCGGCGCGCCCTGGAAAACAATGCTGTGTTGGTCCTCGCGAAAGACATGAAGCAAGCGATCGCAATCGCGAACGAGTTTGCACCCGAACACTGCGAATTGATGACGAAGAACAACCCCCAGGTGCTCCGTCAGCTAAAAACAGCTGGCGCTGTCTTTCTCGGGCCATGGACGCCGACGGTTGTCGGCGATTATGTTGCCGGGCCGAGTCATGCGCTGCCTACCGGCGGTGCGGGCGCATGGTTCGCGGGGCTGACCGTCGATCAATTTCAACGGCGCACCAGCGTGATCGAATTCTCCAAGGCGTCTCTGGAGAAATCGTTGCCTGCCCTGGAAGCATTTGGCGAAATCGAGGGTCTCGACGCTCACGTGAAGTCGGCGCAGATACGATTTGGGAAGCGCAAGAAATGAACGAGCGAGACGCCCGTTCCACCAGGAACCTTGTCCGTCGTCAGGTCGAGCGCATGGCCGGCTATGTTCCGGGCGAGCAGCCAAAGAGCGCCGGTCTCATCAAACTCAATACGAACGAGAATCCCTATCCGCCGTCGCCAAAGGTCTTGGACGCGTTGCGCGCGACAATCGACGGCACGCTGCGGCTTTATCCGGATCCAACAGCGGGCGTATTACGAAAGAAGTTGGGCGAGCGTTATGGTTTCGATGCGGACCAGATCGTCGTCGGCAACGGGTGCGACGACATTCTAAACTTGTGCGTTCGCGCTTTTTGCGGCGAGTGCGAGAAGCTGGCTTACTTCTGGCCGAGCTATTCGCTGTATCCCGTACTCGCCAACATCCAAGGGGCGACACAAGTCGAATTGCCGCTCGACGAGGACTTTCAATTCAGAGTCCATCCGCCGTTATTGGCCAAGCTTCAAGGGATCAAACTCGTTTTCATCACACAACCCAACGCGCCGAGCGGCGTGTGGTTGCAGCGCGTGGAATTGCAGCGCGTCATCGAGGAGATCGACGGCGTGGTAGTGATCGATGAAGCGTACGTCGATTTTGCTTCTGATAACTGTCTCGATTTTGCCCGCGTATACGACAACGTAATTGTGGCGCGCTCGTTCTCGAAATCGTTCTCGTTTGCCGGCATGCGCGTCGGCTGGGCCGCCGGCCCGCGCGACCTCATCGCCGCACTGAACAAGGTCAAGGACAGCTACAACGTGAGTCGCTTGAGCCAGATCGGCGCCGAAGCCACGCTCGATGATTGGGAGTATTTTCAGCAGAACGTCAAACAAATCTGCGCGACGCGCCGACACGTCACCGAAGCGCTGGTAAAACTGGGCTTCTTTGTTTATTCTTCGCACACGAATTTCGTATTCGCGCGTCCACCCGCGCCCAGCACCGCGAAACAGTGGTACGAGAAGTTGCGAAAACGGAATATTCTCGTGCGTTGGTGGGATGTGGACCGAATCCGCGATTTCGCGCGGGTCAGCATCGGCACAGAGGAAGAGATGGAGAAGTTCCTGGGAAGTTCGGCTGTCATTCTGCGCGAAGCGAAGAATCTCAGTCGTTAACGGGCATGTACAGCGGAGACCCTTCGACAAGCTCAGGGTGACAGAAAAAGAAAAGGCTTAGACGAAGTGAAAAAACGAAGTGCACCAATTCAACGTGACACGGCGGAGACTCAGATTTCGCTCTCGCTCACGATTGATGGCAGCGGGAAAGCGAAAATCGAGACCGGCATCCCGTTTTTCGACCACATGCTGACGCTGTTGGCGAAACATTCACTGTGTGATTTGACCATGAAAGCGAGGGGCGATCTCGATGTGGATGCACATCACACGGTCGAGGACGTTGGCATCGCACTGGGGCAGGCGTTTGTGAAGGCGCTGGGCGACAAGCGCGGAATCCGACGCTACGGCTGGGCGTTGGTGCCGATGGATGAGGCACTGGCGCAGGCACGTGTGTCGCTGGACTTCAGCAATCGGCCTTTTCTGGTGTTCAAGGCCAAGAACTGGAGTCGGATCGCAAACGTCGAGCTTGGCGGCAAGAAGGGTGGCACAGGCGTCTCTGACTGTGGATTCCGCGTTGGCTTGGTGAAAGAATTCCTCCAAGGCTTCGCCAACGAAGCGCGCTGCAATCTGCACGTCGATGTTTTGCGGGGTGACGAGCCGCATCACGTTGTGGAGGCAATCTTCAAAGCCCTGGCAAAGGCGCTCGACCTCGCCTGTCAGCGCGATCCACGAGTCAAAGGCGTGCCGAGTACCAAGGGAAGATTGTAGCAACCGAATCGAACCCTCGGTGTTGGAGTGCATGTGAAAGATTTGAATCACATGCAAATTTACGTTTCCCACAACGGCGAGGAGTTTGGTCCGTATTCGGTTGAGGATCTGCGGTTGGACTTCGCGAGTGGCTGTCTGCTGCCGTCAGACTATGCGCGGCAGGAGACTGCGTCGGAGTGGACGCCGCTCGACGTTTTCCTGAATTCCCAATCGGTGGCAGCTCCCGCCTAGTGTGAAACGGTCGCACCGTCGCGGAAGGGTCACACGACGATGTCGAGAACGGCTTTATTGGCGGTCGTTACAGCGACTTCAGGCAATCATCCAGCATACCGTGCAGTTGCGTGATGGTTTCTGGAGTCTCGTCGCCCATGTGGGCGAGTCGGAATGACTTGCCTTTGATCTGGCCGTAGCCACCATCAATCTGCACCCTGTATTTTTCCTTCATCGTCTTCTGGAGCTTGGCGACATCGATATTCTTGTTGTTCTTAATGCAGGAGAGCGTAATCGATTCGTAGCCGGCTTTCGGGAACATCTCGAATCCGTGCGATTTCGCCCAAGCGCGGGTCATCTGCGCCATTTTCAAGTGGCGGGCATAACGGTTTTCGATGCCTTCCTTCTCAAACTGCTCCAACTTGTATTTCAATCCGTAAATGTGCGGAATGCTCGGCGTGGATGGTGTCATGTTCTTGTCGTGGTTCGCCTTGAATTCAAGGAAATCGAAGTAGTAGCCGCGACCAGAAATCGTTTCCGCCCTCTTCAAAGCTCGCGCACTGACGGCGAACACCGCGAGTCCCGGCGGCAGCGCCCAGGCCTTTTGCGTGCCCGCGAGGATAACATCGATGCCCAGCGCGTCGGTCTCGATCTTCACGGCGGTCATCGAGCTGACCGTGTCCACGATGAACATCACGTCGGGGTAATTGCGCATCACCTTGGCGATGTCCGCGAGCGGATTCATCAAGCCGGTCGAAGTCTCATTGTGCACCAAAGTCACAACGTCGAAGTGCCCGGTCTTCAATTTCGCATCGACCATTTCCGGCAAAATGGGCTGGCCCCATTCGACTTTGAGCGCCTCGGCTTCTTTGCCGCTGCGTTTGGAGACATCGAACCATTTATCGGAGAAGGCGCCGCAGCAGCAGTTGAGCACCTTTTTCGCAACCAGATTGCGCACGGCCGCTTCCATGACACCCCAAGCCGAGGAAGTGGAAATGAAGACGGGGTTCCTGGTGTAGAGTACTTGCTGCAGTTTGGGGTGAATGCTCGCGTAGAGTTCCTGGAAGCCGCTGCTCCGATGGCCGATCATGGGCTGGCTCATCGCCTGGAATGTGCCCTCGCTCACCTCCACCGGGCCCGGAATAAACAGTTTCACATGCGATTGAGTCATTGGCGTCTTCCTTTCTTTTCTCGTGACAAACGGGGCAAGAGATTGAGTATAATGTTTCCCGGCAAATCTCAATCCTTTTTGCATGCATGCAGCAAAATGTTACGCTGATAAGATAAATTGGTGTGGAGTGATGGCATGACCTGGACCGAAATTTTCGGCATCTTCACCAAACCGCTGTTCCAGTTTGGGCAAACCTGGATTTCTCTGGCGACCATTGTCCAGTTCATCGTTCTCGTGCTGCTGCTGCTGCTGGTTTCGCGGATCGTCCGCCGTGTGCTGCGCGAACGCGTCCTTTCCCACACCAAACTCAATGTCGGCGTCCAGTACGCCATCGCTCGGATTGTCAGTTACGCCGTGCTCGTACTGGGTTTGCTGGTCGGTCTCGAAACTTTGGGCGTCAACATGAGTTCTTTGGCGGTGATTGCCGGGGCACTCGGTGTGGGCATCGGATTCGGCTTACAGAACATCGTCAGCAACTTCGTCAGCGGCCTGATTTTACTCACCGAGCGTCCGATTCAGATTGGCGATCGCGTCGACGTGGGCGGCACGATGGGCGATATAGTTCGGATTGGCGCGCGAAGCACGACGATTGTGACCAACGATAACATCACCATTATCGTGCCCAATTCCGAATTTATCTCCGGCCGGGTGACGAACTGGAGCATTGGCGATCCGAAAGTGCGATTTCGCATTCCGGTCGGCGTCAGTTATGGCAGCGATCCGCGAGTCGTTGAAAAGTTGTTGATCGATGTTGCCCAGGCCAACCGGCACGTGCTCAAGGACCCGCCGCCCACGGTTCGCTTCGTGGAATTCGGCGACAGCTCTTTGAATTTCGAACTGCGCGTCTGGTCGGTGGAGATGGTGACCCGTCCGGGCCTGTTGCGCAGTGAGTTAAATTTCGCCATCTGGGACAAGTTCAAGGAACACGGCATCGAGATCCCCTTCCCGCAGCGCGACCTACACATAAATGAACCTGTCCACATAGAAATGAAATCTTCCTAGGACCTGCCCTGCCCCGGTGCAACTGAACGGCGGATGGGGTGTTTATGTCTGAAGAATGGAGAAAACTCGGAAAATGAGAACTGTATCAGTGGGTTTGGCGGTGATGTTGATTGGCTTTGGATTGACGGGCTGTGAAACGCCTGAAGGCCAACCGGATCGCACGGCGGGCGGCGCTTTGGCCGGCGGTGCGATCGGCGCCGGGTCGGGAGCAATCATTGGCAGCGCGAGCGGACACGCGGGTGAAGGTGCGTTGATCGGCGGCGCGATCGGCGCATTGACCGGCGGTATCATCGGCCATTCCATGGACCAAGCACAGCGCGAAACACTGGAACGCCAGAGCCCGCAGACCCTGCAGCGCGTCGAGCAAGGTCAGCCGCTTGGATTGGCTGACATCAAAGCTCTGGCAAAGGCGGGCGTCAGCGATGAAGTCATCATCAGCCAGATCCGCAACTCAGGAACGGTGTATCGACTGACCACCGCAGAAATCATCGACCTGAAAGATTCTGGTGTGAGCGAGCGGGTAATCGATTTCATGATCAACACACCGAGTATCGCTCCTTCGCCCTCTGCTACGGCACCGCCTCCCACGGAATATCAAGAGGCAATGGTCGTGCCCGAACCTCCGCCCCCTCCCGTTGTTGAAGTTGTACCGCCTCCACAACCCGGCTGCGTGTGGATTAGTGGCTCTTGGATTTGGTACGGCGGAGGCTGGAGGTGGTCAAGGGGACGCTGGGGGTATCCGCCGTATCGACACGCCTATTGGGTGCCGGGCCGGTGGGAACGTCGTGGCCACTCGGGGGTGTGGTTCTCCGGCCACTGGCGATAAGCATTTTGAGTTGAGGGGCGGACGATTTCGTGGTAAATGGCAACGTCGCAGTTAAGGACCACTTTGGCTGATGTTGGAATCAGTTTTGTGGCCGATCAGTGTCGCAGGACAGTTTGCCTCGTGGTGGGGTAAACAAAAGAAACAATAACCAAACACAGAGGAAGTTATGAAGAAACTACTCGCATTTGCGGCTGGCGTATTTCTCGTGGCCAACCTTTACGCTGGAGAAGTGCAGGACATTACGATTCCCGAACTGAGAGCGGATATGGCGTCCGGCAACGTAACCCTTCTGGATGCCAATGGAACGAAATCGTGGAAGGAAGGCCATATTCCTGGCGCGATCGATTTCAAGGCGAGCAAGGACAAGCTGGCCAGCATCCTGCCCAAAGACAAGGCGGCGCCAATCGTCGCCTATTGCGGTGGACCAAAGTGTGTCGCTTACAAAGCGGCGGTCAAAGCCGCTGAACAACTCGGCTACACAAATATCAAACACTTAACTGCCGGCATTTCCGGCTGGAAGAAAGCCGGCGAAAAAATGGAGTCGGGCAGCTAACCTCGTTGGCTTGAAAAGCAAAAGAGCGTCCCGGTGCGGGACGCTCTTTGTTTGTGAAACTATCGTTTCGTTATCTGATTAACGACGACTGAACTCGCGCTTGCTGCGGCCGCCGCCAAATCCACCACCGAAATCGCCGCGGGGGCGTTCTTCGCGTGGTTTGGCTTCGTTAACGGTCAGCGCGCGACCATCGAGCTCTTTTCCATTGAGATCGGAGATGGCCTTGGTGGCCTCTTCCTGTGTGCCCATCTGGACGAAAGCAAATCCGCGGGACTTGCCCGTGAACTTGTCCATGATGAGTTCGCAACTGGTGACGTTGCCCGCCTGTTTGAACAGGTCGAGGATGTCGCCCTCCGTGGTATTGAACGATAGGTTGCCTACGAATAGCTTGGTAGCCATTGTGTGTTTATTACTTTCTGCTGCGGTTAGGAGGTCTCAGTGACTGTTCCCGCCCTTCGGGTTTCGGACTGTCACCAAGCGAACGTGGCTGACTGACAATCTACCAATCTCACTGTGGACTGTTTCCATCTGCGAGCGCGGTCACCATACGGAAATTTGCCGGAATAGCAACAACTAGTTGTCAAATTTCGCCGTCCGAGAATTCTGTACCGACGCAACCATCAGCACCTCAAGGCGTTGGAAACGAACATACAATTCGCGGCAGGCCCATGCATCCGTGGCTGCATAGCGGATTTGCGTGGGAGCCAGGTCTGGTTGGGCCCAATTCGATGTTTGCGGGCCCTTGGTGATCCGTCCGCCGAGGAACAAGCCGGCCAGGTTGCGCAGCCCCGTCTGTTTCATTCCCTGACGCTTCGCAATTTCGCCGAGATCCACGATGTTCGCTGGCACGAAAGGAAATAACTTTTGCAGCTCCGATAAATCCCGCGACAACGCAACCCCGGCCTTGACGAGTTGCGGATTCTCGAAGGCGGCGGCGAGCACGCGCGAGCAATCCATCTGCGCCAGTTGAAACAGATGCACTGTGTGTCTTGTGGCAATTTGCACCAGACTCGGCGCGTGTACCTGACCCTTGCGAAAGGTCGGAGGCGTTTCTGTATCAAAGCCGACGACTTGCTCGCGAGCAATGTCATGCATGGCTTTTCGCAAACCGTCCTCCGTCCGCACCAAATGAGTGGGACCTTCGTAGCGCAAGATCGGCAGTTTCATCAATTCCTCGTGAGGAATCGTCGTGCGCGGAGTGGAAGAGCTGGAATTGTCCTGCGTCAAACCCTCTGGTCCCGTTGGATTAGCTTGAGCTTCCCGATGAAAACATTCTTCCGCCGTAATTGAATGCGCAGATCGCCTTTGAAATTGAACGCCCTGTCTTCGGTTAGTCGAAACACTGCGTCCGTCAACTTCATTCCCGCTTGCCACGACGGCAATTCTTCGAAGCGCTGGTATTTCATCCGATCCAGACGTTACTTCATCTGGTTGGATAGCGTCGAGTGGATTTCCGCACAAACGCAAACAGGCCATCTTATTTGAGATCAACGAGGGCAGCGAGCGACTCTTGGCGCATCACCGTGGGAATCCCGTCGGCAACTACAGTCTGATAATAGCGTATTGCCTTGTTCCGTCGTTTGGCTGTTACTGCGGTACATGCGAGCCAGTAATTTGTCACGTGTTTCTCGATTGGATGCAATGCACGACGCTGGGCCTCCAGAAATTCCGCCCTGGCTTTATCTATTAGCTGCAGCGACAGATAGCAGCGGCCAGCAGCGATATTGGTCTCCCATCGCGTGTCACGCTTGGGCTGACTCAGCGTGATTGTGCGGGCCTCGGCCAGATACTGTTCCGTTTGCTTGGCATCGCCCTTCGCGGCGGCACAAATGGCGCGACTGCGATTATAGCTGCATCGAATGATCGGATTGTTTCCGAGCAGCGGTTCCGTCGCGTCGAGGGCTCGCGTCGCATCGTCGAAATTCTGTTGCTCGATGTAAACGCGAGCTATACTGAGCAATCGTACAGGTTGATGAATGGTCGCAGCATACTGGCGTTGTAGGGCAATGAACTTCGCCGATTCACGATCCTTCAGCATGTCTGAGAGGTCTTTGGGCGAGTACAGTTCAGTGACGTCCTTTAGTTCGTGCACGAGGACATTGATGGCTTCGGTGAACGCACCCTTGAGACAATAGACAGCGCTGGCAATGAGGCGTGCGGAACCATCTTTCGGGTCGTGTGACAGCGTTTCGTAGGCGAGTTCCAACGCTTCATCGAGTCGTCCTGAATAAAGCTCGGTGAAACTTGCTGTGGCATGTGTCTTGTTGCTGACTTTCGCCAAGGTGCGCAATTCAGCCGAGGTGGCGCGCGCATCATCGTAACGTCCCAAGCCATTCAAAATCAGAACGCGCGTATGCAACGCGCTATGCAATGTCTTCTGAGCAGGAGGGCCGAACGTGATTGTTAACAACGCAGGTTGTTTTCGGGCGCGTGCAATGGACAGGTCAGCCATCTCAAGAGCGGCTTCCGACAGGCCACGCTCATACAGGTACAATGCATAGCTGGCTTCAACGTTGCCAGGCACTATGTAATTCTGAAAAAAATAAGCCAACGGGCGACGAGTTTTCAGGCGGCGTTGGAAATGGGCGTCAAGCTCGTCCCATTTGCCGGCCAACTTCAAACGAATCTTACGTTGGCTCCAAAGCTGGAGGTACTTCACGTCCAATAGCACCCACGTAGCGACTACGAGTGGTACAACGACGTCGAGTAGAAACCACACGCTGGTTACAACTCTGGGGAGGTGAGCATTCACAAGCATCAATCCGCAGAATGAATAGGCATTTCGACAATCACAAGTCTTGTCACAACTGACATCCGGAAACGTCTCGAAAACTTGGACGAATTATTTCATCAACTGCATCAGCGTCTCGCCCATTTCCGCCGGGGTGGACGCCACCGCAATCCCGGCGTCCTTGAGCGCTTTGATCTTGTCGGCCGCCGTACCGGTGCCGCCGCTGATGATCGCGCCGGCGTGGCCCATCCGCCGGCCTTTCGGCGCAGTCGCGCCCGCGATAAACGCGGCGACCGGCTTGGTGAAATTATCCTCGATCCACCGCGCAGCTTCCTCCTCGTCGGTCCCGCCAATCTCACCAATGATAATCACGGCTTCGGTTTGCGGATCGATTTCAAACATGTCGAGCAGTTCGATGAAATTCAGCCCTTTGACCGGATCGCCGCCGATGCCGATACAAGTGGATTGGCCCATGCCACGCGAACTGAGTTGCCAGACGGCTTCGTACGTGAGCGTGCCGCTGCGCGAAATGACGCCCACCGGCCCGGGCTTGTGAATATAACCGGGCATGATGCCGATCTTGCAGGCGCCGGGGGTAATGATGCCCGGACAATTCGGCCCGATGATCTTCACGTTCGTGCCTTGCAGCGTGCGTTTGACACGCACCATGTCGAGCGCCGGAATTCCTTCGGTGATCGCTACGATGAGCTCGATGCCGGCATCCGCCGCTTCGAGAATCGCATCCGCCGCGAACGCTGCCGGTGCGAAAATGCACGAGACGTTCGCAGCAGTCTCCCGCACCGCTTCGCCGACTGAATTAAAGACCGGCGTCTTTTTCCCATCGAGTTCAACGACTTCACCGCCGCGACCCGGGGTGACGCCGCCAACGAGTTTCGTGCCGTACTTGGCGCATTGTTCAGCGTGAAACTTGCCGGCCGAACCGGTGATGCCCTGCACGATGAGACGCGTGTTGTGATCGACCAGAATGCTCATGAGTGAACCGTCGAATGTTTCTCATGAACGATGGCCATCAATCCGCCAATCCGGAAACTGGAATTTTTCCACTGAAACGTTTCCACCGAGGTGTCGTGCAGCGCTTCCTCATATTCCTGCAAAAAACCGTCCACTTCACTGTCAGGAATCTCGACGGCCAGCGGCCGGTCCACGTTTTCGTAGTATAGATAAAGTTTCATCGCTACACCCTTCCGCCCGGTCGCGGCGAGGATGCCGCTCCCACAATCTTCTGGGCGGCATCGGCCATCGAATCGGCGGGAATGACAGCCAGTCCGCTCTCCTTCAGAATCCTCTTGCCGAGTTCGACATTCGTGCCTTCCAAGCGGACGACGAGCGGCACGTTGACCTGCACCTGTTTGACAGCCGTCAGAATGCCGTTGGCGATGACGTCGCACTTCATAATGCCGCCGAAAATGTTGACCAGAATGCCGCCCACGTTCTTGTCGGCGCACAAAATCTTGAAAGCTTCGGTGACCTGCTCCGTGCTGGCGCCGCCACCCACGTCGAGGAAGTTTGCCGGCTCGCCGCCATAATGTTTGATGATGTCCATGGTGGCCATTGCCAGCCCTGCGCCATTGACCATGCAGGCGATGTTGCCGGTGAGGCCGATGTAGTTGAGGTTGGACTTGCTGGCCTCGACTTCGCGCAGATCTTCTTCGTTCAAATCGCGCATTGCAGCAATGTCCTTGTGGCGGAAGAGCGCGTTATCATCAAAATTCATCTTCGCATCCAGCGCCAGTACGCGATCGTGTTGATCGATAATGAGCGGGTTGATCTCGATCAGCGAGGCGTCGGTTTCAAGGAATGCGCGATAGACGGCGAGGAGGAGGTTGACCGCAGGCTGGAGGTAATTGCCCGCGAGACCGAGCATAAAGGCGATTTTGCGGGCTTGATACGGTTGCATCCCGATGGCGGGGTCAATCGGTTCCTTCAGAATCTTCTCGGGCGTTTTTGCTGCGACCGCTTCGATGTCGACGCCGCCCTCGGTGCTCGCGAGAAAAGACGGACGGGAAATTGTGCGATCGATGAGCACGCTGAGATACAGCTCGCGTTTCGGAACGCTGCCGGCTTCCACCAACACCTTGCGCACTTCTTTGCCCTGGGGCCCGGTCTGATGCGTGACGAGCACCTTGCCGATGAGTTCGCGCGCCGCCTTGGCAGCTCCTTCGGGAGTTTTGACGATCTTGATTCCACCGGCTTTGCCGCGGCCGCCGGCGTGAATCTGCGCTTTGACCGCAATGACATCCGTCTTCAACGACCGCGCGACCTTTTCCGCTTCCTCGGGCGTGAACGCCACCCCGCCGTCGGCCACGGGCACACCAAAACGGCGGAAGATTTCCTTCGCTTGATATTCGTGAATGTTCATGAATTTACTCGGCTCGCAAACTGCCACCGGAGGGCCGTGCTTCTGCGCCCGTGCGGCTAATCTAGGGACGCCGCCGCACACCGTCAACGGAAAACTGGTGGGGCGTTTTGCGTTAGAGATGTAGAACCGTTGTCATGGTCATTTGTCTTGAAATCGTGCGCGCGTTCGTGTCATGGTTCATGGCCAAGGAGGGACAGTTTTGGTTTTAGCAGGGAGGTTATCCACATTGGGAAGTAGTGTGGCCGTGCTTTTGTTTGCCAGTGTCGCGCCGGCTCAATCAACCACGCTCAAGACCTACCGGATCGGTGGCGTCGATTACGTTTCGGTTCGCGACGTGGCTGCCCATTATGGTCTCGGACGCGACGTGCGCAGCGTTGTCGATCGCGCCGAGTACAAGACCAGTTTCGCCCAACTGGAGATGCAAGCCGATCGCCGTGACATTCTGCTCAACGGTGTAAATCATTGGATTTCCACGCCCATTCTCGTTGCACGGGGCCATCTGTGGATTGCCGAGTTGGACGTGCAGAAGACGCTCGACCCAATCCTGCGGCCCGAACGGCTCCGGTTGGGTGGATCCATTCACACCATCGTGATTGATCCGGGCCACGGTGGGAGCGACCGGGGCACCCGAGGACGCAGCGGACGTGAAAAAGTGCTGACGCTCGACCTTGCCAAGCGCGTGGAACGACACCTGACAGGCAATGGCACGAAGGTGTTGCTGACGCGCACATCGGACAAAACCGTGGAACTCGACGATCGTGTGGAATTGGCGCGAAAGAAGGGAGCGGACTTGTTCGTGAGTCTCCATTTCAACTCTGGCGGGCCAGCCGATGGCATCGAAACGTATTGCTCGCCACCGGCAGGTGCGAGTTCGACGGCCAGCCCGAGCGGTCGCGGCGGCGAGGCAATGCCCAACAATCGCTTTGACGAAGAGAATGTCTGGCTGGCGCATTGCATGCAAAAGGCTTTGTTGCAGGCGACAGGTGCCGTCGATCGCGGAGTCCGCCGTGCGCGTTTCTACGTGTTGCGGTACGCAAGCTGTCCGGCCATTTTGGTGGAGGCGGGATTTCTGTCCAACCCGGCGGAAGAACGGCGGATTCTGCGTACAGATTACCGCGAATCAGTGGCCAAGGCGATTGCCGATGGAGTCCTGGCGTACAAGAAATCAGTCGAGGCACGATAATTTCCTTGGAAAGCCATGAAAACCAGAATGTAGCCGCAGGCTTTAGCCTGCGTTTCCCGCGCAGCTACGAATACTACTTTTTAGAAATCCATGAACAGTTTGGACGGTAAGATTGTTCTCGTGACCGGCGCCAGCCGCGGAATCGGCAAAGCGATCGCGGACGCCTTCCAGCATGCCGGTGCACGCGTGATCGGCGTCGCACGCAGTCAAGGTTGCGACGTGAGTAATGAGGAACATGTCGAACGGCTCTTCAAGAATCTCCAGCAACGCCATGGCACGTTGCACATTCTGGTGAACAACGCCGGCATTCTCACCCCGCGCAAACCGATCGTCGAAGTGACGGCCCATGAATGGGACGAGACGATGGCGGTAAATCTGCGCGGCGTATTCCTGTGCACGCGAGCGGCTTTGCGCCTGATGCTCCGACAACGAAGCGGTCTGATCGTCAATCTTACTTCTGGGGTCGGCCGACGTGCTGCGCCCGAATGGGGTCCGTATGCCGTCAGCAAATGGGGCGTCGAGGGGTTTACGAAGGTGGTGGCTGAAGAAGTGAAATCCACCCGCATCAAAGTGGTCGCCGTCAATCCCCGTCCCACCCGCACGCACATGCGGGCACTGGCATATCCCGATGAAGACCCGCGCAACCTGAAGACGCCCGGAGAACTGGGCAAATTCTTCGTCGCCCTGGCCACAGGCGAAATCAAGTTCGAGAACGGCGATTCGGTAGATTACCCGGGCGCATAGTCTGTGCATGTGGTGGCGCGAGCGCCCCGCTTGCGGTCGTGCTCTTGCATTGGGACTCAATTCGGACTTGCCACGCCAAACCATCTCGATACCATATCCGACATGAACGGAGTCATTTCCAATGCGGACTCCACGAGCTGTAGAAATAGGCGCCAAATTGGCGTCTTTTTTTGCGCCATTCTGGCGTCTACTTCATGTTCGACTGAGTAGGGAGGTTGCGACGTGTGACCGTCGGGAATACATCCCAGGAGCACTGGCCGCACAAAATACTGTTACCTTTTCCGCCCGGGCGTAAATGTATTGGGTGAAATGACGAATGACGACCTGACCCTGCTGCGCGAGTATGCCCGGCGACATTCGGAGGAAGCGTTTGCCACGCTCGTCTCGCGTTACGTCAATCTGGTTTATTCGGTGGCGTTGCGGCAGGTGCGCGACCCGCAACTGGCCCAGGAAATCACGCAGGCGGCTTTCATTATTCTGGCGCGCAAGGCGGATTCGTTCGGCCCGAAAACCATTCTGTCCGGCTGGCTTTGCCGCACGGCGCGATACGCCAGTCTCAATGCACAGACCATTCAACGTCGCCGCCAACGCCGGGAAGAGCAGGCGCACATGCAAAACAGTTTGACCGATGGCCGCAATGCCTCGTCGCCGTCAATGCAGGAAGAAACCTGGGTGCAAATCGCGCCGTTGCTCGACGCGGCGATGGAAAAGCTCAGCCGAAATGAGCATGACGCCTTGGTGCTGCGTTTTTTTGAAAATCGCAGTTTCAAGGAAGTTGGCGCAGCGCTGGGCGCAAGCGAGGATGCGGCGAAGATGCGTGTAAGCCGCGCATTGGAAAAGCTCCGGAAGTTCTTCACCAAACGTGGTGTCAGTTCCACCACAGCCCTTCTCGCCGGGGCAATTTCAGTCAATTCCGTTGAAGCCGCGCCCGTGGCGGTGGCAAAGGCTGCGACGACCGTCGCGATTGCGAAAGGGTCCATTGCCTCAGCATCCACAATAACCCTTGTAAAAGGAGCGTTAAATCTCATGGCGTGGGCCAAGGTGAAAACGACGCTCCTAGGCACAAGCGTGTTGGTTGCAGCCGCCACGACAACAGCAGTGGCGATCAGTTGGGAATTAAAGTCTGAAGCGCTGGATAAGAATCCGCCGGTAGTCATTCTGCGGCCCACTCAATTCCAACACATGACCGGTGGCGCCTCCTCGGGTCTCAGATTTGTGGAAGAAAATGTTTCGCTTCGAGCGTTGTTGGAAGAGGCTTATCTTCAAGCTGCAAATTTCCAGCCGTTGGAATATCGGATGGTTCTTCCCAGTGACTGCCCAACCGGACATTTTGATTTCATGTTCACCCAATCCGGCAGCGCGCCAGAAGCATTGAAAAATGAAATCAAAAAGCAGTTTGGTCTGGTGGCGCACGTCGAAACCCGTCAAACAGCTGTTCTGCTGCTCAAAGTCACAAACCCGAATGCTCCCGGTCTTAAAATCGCCGGCGGAAAGGAAAACCAGCAAATAGGAAATTTTAGGAATGTTGTCTTCAAGGGAGTTCCGATTAATGGGATGAGGAATTGGCTCGAGCATATCATTCAAACGCCGGTCATTGATCAAACCGGCCTGACGAATTTCTATGACATCTCGGTGAAGTGGATGCCGAGCCCCGGCCAATCTGAAGCCGATGCGGTTCGACAATTGTTGCCCGATCAATTCGGGCTCGAACTTGTTCCCACCAATATGCCCATCAAGATGCTGGTGGTGACGAAGACAAAGACTTGAATCTTTGCCGGATACCATCGAACCAATCACTTCCGCCGTTCGGCGACATGAAGATTTGCTGCATGTTTGTTGCGCTTCTAGCCGGTTGCGCCTTCCCGCCTCAGCGCGAGCAGTCCATTCCGGCAGTTGCGCCACGCAGTGGGGTTCGCAAGCCAGCGATTGACCTCAGCGACGGCGTCAGCAAAGACGAGGCGCAGATTCTTGCGGACAGATATTTCCGTGCACACTACAGCGAGGGCGGCACTTGGTACGCGGGTGAGACCGCCACTCATTGGTTATTTGATGTTGTCACTGGCGTTGCCGCCGTTCGTGAGGGTACACTTTACATCAGCAAGACAAACGGCGTTGTGAGTTTCGAGCCGAAGTGAGATATGAAGCGCCGAACCATGCAGTGGAGCGAACTGGCGACCCGCTATCGCGGCTCGCCATTCGCTCACTTTTATCGTTACGTCCATTTCTCATGAGCACACATCCATTCACCAAAGCGCAGAAGCGTGAGATTCGACGGCTCGCGGGTTTGGCGCATGAACGAGAACTCAGTGCTGCCGCCCGTGAGTTGCAGTCCGAGTTCGAACGGTGGCAGCGCGGTGAGATCGATGTTTTTGTTCTCAACGACAAGATCCACAAGTTTCATGACGGCGTCTCGCGCGACCTGTTCAAGCAGTACGCGATGGGCCAGCCGTATTGGAGTCTGGCGTCCGCCATTGCACGTGGCGTGCTGAAGGAGTCGGAGGTGTCCCCGTCGATCTTGGAGGATTTGCGGAGCGTGATTGATCTCGCCCGACAGTTTCAACAGGAAGATGGAAGATGAAAATGCGTGACAAATCACGACTCGGGCATCGGTCACCATTAGAAGCGTAGACAATCCAAACCCGTCGCAAGACGTCCGATTTCCTGAAGCAATATCAAGAGGACGCCACCAGTTTGCGGTACTGTTCAGCCGTAAGTTGAAAAACTGCATAAGCGCGGCTAGATTTTATTATGCGGGTCGCAGCAGTACAATTGAATGCGCGGCGTGAGCGCTGCCCGCCAGCCAAGGCTGGCGCACGGCGAGCGGGAGGAGAACGATGAGCGCAACGCCCCTGCGAGTTTTGGTTCTGGAGGATCGTGGCACGGACGTGGAGTTGATGCTGCTTTACCTGAGAAGAGCTGGCTTCGAGGTAGACTGGGAATGGGTGGACAACGAGAAAGATTTCGCCGATCATCTCGATTCACATTTTGACCTCATTTTGGCGGATTATCGCCTGCCGCAGTTCAATGCGTTGGAAGCGCTTCACCACCTACAACAACGAAGAATTGACACGCCGTTTCTGCTGGTATCCGGCGCGATTGGGGAAGAATTGGCTGTGGATGCCATGCGCAAGGGTGCGGAGGATTTTGTACAGAAGAACCGTCTCACGCGATTGCCGCAGGCGGTGAGGCGGGCGCTCGAGCAGAAACGGTTGCGCGACGAGAAGCGGATCACCGAGCGCTTGTTGGAGGAGCGCGAACACCGTTACCGGAGGATGCTGGAGAAAAGTTTCGCGGCGGTGATGCTCCTGAATGAGCAGGGCACGATTCTGTATGCGAGTCCGGGCACTTCCCGTGTCCTCGGATACAAGAGCACGGAACGCGTGGGAAAAAGTGCCTTTGAATTCGTGCACCCGGAAGACCTGGAACGCACTCGTCAGTTGTTCGAGCAACTCTTAAAGGAACCTTCAGAAAGCGTGCACATGCAATACCGCTATCAACGTCAGGATGGTTCCTGGCGCTGGCTCGAGAGTATCGAAACCAATCTGTTGGCCGACCCTGAGGTGAGAGCCATTGTCGACAATTACCACGACATCACCACCCAAAAGGAATTGCAGGAGGAATTGCGGAAGCTGCGCGAGCGAAGGAAGACGGAGTGAGGCTGCGGGGAGCTCGTGGGTGGCTCTCCTCGCCCCCTGCTGAATAACTCTGGACCAACTATAAGGCACGGACCGCCGGGCCGTCCGAACCTCTGAAGAAATGCGGCGTGCCCGGCGGTTCATCGCGAGGATTCACCACGAGCGGTCCCGCCCGGCGCGCTTGGCGGCACCCGCGTGCCGAACGAAGCGCCAACAAGTGCTATTGGACGGGTGCAGTTTGACGACTGATCGACGATGGCTTGGCCTTGTCGCACGGACCTTTCGGCTTCATAATGCACCTTCAATATGAAAACCATCGTCGCTCTGAGTTTGGTCGCATTGTTAACCGGCTGCGCGTACAGCCATATCGCATCCACCGTGAGCACGTTCCAGCAACCGACCACGGGCGCTCCGCTCCAACTGTGCATCACTCGTCATCTTGACACTGTCATTCGCGGACCGGATGACGAGGAGGATCAAACGCTGGTTCTCAATGTGCGGGATTTCCGACTGAACCAGAAACTGAAGATTCCTTCTGAGAACGTGACACCTGAGTTCACCGTCACCCGCTTCGGCCCGCATTCTACTGGCAAGAGTTACACAGGTTATCTTGTGGTGAGAAAGGTCACTGCTGATGAAGTGGACGCCGCTCTGCACCTCGACGTTGTTGCCCGCACGGAATCGGCGTCCTACACACAGACAGCGAAATTCCACGGCAACTTCAAGTTTGTGCGGCTGATCAAGGAACAGTGATCGTTTCGATGAAAGAATTGCTCATCAGGACAGATCGACACGCAACGTTCATCGAGATCACCGAGCAAGTCCAACAGGTCGTGGATGGGTCGGGCATGAAAGAAGGCGTTTGCATGTGTTTCGTGCCGCACACGACGGCCGGAATCACGATCAATGAAAATGCCGATCCAGATGTAGTGGCCGACATTCTGTATGCGCTCGACAAGGCCGTCCCGTGGAAGGATTCCCATTATCAGCACGGGGAAGGCAACACCGCTGCGCATGTGAAGGCGAGCATGATGGGCCACAGCGTGCATGTTTTGATACGCGGCGGGAAACTTCAGTTCGGCACATGGCAGGGGATTTATTTCTGCGAATTCGACGGCCCGCGCAGCCGTAAGGTGTGGGTGACCGTGCAGTCCCACCAATCCGTTTAATTATTGCTTTGCGTCTTCGGTCTTGCTTCCGTATTTCCGGATTCACCTCAGAGACGTAGAGGACGCGGAGAATCCTGGCTGAATGAACGACCTAAACGAAAAGACTTGCATAGCCTGTAGTCAGCCAATCCATCAGGACGCTCGGAAATGTCCTCATTGCCGTAGTTGGCAATATGGCAAGTATGTCGGCTGGTTCCATCCAACAACCATGACCGTGCTCGCCCTTGTACTCGGTTGCGCCATCCTACTGCCCGCCGGATCCATCATGTACGATGTCCTTCATGCGCGAGGGACAAGTTATGAGTCGTCCGATTCCATATCGATCGTGGATTCCAAAGTCTACTACAGCGAGCAAAAGGAAGGCTTTTACGTCTCTTGCATTGGGACGCTTCGCAACAACAGCGACGTGGCGTGGGAAAATCTTCACTTTGAGGTGAGATTCTTCGATTCCGCAGGGAAACTCATCGACACGCTTTCGGACTACTATTATTCGTTGGTCGTGCGACCTCACGCCGAGGGTGCGTTTCGCGTGCATGGTCGTGCGGACAAGCCTGCTGATAAGTACGTCACTCACAAAGCAGAAGCGACGTGGGCAAGAGATGTCCGTCGATCATTATAATCCTCATACCTGAGCGCGTCAGTTTTCCTCCGGATGGAAGCGGCGATTCTTTCCACAGGAAATCCGCCTACGCCAAGAACTTCGACCGACAAGGCTCGGAATCACCGGCGGTCGCGCGGGTTACAGGGCTGAGAACAACCGTTTCACGGGGTCTCGCATCAAGACAACGATGGTGAAAACCCCGAGCACGGTGCCAAAGGGCATGAAGATGCATTCGACCCCGGCCATGACGAGACAGAACAAATAACGCTTCCGTTTCGCGAGGAAGCGTCCAGCGGCAAAGACGAACCCGGTGAATGTGAATCCAAAAGTCATGAATACAACCGCGAAGATCACGAAGATCCAGCCGACAAAGGCAGGGGGCGGTTCTCCCCGGCCGGCGACCTTCTGTGGTGCCAGGATGAAAAACAACCCGAGAACCAGATGAAGGATCGGAAACAACGAGAACAACGCGGCGAGGCCGGCCACCACGTAGTGAAAGATCGAAAGCAGCCGGAGATGTTCTTCGTCCTGCGTCATGGCTTCATCCTTCGAGGCTTGCGCATTTTAGCGCCGGGAGATTCCTCGACAAGCCCCGAATGTGCTCGGGACAAGCTCGGAATGATGTGCCCTATAGTCGCAGGCTTTGCGCCTGCGCGGCAAAAGGCGCACCCGAAAGCCCCGAGTCCGCCGGATCCGAATCCGATAAGACGCTGAGGGGTAACGGGCAGCAAACGCCGCCTTCGTGTGCAGCAACGGTGCGGCTACAAGAGGCGATGTTCGGTCAGCGCAATCTCAAGCCTGGTACCGGAGCAAGGCGCCGACGCGGCCCAAGTCACGCAAAGGTGCGGGATCACGCAGGTATTCGATCTGGCAATTCTTCTCCAAGGCGAGTTCGATGGCCTTTTCAATTATGTCGGGATAAGGGGAGAGCGGCTGGCGGCACTGCGGACAGTTCTCCTCCGTGATGCTGCCGTAATGACAGTGTGTGCAAACGTAACCCGGCGTTTCAAAACCCTCTTCGACCAATAGCGTTTGCGCCTCGCCGCGCTGGAGCGCAGCCAACGTGGCCGTGACACCGCTGACGGCTCGGTTGCCAGCGCTGACTTTGTGAACGAGTTCCTCGGCCAAGCGCTTTTCTTGGTCGCGTTCGAACTGGTTGGCCAATTCCAAAACGCGGGTGAGAACTTCCGCCGGCGGTGTCGCGAATGGCTTGGCGGGGAAATCACTGATCCAACGTTCCTTGAGATACGGATGCAACTCCTGTTTGAATTCGTCCAGAACTTCCTTCTGGCCGCCGAGCACGAGAAAGTCAAACTTGTCGCGTTTGAACAACTTGAACGTGGCATCGCCGAGTCTCTGGAAATGCTGTTGAACGGCCTGGTCGTGGTGCCGCTCGATCTTGCGTTCCTCGCGTCCGCCCAGTCCGCCGTCTTTCACGCGGCGAGGGACCGTATCGATAATGTCAGTACGTTCGACAATCTCGCCCATGTGCACCTCGAACAATTGTCCGTTGGTGTGATCCGCCAGCACCACGCAATAGCGCCGGTGCTGCGACAGAATGGCCAACAACGGGCGGACGTAGGGGGCCGGGTCGGCGACGAGAATGTTGCGCGGAATCGGGGGCAGACCATAGGTCTGCCAGAATTTATGGGCGGCACAGGAGAAAATGGCCAGTGCTTTGTGACGGCTGGCGAAAATCTCCTGCATCGCGAAATCTTCAATGAACCCGAAATCCGAGCGGAGCGACTCCGTCTGGTCGTGGCTTCCCAACCGGTCTGCCAGTTGTTGCTGCGCCGACTGAAGCAAATCCTTGACGCGGATCTTCAGCATCTGCGGCGCCTGTTTCGCTCGGTCGAGGTTGAGGTAGCAACTGGTAACCAGATAATCCCCATTCTGGAATTCAAGCAAAGTATCGACCTGAGAACGGCTAATCATGATCCTCCTCCTGCTGAAATCTGGGCGGCAACTCCGCAGTGGGCGCGGTCAATAATCTCGGTAGTGAGCCGGTTCATCGGTCTGGAGCAGCCGTTGCCAACCTTTTGAGCAGTATCGCAGATCGGGATGAAATTTCCAGCCTTTTTCTGGCTTCTTGGGAATTCTTGCGTTGAACGACTTCGACTGGCAAGCTGTCGGACGGATATATGAAACCAAGACGATTGCAGGCTTTGGGAATCCTGTTCGGCACGGGTCTATTCGTGGCGACCGGGCTGATGATCTTTACCGGGGCTGACCGGCCCCCGGCTTCCCGAGAGAAAACCCGGGCACCGATTGCGGACGGAAATACCGCCGCTTTGCGGGCACTGGGAGAGTCTTTCGGCGAAATCGCCGACCGAGTCGGGCCGAGCGTGGTTACCGTTTACTCGGAGAAAGTCATCAAATTCCATCAGCCGGATTTTTCTTTTCCTTTCGGTGACCAGTTTCCTTTTCACTGGTTTTTCGGTGATCAAGACTCCCCGCACCCGCGGTTTCAACCCCGCCAGCGCGAGTACAAGTTTTCGCAGAGTGGACTCGGTTCCGGGATCATTGTCGACAAGGAAGGTCACATCCTGACAAACAATCATGTGGTGAACGACGTCAACGAGATCAAGGTCATTCTCGCGGACAAACGCGAGTTCCCTGCCGAAATCGTCGGCACCGATCCGAAGACCGACCTGGCTGTTATCAAAATCAAGGGGGAGGCACCGCGGGATTTGCCGACGGCGGTGCTCGGGGACTCCGATGCGGTGCATGTCGGTGATTGGGTATTGGCGATTGGTGCGCCGTTTGGTTATGCGCAAACGGTCACGCATGGCATCATCAGCGCCAAAGGGCGCACCGATGTCGACGAGGACAGCAACGATTACGAGGATTTTCTGCAGACCGACGCCCCAATCAATCCCGGCAATTCAGGCGGACCACTGGTCAATTTGAATGGTGAAGTCATCGGCATCAATACCGCGATTGCCACCAGCGTCGGTCAGTTTGCCGGTGTCGGCTTTGCGATTCCGATCAACATGGCCCGGGATGTGATGAACGAACTGATTCAGACCGGCAAGGTTCGTCGCGGCTTTTTGGGCATCGGCATTCAGAACATCGATGAGGATCTGGCGCACAAGTTCGACCTACCCGACACCAACGGGGCGCTCGTTTCCCAAGTGAACAAAGATTCACCCGCCGAACGAGCCGGAATCAAGGTGGGCGATGTAATCGTTCGCTATAACGGCAAGAAGATCGAGGATACACAGCGCTTGCGCAATCTCGTTGCCGCCACTGCGCCGGACCACAAAGCAGACGTCACTGTTTTTCGTAACGGCCAGGAACGCACGCTGGTGGTGACCGTGGGTGAACTCGCCTCGGCCAAAGGGGAAGGCGGCGAGGAAACCGAGGAGGCAAACTCGGCTGCTTCCGACCTGGGCCTGACGGTCGCGCCGCTTACGACAGCCAATGCCAAGCAGTACAATCTCGATGCCAACGACAAGGGTGTCGTCGTCACCGATGTCGAAGATGACAGTCCGGCAGCCGACGGGGACCTGCGGACGGGCGACCTCATTACCGAAGTCAACCGGCAACCGGTGGCCAACCCCGATGAATTTCAGGACGCGCTGGCCAGGGCCAAGGCGAAGGATTCCGTATTGATTCTCGCCAAACGCGACGGCGTCAGCCGCTTCGTCATCCTGCGGTGGACCAAGAAATAACTTACGGCTGGGTCTTGCGAAGATTCTCAGCGATTAATTCGACGCAACGCTGGGTCGCGCCGACATTCGATTGGATGACACGATGGGCGGCGTCGACGATGGCCTGACAGCGATCAGGATTCTGCAATAGTTCCTGAATGGCGCGGCGCAGTTCATCGGCGTTTTGAACCTGAACGCAGGCATCTTCCACGGTAAACTGCCGGGCAATCGCCCGAAAGTTTTGCATGTTCGGTCCGAACACGACGGGGTGTCCGCTGATCGCGGCCTCGACGATGTTTTGTCCACCCTGCCCCACCAAACTTTTGCCCACGAAGATGACAGTGGCGATTTTGTAGAGGGATTTCAGTTCGCCCGTGGTGTTCACGATCAAGCAGTCGTACGGTTTCGCGGTTGCCGCCAGTTGCGGCGTGATGTCCGAACGCAAAACAAACTTGAACTGCTTCCGCCGGGCCAACTCGACAACTTCCCGGGTCCTCTCGACGTGGCGCGGAACAACGACCAAGAACAGATGCGAAAACTGGCGTCGCAAGTCCTGAAAGACATCGAATAAAATCGCCTCTTCGCCGGGATGAGTGCTGCCGGCGACCAAAATCGGCTGGGTGGGCGAGATGCCGATCTGCTTCAGCAACTGCACGGGATCGACCTGCTGGACCTCGGCGTGCGGCATCGAGGCGTCGTATTTGAGATTACCGGTCGCGTGCACGCGCTGGAACGGCACGCCCAAGGTCGAGAAGTGGTCCGCATCCTCCAGGCTTTGCGCGCAAACGAGCGTCAACTCTCCGAGTACCTTTTGCGACAACCATTTCCAACGTCGATAGCGCATCGCCGAACGCGGGGACATCCGAGCGTTCACCAGAAAGATGGGAATCTTGCGCCGCGCGCCGGTCCAAAGATGGTTGGGCCAGAGTTCGGACTCCATCAGCACGATGAAATCGGGTTGGATTAAATCGTAGGCGCGGCGGACGCTCCACGGAAAATCCTGGGGGAAATACAGCAAGTCGACTTCCTGCGGCAACCGTTCGTAGGCGAGTTTGTACCCGGTGGAGGTAGTGGTTGTCAGAATGATCCGCAGTCGGGGGAATTCGCGCTGGAGCGCGGCAATGAGGATCAAGGCCACATTGACCTCGCCTACGCTTACGGCCTGGATCCAACAGCGCGGCGCCGTCTTGCCGGCCAAATTCGTGCGCGTCTCGGCGGAATAACACCCAAACCGCTGAAGGAAATTCTCACGGTATTTCCCGCGTTTCCACATTTTGTACAGGAACACCGGGCTCAGCAGCACGAATCCCGCGAAATAGCAGACGGTATAGAGGAACTGCATCATTCGACGCGACCATAGCGAATTTTTCGTACGGATGCGAAGCGTTTTCGAGTGACAAGAAACTTCGCGAAAACAACGTCAGGGTGGCACACGAGTTGCACTCTCCAAGGTTTGATGTGAATCGCAGTCTCAGCCCAGCCCCAATGGCAATGGAACCCGTCCGGACGGATCCTGAGCCTCACACGCACTGGCCGTCCCTGGGGTGGATCAAGTGGCATCATGTCTACTTTTTGCTCGCCGGTTTTGACGTCTTGGCTGTCGCGTTTAGCCTGTTCCTGACCAACCGACTCGTTACAACGCACAAGCAGACTGTTGAAACGAATCTTCGTTGGGTTGCCTGGATCAAACAAACCGACGTTCTCGCAAAAGACGCCGGCGCCATGTCCACGGCCGGCAGTGATGTCCTCAACAGCCGCGCTGCGGCGGCTGAATCCAGAAAGATGCAAACCGCTCTGGCTCGCTTCAACGAAACGCTCAGCAGGTTGACCGACCAGATCAGCCACAGCGTCTCGGCACAGCAAGCTGCCAAGCCACTGGATGATTGTGCTTCGGTCCGCCGACAGACCGACGACCTGGTTGCGAAATGTGAATCCATGCTTTCGTTGGGTCGTGAAGGCAAATTCGACAAGGTTGGGTTGCTCGCCGCCTCCAAGAATCATGAGTACGATGATGTCTTGCGCGCTTTGGACCAACTCCGCGCGGATTTGCGGGCGAATCGCAATCGGGCGTTGGAGGCTCAAGTTGCTGACGCCGAGAAGCTCGCACGATTTGAGTGGCTGCTGGGTGTACTGATCGTTCTCATGGTGATCAGCATCACCGCCTACGGTCTGAAGCTGCAGCGTCACATGGCAGCGTCGGAGGCAGAACGGCAGGAAAAGGAAGAACGGTATCGGTCGCTTGTAGAAAATGTGAGCGATGTAATCTCGATCATAGACAGCAAGGGCGTCATCGTTTATGAAAACCCGGCGATCAAACGCACGTTCGGGTACCAACCCGACGAGTTGGTCGGGAGGAACATTTTTGATTTCATTCATCCCGAAGATGTCGTGGGATTGAAGAGCATCTTCCTCAAGTGCATCGAAACGCATCGTTGTAACCATTCCGCTGAATACCGTTTCCGTCATAAAGACGGCTCCTGGCGAACGATTGAGAGCGTCGGCACAAATCTACTGGAGCTCAAAGGCGTCCAGGGCGTTCTCGTGACTTCGCGCGAGATTACCGAGCGTCAAGAAATGCAGACAATCCTGCGCGACAGCGAGCAGCGGCTTAAAGAGGCGCAGGTCGCAGCGAAAATCGGCGACTGGGAGCACGATGTGGCAACCGGATGCATCACCTGGTCGGACCCAATCTACACATTACTAGAACGCGATCCGAAGCTTGGTCCACCAGACTTCGAGGAACTCCTCAAGAGTTATCACCCGGCAGATTCGGCGCGGCTACAAAAGCTCGTGCAGCATGCCATTCAGACGGGGAATGAATTTTCGGCAGAGCTGCGCATGAAACTGCCTAGCGGTCAAGAGGCACGTCATTATTGTGCTGCCAGACCGATTCGCGACAGCAGCGGAAAGGTGGCCAAGTTTCGCGGCATTGTCCAGGACGTCACCGACCGGAAGCGATCCGAAGAAAGCCTGCGGTTACAGAGCACGGCGCTGGAAGCGGCGGCCAACGCCATCGTTATCACCGATCGCAACAGCGATATCCTCTGGGTCAACCCCGCTTTCACAGCACTCACCGGCTATGCCGCCGAAGAGGTTATCGGCAAGAATACACGAGTCCTGAAGTCCGGCAAACACGACGACGCCTTCTATCAAGACCTACACGAGACGATTCACTCGGGCAAGGTCTGGCATGGGGAAATTATCAACCGCCGCAAGGATGGCTCCTTGTATACCGAAGAGATGGCCATTACCGCCGTCCGCGATGACCAGGGTGAGATTTCACGATTCATCGCCATCAAACAGGACATCACCGCCCGCAAGCACGCTGAGGACGCCTTGCGTGAACTCCAGCGGCAACAGCGCGCGTTGCTCGACAACATTCCCGACATCGCGTGGGTAAAGGACAAGGAAAGCCGTTACGTCGCCGTCAATGAAGCCCTTTGCGAAGCGTACGGACACAGGCCGGAGGAAATCATCGGCAACACCGACTTCGAAATGGTGCCGCCTGAATTAGCGGAATCCTATCGGGCAGATGACAAACACGTCATGGAATCGCGCCAGCGCAAACGCATCGAAGAACCCTTCGTCGATGCGGCCGGGCATCGCACGTGGATCGAAACCATCAAGAGTCCGATCACCAACGATCAGGGTGTGGTGATTGGCACCGCCGGTATCGCTCGCGATATCACTGAACGCAAGAAAGCCGAAGAATCGCTTCGCGCCAGTGAAGCTGGTCTCGCGCAGTCGCAGCGGTTCGCTCACCTGGGCAGTTGGGAGTGGGATGTCTCCTCCGGCGAAATACGGTGGTCGGACGAGGTTTATCGAATCTTCGGGTTGACGCCCGGAAGCTGCCAGCCCACTCATCAGGTGTTTCGCAATGCCGTGAGTTCGGACGATCTCGAACAGGTCGACAAGCTTATCACTGAAGCCCTCAACGGCAAAGGTACCTACAGCATCGACTATCGTATTGTCAGACCGGACCGAACAGAGCGGAATGTGCATGCCGAAGGCGAGGTTGCATTCGATCCTTCAGGCGAACCTTTGCGCATGGTCGGGATTGTGCAGGACATTACCGAACGCACCCGCACCGAAGAAGCACTCCGCGCCAGTGAAGAGAAATATCGTGGACTATTTGAGTCGATGCACGAAGGATTCGCTCTTTGCGAAATCATCTGCGACGGCGCCGGCCAACCCTGCGACTTCCGTTATTTGGAGGTGAACTCCACATTCGAAGACATTGGGATCAAGCGTGGTGATGTGCTCGGCAAAACGGCGCGCGAAGTCTTCCCACAGATCGAAGATTACTGGATCGACATCTATGGCCGAGTCGCCCTGACCCGTGTGCCCGAGCACTTTGAGAACTACCTGGGAGTCCTGGATAAACATTTCGAGGTGGCGGCTTTCAGTCCGAAACCAGGGCAATTCGCCGCCATATTCACGGATATCACCGAGCGGAAGAGAGCGGAAAAAGTTCTGGAGGAAACCAACCAGCGCCTGAGTAATGCGCTCGACGAACTGAAGGCCGCCCATAAACAGGCTGTCCAACAAGAACGCCTGAGCGCGCTGGGCACGATGGCCAGTGGCATCGCTCACGACTTCAACAATTCGCTGGTAGCCATCCTTGGCTTCAGCGAATTATTGTTGAACCGACCGGATTATCTCGCGGACAAGGATCGAGTTCATCGCTACATCGAGATGATCAAGGTCGCAGCGCAGGACGCGGGCAAGGTCGCCGACCGTCTCCGCGAATTCTACCGCCACCGCGAGGAAGCCGAAATCTTTGCGCCCGTGGACATCAACCGGCTGGTCAATGAAGCCGTCGCTCTCACCCAGCCCAAGTGGAAATCTGAAGCCGAAGTCAAGGGCCTCTCGATCAATATCCGCACCGAACTGCACGACGTTTCTCCGATCGCGGGCAACGCCGCCAACCTGCGCGAGGTGCTGACGAATCTCATCTTCAACGCCGTGGATGCCATGCCCGGCGGCGGCATTATCACCATTCGCACGCGACGCGACGATGGCCACGTCGTACTGGAAGTTGCCGACACGGGCAGCGGCATGACCGAGGAGGTCCGTCGCCGTTGCCTCGAACCGTTTTTCACCACCAAGGGCGAGCGCGGCACAGGCCTCGGCTTGTCCATGGTCTACGGCATCATCCAACGTCATGACGGCACGATTGATATTCAGAGCGAGATCGGGAAAGGCACGACGTTTATCATTTCTCTGCCACGTTGTGCCACCGGATCCGAAGTGCCCGAACATGAGGAGCACCGATCGAGTCCTGCTTCCTCGCTCCGGGTTTTGGTCGTAGACGACGACCCGATGGTCCGCAACATCATTAGCGAGTACCTCAAGGTAGATGGGCACACTGTGGAGATTGCGAACAGTGGTCGCTCCGGGCTTGAAAAGTTTCACAGCAGTGAGTTCGATCTCGTGCTGGTGGATCGCGCCATGCCGGACATGAGCGGCGACGAAGTGGCCAGCCGCATCAAAGCAACGAGTCTTCACGTCCCCATCGTCATGCTCACCGGCTTCGGATCGATGATGATAGCCTGCGACGAGAAACCAACCGTCGTCGATCTGGTCCTCGGGAAGCCGATTACGCTCAGCGGATTGCGTGTAGCTTTGGCCAAACTGACATCTGCCGCCGGTCCGCTTGAACCTGTTGAAGCTGTAATTGCGCGATGAAAATGTCAAAGTTTTCGATGTCTAGAAACCCAACCTGAGGAAGTGCTACCCTGCGGAAATACGCCCGACGTTTCTCCGATAGGGACTTTCCCTGCTGGGGCATGATAGTTGATAGCATTTCATAGCGACGCGCATTGGTGACCAGCAACTGTGGAGTTCACGGCACGCATTCTGCACTATAAATGCGTGCAAAAATGAACGCCGAGGGTATTGCGTCGCACCCCAATGTGGAGGCGGAACCGACCGATGTTGGTGCTCTGCTCCGATTGCAGCAGGCGCTTGCGGAGGCGGTTCACCGCGCTGGGACGACCGAGACGGCTCTGCAATCAGTTGTGGATTTGATTTGTGAACACACTGGCTGGCAGGTGGGTCACGCAATTCTAGTGCAACAGGGTCTTGTTGTAGCAGCCAATATCTGGCATCTGGAAAGTCCCCGAAAATACAAACCGTTTTCCGAAGCCATTGCGACAGCGAACCTCCACGGCTTTGGCGCTTCCGCTCCATTCAGCGAACGAACTTTGAGGACTCGCCAAGCGGTGTGGCTGGAGAGTTTTGCAGCCGAAGCCGAAGTTCCGTGGTTGCAAGCGGCACGAGAAGTCGAACTCCAGAGTGGAGGCGCCTGGCCTATTTGCGCGGGCCAAGATTTGATGGCGGTGCTGGAGTTCTATTCGGCAGCGCCTATTACGCCCGACGAGCCACTGCTGCAAGTTTTCCACTTTGCAGAACTACTTCTCGGCCTTCTTACCGATTCTCAGAGGGCGAAACAAGCGAGACCAGACAGCGGCGTTCCCCTTCCAAACCTCCCCAACGAGGTCGCCTCTCAGGCAAATGAAGCTCTCTTCCATCAGATGGGAGAAGTCATCGGACAGATCTTCTGGCTGGCCGATCCTTTGTCAACCCGAATCACGTATGTCAGTCCGGCTTACGAGGAGATTTGGGGCTGCTCACGGGGACAATTATACGAGTCTCCCATGAGTTGGTGGGACGCCATCCACCCGGAGGATCGACAACGCGTGATTTCGTCTCTGCCCCAACCAGTGATGGGGAAATATTCGGTTGAGTATCGGATCGTTCGTCCAGATGGGACGGTGCGCTGGATTTGGGACCGTCGCTTTCCAGTCCGCGACGCAACGGGCACGATCTACCAGGTAGCCGGCGTGGCGAAAGACATTACCGAACGGAGAATCGCCCAATTGGCTCTTCGCGAAAGCGAAGAGAAATATCGGCTCTTGATCGAGCTTTCACCCGACGCGCTTTATGTGCAGGTCGAAGGCCACATCGTCCTGATTAATCCTGCGGGGATACGTCTCCTGGGCGCGGAACGCTCCGAGCAGATTGTCGGCAAACCGGTTCTGGATTTTGTGCATCCGGATTATCGGGAAGCCGTCGCTGCGCGAATGAAGCAGACAGGGTCGGGGCAAACTGTTCCTCCGTTGGAGGAGAAATACCTGCGACTGGATGGTTCCGCCATAGATGTGGAAGTGGTCGCCGCTCCTCTGCCTTATCTGGACCAACGGGCAGTCCAGGTCATCGTCCGCGACATCACCGAACGAAAACGCGTGGAAGAAGCGGCGGACCGCGAACACGGGCTGCTGCGGACGCTGATCGATACGATTCCCGATCGCATCTACGTCAAGGACACCCAAGCGCGTTTCATCCTCAACAACATTGCCCACATTCGTGCCCTGGGCGCCGCGTCTCAGGAAGAAGTCAAAGGCAAGACGGACTTCGATTTCCGCCCCTCAGATATTGCGACCGAACGCCTGGCCGATGACAAACGGGTGCTGGAATCCGGCGAACCGCTCTATAATCGGGAAGAGGCCACGATTCGCGCCGATGGCAAGGAGGGCTGGAATCTCGTCAACAAGGTTCCGCTGCGCGACGCCCACGGGAACATCATTGGGTTGGTGGGCGTTTCCCGCGACATCACGGAGCGGAAGCTCGCGGAGGAAGAGACGGACCGTGATCGGAATTTGCTGCGGACTTTGATCGAGACGATACCGGATCGTATTTACGCCAAAGACGTCGAGGCGCGATTTATTCTCAACAACATCGCGCACCTGCAGGCCCTGGGATCCCGATCACAGGAAGAGACCGTCGGCAAAACGGATTTCGATTTTCGCGCTCCGGAAGTGGCAAGCAGTTGCATGGCGGATGATCAACAGGTGCTCCAATCTGGTCAACCGCTTCACAATCGGGAAGAACAGACGAAACTCGCCGACGGCCAGCCGGGTTGGATTTTGGTGAACAAGGTGCCGTTGCGCGACCCCGATGGAAACATCATTGGCCTGGTCGGAATTTCCCGCGACATTACGCAGCGCAAACAGGCGGACGAAAAGCTGCGGACGTACGCCGCCAAGCTGGAACGCAGCAACCGTGATCTGCAAGATTTCGCCTACATTGCCTCCCACGACTTACAGGAGCCGCTGCGCAAAATCCAGGCGTTCGGCGATCGGCTCAAAGCCAAATACAATGATGTGCTGGGCGACACCGGTCGGGATTATCTGGCGCGTATGTTCGACGCCGCCGGCCGTATGCAGACCTTGATCAATGACCTGCTGTCGTTCTCTCGCGTGACCACCAAAGCGCAGCCGTTCGCCCCCATCGAACTCGATAAAGTCTTGCGCGAGGTCTTGTCGGATCTGGAAGTGCGCATCGAACAAACGCACGGCCGAGTAGAAGCCGCCGCCCTCGGCACGATCGAGGCCGACGCCTTGCAGATGCGCCAGTTGTTCCAGAACCTGATCGGCAACGCGCTGAAGTTTCACAAACCGGATGTGCCGCCAGTAATTCGCATCCAGAGCCAGCGAATGACTGACGATTCGCCGCCAAGCATCGAAATCACTTTTGTCGATAACGGGATCGGTTTCGATCAAAAGTACGCTGACCGCATCTTCGTGATCTTCCAGCGTTTGCATGGCCGCAGCCAGTATGAAGGTACGGGCGTTGGACTGGCGGTCTGCAAGAAGATTGTGGAACGCCACGGCGGCACCATTAGTGCCGAAAGCAAGGAAGGCGAAGGGGCGACATTCCGCATTGTGCTACCTGTCAACCACGCAAAGGGAGAACAGACGACATGAACAACCGCCGTAAACCAATTACCATTCTTTTAGCCGATGACGATGCTGAGGATCGGTTGCTGGCGCGCGAAGCGCTGGAGGAAAGCCGGGTCTCCAACAAATTGGACACGGTTGTCGACGGTGAAGAATTACTCGACTATTTGAACCGGCGCGGTCCCTATCAGTCGCTCGAAGGAAAGCCGCTGCCCGGGCTGATTCTGCTCGATCTGAACATGCCGCGCAAGGACGGTCGGGAAGCCCTGCGCGAAATCAAAGGTGACCCGAACCTGCGGCGCATCCCGGTGGTAGTTCTCACCACCTCGCAGGCCGAGGAAGACATTTACCGCACCTATGACCTGGGCGTGAACTCGTTCATCACGAAACCGGTCACCTTCGACGGGCTGGTGGATGTGATCAAAGCCCTGAGCCAGTATTGGGTCGAGTTCGTGGAGCTTCCGAAAGACTAGAGGCACTTATGAAACCTACTCGCCGCAATATTCTGTTGGCTGACGACGATCCTGACGACCGAATGCTGATTCGAGATGCCCTGCAAGAGAGCCAGTCGCAGGAACAACTGACCTGTGTCGAGAACGGCGAAGAACTGTTGGATTACCTTCGCCATCAAGGCGCCTTTTCTTCTCTGGACGAAAAAGCCCGCCCCTACGTGATCCTGCTGGATCTCAACATGCCGCGCAAGGACGGCCGGGAAGCCCTCCGTGAAATCAAGGCCGACCCGCATCTGCGACGTATCCCGGTGATTGTCCTGACCACCTCCCAGGCTGAGGAAGATATCGCCCGCACCTACGATCTTGGTGCCAGTTCCTTCATCATCAAGCCCCGTGATTTCGAAACCCTCGTCCGTTTGCTCCGCACGATCGACGAGTACTGGTTCGAGACGGTTCAACTTCCGTCGGGAGAAAACTGAGAGCATGAGTGACCCAGCCCTTCGCGTGTTGCTGATTGACGACGACGAAGATTACTTCGTCATCGTGGGCGATCTGCTCACCGAAGTGCAGGGCTTTCGTGCCGAGCTGACGTGGTTGGATACGTACGAGAAAGGCGTAGCCGCACTCGGTCAAAATCATATCGACGTTTGCATCGTTGACTATCGTTTGGGAGCGCACAGCGGTTTGGAACTCCTCGCCGAAGCCGCTGCGCGCAAGATCGGCACCCCATTCATTCTCTTGACGGGCCAAGGGGATCAGGAGACGGCGGTCGAAGCCATGAAGTCCGGAGCGGTGGATTATCTGGTCAAGGGCCAGGTGAATGCTCCGCTGCTGGAGCGCTCGCTGCGTCATGCGTTGGAGACTTCCCACAATCGGCAATTGGTTCGCCGGATGGTGGAAATTCTGGCGACCACCAATGAGATGGTGGGTTCCTGCAATCCCAAGGGGTTGCTCACCTACCTGAATGCCGCCGGCAGGCGCATGTTAGGGATCGGATTGGACGAGGATATTTCCAGTTTGTCCATCAAACAATTTCATCCGCCGGCTGTGGCTCAGCAGATCGTTGACATCGCCCTACCCACCGCGGACCGGGAGGGATCGTGGAGCGGGGAGACCGTGTTGCTCGCGCGAGATGGCCATGAAATCTCGGTTCTGCAGACGGTCGTGTCCCAGAAATCCTTGGAGGGACAAACCGAATACTACTCGACCACAGCTCGGGATATCACGGAGCGGAAACGTGCTGAAGAAGCCCTGCGTGAGACAGAAACAAAATACCGCGTACTCGCTGAAGAATCGTTCCTCGGGGTGTACATGCTGAGCGAAAACAGCATTGAGTACATGAACGAAGCAGGGTCTCGCATGTTCGGATATACCGCGTCCGAAGTGGCCGGAAGGTTGCATCCTTTGGACATTATTGCTTCGGAGGACCGCGCCCAGGTTGCCGATAAGATCCGGCGACGGCTGAGCGGCGAGATCAAGTCGGTACATTATGAATTCCGAGGCCAACGCCGAGACGGCAGCCAACTTCTCTGCGAAGCTTATGGGCGGCGGATCGAGTACCGAGGCCGCCCGGCCATTCTGGGAACACTGTTGGACATCACTGAGCGCAAGCGCGCTGAGGAACAACTGCGGTTGCAGAGCATGGCTCTGAATTCAGCAGCCAACAGTATCGTCATTACCGACGCCAAGGGCATCATCCGCTGGGTAAACCCCGCATTTCTAAGATTAACGGGTTACACGCAGGAAGAAGTCGTTGGCCAGAATCCGCGTGTTCTCAAATCCGGCAAGCAACCCCCCGAGTTCTACGCCGAAATGTGGCGCGTGATCTCGTCCGGGGCGGTCTGGGTCGGCGAAATCGTCAATCGTCGCAACGACGGTTCATTCTACGACGAGGAAATGGTCATTACGCCGGTTCACGATAACGAGGGGCAGATCACACATTTCATCGCGATCAAGCAGGACATCACCGAGCGCAAGAAAGCCGAGGAACTCCTGCGGCAAACCAACGGACGCCTGCGGGATACGCTTCAAGAATTAAAATCCGCCCAAGCCCAGATCATCCAACAGGAGCGGCTGCGCGCCGTCGGCACGATGGCCAGTGGCATTGCGCATGATTTCAACAACGCGTTGGCGGCCATCCTGGGCTTCAGCGAACTCCTCATCCATTGCCCGGAGAACCTCGACGATAGGGAACGCACGTTGCGCTTCTTGAAGACCATGAACACGACCGCCAAGGACGCTGGTGACGTCGTGAATCGGTTGCGTGAATTTTACCGTCATCGGGATGAGAAGGACGCGCTGAAGCCTGTCAACCTCAACCAGGTCGTCAAGGAAAGTATCGCCCTCACGCAACCACGCTGGCTCATCGAAGCGCAGGGAAAAGGCATCAGCATCGAAATGCGCACGGAGTTGCAGGACGTCCCCATGATTCCCGGCGACGAGCCGGAATTGCGCGAGGCACTGACCAATCTCATCTTTAACGCCGCCGACGCCATGCCACAAGGTGGAACCATCACGTTGCGGACGCGTAAAGAGCGGCACGAACTGGTGCTGGAAGTCAGCGATACCGGCACCGGCATGACCGAAGAGGTGCGCCGGCACTGTCTCGAACCGTTCTTCTCGACGAAAGGCCAGCATGGTACCGGGCTGGGCCTGTCCTCCGTTTACGGCACTGTGCGCCGGCACGACGGAAAGATAAACATCCGGACCGAATTGGGGAAGGGAACCACGTTCGAGGTCCATCTGCCTTTGGGCCCAGCCCGGGTCTCGGTCGAAGATACCCAGAAAGAGGAGAATGCGCCGCAAATAAGCCCCCTGCATGTGTTGGTTGTGGACGACGACACGGTGGTGCGCCAGATCGTGGCCGAGTATCTCAAAGCGGACGCTCACCAAGTCGAGGTAGCCTGTAGCGGCGCGGAAGGCTTGGACAAGTTCAAAAAGGGCAGCTTCGACCTTGTGGTGCTCGACCGTGCGATGCCTGGGATGAACGGCGATCAGGTGGCCAGCAGCATCAAATCGCTAAATCCCAACCTGCCCATCATCATGCTCACCGGTTTTGGCTCAATGATGATGGCCGCCGATGAAAAACCGTCTGGCGTCGATCTCATCATCGGAAAGCCGGTGACCTTGGACGGCTTACGCGAAGCTTTGGCAAAAGCCAAAGCGGCGGCAGCTACAGCCGAATGCCCGAAAGAAGTGGGAGTTTCATGACCAAAGCAGCAGAGGCTCAGGGATCTTCCGTCCCCCCGCCAGGACGACAGTTGGTCAAAAGGCTTCGAGCCAGACTGACGTTTCAGCAAAAGGCATTTCTGATTACCGCCATCGCTCTGGCCGGATGGGTCGTCGCTCTTTACGCGGTGGCATCGCGGATTGTTATAGGGCGCTTCGCCCGTTTGGAAAAACAAGATGTCATACTGAATGTGCGGCGCGCGCGCGCGGCCTTATCCGCCCAACTCGACGCTTTGGACAGCAAAACTGGAGATTGGGCCAATTGGGACGACGCTTACGACTTCGTCCACGGCGAGAACCCCGAGTTCGTGAGTAAAAACGTTGCCCCGGAAAGCTTCGTACAACTCAAAGTGGACCTGATCGCGTTCGTGGACACGTCGAATCATGTGGTTCTGGCCAAGGGCTACAGCGTGGATGCGCAAAAGGACATTGCCTTTCCGGAGTCCCTGCTGCGTCGGTTGCACCAGAACGATTTGCTGGTGCAACACCCAGACGTGCAAAGCCGTCACACCGGGCTCGTGCTTCTGCCGAATGCCGCACTATTGGTAGCGTCGCGGCCAATTCTGAACACTCACAGCCAGGGACCTATTCGCGGCACGCTGATGTTCGGACGGTACCTGGGACAAGAGGAGATCAGCGAGTTGGCGGAGACCACTCATAACGACCTCCACTTCTACCGTGTCGATGCTTCCAACCTGCCCGCCGACCTGATGACGGCCGCCAGGGAATCGGCGAAATCCGACGCCGCGATCGCTCGCCCGGTTAATGACGAGCAAGTGGCCGGGTATGCGCTCATCAAGGATATCTACGGCGAACCAGCGCTCTGGTTGCGGCTGGAAATGCCGCGACAAATCTACGCTCAGGGCCGCCTGACGATGAACTATTTTCTGGTCGCGCTGTTGGCAATCAGCGTGGTGTTCGGCACCAGCGCTCAATTCCTGCTGCAAAAGGTCATTTTCCACAGCTTCGCCCGCAAGGAAAGCGAGAAGCGCTATCGCGCCATTTTCGAACAAGCCACCGAGGGCATTCTCCTGGCCGATGCTGCCAATCACCGGATCCTCGAAGCCAATTCTGCGCTGCAAACTTTGCTGGGCCACACCGACGAGGATTTGCGGCAGCTCACGCTTGGCGATTTTTGCCTGTGCGATGACAACCAAGCAGCCTTTAACCTGCAAACTGCTTTGTCGAATGCCACATCCTTTTCGGCCGTGCGGCACGTAAAGCACAGAGATGGTTCCTGGATTTGGGTGGAGATCAAAGCCAATCTGGTATCGCTGGAAGCCAACCAGGTCTTCTTCGTGATGTTCCACGACATCACCGAGCGGCGCAAGGCCGAGGAGGAATGGCTCTTGCGCGACCGCGCCATCGAATCGGCGGGACAGGGCATTGTCATTTCCGACCCGAACCAACCCGACAACCCGATTATTTACGTCAATGCCGCTTTTGAACGGCTGACCGGTTACAGTCGTGCGGAAGCCATCGGGCGAAACTGCCGGTTTCTACAGGGGGCGGACACCGACCCAGCCGCGGTTGAAAACGTCCGTGCCGCTGTCCGCGAACGGCGCCCGGTCATCGTGCAGTTGGTCAATTATCGCAAAGACGGCACAAAATTCTGGAACTCTCTCATCGTCTCACCCGTGTTTGATGCCAAAGGCCGGCTTACACATTTTGTCGGCTCCCAAACCGACGTAACCGCGATCAAACAACTCGAGGAACAGCTTCGCCAATCCCAAAAGATGGAAGCCATCGGAAGGCTTTCCGGCGGCGTGGCCCATGACTTCAACAACATTCTCACTGCGATGATGGGTTATTGTCAGTTGGCACTCGAACAATCTAACGGCGATCCATCGCTGCGTGGAAACATTGAGGAAATCGGCCGTTGTGCCGAGCGCGCGGCATCCCTGACTCGTCAGCTTCTCGCCTTCAGCCGCAAACAGGTGTTCGAGCACAAGGTATTCGACCTCAATCAGGTTGTTGGCAGCATCGATCGAATGCTCCGCCGGCTCGTCAACGAAGACATCGATATTGCCACGCGCCTGGTTCCTGGCCTGGGTAAAGTCAAAGGCGATCCGGCGCAAATCGAGCAGGTCATCCTCAACTTGGTTGTTAACGCCCGGGATGCCATGCCCAATGGCGGCACGCTTACCATTGAAACCGCCAATGCAACTTTGGATGAAGCCTACGCCCACGCCCATCAGGAAGTGGCACCGGGCGATTACGTAATGATTGCGATCAGCGATTCAGGCACGGGCATGACCCCAGAAGTCAAGGCCCGCATCTTCGAACCGTTCTTTACCACAAAGCCCCAAGGGCAAGGCACAGGTCTTGGCCTGGCGACTTGTTTCGGAATTGTGAAACAAAGCCAGGGGCACATTGCCGTCTACAGCGAAGCGGGCCACGGCACGACGTTCAAGGTTTATCTGCCGCGCACCGCGGAAACAACCACGGCGGCCAGTTCGTCCCCCTCCGCCCCTGCAAAAACCCACCGCGGCACCGAGACCATTTTACTGGTCGAAGACGAGCCGGGAGTTCGGGCGATCAACACACGCGTGCTACGCAGTCAAGGTTACAAGGTCATCGAAGCCAACAACGGCGAGGAAGCGCTACGGCTGGCCCAGCAGCCCGAGGCGGATGACGTGGAACTGCTGCTGACCGATGTGATCATGCCGGAAATGGGAGGAAAGGAACTCGCTGATCTCTTTCGCGCAAAGCATCCGAGCACGAAGGTCTTGTTCTGCTCGGGTTACACCCAGGACGCGATCGTCCATCGCGGCGTGTTGGAACCCGGTACTGCCTTTCTCCAGAAGCCGTTCACTCCTGCCACTCTGAGCGGCAAAATTCGGGAAGTGCTCGATGATTGAGCGCACGCCACTGCGACCTGTTACCTACACCGCGTCGGCGAGCGCCCCTAGCGTTCGATAGGAGAGGCCGCCGACCCGGAAATCAGAAGCCAGCCGATTGTGAGCGCCCACGTCCACAGCCTAGTATTTGCAGAGCTTAGAAAGCCATGCACGTGAACGACGGAACTGGAAATGGAACTTGTTTGGGGGGACATAACATGCGAACAAAAACTGGGTTGCGACGGCTGTTTTTTTCAAATATCTGGCGGGTTCAAATGGCTTTGGCGGCCTCGCTTTTCTTCTTGGTTCTCCCCTCTCGGGCGCAGCTCAGCCTCAATCCGGGCGACACCGTCAACCTCTCCCAACTGGTTGGCCCCGGCAGCGCTTCTATACAGGTCGGCGACAAGCTCTTCTCTGATTTCGGTATTCCCGGGACTGAAGTGCCTGTGAATTCTGTAAATGTCACTGCGCTCTCCAATCTCTTCGGCTATGGTATCTCGTTTTCCTCCTCGCAGTTCGCCGCGATCGGCAACACCACGAATGACATTATCCTGGAATACTCCGTCACGGTGACTGATCCGCAGCGTTTGATCTCGGATGTCCACCTCAGTTACAACGGCTCCAACGCAGGCAGCGGCTTTTCACATCTTACGGAAGAGATTTTCACGGGAGGATTCGGTGGGCAAAAGATCGCGCAATTGGATGTCCTAAATCCTGGTAATCCCAACCCGATATTCCAGAATTCCGTCAACCTGGTCCCAACGCGGGAGACACTGTTCATCCAAAAGGACCTGTATTTGTTTGGCGGCGGCTCTTCGAGCGGTCTGAACTATGCCTTGGTTTCGATTGTGGACCAGACCTTTTCGGAAATTCCGGAGCCGAGCGCGCTCCTTCTGGCTGGGATCGGTTTTCTTGCGCTGCTGACGTGGGAACACCTCAAACGCACCGCTGCTCGCTAGGTAAGCCGGTTCCGATTTCTTCGCTCTGACGAAGGCTCGCTTCGCACTGCCACTGCCTTGGGCAACCCTTGGAATGCCGACATCTTCTCGCTCGCACGGTCGCCCGGAATAATCATTTGACACGTACAGCAATCCGGGCATAACTAGTGATAATTCCGATGCCGAGACGGGAATCGGACGGAAGAATAATGGTTCACTTAGTAGGACGTGATTGAAGCTCGTTGCAGTCTGTAGCTGACGTTTGTTTTACTGCCGCTATCTCTCCTTTTGGCCGATACGGTTGTTCAGGAAACGCCCACAGCCTGACCCCTTGCTGAGTCGAATCCGGTAAAGTCATGAAGTTGCACCATAAGTACCTGAGAAATGCGAGGAGTGAAGGAACGTTGACGATGCCGAAACTTAGCGCGTTTCGGAAAATGGCGGCCATTGCCATGATCTCGCTGGGGACGAGTGTCGCAGTGCCGGGCGATCTAATTGTCACCAACGCCGCCGGCGTCAGCGCCGGTATCACCGGCATTGTCCGACGATCAGACAACAGCATCGGCGTGGATTTTGAAATCACCGACCCCACGGGTACCAACGTGACGACGTTCAATATCCAGACCAGCCAAGACCTGATCACTTGGACAAATTTGACTCAACAGAGCGTCACCTACACCGGAAGCGTGCCGGGTGAAATTAGCGGCGGCTTTGCCTCCTCTCCTGCAAAGTTCTACAGGATGTACCTGATCAATTTCCGATAAGCACAAATCCGGTGGAAGTCACGCCGCAGCCTGGCGCAATTCTTCCGGCAAGCCGGCGCGGTTCCTGGTCAACCCATGCTTGGCGCCCTGCAAGGTGGAACTGACCTCCAAAACCCGCAAAGCTCGTTCATCCTCTTCCGTTTTGAGCGCAATATAATGTTGGCCTCGCTCGGTTCGGTGAGCATAGGAATAAACGACATGGATCCCAGAGCCTTCGAGTTCGGCCCGCAACGAGGGCGTCCAGCCGCGGCGCGCCAGCGGACCGACCAAAAGCACCGGCTTGCGGTGACAATGGTAACCTATTCTCTCCAGCAGACGAGTCGTTTTGAATGGATTGTTGGTAACCAGCAGCAGCACCACGCCATCGCGATCACAATAGGAACGCATGGCGAGAACTTCGAGATCCGGGCATTGAGCTATCGCCATCAACGCAGTCACATCCAATTCCTCATTCCAGGTCCGCACAGCGATTTCCTCATGCTTCGACACAAAAAACATCCTCCATCCCTCCTTTGCCGCTTGGCGGGTCCCGCCTGATGCGACGAAAATGAATACACCAAACTACTTGAGGTTCGTCACTCGCGAGAATTCGCCCGACCCGAGCGGCATTCTGTTTCGGCGAACTCCCGACAAAAATCTGCGTGCAAAATAACCCAACTGCTGTGCCAGCTGCAATGAGACGAACTCCGAATGTAGCATAGGAGCAACTCCCAATGTCCATGCGACGCCGCCGAGTGGCTGGACTAGGAATGTTTTCGGTAAGGAAATCGGCGAAAAGCCGAGTTGCCCCCATTCCATGGCGTATGCGGCGACGCGGAAGAGGCCGTTGGCCATACTATTATTTCGCGTTGCCCAAGAAGCTGCGCGTAACGCCGCCAAACATGCTCAGACCAAGAATGCCCCGAGCCACCTCGCCAAGGTCAATGGCGACATTACGCTCACGGTCAAGGACGACGGGCTCGGGTTTCCATCTGATAGGGACGCGTCCACGGGAATGGGACTCAGAATCGTGCTGCACCGGGCGCACACGGCCGGCGCGAGCCAGAGGCGATTATCGAAAATCACCGGGTGTCAAAACGGTTGCCACCACTGCTGTCGTCCACTCGCCACGGTTGTTGCGATAGCCCCCGCGCATCCAGACAAGCGCGGTGCGAGAGTCATTCCAGACGGGCACGATGGGCCGCAAATTGTCCACGGAGGAGTTCACGGTGACGGGTGTCCATCGCCAGGTCGCGCCTCCGTCGCGTGTTTCGCCCCGGAAAATCTCATGGTGCCGTTGGCCATCTGCCGCGCTGATAAGTGGCCGTCCGGATTCCAAATCGGCATCACTGGAGAGATAAACCACACGAGTGTTTCGCGGGTCAATCGCTCCCAGCCCGGTGTAGTCGTCCTCTCCCGCGTAAAGACGTTTGCCAGCATGGGCGATCTCGTGCTCGATCCACCGCTTGCCATTCCACCAAGCGTAATGAAAGCGATGGTCCATTCCTCCCTGTCCGGGTGGCAGTCCGGCCCCGTCGTTTTGCGTGGTAAACAGCACCGCTGGACACCCGTGGGAGTCGAGTCGAATATCCGACATCCACGCCACGTTGGTTGCGCCACCTCGATACAAGCGCGTCAAATCTGTGACATGAACTGTGGTGTTCGAAGCCCTGGAGAGCGGCGCGATCAGAGTTCCGTCGCTGGCAAAGATTTTACCACCACGAATGAAACCGTGATAGAGACTGTTGTCGTAATTGCGCGGGTGATCTTCCGTGGCGACAAAATGAATCCTGTCCCGGCCGTTGGAGGCGTATTTCGTGTACGGACTGTAACCGCGATAACCGATGTAGAGTTTGCCGCCGTACACCCACGTGCGCCCGTTATCGTCCGACACCAGATAATTCGGATCCTGATCTACCCCGCGATGAAACAGATAGATTCGTCCTTTTTCTGCCGCGAGTCGCAGAGGATTGCAGTAGGTGAAATTGCCGCCGCTCCAATTGCCTTTGACGCCCGGCGTGACGAGTTCCGTCACCGGCCCCCAGTCGAACGGATCGTGAGCGCGAGTGGAAATGCGGAAATAGACGCGCGGTTCTTGATTGTGCTTCGAGTACGCGGCCAGATATCGGCCATCAGGCAACACGAGCAGTCCCGGACAATCATGGTCGTCTTGCTCCAGCTTTTCGTGCAAGACGATAGTTCGTCGCGTGCCAGAGCGGAGGTCCAGCACGGATAATTCCACGTTCCCCCAGCCTGGTTTGGCCTTGTCCCGGAACGTTCCGCTCGCCCGCACTGAACCGACAATCAAACGTCCATGGTCCACGATGGCGCGTGGATCCATAAACCAACACCAGGCGCCATTATCGTTCAATTTGCAAAAATGGCCGCGCACGTAATTCGACTGGTGCGCATTGGCCCCGCCGGCTGCCAATGAGACCGGCAGCACGAGGCTGACGGCGATCACGAAAGCCGCTGCGTTTGACCGGATTCCCATCTGCTTATCTCTGAAACGATCACGGAACGAACTCAAGAAAATTCGCCGACTGAGTAGGAAGAGTTCCTAGGTAACCAGGGCCGGATTCTTATTGCAATCCGGCAGAATTGCAGTATCCTAGCGCTCGCTAGGATGGATGAACATCGCAGTGAGATTGGTGGAATGTCAGTCAGCCACGTTCGCTTGGTGACAGTCCGAAACCCGATGGTCGGGAACAGTCACTGAGGTCTCCTACCACAGCAGAAGGAAATTCAACCAACACTTATGGCAACGAAGCTATTCGTGGGTAATCTATCGTTCAATACAACCGAAGGCGACCTGCTAGAATTATTCAAACAGGCTGGCAATGTCACCAGTTGCGAACTCATCATGGACAAATTCACCGGCAAGTCGCGCGGCTTTGCCTTTGTTCAAATGGCGACCCAGGAAGAAGCCAACAAGGCCGTTGCCGATTTCAATGGCAAGGACTTTGGTGGGCGGGCGCTCACGGTTAATGAAGCTCGCCCCCGCGAGGAACGTCCCCGCAATGATTTCGGCGGCGGTGGTGGCGGCCGCGGCGGTGGCAAACGCGATTTTCGCGGAGGCGGTCGGCGTTAATCCGACGATCATAGCCTAATTCGAAGGGCGTCCCGCACCCTGCGCGACGCCCTTTCTGCTTTTGCCCTTTGGGAATCATCCGCTGGGGAACCACGACCACCGATCCATCTGCGTGACCCGGCAATCGGGCAATTTGACAAGTTCAATAACCCCGCTTACGATTTGCCGCTGGCGAGTGGGATTGCAGGCGGTTTGGCCGCAGAGGGCGGCTAAACCCAAGACCTGCTTCCCAAACAGAAACCTAAAAGGAGGCCATGCAGTGAAAGCTATACGAGTGTCAGTTGCTGTAGCGGTTGTGTTGTCGTTCGTCACACTGAGCGTTACCGCAGGGTTATTCAACATCCGGGTCCAGGTGAAGCGGTACAATGCCGGGGGTCTAGCCAGGGAATCCAATGGCGACTTCATCTCCAATTGCACAGATACGAATGGGGCAAAGCTGGTCGCAGTGGTGGACGACCTCAACAGCAACATTGCCGCCATTGCCACCGTGGATCAATGTGGCAACGTTCTCTGCACGAATTTGACCGTCACCTCAAACTGCAGCCAGGTTGGCTCCAACTATAACGGCACGGCTGTTGGCGTGGCGGGATTGACCTTCTCGTCATCCCAGCTTAACGGAACCGGATTCTTCGCACTCCACGGATCGGTCAATAGGACCAATCCCACGGAAATCGCCTCTCTGCACGGGAAAGGCGAGGTGGTTCTGTGTGACACGAATGGCGACGTGCTTGCCGGGACGGTCTTCGTGACCGGACGATTTAAGCCCAGGAGGAATTGCGATCACTAGCTTTTGGTAATCTGCAAAATCCTACGTTTGGCGCAAAGCCTCCGGCATGAACGGGGGCTTTCGCGTCTACTATTCAGACAGCGGGCCGGCGAGCAATTCTTGCGGCGCGGCAAGAAGAAATTCCGCACCGCTCTCCTCCAACTCCCGTTGATCGCGAAATCCCCACAGCACGCCGACCGGATGCATCCCGGCGGCGCGGGCGGTACGCATGTCGGTATTCGTATCTCCCAGGTAAAGCCACTCGGCTGGCGGGACGGCTAACTCGTCGGCGATTTGAAGCGTAGCGGTCGGATTGGGTTTCAGCGGCACGTTCGGCAATTGACCGCGCACGATGGCAAAGGGAGACGGTGGAAAGAAATGTTCGACCATGCGCTTCGTGAATTCATCGCGTTTGTTGGATAACACCGCCAGTTTGTAGCTGCGTTCGGCAAGAACGGCGACCAGTTCGGCAATGCCCGGATACAATCGCGTTTCATCAAAGCAGTGCTCGCTGTACCGTTCGCGCATCAATCGCATCAGTTCTTCCACCAACCCCTGTTGGTCAGACGGCAACGCTCGAGCACAAAGCTGACGATTGCCGTCGCCAACCATGTATCGATAACTCTCCAGTCGATGCGTGGGGCAACCGAGTTGCGCCAGACCCCAATTTGTCGCATTCGCCAAATCCGCCAGCGTGTCGGCCAATGTCCCATCGAGGTCAAACAACACGGCGCGGTATTTCGTTGGCATCAAGGTTTGTATAGCAGAACTGCCGGAAGCTGTCCGCTTTTTAAGTTGTCTGGCGCGAGCGCACTTGTTAGCTTCGCAACCATGAAAACAAAACATTTTCTTGCTTGCGTGACGTTAGCAGCGATTGGTTTGGTTTCAAGTGCACAGGGCCAGGGAATGTTCGGCGCCCGTTCCCGAGACCCCGGCGAACAAATGGCCAAGTTCTTCGGGAAGAATACGGCCTTCAGCGCCAAAGCCCAGGTCACGATGAACAGTCCGTCTGGCAAATCAATGTCCATGATGGAATTTCAGTACGACGTCCTCGATGGCAAAGTGCGCACGGAAATGGATATGACGAAAATGCACGGCGGCGCGATGCCGCCGGAAGCCATGGCGCACATGAAACAGATGGGCATGGATCGCATGGTTCACATTTTTCTGCCGGATAAAAACGTCACTTACATGATCTATCCCTCCATGAAAGCGTATTGTGAGATGAACACCGGCCAGGTGCCCGGTCCGAAGGAAGCTGTCAAAGGAGCCAAGGTCGAAGAAACGGAACTTGGCAAGGAGACGATTGATGGCCATCCGTGCATGAAATCGAAGATCGTTATCACCGAGGAAAGCGGCCACAAATCTGAAGCTCTCGTTTGGAAAGCAACTGACCTGAAAGATTTCCCAATTCAATGGCAAACGACTTCCGAAGACGGCTCCACGATGACCATGAAATTCACCGACATCAACCAGAGCAAGCCTTCGGCGTCGATGTTCGAGCCGCCATCCGATTTCAAACGTTACGGCAGCGTACAGGAATTGATGATGAGCAACATGCAGCAGATGATGCCGCGTGGCGGAATGCCTCCGCAAGGTGGCAACGAGTGATGCTTGGTGCCGGGCGGAACTCTTTTCGCAGTACCCGTTGCCCATCGTAACCGACGACAATCAATGATTAAGAAATCAGCCCAACGAACCTGGGGCGGACGATTCTCAGCGTCTCCCGCCGAAATCGTGAAAAACTTCACGGAAAGCATCAGCTTCGATTGGCGATTGTACAAGCACGACATTGCCGGCTCCATCGCCCACGCGAAAGGCCTGGCAAAGGCAGGGCTTCTCACGAGGGCGGAGGCGAAACGGATCGAGCGCGGGCTGCGCGCCATCGAACGCGAAATCGCCCTCGGCAAGTTCAAATGGGACGCTCGCTGCGAAGACGTTCACATGAATATCGAAGCCGCTCTGGTCAGTAAGATCGGGCGCACGGGCAGAAAGCTCCACACGGCCCGCAGCCGAAACGATCAAGTCGCGACCGATATCCGTCTCTGGCTGCGCGACGAAGTTGTTTTGGTCCTGCAAGCGTTGCGCGAGCTTCAGAAAGTTTTGGTTGTCCTGGCTGAGAAGAACGCCGATGTGATCGTCCCCGGATACACTCATCTTCAACGCGCCCAGCCGGTTTTGTTCGGGCATACCTGGCTGGCTTACGTGGAGATGTTCGAACGCGATCACGGACGATTTGCGCAGTCTTTGCTGAGCTTGTTTCGGTGTCCCCTGGGTTCCGCGGCTCTTGCCGGTAGCACGCTGCCGCTGGACCGCGAGTATGTCGCCCGTCAACTCGGACTGGCGCTGATCACGGACAACTCGATGGACGCGGTGAGCGACCGCGATTTCGTCCTCACGTTTCTCTCGAACGCGGCGATTTGCGGGATGCATTTGTCGCGACTCGCGGAAGACTTGATTCTTTGGTCAACTACCGAGTTCGGATTCATTACGATTGACGATGCGTATACGACGGGCTCATCGCTGATGCCGCAGAAGAAGAATCCCGACATCGCGGAACTCGTTCGCGGCAAGACCGGCCGGCTCTACGGCAATCTGGTGGCCGCGCTGACGATGATGAAAGGGCTTCCCCTCGCCTACAATCGTGATTTACAGGAAGATAAGGAGCCGCTGTTCGATTCTGCGGATACGCTGTTGGCGTCTCTGCAGGTCACGGCCGAAATGCTCCAGCACACGCAGGTGAATCGGATCCGCTGCGAAGCCGCCGCGAGCAATCCGCAGCTATTGGCAACCGATTTGGTGGATTTTCTGGTGAAGAAGGGCACTCCTTTCCGCGAAGCGCACCATGCGGTCGGCGCCCTGGTCGCCGCTTCCGAGCACAGCGGCGTATCGTTGGTCAGCCTGGCCGCACAGAAGTATGGCGCCGCCGCCGAGCGGGTGTTCGATTTGCGTCGGGCACTGGCAGCACGCAAGATTCCCGGTGCCCCTTCCCCGCAGAACGTCAACGCCCAGATCGCGCGCTGGAAAAAAGTCCTGCGTTAAGGAGAACGTCCCAAGTTGCTGGGCACCGTGAGAGCGGCACTCCTGCCGCGACGCTTCGTCGTCTTTCGCTGATGGCTGACCGCTTTCTTTCTCGTGGGAGCGGCGTCTCGCCGCGATACCTGAAAGCTGACGACTGAAACGCCTATCGCTAGGAACCGAATCTCGCAAACAGTTGGAGCTTGCGCAGGGCAACGTGATTTCGTTATGGGTTGCGCATGAAAATCGGCGTCATCGGCGGGAGCGGATTGTATGCAATGGAGGGAATCGAACGGAAACGCTGGGTCAGTGTGACCACGCCGTTCGGAAAACCTTCGGACCAATTTCTCACCGGGCGCATCGGTCAGCGCGAAGTCGTCTTCCTGCCGCGACACGGCCGGGGACACAGTATTTTGCCGAGCGAACTGAATCATCGCGCCAACATCTACGGAATGAAAAAGCTCGGCGTGAGCACCGTCATCAGCATCAGCGCGGTCGGATCACTCAAGGAAGAATACAAGCCGACCGATATTGTCGTGATCGACCAATTTTTCGACCGTACCAAACGCGGTCAGGATTACACCTTTTTTGGCAACGGCGTTGTTGCGCACGTCTCATTTGCCGACCCTGTTTGCGGTCGGCTGCGGCGGACATTGGTCGATTGCGCGCGGGAGGTCGGCGCGACGGTGCACGACGGCGGTACTTATGTGAATATCGAAGGACCGGCGTTTTCGACGCGCGCCGAATCGTTGTTTCATCGTAAAATGGACTGGGACGTCGTCGGCATGACCAATCTCGGCGAGGCGCGTTGCGCCCGGGAGGCTGAGATTTGTTACGCGACGTTGGCTATGGTGACCGACTACGATTGCTGGCATGAAGGACACGATGCGGTCACGGTGGACATGGTGGTTGCCAACCTGACGAAGAATTCGCAGACGGCACAACAAATCGTTCGCCGCGCCGTGGCAGCCATCGACCCGGATGCAGACTGCGTCTGTCAGCACGCGCTGGCCAACGCGGTCATGACGCAGCCGAAGGCGATGCCGCCCGCCACGCTAAAGAAGTTACGCTTGCTGCTGGGTAAGTGATTGTGCGCGGAACTGCCGCTTGCGCGACCAAGCGATCCAAGGTCGCGAGCCAATTGAGTGTTTCATTGCGACCGGATCAGCAACTCGGCTAGCAACTTGACCAGTCGGATATTTTCAACGTAGTATGAGCGTCGATGCAGACTTGGATTTCGAGCGCCGTGATTGCGCGACGGCCTTGATTTGATTTTCCAAGTCCGCGCCTGAAAAGTTCGAGTCGATGTGCTTCGTGAGTGGAGAGGTGGCTGAGCGGTCGAAAGCGGCGGTTTGCTAAACCGTTGTACGGGACTAAAGCCTGTACCGAGGGTTCGAATCCCTCCCTCTCCGCCAGCGTAGCTGGATAGACTACACTCCATAAGCGGTGGCAGTCACACTCACGACGACATAAACAATGCATCACTACACATCTCAATCTCCAAATGAGATGTCCAATGTGCGTGCGGTCGTTACAGCGTAGCCGTCCGCGGGAACGCGCTTGAGCTTTGCGGTCGCCTCCTTCAGCGGAACGTAGTCAATTCGCGGCGGGTTGACAGCGACCATCACGCCATCTTGACCCTCGGCCAGCGCACGCACGGCAGCTGCGCCGAAGATTAATCCGAGTGACCGGTCGAGCGATGTCGGTTGGCCTCCACGTAGCAGATGACCGAGCACGACGCTCCGCGTCTCTTTGCCAGTCAGCTCGTGCAACTGACCAGCCACGATCTCGCCGACGCCTCCGAGCCGCTCGACGTGTCCGGTGTTTGCCGCTTCTTTCAACGTCACCTCGCCATTGACCGGCTTCGCGCCTTCGGCCACGACGATGATGGAGTATTGCCGGCTGCGGCTCGCAGTCTTGCGCTTGACGTGCGCGGCGATCTTGGTCATATGGTAGGGAATTTCCGGTATCAGAATGGCGTCAGCCCGGCCGGCGATGCCTGTGTGCAACGCAATCCAACCGGCGTACCGGCCCATCACTTCGACGACCATGACCCGCCGGTGCGATTCGGCAGTGAAATGGAGTCGGTCAATGCACTCGGTCGCAAATGACACCGCGCTGTCGAAACCGAATGTCGTCATCGTGGATTCGAGATCGTTGTCGATGGTCTTGGGCACGCCGACGACGCGCAATCCCCTTTCATTCAGCTCGCGCGCAATGCTGAGCGTGCCGTCGCCGCCGACGGAGATGAGCGCGTCGAGTTTGTGTTGCTGGAAACGTTGAATTAGTATTTCCGCCCGGTTCGAGCCACCGGGCTGGTTGAACGGATTGCCGCGATTGGACGTGCCGAGAATCGTGCCACCAAGGTGCGCGATGTCGCGGACGACCCCGCGCGTGAGTTTCATCAGGCCTCCGTCGGGATAACTCTCGGGATCAAGCAAACCATCGAGTCCGTCGCGGATGCCGACGATTTCCCAGCCGCGATTGCGCGCCGCATAGACGGCCGCATGAATGACAGCGTTCAGTCCCGGCGCGTCGCCACCCCCGGTACTGATGGCGATTCGTTTGATGTTGTTCATGATTCACCCACCAATTATCCGTCCATCGCGGATGGCAGTTGCCGGCAACTTCGCCGGCGCGGGCGTCACTTCGACAGTTAGGATGCTGTGCTTAGGAATGACCAGTAGCTGGACGCCCAGCTCAAGCGCCAAGTCCTGGGCCTGTAATGCCCTCTCGATGCGGCTGGCCAACGTCAGCTCGTCGCCTTCTTTTTCGGCGGGGATCTGGAAGCGCTTGACGCTGCCGTCCACAAGACGGACAACCATCGTAACGGCGGAAGGATTCGTATTGTTCATGGATTTTTCCTTTCATCATTTGGTATGTTGTGTTCTTCGGATGCCAAATCGCGTAGCAATTCTTGGTAGCTCACGGATTCGCGCAACAGTCGGCCAGCGACTTCGCGCAAACGGTCTACTGCGCCGGGCGGGAGATAGAATTTCGTCGGCAAATTGTCGAAGTATTCGCGCTCCTTGGGATCAGCCAACTGCTCGAAACTGACTTCAATCCCATAGACCTTGACCGGCTCGACGCCGGTTTGCCCATCATTCAATTCGCTTTCCCATTGCTTGATACTTTCGTGGAAGAGTTCCCTGGTCTCAAAGGAATACCGGTTGATGACATCGCCGAAAGCGAAGCCGACTTCCAAGAGACCGGGAGCCCGCGCATGTTTGTCCCAGCCGGGGTCGTGGTGAGTGGCCGCGTTGACGGCAATGACGACGATTTTGCGGGGGCGTTTGACCCCGAAATACTGCATGGCCGGACGTATTCCGCCGAGCGCCAAGACAGGCTCTAACGGCCCGCGCAAACCCAGATTGTCGGACAGGCCGCCATCAAGCAAATGAAAATACGGATGATGCGCCGCGTCCTGATAGTTGCGGATTTCCTGTGCTTTGAAGTAGCCGCGTGACAATACCTCTCGTTGCGCCAGCGCCGATTCCACCTGCGGCGGTTCGATGAAACCGCAACTGCCGCCGTAATTGTTGACTGTAATCGGAGTCAAGAGAACCGGAAATGCCGACGAGGCGGCCACCGCGCGACCGACCGGGAATGTGGAAAGGTCCGAGCACAACAAATCGAACAGGTCCTGCGTAAACTCAAAGCGTGCCGACGACGACATGTCGGTTGCGTTTAAGATCAGAAACGGCGGCCGCTTGGCCTGCGCCAGATCGCCGAATGTTTTGCCGCGAAACACGTGCCGGTCGTAAAACTCCGCCGCCATGTCGCTGCGGCTGAAATACGGCGACGCACAACGCCCCCAGTTCAACGGCGACAGCATCCGCCACAGCAACGCCTGCTGAATGTTGCGCCGGAGAAAGACTTTCTCGTAATCGCGGAAAATTTCGTCGCCGAACAAGGCGTAATACGCCGCGGTGAAGCTGCCGCCGGACACCGCGGAAATCACCTGCACCTCATCCAGCAACCGTTTATGCTGGCCCTCCCAGACGATGTCGGTTCGTGCGAGTTCCTCCAGCACGCCATAGGACAGAGCCGCCGCCCGATGACCGCCGCCGGAGAACGCCAGCACGACGAACAAGCCGTCGGAGTTGTTCGCTTTGGCCACCGTTTTGTAACGGTAGCCGGCATCGGGATTGTACTGCGTCAGCCGTGCATTGACCGGGTAGTGAGCACAACCAGCAACCAGGAGCAGGCTGCACACGAGTGTTAGCGATGCAATTCTAGAACTACGCTTGACGCCGCGCTCACCGTTTTCTATTCCGTTCATTTTCTCGACCTCATTTCGGCTTTCCAGCGTCAGCACCCCTCATCAGCCACGCCGGGAACAACTTTCCAAGCCCCTTCATAATTCGCGTGCTGGCGAAGATTAGGCCTTCGATGAGGTCGGTGGCCTGATGCACCAATCGGTCGACCCGATCCAACCAACCGCGGAAGACTCGGAGCGATTGATTCACCTTATCGTTCTGCTGCTGGGCCTGCGTGGTGAGCTTGTTGACGTTCTGCACCATCGTGCGCGAATCCTGCACCAGCAGCTTCACGTTCGTCTTTAATTCGGCCAACTCGTGCCCCGCATCCGCCAAGTGTCTGCGAAGCCCAAGCAGCGCCGGTATGAGCAACACCACGAACACCACTATGGAAACGGACGCCAGAAAGAGCGCAATTAGTAGGGCAATCGCCATCAGTCACCTCCAGTCGTCACTAGTATGTTGTGGCCAACACCACTGCCACCGCATAAGCCACAAGGAATGTAATCAGAGTAATCACGATCAGTACCCTCCAAGGTGCAATTCGCGCGCGACGCCCGCCAAGTGCCAGCGCAGCCGGTGATCCTTCGCCAGCGCCATGAGATGCAACAGCACTCTGCCGTTCGAGGAACTCACCAGTTTCATTTGTTTGGCTGCGCTCATTCGTTTCTGTTTCGTTCATTTTCTCGACTTCATCTCAACTTCGAGCAATACATACTCAGCTCTCGTGCCAGCGAGCGGCTGACCATGGAATGAGTTGCGAATCAGGAGTTAGTGACAGAAGTACTGTGATGACCGGCCAGTCGAAATGTTGAACGTGCGAAAAGTCGTGCGGCTTAAGAACCCGCCGGCTTCTTGAGTCCCCATTTGTTCATCCGGGACAGCAAGGTCGTGGGTTTAACTCCGAGAAGCTCGGCCGCGCCGTCTGGGCCTTTGATCTTCCAGTTGGCTTTTTCGAGAACGACCAGCAGGTTGTCGCGCTCGCGGCGTTGCAGTTCGGCTTCGGTGAGAAAGTCCGGTGGGGGGGCATTGTCGGCCGTCGCGGCTGGTCGCGCCGGTAACGGTTGGTTGGCGACCGGCAAATCAAAATCCAATGCACCGCCGCGCGCGAGAATCACGGCGCGCTCGATCACGTTCCGCAGTTCGCGGACGTTGCCGGGCCAATCGTAGCTTTGCAGCTTGGCGATACCGGCGCGGGTCAGGCGCGGCTTGGTGCAATTCAAATCGCGCGTGGAAAGTTCGACAAAATGTTTCGCAAGCGAAGGAATGTCGTCGGGACGTTCGCGGAGCGGCGCGACGTTGATCGGAAAAACATTTAACCGGTAATACAAATCCTCGCGGAACTTGCCATCGGCGACGGCTTGTTTCAGATCGCGATTCGTGGCCGCGATGACCCGCACGTTGGCCCGCCGCGTGCGGTCGTCGCCGACGCGTTCGTAGCGTTTTTCCTGGAGCACGCGCAGGAGTTTATTTTGAATGTCGAGCGGGATTTCGCCGACTTCATCAAGGAAGATCGTGCCGCCTTCGGCGGTCTCGAAACGACCCGCCCGGTCTTTCACCGCGCCGGTAAACGAGCCGCGCACGTGGCCGAAGAATTCGCTCTCGAACAGTTCGCGCGGGATGGACGCGCAGTTTACGCGCACCAACGGGCCGTCTTTGCGTTTGCTGCGCCGGTGGATCTCGTGGGCGACCAGTTCCTTGCCGGTGCCGGTCTCGCCGAGAATCAGCACGGACGCGTCAGTGGGCGCGACCAGATCAATCTGGCTGACAATATGCCGGAGGGCGGCGCTTTGCCCGATCAGATCGCCGAACGCTTTCGCTTCGACGACAGCTTCCTCTAAGTACGCGTTCTGAAGTTCGAGTTGCGCTTTAAGCTTCTTAACCTCGTCGAAGGCGCGCGCGTGCGCGATGGCCGCGCCCAACTGGTTGACAAAGATTCGTCCCCACGGGCCGATTTCCTCGGGCCGTTCCTCGCGTGTGAACGCAACGGTGATGGCCAGCGGTTCGCCTTTGAACCAAATCGGCACGACCCGGTAAGCGCGAATCGCTTCGTCGCGCAGCCATTCCAGACCGGGAGGGACCGGCTCCTTGTCCGCTCCCAAAAAAACGTTTTCCTGACCGGTCATCACAGTTTCCCCGACCGGGCCGACGCCCAGCGGGATGCGCGCATCGCGATTTTCAAATGCGTGAGGCTTTTTATCGGCGAGCGATTTTCCTTTGGCCGCGACCAAGTGCAAACAGCGAGTTTGGTCAGGACAAACCGGTCGGCACGGACATGTGGCGCAGAGATCGCCCTTCTCAATTAGCCAGGCTTGGGCACAGACGATGTTCGGGCGCTCCCCGCCATCCGAAACCAGGATCTTGAATATCTCGTCTAGCGACTGAGCTTCGCCGATCCCAACCAGCATTCGGACGGCAATATTCGCGTCAACCCGACTGTCACTCAGAGATTCCACGCCGCGACAATGTTCGCAAAGTTAGACCGAAACGTCCACTGCAAATCGGACGAGTTTTCGGACATCCAATTTGTCGAACCGAGTTCTGACCGGACGCACTTTCTCCAAGTCATTGCTTTCAAGCAAATTCCGGCTTTGGCAAATCGCTGGCACAGCCGGTGCAAATAGAAGCAGTGACAGTGAAACGCAAACGAGAACATGAACCGAAACGATAACAACTCGAAACCAGTTCCGATTGACGGTGTGAATTTCGACTTGGAGGTGCTGAAATCCAAGCAGCCGGTGTTGGTCGCGTTTCTGACAACTTGGAGTCGGCCGTGCGCGATTCTGGCGCCGGCGCTGGATGAAATCGCGTCCGAGCGTGCCGGCAAGCTGAAGGTTGGGCGAGTGGATGCCGACGCAAGTCTGGATCTCAGTCTGTGGTACGACGTGCAGTCGATTCCGACCCTTCTCTATTTCGTGGACGGTAACGTCCGCGCCAGAGTCGTCGGCACGGCCACCAAAGAAGCAATCCTCTCCAAACTGGAGTCAACCCGAAAGGTATCTTCATGAATACGCTCACCACATTTACCGACTCGCGACTGGCGCACGCAGTCGAATCGAGGCATAGCGTGCAGCAGTCCGCCCGCTGGTTCTCCCCAACCGTCCTGGAAATCGTGACCCTCTACGACGAAGAAGGCGCTCGCGAAGCCGGCAAGAACCTCTGCCATCGACTCAACGCGCAGCTCGGTCCTCGTTACGCCATACACCTGCTTCCGTGGAAGTTCTCCGTGACGCAGTTCCCCATGTTGACAGACATTGTCGTGCGCGAAACGACGCGAGGGCCGTTCTTGCTCGTGACGATCCGTGCCGAAAGAGCTGTCACGCCAGAAGTAGAAACTTTCATTCGACGATGCGCCGCCGGGATGCGGCGCGCCGGGGCAGCGTTGGTCGTACAGCTTCATGGCATCGCCAAAGATCAAAAGGCATCTTCCCCGGTTTATCAATGCCTCGCGCGGATCGCGGAGGAATCAAACATACCGTTTTTTTCAACTGTCGTCGTACTCAACCAATCATCCCGGGGCGCTGGGCGCGCTTCTCCTAGCCGCAGCGGATCTCCTTTCGTTGCGATCCCACCTCAAACCCTACCTCTAGTCTCCTAGCCCTCACCTACGCCCAGCGCCCCAAAGGAGCTTTAATGAATATGAACACAATCTCACGAATCGAAAAACTCACCGCGTTCGCTTGCCTGATGCTTATGCTGAGCGGCTGCGGGAAAGAGGCGGCCAAAGCGCCGGAGAAGAGCCTGGTGCGCACGGCGGTGGCCGAGTCGCAGGCTAATGTCAGCTCCGACGGCGAGGCTTCGTACCTGGCAATCGTCAAGTTCGACAACGAAACGGACCTCAACTTCAAAGTAGGCGGGATCGTGGTCAACATCGGTCCAGGGACGGGCTGGGACGAAGGAACGCCGGTAAAAGACGGGACTGTCTTGGCGGAATTGAAGCAGTCGGACTTCAAGAACGCGTTGGATACCGCACGGGCGAAGGCCGATCTGGCCAGCAAGACTCTGGAGCGATTCCGAAAGCTGCGCATTGAGGATGCGATTTCCCAGCAGGAACTCGATGTGACCGAAGCCGAATGGCGCACGGCCCAGGCCGCGTTGGACCAAGCGGAGCAGAATCTCAAGGATTCCCGGCTGGTGGCGGACAAGAATGGAGTAATTCTGGCGCGCTATATCAATTCGGGTGTGACTGTGCCGCCCGGTCAGCGCGTGTTGCGCTTTGCCGCTACGAGTTTGATGTCCGTCGAATTGGGATTGCCGGATCGGCTGATCGGAAAGCTGACTCCCGGCCAGGAGATTGATGTCGAAATTTCGGCGCTGGAAGGAATGCCGCCGTTCAAAGGCCGAGTGTCGGAAGTCGGCGTAGCGGCGAGCGGCGAAGGCCGGTTGTTCCGCGTCGTGATCAAAGTGCCCAATCCGGACGGACTGCTGCGCTCTGGCATGACGGCGCGCATCCACGTCAACGACGCTGCCGGTCTGAAACCCGGCACGGTGGTCGTTCCGCTCTCGGCGCTGGTGACATTTGCTCCGGGCTCGCAAGTAGGTGTGTTTGTCGTGCAGGACGGTAAAGCCGTGAAGCGCCTCGTGAAGACGGGCGACATTCTAAACAGTTCCATTCTCATCACCGAAGGCTTGCGTGCCGGCGAACACGTGGTGACCGCGGGTGCGAGCTTTCTGTACGACGGTGCGCCCGTCGAAGTCGCCGGCAACTAAGGAGACCGCTCGATGTCACATTCCAATGAAAATGAAAAACAGCCCGGTGGCTTGGCCCAATTCTGCGTCGAGCACCGGGAAGTAAGCTGGCTCGCGCTGATTGGCGTGCTCGTGTGGGGCAGCATTGCCTACACCCGGCTGGGCCAGCAGGAAGACCCGACGATTCCGCAGCGCACGGCCATGCTGGTCACGGTGTTCCCGGGCGCGACGGCTACCAAAGTGGAAGAGCTGGTTTCCAAGCCGCTCGAACGAAAGATCAGCGAGCTGAAATCTATTGAGGAGATTAAGACCACGTCCCGGCCCGGCATCTCCACGATGACCATCAAACAGCTTCCGGCTCCCACGGCCACCATCGACGAGGAGTGGGACAAGTTGCGGGCCAAGCTCCAGGAAGTGCCGCTGCCGGAGGGGGCGCGTCAGCCGTGGCTGAACACCGATTTCGGCAACACGATCACGATGCTCTTCGCCATCACAAGTCCGCCGATCAGCGATGCGGAGTGCGTGGCCCGGGCGAATCTGTTGCGCGGCCAGCTCGCGCAATTGCGCGCCGGAGCGACCTCGACGAACCACGCGGCCGTGGCCGTCTTCTTTCCACCCTCCATCGATCAGAATTACAGGGAAGTCCTTCTCGGCCGGTTCGAGACGGCGATTCGCGCGGCCGGCTTGGCCAAGCAGGTGCGGACGGCGCAAGGGCATGCGTTCATTCTGACTGACTTGGAAACGCCGTCGAGCCGGACCGACTTGGAGAAGTTCATCGCCGATTTTACGCGACAGGTGACCGGCAGCGACCGCGAATTGATTCACCCGGATTTCACGCCGCCGATCGTGCTGATGGGCGACGAAGACCCGTTGCCGCAAATCCGTGCGTCTGCGCCGCCGCGGTACAGTTACCGGACGCTCGAATTGCTGGCACGCGATTTCGAGGATGAACTAAAGCAAGTGGACAGCGTCGGCAAAGTCACCAAAATCGGCATCGTGCCAGAGAATGTGTTCCTGCTGTTCTCGGACGCCAATCTTGCCGGCTACGGACTCACGCCGGAGGGGATCATGAATTCGATTGCCGCGCGCAACGCGGTGATTCCCGGCGGCACGGTGCGCACGGAAGGCCATAACTTCCCGGTACAGCTCTCTGGCGAATACAAAACCGAAAACGACATGCTCGGCACAATCGTCGGCCTGAGCCGACAAGGCGCGCCGGTGTATTTGCGCGACGTTTTTGAAGTCCGCCGCATGTACGAGTCGCCAATTCCGTACAAGGTGGACGTGCTCACTCGTGACGGCGACAAACTCGACTCACACCGCTCCGTGATGGTCGCCGTCGAAATGCGCGACGGCAAGATTATCCGGTACTTCAACCGGGATGTCTGGAAGGTCGCGGACAACATGAAAGCCCGCAGCCCG
>Ga0335081_10000543_pt1 | contig 63816 bp, 55 predicted proteins | sample Lox_Sample_35_FD_206713 | JGI IMG/M metagenome (GOLD analysis project Ga0335081, IMG submission 206713) | Soil microbial communities from Loxahatchee National Wildlife Refuge, Florida, United States - Lox_Sample_3.5 | ecosystem: Environmental > Terrestrial > Soil > Wetlands | place: USA...
AGCACGGCATCGAAGCTCCCTTGCCCCGCGAGGTTCTGCACCGTCGGCGCGAGGTTCGCGGCCGCCGGGTCATAGCGTGCGATGGGCCCGAGGCTCGCGCCCGCGACCTGCACCGCGTCCTTGAGCGCGGCCGCCGCGATGTCGCCATAGGCCGAAGCCGGCGCCAACGCGGCAAAGCGGTTGCGCCCGTGCGCATGCGCGAATTGGACGACGCGCTGAATCTCCTGGCGCGGGTCGAACGCGAGAAGCCACGTGCCGTTGCCGGCGAGCTGCATCGAGGTCGAGAACGCGACGAGCGGCACGTTCGCGGCCTGCGCCACCGGCTTCACCGCTTCGACTTCGGTGGAAAGAAGGGGTCCGAGGATGAGCTTCGCGCCGCCGTCGATCACCGCGTGCGCGGCTTGCGCCGCCGTCGTTGCGGTGCCGCCGCTGTCGCGCACCAGGAGCTCGAGCCGGTCGTTGCCGGTCTCGTAGAGCGCCATCTGCGCCGCATCGAGCATCGCCTGGCCGAGTGAGGCGGCTTGCCCCGTGAGCGGCAGGAGGAGCCCGACCTCGACATGGCTCACGCCGGGCGCGGGCGGCGGGATTTCGTTCTGGGGGATGGGCGTCGCCGTCACCGGCGGGGCGACGAGCGAAGGCGCCGACGTTGCGGGCGCCGGCGGCGGCGCGACGGGAAGCAGCGCTTTCTTTCCTCCGCATCCGGCAAGCGCCAATATGGCGGCAAGGAGCGCCGCAGTCCGGAAGTGCGAGCCAAACCGCGAGATCGACACGCGCGATGTCCCTCGACGCGAAAGGCCGAAAGCGTATCGACACCCTCGCGGGAAGTAAACCCGACGAGGCCGCGCCGCTCGCACCCGGCCTCTATCTCGTCGCGACGCCCATCGGCAACCTCGAGGACATCACGCTTCGCGCGCTGCGCGTTCTTGGCGCGGCCGATCTCGTCGCCTGCGAGGACACGCGCGTCAGCGGCAAGCTCTTCGCGCATTACGGCATCACGGCCCGGCGCGTTCCCTATCACGAGCACAATGCCGAGGCGATGCGGCCGAAGCTGCTCGCCCGGCTCGAAGGAGGGGCGCGCGTGGCGCTTGTGTCCGACGCCGGCACGCCTCTCGTCTCCGATCCGGGCTTCAAGCTCGTGCGCGCGGCGCTCGAACGCGGGATCGCCGTCACCGCTGTGCCTGGCGCCTCGGCGCCGCTTGCGGCTCTGTCGCTCGCGGGCCTGCCGTGCGAGCGCTTCTGCTTTGCCGGGTTCCTGCCGGCAAAAGCCGAGGCGCGCCGCACTGCGCTCGGCGAGCTCGGCGCGGTGCCCGCAACCTTGGTCTTCTTCGAAAGTGCGCCACGACTTACGGCGTCGCTCGCCGACATGGCGGCCGTCCTCGGCGACCGGCCGGCCGCGGTCGCGCGCGAGCTGACGAAGCTCTTCGAGGAGGTGCGGCGCGCACCGCTCGCGGAGTTGGCTGCGCATTACCGCGAGGCGGGTTCGCCCAAGGGCGAGATCGTGGTGCTGGTGGGCCCTCCCGCTGTGGCGGAAGCGGCATCGGCGGAATCGCTCGACGCGGCACTTACATCGGCGCTCGCCCGGCTCAGCGTCAAGGATGCAGCCGCCGCGGTCGCGGGTGCATTGGGCTTGCCGCGCCGTGCGGTCTATCAGCGCGCGCTGGCGCTCGTGGGGCGTGCGCCATGAAGGCAAAGCGGCGTCTCCGCGCCGAGCGCCGTGGCCGCACCGCTGAGCTCGTCTGTCTCTGGCACCTGCGCATGCGTGGCTACCGCTTGGTGGCACGGCGCTTCCGCGTGCCTTCGGGCGAGATCGACCTGATCGTGCGGCGCGGCACGGTGCTTGCGGCGGTCGAGGTGAAGGCACGCGACGATTTCGATGCCGCGGGCGAGGCCGTGCTCGGACGCCAGCGCCGCCGCATCGCTCGCGCGTTCGAGCATTTCCTCAAGGCGCGGCCCGACCTTGCCCATCTGGATCAGCGCTTCGACGTCATGCTGGTGATGCCGCGCCGCCTGCCGCGCCATCTCGCCGACGCTTGGCGAATCGGGTAGGGCGGTGCCACGAAATCGCCCCAAAGGTGCCCTTTCCCCGACTCACGTCGCGCGCAACAATCGACGGGAACCGTCAGGAGAAAGCGCCTTGTCCCGACCGCCTCTTGCCGCAGCCGCCGTCGTTGCCGTGCTCGTCGCTGCCGCCGCGGCGCCGCTGTCGGGCTGCCTTCTCGCCGTCGGCGCCGGTGCCGCGGGCGGAGGCTACGCCGTCGCGGCGCAAGAGCGCTCGCTCACCGACACCGCACGCGACGCCGGCCTCCAGGCCGCCATCACGGCGTCGTGGAAGAAATACAATTTGAAGCTCAACGACGATTTGGACTGCACCGTCTATGAGGGCCGCGCCCTCCTCACCGGCACGGTGACGAGTGATGATTGGCGGGCCGAGGCGGTGAAGCGCGCCTGGCAGGTTGACGGGATCAAGGAGGTCTACGACGAGATCCAGGTGGGCCCCGACGAGGGCTTCGTGCAGGACATGGGCGATACCACCATCACCAGCAAGCTCAAGACCCAGCTCATCGCCGATGGCGACGTGCGCGAGATCAACTATTCGATCACCACAGTGAAGGGCGTCGTCTACGTCATCGGCACCGCGCGCAGCAAGCAGGAGCTTGACCGCGTCGTCGATCACGCGCGCAACATCGGCAACGTGAAGCGCGTCGTCTCCTACGTCCGCATCCGCAGCGGCGAGCCGGCGAAGCCCGAGACCGCATCGTCCGCGCCGCCGCCGGCGCCCGCGACCGGCAGCGCGCCGCCTGCCTCGGCCGCCGCCGCGCCCACCCCGCCGGGCACCAGCGACGACTCCGTCTCGACACCGACGCCGCGCCAGGAGATCGACGTTCAGCCGCTGAAATAACCAGCGCCGCCCGCGTTTCGCCGCTGAGCGGCGACGCGCCCCGGGGCGCGATCGGGTTTGCAACGGCAGCGCCCTGGGCGATACTGCGCCCATGTCGCTCGCTGTCGCGATCCAGATGGACCCCATCGAAGGGGTCAACATCGAAGCCGATACGACCTTTGTCTTGGCGCTTGAGGCGCTGGCACGCGGCCACCGGCTCTATCACTATCTGCCGCGCCACATGGCGCTGCGCGACGGCGCCCTCTTCACCAGGGCGCGCGCGCTCGAGGTGCGGCGCGAGCGCGAGCGCCATTACACGCTGGGCGCGTTCGAGACGTTGAACCTCGCTTCCCTCGACGTGATCCTGATGCGTCAGGACCCGCCGTTCGACATGGCCTACATCACGGCGACGCACTTGCTCGAGCATGTGCGCGACAAGGTGCTCATCGTCAACGATCCCGTCGCCGTCCGGAACGCGCCCGAGAAGCTCCTCGCGACGCGCTTTCCCGGCCTCATGCCGCCTACCCTCATCACGAGCGAGCGCGACGAGATCACCGCCTTCCGCGCCGCGCATGGCGAGATCATCCTGAAGCCGCTCTTCGGCAATGGCGGCGCCGGCGTGTTCCGCGTGAAGCCTGACGACGAGAATCTCAATTCACTTCTGGAGATGTTCACGCTTCTCTATCGCGAGCCCATCATGGTGCAGCGCTATCTCCCGGAGATCCGCCAGGGCGACAAGCGCATCGTGCTGATCGAGGGCGAGCCGGTGGGCGCGGTCAACCGCATCCCGCCCGAGGGCGAGGCGCGCGCCAACCTTCACGTCGGCGGGCGCGCCGCCAAGACCACACTCACCGCGCGCGAGCGCGAGATCTGCGCCGCGATCGGGCCGAGCCTGCGCGAAGACGGCCTCGTGCTCGTCGGCATCGATGTGATCGGCGACTATCTCACCGAGATCAACGTCACTTCGCCGACCGGCGTGCAGGAGATCAACCGGCTCGACGGCACGAAGCTCGAGACGCGCGTGTGGGACGCGATCGAGGCGCGGCTCGGCCGCAGCTAAAGCAAGAGGGACAAGCTCATGCCCGACACCGGCCCGCTGCCGCGCAAGGCGCGACGCAAATTCGACTTCAACGAGGTGACGCGCACCGGGCCCGGCACGCTCGCCGGGGCCTACATGCGACGCTTCTGGCACCCGGTCTGGCGCGCTCAAGATCTTGCCGCGCGCGAGGCACTGCCGCTCCGCATCATGGGGGAGGACTTCACGCTCTATCGCGGCGAGAGCGGCGCGCCCCACGCCGTGGCGCAGCGCTGCGCCCATCGCCGCACGGTGCTCTCGGCCGGCTATGTCGAGGGCGACGCCATCCGCTGTCTTTATCACGGCTGGAAATACGCGCCCGACGGCCGCTGCGTCGAGCAGCCCGCCGAGCTCAACGAAGCGTTCTGCGACAAGGTGCGGATCAGATCCTATCCGACCGAGGAATATCTGGGCCTCATCTTCGTCTATATGGGCGAAGGCGCCGCGCCCCCGCTCCCGCGCTTTCCGGAGTTCGAAACGCCGGGCGGACTCCTCAACGCGAACTGCTACACGCGCCTTTGCAACTATTATCAGAACATCGAGAACGGCGTCGACGAGGCGCATCTTCCCTTCACGCACCGCAAGACCCTTTTCGACGAATTGAATCGCGACGTGCCGCGGATCGAGGCCGAGGAGCGGCCTTACGGCCTCGTCGCCTATGGCATCCGCTCCGACGGCACGGTGCGCGAGCAGCACCTCATGCTGCCCAACATGCTCAGCATGTCGCTGCCGCGCCAGGACGCGGCGGAAACAGAGTGGCGCGTCTACGTCTCCTGGCGCGTGCCGATCGATGACGAGCGGCACAAGACCTTCATTGTCGAGCGCCTGGCGTTGCCCGAGGGCGACCACGAGGCATACCGCGCGCGCCGCGACGCGGGCGAACGGCGCCTCGCCGAACTGCCGCCGGCGGAGGAGGTCGCGGCGCAAATCCTCGCCGGCCGGATGAAGCTTCACGACGTGGCCGACCGGCCCGACTTCCTCGGCATCCAGGACCACGTCGCGCAAGTGGGCCAGGGAGCCATCGTCGAGCGCGACGCCGAATGCCTCGGCCGCTCCGACCGCGCCATCGCGCTCTTGCGGAAGCTGTGGGAGCGCGATCTGCGCGCGCTCGCCGAGGGCCGCGAGCCGACGCGATGGCAGTATCCCGAGCGCCTCTCACGCCCGACCGGGGTTTGATCTATTGCTGCGCCAGCACGCCGCGCCGGCGCGGAAACGCGCGACTCAGGATTAGATTTAGGGCAGGCGGAAGAAATCCGCCGCGTTCTGCACGGTCATCTTGTGCACCTCGTGAGCGGGCACGCCTTTGAAGTTGTGCTCCAGCACCTTGTTCGATTCCGGCCAGTCGGATTCCTGGTGTGGGAAGTCGTTCGCCCAGATCAGGCGATTGACGTTGAGGTGATGGCGGTTGTCGACACCGGCGCGGTCGCGCTGGAACCCCCAATAGAAATATTCATTGATCAACTCGCTGGGCTTGCCGGGAAGCGGCTTCACGCCATCGTAGCGTTTCGCCCAGCCGATGTGGCGGTCGTAGCGCGTGTCGGCCACCTCCATGAAGTTTGGAATCCAGCCGATCGAGTTCTCGGCGAAGAAGATGCGGAGTTTGGGAAAGCGCTCGAACACGCCTGACAAGAGCAGTTGCACCGCGTTGTAGGCGCCGTTGCGCGCGAAGCGCGTCATCTGGCCGGCGAGGTCGGTCCGTAGATTCTTCTCGCGCTTCGGATAATCGAGCAGTTTGCCGTTGAAGCTCATATCCGTGTCCTCGATCGCGAAGTGGATCGTGACCGGCATGCCGAGATCAAGCGCCATCGCCCAGAAGCGGTCGTCTTCTGCCTTCGGGATGCCTGTGCCGTTCGGGAAATTGGGAAGCTGGATGGCGATGAAGCCTAATTTCTTGCAGTGCTGCAGCTCCGCCAGCGAGTCCTCGATGGTCGTTGCCGTGATGCAGCCGACGCCGAAGATGCGGCCTTTCGCGTCCGAATCGGAGAGATATTCCTCCGCGAACCAGTCGTTCCAGCCGCGGATGATCGCCTTCTGCAGTCCGGGGTCCTTGGCCTGAAGCCAGGTCGAAGGACCGGCGACGACCGCGGGGAACATGATCTCCGCGTCGATGCCGTCCATGTCCTGCTCCTTGATTCGCTGCGCGGGCGAGCCGGTGCCCGGGCAGGTCTCGTATTTCTGGTCGGCCGGATACCAGTTGCTCCCGTCGCGGCCCTGGCCGCCGTAGATGTCGAACGTGTTCTGGCGCGGTGGCAGGTCTTCGAACACGGTGGCGTCCGCGCCGCCCTCCAAGCGGATCGTGCGCGGCGCACGGTCGCGGTATTTCTTGTCGATCCGGTGCGTCCAACGTTCATTGGGGATTTCCAAGTGGGTATCGCCGGAGATGCACCTGTAGCTCTGCGACATGACGTTTTCCTCGATCAGACTATCCGTATATCTCATACACCATGGCTTGGCTCCCGGCCGATGCTCTTCGCGGACGACCGCGCGGCCGGCCTACTGCTGTGCCAGGATGCCGCGCCGGCGCGCGATGAGCCAGTAGAGCGCGACGAGCGGCAGCATCATCAACAGCATCACGAGCGCGAGCGCCGAGGCCTGGCCGAGCCCCCCATTGAGCCACAGGCTCCACACCACGAAGGGCAACGTCATGTTGGCGCGCGTCGTCAGCACGACGGCAAGTGTCAGCTCGCGGAAGACGAGGAGCGCGATCCACAGCCACGCGTAGAGGAGCGTTGGCGCAAGAAGCGGCACGAGCACGCGGCGCAGCACGCCGCCGGTGCCGGCGCCGCTCACGGTCGCGGCCTCCTCGAGCTCGCGGTGGATCTGGATGAGGCCGCTGTTGGTCATGCGCGTGCCGTAGGAAAGCCGCGCGACGACGAACACGATGAGAAGAATCGTCACCGTGCCGAAAAGCGGCAGCGCGCGCCCGAGCCAGAAGAGCGCGATCAGAAGCGCGGCGACGCCGAACACGATGTTCGGCACGGCGTGCGGCAGGAACGCGATCACATCGAAGCCGCCGCGTCCGCGGATGCGGGTGCGGAGCACGACCCATGAGAAGGCGACGCTCAGCGCGAGCGTCAGCGTCGGCACCGCCACCATCAGGATCGCGGTATTGGCGATCCCTTCGCGCGCCAAGGGCCACGGCAGCGAGAGATACTGCGCGAGCGAGACAGTCTTGAGCGCCGCGGCGCTCGGCAGCTGGAAGAACGGCAGGAGCGAAGCCCAGGCGACGAGTGCGAGCGGTACGATCTGGCTCAAAAGAAGATAGGCCGCGACGAACGCCTGTGCCGGGATTGCCCAGCGGCCCAAAGCGCGGATGCGCGGGCGATAGGCCTTGCCGGTCACGACCTGATAGCGGTGCGCCTGGCGCTGGATGCGGCCGTAGAGCGCGGCGAGAGCGATGCCGATGATGATAAGGAAGCTCGAGAGCGCCGCCGCAAGCCCGTATTGCGGCAGGCCCTGGGTCGAATCGAGCTTGAGCACGAGGAAGGTCGAGAAGGTGAAGCGGCGCGCGCTCCAGCCGATGATCGCCGGTACGTCGAAGGCGGCGAAGCCGATGGTGAAGACATAGATGGCGGCGGCGATGATGCCGGGCGCCGCGAGCCGCAGCGTCACTTGCCGGAGCGTGCGCCAGAATCCGGCGCCGGCGACTTCGGCCGCCTCCTCGAGCGCCGGATCCATGGCGCGGAACACCGCCGCAGACATGATGAAAGAGACGGGCGCGAGGTTGAGCCCCTGGACCCAGCCCATACCGGTCATGCTGGCGATGTCGAACAGCGGCCCTTTGAGGCCAAGCGTGTGCTCGAGCCAGGTATTGAGAAGCCCGATGCGCGCATGGAGCAGGAAAAGCCAGCCCATCGCCGAGGCGAAGCCCGGCAGCAGCAGCCCGACCGTCATGAGCGTGAAGATCGCGGTCTTGCCGCGCAGATCCGTGCGCTCGACGAGCCAGGCGAGCGGTACGCCGAAGGCGAGGCTCACCGCGAGCGTCACAAGCGCGAACGAGACAGTGTCGCCAAGCACACCATAGATCGCGGGGTCGCCGAGGATGGCGCGATAGTTGCCGAGCGCCAAATGCGCCGCCGGATCGCCCAAATCGCCGACGCGCAAGCCGAGCCAAAGCACGACGAGCAGCATCGTCACGATGAGGGCGCACGCCGCAATCACGAGGGCGATTAGCACGACCGACCACGGGTCGGCGCGGCGGGCGCGCCGGCCGGCCGGCTCCGCCCCCGAACCGCTCACTTGCTGGCGGTGAAGATCTTCTCGATCTCCTTCCACGCCTCGTAGGCCTCGGGATGCGCCGCGTACCAGTTGACGTCGATGCGCTCGAATTTCCGCCCGCGCTCATGCTCGAGATCGGCAACAAGCTTATGCGCCTTCGTCTCGGGGAAGAGGTCGTTGTCCATCTCCCAGGTCTTGCGGATCAAGGCCTGGCCCTCTTGCGTCATCATGTAGGCGACATAGAGCTTGCCGGCATTGGGGTGGACCGCGTTCTTCGGCACGGCGACGTAGAAATATCCGAGCGCCGGGAAATCGGCCGGCGGGATCTGCACGATCGGCGCGCCCTTCCTAACGATGTCGAAGAAGTCGGTGCCGTTGCAGGTAATCGCAAAGGCGAGGAACTCGCCGGTCGCGAGCCTTTCACCCTCGTTGCAGCGCATGAGGCCCGCCACCTGCTGCGACATCTTGCGCGCGAAGTCGAGCGCGCGGTCGTGGCCCCACATGTCGTTGGCGGCGAGCGCGTCGAAATTGGCCGCGTAAGGCGTCGCCGCGATCTTGCCCTTCCATTCGGGCTTCAAGAGATCGGTCAGAAGCTTCGGCTCCGACGGCGCCAGCGCCTTGTTGTAGGCGATGCCGGGAAGGGCAGTGATGACCTTCAGCATCGTCCCGTCCTCGTCGACGATGCTGTCGGTGATGCGGCCGGGCAGCAGCTTCTGCCAGGGCGCGGTGAGGAAGAGCTTGCGCGGCACGAGCCGCGAAAGCACGTCGGCATAGCCGACATAGACGTCGGTCGGCGACGGCTGGCCGGCCGCCTGGCGCATGGCGATGTCGTTGCCGACTTGCGGCATCGAGCTGCCGGGCGTGAACTGGATCGGCAGGTCGACGCCGAACGCGCTCTTGATGCCCTGCTCATAGAGCGGCGCGCCTTGCGTGCCGCCGAACGTCCCCTCGCCCCACGACAGCGTGAGAGCACCCTCGGCCTTGGCCGCGGCGACGAGCGCTGTGAGCTCCGGGCTCATCTCCGCTGCCGCGGCTGCCGGCGCGGCGCAGGCAAGGATGGCGCCCAATGTCCATCCGAGCCGCAACCGCCTGCGGCTCTGTCTCCTTTGCCTCATGGCGTCGCTCCCTGGTCGTTCGCGGTCCCGGCGTCAGCCGGGTTCGCCCGCGAACTTAAGATGCTTTGCCCGTTCTGGGTAGATGCCTCATCCCTAGTGTGGCGGGGGCTCCGTGGGTTATTCTGCGCCCGCATATCAAGCGGCGCTTCAGCCGCGACAACGGGAGAGGACGCCAATGGCCAAGAAATTCGATCGCCGCACGGTCATGCTCGGCACGGCCGCTGCCGCGGCAACGGCGACGTTGCCCCGCGTCGCGATTGCGCAAGGGGAGCCGCTGCGGCTTGGCCTCATGAACGTGCGCACCGGCCCGCTGGCCGAAGGCGGCATCCAGATGGAGCAGGGCCTGACCGCGTTCCTCAAGGACCGCAACATGACCCTGGCCGGGCGCAAGGTCGACCTCATCATCGCCGACACGGGCGGCACGCCGGCGGGCGCGAAGAACAAGGTGCAGGAGCTCGTCGAGCGCGACCACGTTGACGTGATCACCGGGCCCTTGGCGGCGTTCGAGCTTCTCGCCATCACCGACTACATCGCCCAGCACAAGATTCCGATGCTGAGCCTTGCCGCCGCCGAGGACATGACGCAGCGGAAGCCCAATCCCTATTTCATCCGCGCCTCCGCCACTTCCTCGCAGGCGATGAAGCCACTCGCCGATTACGCGGCGAAGGAATTGAAGCTCAAGCGCGCGATCTGCATCGTCGATGATTTCGCCTTCGGCTACGAGCAGATGGGCGGCTTCCAGCAGGTGTTCGAGGACCAGGGCGGCAAGGTGCTGAAGAAGCTGTGGCCGCCCTTGGGCCAGGCCGACTACACGCCCTACCTCGCGCAGCTCAGCGATTGCGACGTCGTGGTACAGGGCTTCGCCGCCGGTGAGCCGGTGAAGTTCATGAAGCAGTACTCCGACGCCGGGCTCAAATTCCCCGTCCTCGGCGGCGAGACGGCGGGCGACGACGCGCTTCTCGCCAGCTTCGGCGAGGAAGCGATCGGCATGATCACCGCCGCACCCTATACGGCCGACTTGAAGAACGACGCCAATGAGCATTTCCTCGCCGTGATGAAGAAGGAATACAACGTCGCCGTTGGCCAATACGCCGCACTCCTGTGGCTCAACGGCCAGGTGATCGAGGCTGGGCTGCAAAAGACCGGCGGCAAGTCCGACGACAAGGAAGCGCTGATCAAGGCGCTGCGCTCGGTCGAGCTGAAAGATACGTTGCGCGGTTCGGTGCGGTTTGACCATCTCGGCAACGTTGTCGGCGACATCTTCGTTCGCCGCATGGAGAAGAAGGACGGCAAGCTCCTCAACACCACGATCAAGACCTACACCGATGTGAGCCAATTCTGGCCCTACGACGAGCAGAAGGTCCTGTCGCAGCCGGTCTACTCGCGCGACTACCCGCCACTCAAGGCGTGAATGCGAGTTGGATTGGTCTTGACCGCCATGGCCGGGCCGGCCTCTGGCCGTGGCGAGCACGGCCATGACGGTATGAAGCCGTCCGATTTGCTCATCGACCGGCGATGAACCTCTATATCCTGCTCGCGATCAACAGCGTCGCGCTGGGCGGGCTTCTGTTCCTGCTGTCGTCAGGATTCTCGCTCATCTTCGGCTTGATGCGCATCCCGAACCTGACGCACGGCTCGCTCTTCATGCTAGGCGCCTATTTCGGCGCGAGCTTCTATCTCTGGGGGCATCTCGAGTTCTGGGTGGCGGCGCTCCTTGCGGCGCTGCTGACGGGGCTTCTCGGCGGCGTCATCGAGCGCTTGCTGCTGCGGCGGCTTGCCGGCAACGAGCTGGCGCAAGTGCTGGTGACGCTCGGCATCTCCTTCATGGTCGCCGATCTCTGCCTCATGGAATGGACCGGCGATCCGATGTCGGTGACGACGCCCGCGGCGCTGCGTGGCGGCACGCGTATTTTCGGCGTGACGTTCCCGATCTACCGCCTCGCCGTGATCGTCATCGCGCTCGTGGTGGCGCTCGGATTGTGGCTGCTGCTCGAGCGGACGCGCTTGGGCGCCATGATCCGCGCCGGGGTCGACGATCCCGACATGGCGCGCGTCGTCGGCATCCGCGTGTCGCGCCTTTTCACGCTCGTCTTTTGCCTCGGCGCCGGGCTCGCGGGCTTTGGCGGCATCGTCGCCGGGCCGATCCTCTCGGTCTATCCCGGTCTCGACAACGAGATGCTGCCCTTGGCGCTCGTCGTCGTCATCCTTGGCGGCACCGGCAGCCTCGTTGGCTCGTTCCTCGGCAGCTTCATCGTCGCCTTCCTCTACAATTACGGCCAGGCGCTGCTGCCCGAGCTTGCCTATTTCGTGCTGTTCCTGCCGATGGTGTTGATGCTCGCGGTGCGGCCGCGCGGCCTCTTCGGCAGGCACGCGCCGTGAGCGCACGTATCATCGCCGTTTCCATCGCCGTTGCGGCGCTTGCGACCTTGCCGCTCTGGCTCGGCGACACCTATTTCGTCAACGTCGCGAGCCAGATTCTCCTGAACGCCGTGTTCGCCTTGGGCCTCAACGTGATCGTGGGATATGCCGGGCTCGTATCGCTGGGCCACGCGGGACTTCTTGGTCTTGCGGCCTATGCGGGCGCGATCCTGCTGCAGGAGGGATGGGGACACGCCATCGCGATTCCGGGCGCGCTCGCCGTGACGCTCGTCGGCACCGCGCTCTTCGCCGCGTTGGCGCTGCGCGCGACCGGAATCGGCTTCGTCATGATCACGCTCGCGATCGGCCAGATCCTGTGGGGCTTGGCCTATCGCTGGCTCAGCCTTACGAACGGCGACAACGGCATCAACGTCAGCACGCGCCCCGCGCCCTTCGGCATCTCGCTCGACGGCGCGCCCCAGTTTTATTACGTGACGCTCGCGACCTTTCTTCTCGCCGTGCTCGCCGTTTTCATCTTCACGCGCTCCTCCTTCGGCGTGAGCCTCTTGGGCACGCGCGACCAGCCGCGCCGCATGACGGCGTTGGGCTACGATGTCTGGCTCATCCGCTTCTATGCCTGCCTCTTCTCGGGTCTCCTGAGCGGCGTCGCGGGTTTGCTCTTCCTCTATTACAACGAATTCGTGAGCCCACAATCGATCCAGCTCTCGGCCTCGGCCGAGGCGCTGCTGATGGTGATCTCGGGCGGCTCAGGCACGCTCCTGGGGCCGATCGCAGGCGCGGCGCTCGTCGTCATCATGAAGAACGTGGCGAGCGCCTACATCGAGCGTTGGAATTTCGTTCTGGGCGCGATCTTCGTTGCCATCGTCATCTTCATGCCGGAAGGGTTCGTGCCGGGTTCGGTCCGGCTCGCGCGCTGGGTCGTGAAGGCGCTGCGGCCGCGCCCCGCGCCCGTTGCGGCGAAGGGCGAGCCATGACGGCATTGAGCGTGACGGGCCTCGAGAAATCCTTCGGGGGCTTGCGCGTCACCGCCGGCATCGACCTCGCCGTCGAGCCGGGCGAGCGCCGCCTCATCATCGGCCCGAACGGCGCCGGCAAGACGACGCTCTTCAATCTCATCGCTGGCGAGCTTGAGCCCGACGGCGGTTCGATCGCGCTTTTCGGCGAGGAGCTGGTGCGGCTTCCCGCGCGCCGCCGCGCGCATCTGGGCCTTGCGCGCACGTTCCAGATCATCACCCTCTTCCCGCACAACACGCTCCTCCACAACGTGATGCTGTCGCTTCTGGGCGTGCGGCGCGAGCGCTGGAATCCGCTCGCTCCCTTCGCGCGCCAGCGCGAGCTTGCGGTGCGCGCGGAGGAGGCGCTGGAGCGCGTCGGGCTCCGCCACCTCGCGCTCCGCTCCCTGTCCGAGACCTCTTATGGCGAGCGCCGCCGCGTCGAAATCGCGATGGCGCTCGTGCAAAGCCCGCGCGTGCTGCTCCTCGACGAGCCCTTCGCCGGGCTTTCGATCGATGAGCGCCGCGACGTGCTGAAGCTTCTCACGGGCATTCCGCGCGACGTGACGATCGTCATGATCGAGCACGACATGGACGTGGCGCTCGACTTCGCCGAGCGCATCAGCGTCATGCATTTCGGCGAGATCGTCGTCGAGGGAACCCGCGCCGAGGTCGTGGCCGATCCGCGCGTGGCGGAGATCTATCTTGGCGCGTGACGCATTGGCGCTTGCCGAGATCGACGCCTTCTATGGCGACAGCCACGTGCTGCACAACGTGTCGCTGCGCCTCGTTGAGGGCCGGCTCCTCGCGCTCCTCGGTCGCAACGGCGCCGGCAAGTCGACCTGCATGAACGTTGCCGTGGGGCTGCTGCGGCCGCGGCGCGGCGCCGTTGCCGTGTTCGACCGTCCCGTTACGGGCTGGAGCCCTGAGGACATTGCCGCCACAGGCGTGGCGCTCGTGCCGCAGGGTCGCCGCATCTTCAAGAGCCTCACCGTGCGCGAGAATCTCGTCGTTGCCGCGCGGCCGCCCGCGGCCGGGGCCGCGCACGGCTGGGATCTCGAGCGTGTCGCGCAGGCCTTCCCGCGCCTCGGCGAGCGCCGCAACCAGGTCGCGGGCTATCTCTCCGGAGGCGAGCAACAGATGCTCGCAATCGGCCGCGCGCTCATGTCGAATCCGCGCGTGCTGCTGATGGATGAGCCGTCGGAAGGCCTCGCGCCGCAGATCGTGGCCGAGGTGATGGCGACGATCCGGCGCCTCAAGGAGGAAGGGCTGTCGATCCTCCTCGTCGAGCAGAACGTGAAGCTCGCGCTCGCCGTTGCCGACGACGTGGTCCTGCTCAACAACGGCCGTGTCGCGGCCGAGGGACCGGTCGCCGAGATCTCGGCCCGCGCCGACCTGCATCAGCATCTCGGGGTCTACTAGTGTGGCGGATTTGAAGTTCCTCCGATCCTTGCCGCCCCGTCCGAGAGGAACTTCAAACCCAAAGCCACACTAGGAATCATAGAGTTGCTAGTGTCCCTCCAATTCCGAAGTTCGCGAAACGCACGGGCCGATTGGACGTGCGAACTTCGGAAACGGGACACTAGGAGGAAATGAACATGATGTTTTCCTGCAGCCCGGCCGCGGCGACGAATGCCGCTCATGTCGGGCGGCGTGCCGGCCGCGGACCGAAGCACTTCACGGTCGACATCCATTGCCACGTCGAAACGCCCGAGGCATCCGACCTCGTGAGCGGCGTCGCCCATCCCCCGGAGAACGCCATCGCCTTTTCCAACGAGGCTTCGCGCGAGGTCAACCGCAAGCAACAAGAGTCGATCCGCGTCGCCATCACCTCGGTCGAAGCGCGGCTCCAGCACATGGACCGTACCGGCATCGATATCCAGGCGGTCTCGACCTCGCCCGGCCAGTATTACTACTGGACCGAGCCGGAATTGGGCCGCCAGACCGCGCGCCTCATCAACGAGAACATCGCCCGCATCGTCGCCGATCACCCCGACCGCTTCGTAGGATTGGCCACTGTGCCGCTTCAGGCGCCCGAGCTCGCGGTCGGGGAGCTCGAACATGCGGTAAAAGAACTCGGCATGCGCGGGGTCGAGATCTGCACCAACGTCAACGGCACCGAGCTGTCGCACGAGCGCTTCCGCCGGTTCTTCGCCAAGGCCGAGGAGCTGGGCATCCTCATCTTCATGCATCCCTCGGGCTTCACGCAGGGCCAGCGCTTGAGCGACCACTATTTCATCAACGTCATCGGCAATCCGCTCGATTCGACGGTCGCCGTCCATCATCTCATCTTCGACGGCGTGTTGGAGCGCTATCCCGGCCTCAAGATCGTGGTGGCGCATGGCGGCGGATATCTTCCGGCCTATTCGGGCCGCATCGACCATGCCCATGGCGCGCGTACCGACTGCCGCCGCGTGATCTCGAAGAAGCCGACGAGCTATCTCAAGAAGCTTTATTTCGACACGATCGTCTTCACGCACCACCAGCTCGAATATCTGGCGCAGCAATATGGCGCCGACCACATCATGCTCGGCACCGATTATCCCTACGACATGGCGTTGCCCAAGGCGGTGCGGTTCGTCGAGAGCGCCGATCTCGCCGAACGCGAGAAGGTGGCGATCCTCGGCGGCAACGCCGCGCGGCTCCTGAAGATCAAGCTGCCGAAGACCGCGGCGCCCGCGCGTTCGCGGCCACGCGCCAAGGCCAAGGCGAAAGCGAAGCGACGGCGCTGATCAGCCTGCGAGCGTCATCAGCTCCCTGACCGAGCGCAGCTCGTCGAGCATCGCAACCGCTTCGCGCAGGCGTTGGGCCGCGGCTTCGCCAAGCACTGGGATGGCGAGGCTCGTGAATTTCTCGTCGATGCGGCGCCCTTGCGCTGCCACGTCGGCGGCGGGAATGCCGCTGTCATGCGCGGCCGAGAATTTGCGGCCGCCTTCGAGTGTCACGCCCAGCGTTGCGCGCGAGCTTTCCCAACCGTCGACGAACTCGATCCGCACCATGTCGGCGAGCGTTTTGAGCCGTGGTTCGGTCGTGCGCTCGTCGCTGTAGGTCCCAAGCCGCGCAGTGTCGATCCCGGCCAGCGCCAGCGCCACGGTGAAGCGCAGCGAGAATTTCGCCTCGAGCCCGGTCGTGGGCTTGACGATGTTGCACACCTTGTCGGCGCCGCGGTCGATCGTGAGCACGATCTCGCGCACGTGCGCGGCATCGAAGCCCGATTGCCGCGTGATCTCGCGCGCGCATTCGATGGGCGCGTGCGTCAGGTAGCAGGCAGCGTGATACTTGAAGAGATTGCCGCGCGTGTACCATCCGCCGGGCGGATCCGCGAGCGCGGCGGCGGCATCGAAATCGGGCCCGTGTGTTGCTGCGAAACCTTGTGCGCACTCGATCGCGTCGGGCCGGCTGGTGAAGCCCTTGGCCGCAAGGCGCGCGGCCAAGAGGCCGTTCTCGGCCGCTTTGCCGGCGTGCAGCGGCTTGCACATCGTGCCGAACATGGATTTGAGCCCCGCCGCTTCCGTGGCGGCGATGCCGAGCGCCATCGCCGTGTGCTTGGGATCGAGCCGCAAAAGTCGCGCGCACGCCGCCGCCGCGCCGAAGCTGCCGGCGGTCGCGGTCGCGTGGAAACCCATCGCATAGTGGCCGGGCGCCACGGCGACGCCGACTCGGCACAATGTCTCGTAGCCTGCGACATAGGCCGCGAGGATGTCGCGTCCGCTCGCATTGATCGCTTCGCCGAGCGCCAGGATCGCCGGCAGCACAGCTACGGTCGGATGGCCGATATAGGAAAGATGCACGTCGTCATAGTCGAGCGCGTGCGAGGTCGTACCGTTCACGAGCGCCGCGAGAAGCGGCGGTGCCGTGGCGTGCCGACCGACGAGCGTCGCCGCGCCTTTGCCGCCCTCGTTCGCGGCTTCTTCGGCGATGATCGAAGCGAGCGGCTCGCGCGAGCCCGCGAGCGTCACCGCAAACCAATCGAGGATCGCCTGCCGCGCCACGGCGCGGATGTCGGCGGGGAGCGCACCATATTCGAGCGCGGCGCTGCGCTCGGCCAGTTGCGCGGTCAGTCCTTGGCTCATTGCCGCCTCCGCCCGGTTGCCCGGACGGAGGCTGGCACAGGTGCGCCGGTCAGAAAAGCGCGATCAGGCGGCGGTCGTCGTCTTCGGCCGCAGATAGGCCATCGCCGCGTGTTTGGCGCAGTACGGCTTGCCGGGCACCGGCTTCTCGCCGCAGAACTTGAAATCCTTGTCGCCGGGGTGGCCGTTCGGCCAGGTGCAGATCGCCGGCTGCACGCCAAGGCCACGCCGCCGGGTCGGCGGGCGCTTCAGCGGCGACGGCCGCGGCGTCAGGGCCAGCCGATGGGCCTTGCCGATCACGGCATTCTTGCTGATGGCAAGGCGGCGGCCGATCTCGGCCGTGGGCAAACCCTCGTCCCACAACGCAATCAGGCGGTCAATGAGCTCGGCGTTCCAGATCGTCTCCATGGTTTCCACCGTATCATGGGGTAGAGCCATCGTTGGCCTACTAGATACAGTACCACGACTCGTCCGACTCGCCAACGCGATTCTCGCCTCGCAGACATAAAAATGAAAGACGCCCGGCCCCGACGGCCGGGGACGGATGGGCACTTACCGGGCTGGTTAGGCGGAAGGCGGCTAAATCAGCTGGATTGACGAGGCTTCGCGGCCGCGCCGGGCTTGCGTCACCATCATGCGGACCGGCTGGCCCGGCTCAAGCCCATCGATGCCCGAGCGGCGCAAGGCCGTGACGTGCACGAAGATGTCTTTCCCGCCGTCGTTGGGCAGGATAAAGCCGAAGCCGCGCGCCGGGTCGTACCATTTGACCACGCCGTCGAGCGACTCGGCGGGTCCCTGGCCGTCATTGCCATAGGAATCGTCGCGCTGCTGGCGGAAGCGGCCACCACCGCCGCCGCCGCCCTCTCGCGGCGCCCGCGGCTGCGCCGTCGAGGCATCAAGCTCCAGGACCTGGGTCGCCGCCCGGCCCTTAGGCCCCTGCACCCACTCGAACGTCACCGACGCGCCGTCCGGCGCCTCGCTGAAGCCCGATCGCTCAAGCACTGCAAGCGGCAGGAAAATGTCGCTCGTCCCATCTTCCGGGACAATGAAACCGAAGCCTTTGCTCCGGTTGAACCACTTGATCTTGCCGGAAAGCCGCGCAGCCTCCCCTTGGCTCATGCTCATCGAAGCACCATTCCCTTGGCCTTCGCCCTCCCCCGGCATGGGCGGTGCCCATGGACCATGCGAGCGAAGTCCGACCCCAAATGCGCAGTCCCCCCGCGGGTTGCGCAACCCGGAAGGATATTTCTACTTCGGTTTTCTGGCAATTAGTAAATAATTGACCCCGAGATCGCGTCCGAGCGCCCAATCGCCGCTGAGCGGATGGAAATTGAGCCCCTCGATCGCGGCGACGTTCATCCCGGCATGGCGCAGATGCCCCGCCATCTCTGATGGACGCAGGAATTTGCGCCATTGATGCGTGCCGCGCGGCAGCCAGCGCAGCACATATTCCGCGCCCACGACGGTCGTCACGAAAGCGCGCGCCGTGCGGTTGATGGTCGAGGCGACGAGCGCGCCGCCCGGTGCGACGAGCGCGGCCGCCGTCGCGAGGAAGAGTGCGGCATCCGCGGCATGCTCGGCCACTTCGAGCGCCAGCACCGCATCATATGTCGCGCCGCGCGCGGCAAGCTCCTCGACCGAATCGGCGCGATATTCGATCACGAGCCCGGTCTCTTCCGCATGTGCGCGCGCAACCGCGAGCGCGTTCGCGTCGGCGTCGATGCCGTGGACGGCGAAACCGAGCCGCGCCATTGGCTCGCTGACGAGCCCGCCGCCGCAGCCGATATCGAGAAGGCGCAATCCTGTGAACGGCGCGAGCTCGTCGGCATGCTCGCGCGCGAAATGCTGTTGCAGGCGTGCGCGGATAAAGCGGAGCCGCGCCGGATTGAGGCGATGCAATGGCCGGAAGGGCCCGTTCTCGTCCCACCAGGCGTGCGCCTGGCGCGCGAAGCGCTCGACCTCGTCGCGGTCGATCGTGCCGCCCTCGCGCGCGGCCGGTGCTCCTTGCCTCGGCTCCATGGCGGAGAGTATGAATCACCGGCCCATCCCCGCAAAGACCGTCGCTTATGGCCCGCATCGTGCAGAAATTCGGCGGCACTTCGGTTGCGAACGTCGAGCGCATCAAGCATGCCGCGCGGATCGTCAAGCGCGAGGTCGATGCCGGCAATGAGGTCGCGGTCGTGGTCTCGGCCATGGCGGGCGTCACCGATCAGCTCGTCGGATGGACGCGCGCCACATCGCCGGTCCATGACGCGCGCGAATATGACACTGTCGTTGCTACGGGCGAGCAGGTGACGGCGGGGCTCATGGCGATGGCGCTGCAGGATCTCGGCATCGACGCGCGCTCGTGGCTCGGCTGGCAGCTGCCGGTACGCACCGATGCGACGCACGGCAAGGCACGCATCGCCGCGATCGAAACGGGTGTGCTCGCCGAGCGTTTGCGCGCGCATCAGGTCGCGGTCGTCGCCGGCTTCCAGGGCCTCGGCCCCGATCAGCGCATCACCACTTTGGGGCGCGGCGGCTCCGATACGTCGGCAGTGGCGCTCGCGGCCGCGCTGGGTGCGGCGCGGTGCGACATCTTCACCGACGTCGAGGGCGTCTACACGACCGATCCGCGTATCGTTGCGAAGGCGCGAAAGCTCGATAAGATCACATACGAGGAGATGCTCGAGATGGCGTCGCTGGGCGCCAAGGTCTTGCAGACGCGCTCGGTGGAGCTGGCGATGAACCACGGCGTTCGCGTCCAGGTGCTGTCGAGCTTCAGCGACGAGCCCGGAACCCTGGTGGTCGACGAGGACGAGATCGTGGAAAAGCAGGTCGTGAGCGGAATCGCCTACAGCCGCGACGAGGCCAAGATCACGCTCGCCAAGGTCGCCGACCGGCCGGGCGTCGCGGCGGCGATCTTCGGGCCCCTTGCCGACGAGGCCGTCAATGTCGATATGATCGTGCAGAACATCTCCGAGGATGGTCGTACGACCGACATCACATTCACCGTGGCGAAGTCCGATCTCGACCGCGCGGTGAAGGTGCTGGAGGCGCGGCGCGGGCAGTTGGGATATGCCGCGCTCCGGCCCGACGCCAACGTCGTCAAGATCTCCGTGGTCGGCGTTGGCATGAGGAGCCACGTCGGCGTCGCCAAGGAGATGTTCGAGACGCTCGCCGCCAAGGGCATCAACATTCAGGTGATCTCGACTTCGGAGATAAAGGTGAGCGTGCTCGTCGCCGAGGAATATACGGAGCTCGCGGTGCGGGCGCTCCACACCGCCTACGGTCTCGATGCCGCCTGATGCGCGGGCCCGCGCGAAGGGCCACCTCGATCATCTCTGGCATCGCGGCTGCGAGTTCTTGGGCTGCGATGCCGCCGTGATGGGCGGCGCCATGACCTGGGTGTCGGAGAAAACTCTCGTCGCCGCAATCTCGAACGCCGGCGGGTTTGGCGTGATCGCCTGCGGCGCCATGACGCCGGCCCTGCTCGACGCCGAGATCGATGGCACTTTCGCGCTGACCGACCGGCCGTTCGGCGTCAATCTCATCACGCTCCATCCACAGTTGCAGGAGTTGATCGACACGTGCCTGGCGCGCCGTGTGAGCCATGTCGTGCTGGCGGGCGGTGTGCCCGGCCAGGCCGCGATCGCCCGCATCAAGGACGGCGGCGCCAAGGCGATCTGCTTCGCGCCCGCGCCGTCGATCGCGAAGAAGCTCGTGCGCATGGGCGCGGACGCCATCGTGATCGAAGGCATGGAGGCGGGCGGCCATATCGGCCCCGTGGCGACGAGCGTCCTGGCGCAGGAGATTCTGCCCCATATCGACGACGTGCCCATCTTCGTCGCGGGCGGTATCGGCCGCGGCGAGGCGATCCTCGCTTATCTCGAAATGGGTGCCGCAGGCGTGCAGCTCGGCACGCGCTTCGTCTGTGCGCATGAATCGATCGCACATCCGCGCTTCAAGCAGGCCTTCATTCGCGCCGGCGCGCGCGATGCCGTTCCCTCGCCGCAGCTCGATGCGCGCTTTCCCGTGATCCCGGTGCGCGCGCTCGCGAACGAGGGCACGCGCGAGTTCGTGGCCTTGCAGCGCGACGTGATCGAACGCTTCTCGCGCGGCGCGATCGCGCAGAAGGACGCGCAGCTCGAGATCGAGCATTTCTGGGCCGGCGCGCTCCGCCGCGCCGTCATCGACGGCGATGTCGAGAGGGGCTCGCTGATGGCTGGGCAGAGTGTCGGCCTCGTCACGCGCGAGCAGTCGACCCGCGCCATCCTCGCCGAGCTGATCGATCAGGCGGTCGATCGGCTTATGCTGCGCGAGTCCGCTGGCCGGCCCCTTGCCGAGGCGCCTGGCGAATGAGAGGCCGCCCCGCTCCGCGCGCGCTTCTGCGGACGCTCCGCTGATGGAACCGACGGCGGCGGTCCCCGGATCCCGCCGCGTCCTGCGCCGGCTGCGCGATGTCATGGCCGGCTCGGGGACGGCGCAGCAACGCCTGAACGAGATCGTGCTCCTCATCGCCGGCGAGATGGTGGCCGAGGTCTGCTCGATCTATGTCATGCGCGCGGGCGAAGTGCTGGAGCTTTTCGCCACCGAGGGTCTGCGGCCCGAGGCGGTACACAGGACGCGGCTCCGCGTCGGCGAAGGTCTCGTCGGCGTCATCGCGGCGACGGCACGGTCCTTGGCCTTGGCCGACGCGCAGGCGCACCCCGATTTTGCCTACCGGCCCGAGACGGGCGAGGAGGTCTACCACTCGCTCATGGGCGTGCCGGTGTTGCGCGGCGGCCGCGTGCTCGGCGTCGTCGTCGTGCAGAACCGCACGCTTCGCCACTACACCGAGGACGAGGTCGAGGCGATGCAGACGATTGCCATGATCCTCGCCGAGCTCGTCGCCTCGGGCGAATTGGTGAACCCGCTCGAGCTGCAGCCCGCGAACGGCAACGGCATCCTGCCGGTCCGCCTCGACGGCGTGCGCATGCATGGCGGGCTCGCGCTTGGCACTGCCGTCCTGCACGAGCCGCGCATCCTCATCCGTCAGGTCGTCGCCGAGAACCCGCAGGCCGAGCTCGGGCGCCTGCGCGGCGCGATTGCGGCGGTACAAAAATCGATCGACGAGATGCTGTCGAGCGGGATCGTCGAGAGCGGCGAGCCGCGCGAGATCCTCGAAAGCTTCCGCATGTTCGCGGCCGACCGCGGCTGGATGCACCGCATGTCCGAGGCGGTGCGCGGCGGCCTTACCGCCGAGGCCGCGGTGCAGAAGGTACAGGATGAGTCGCGCGCCCGGCTGCTGCAGGCGAGCGATCCCTACCTGCGCGAGCGATTGGCCGATCTCGAGGATCTCGCGAACCGCCTGCAGCAGCATCTCGCCGGGCGGCCGCTGACGTCGGCTGCCGCGGCGTTGCCCGAGGAATTCATCCTCGTCGCGCGCAGCATGGGCCCGGCCGAGCTCCTGGACTATGACCGCGCCCGCTTGAAGGGCATCGTGCTCGAGGAGGGCTCGCCCACGGCGCATGTCGCGATCGTCGCGCGCGCGCTCGACATCCCGGCGATCGGCCGCGTCCGCAACGTGCTCGAGCGCATCGACGCCGGCGACGTCATCGCCATCGATTGCGAGGAGCAGGCCGTGTTCGTGCGCCCAAGCGAGGACGTGCAGCAAGCGGTCGAGCGTCGGATCAACATCAAGGCGGGCGAGCGCCGCCGCTATGCCGAGCTGCGCGAACTCCCGGCCGAGACGCGCGACGGCGTGCGCGTCAGCCTCCAGCTCAATTCCGGCCTCGCCATCGACCTGCCTTTCATGGAGATGACGGGTGCGCAAGGCATCGGCCTCTTCCGCACCGAGCTGCAATACATGCTGCGCGAGCGCTTCCCCACGGTCGAGGAGCAGGCGCAGCTTTATGGCCGCGTGCTCGATCAGGCGGGCGACCGCCCGGTCACGTTCCGCACGCTCGATGCCGGCGGCGACAAGCTTCTGCCCTACATGCCCGATGCCGCCGGCGAGGAGAATCCGGCGATGGGCTGGCGCGCCATCCGCATCGCGCTCGACCGCCCGGCGCTCCTGCGCCAGCAGCTCCGCGCCTTGATCCGCGCCGCGTCGGGGCGGCGGCTCCGCGTGATGTTTCCGATGATCGCTGAGCTCGCCGAGCTCGAGGCCGCGCGCGCCATCCTCGAGCTCGAGCTGGAGCGCGCGTGGCGGCGCGATACCGATCCGCCGCCGGTCGCCGTTCAGGTCGGCGTGATGCTCGAAGTCCCCTCGCTTCTGTTCGAGCTCGATCAGGTCCTGCCGCGCGTCGACTTCCTCTCGGTCGGGACGAACGACCTGACGCAGTTCTTTTTTGCCTCGGACCGCGGCAATCCGCGGCTTGCGGCGCGCTATGATTCGCTGTCGCCGACGCTCTTGCGCGCGCTGCGCCAGGTTACGGCGATGTGTCTCAAGCACCATGTCGAGCTGTCGCTGTGCGGGGAGATGGCGGGCGATCCGCTCGACGCCGCGGCGCTCGTCGGCATCGGCTTCCGCACGCTGTCGATGACGCCCGCCTCGATCGGCCCCGTGAAGGCCATGATCCGCAGCTTGCACATGGGTGCGCTCGGCGAGTTCCTGGCCGCGTGGGAAACGAGCCCGACCCGAAGCCTGCGCGACAAGCTCCGCGATTTCTGCGCCGACCACGGGGTCGAGCTTTAACGCCTTGTCCGCGCATTTGCTGCGCTCGCCCGCGCGGGATACGGGAGCCGCCGGCATCGGAACGGCCCGGACACCGCGTTAGAATTTGCTTTTTCCGCGCGCGCGTTGGTACAAGAACCGGGAGCCCAAGACATTCGGGGGCCGCTACCCGCGATGGCGAACACATCGTCTCCGCCCGAGACTCGCACCGGCGACAAGCCGGCGGTGCGCCCGCGGGACACGGTCGGCGATCTGCTGCGGCGTACCCGGCAGGAGCAGGGTATCGGGCTCGAGCAAGTGGCCGGCACGCTGCGCATTCGCTCCTCCTACATCACGGCGATCGAGCAGTGCCGTTACGACCGCTTGCCCGGCCCTGTCTACGCGCTGGGGTTCGTGCGCACGTATGCGAATGCCCTGGGGCTCGACGGCGACGAGGCGGTGCGCCGCTTCAAGCTCGAATCGGCGGGGCTCGAGCAGCGCGCCGATCTCGCCTTTCCAATGCCTTTGACCTCGCGCAGCGTGCCGGGCGGCCGCGTCGTGCTCGTGGCCTTCGTGCTCGCGGTGTGTGCCTACGCCATCTGGCACTACGTCTCGACCGGCGACCGCGAGCGGCCGGAGCGCGTGGCATCGGTGCCGAGCGACCTGCTGCCGCCGGCCCCACCGCCCGCGCCAGCGCCGGATACGTCCGCGTCGGCACCCGCCCCGGCGAGCGCCGCGCCAGCGCCAGCGGCGCAAGCCGCCGCCACGCCGGCACCAGCGCCGCCGCAGGCTGCCGCGCCGCAACCGGCGGCCACCGTCGCGACCGCGCCGCTGCCGCCGTCTGTCAGCGCGACTCCGCTGCCGCCGCCTCCGGCCGCGTCCCAGGCGCCCGCGTCGGCGCCGGGACCTGCGCTCGTGGCGCCCCCGGCCCCCGCGGCACTTCCGGGGCAGAGCGTGAGCCTCGCGCCGCCGTCCTCGACGACACCCGCGCCCACCCTGGCGCCGGGTGCTGCGCTCGTCCCCGCGCCAACGGCTTCGGGCGCCGTCAATTCGAGCCCGCCCCCTAACACTGGCCGGCTCTCCATCCAGCTGACCCCACGTGATCAGGGCCAGCCCTCGGCGGATCAGACCGCGGCCCCGCCGCAAGCGGCCTCGGCCGATTCGTCGGCGCCGCACGTCTACGGGGCGGTTAACGGCCCGTCGCACATCACGCTCCTTGCCAAGCAGGATTGCTGGATCCAGGTGCGCGACGAAAGCGATCCGGCCCAGCCGCTCGTGGCGCAGCGCACGCTGCGCAAGGGCGATACCTATCGCGTGCCGGACAGAAGCGGCCTCGTGCTGCGCACCGGCAACGCCACCGGTCTCCAGGTCATGGTCGATGACCGCGCCGTCCCCGCCCTGGGCGGCACGGTGCGCACCGTGGCGCTCGATCCCGCGCGCCTCTTGTCAGGCAACGCGTTCCAGTAAGCGTCAGATCCGCTTCAATCGCGGAATGAGCCGCTCGGCGTTGCCGTGATCGATCGCTTCGAGCGTCTTGCGGCTGAGGCCGAGCTTCTCGAGATTGTCGCGATCCTGCGCACAGCTGAAATACGGGAAGTCGCTGCCGAACATGACCTGCGTGGCCGGCACGATCTTCAAGAGTCCCGCCATGCTCGACGGCCAGGCCGCATTCGCGGTATCGAAATGAAGACGCGCGAACTCCGCCATCACTCCGTTGGGCGCGATCTCCTTGAGCGTCGCGAAAGGCTTCGCACCGACCCCGCCGCCGCTCAGGAAATTGCTGATGCGGCCGGCGAGCGCCGGCAGGCTGCCGCCCGAATGCGCGAACACCCACTTGATGTCGCGGTATTTCGCCAGCGTTCCCGTCACCAGCAGCTTGGTCACGCAGCGCGATGTATCGGTCGGGACCTCGATGACGGCGGGGCCGCCCGAAGGATTGAGGTCGGGAATGAGTTGGCCGCAGCAGGCCGGCGTCGTGGGATGAAAATAGACAACGGCCTTGCGCCGGTTCAGCTCGGCGAAGATCGGATCGAACATCGGGTCGCCCGGATACTTGTCGCCATAGACGGTGGCGAGCCCGATGCCGTCAGCCTTCGCGGTGTCGAAGGCATAGGCGATCTGCTTCAGGCTCGCGTCCACGTCGATCATCGGCAGCGGCGCGTAGAGACCGAACTTGTCCGGATAGTCGTGCACCAGCTTCGCGCCGTATTCGATGCATTCCTGCGACAGGTCGGCGGCGCGCTTGGGATCGCCGCCAAACCAGTTGCCGGGAATCGACGCAAGGCCGATGACCGCCTTCTGGACGCCGCCCTGCTGCATGTCCTCGAGCGATTTTTCCGGCGTCCAGTTGAGGTTCGCGGGCGCAGCGAAGCCGTGAATCTTCTCTGCCCACTCCTTCTCCGTCTGCTTCCATCCCGGCGAGTAGTAATGGTGGTGCATATCGATGCGCCGGGCGCCCGCGCCCTGCGCGAGCGTCGACCGGCACGGGACGAACGTTATCGCTCCAAGGGCGGCAAGCCCTGCAAGGACGGCGCGGCGCGGCTGTGCGTTATCGACCATTCGTTTTCTCCCTCGCATTACTCTTCTGCGCCGCGTCGGGCAGCGGCCGTTCCCGCCATGATGCACGACGATCGAAGCTGCGCAACCCTTTGGCACGGGGTTTTGTCGAAGGCCGAAAAAGGCGCTATATAGCCGCCGTCAGCAAGGAGTTTGGGCGATGAGCGTGCGTCCCTATCGCGACATCGTGCGCCGCAAGTGCCGGCAGATCCATGTGGGTCCGGTGCCGGTCGGCGGCGACGCCCCCATCACCGTGCAGTCGATGACCAACACGCTGACGCACGACGTGAAGGCGACGGTCGCGCAGATCCATGCGCTTGAGCGCGCCGGCGCCGATATCGTGCGCGTCTCCTGCCCCGACCAGGAATCGGCGCTCGCCTTGAAGGACATCGTGCGCCAGGTGCACGTGCCGATCGTCGCCGACATCCATTTCCATTATAAGCGCGCGATCGAGGCGGCCGAGAGCGGCGCCGCGTGTCTCCGCATCAATCCCGGCAATATCGGCTCGGCCGAGCGCGTGCGCGAGGTGGTGAAGGCGGCGAAGGATCACGGCTGCTCGATGCGCATCGGCGTCAATGCCGGCTCGCTCGAACGCGATCTCCTCGAGCGCTATGGCGAGCCGTGCCCCGAGGCGATGGTCGAGAGCGCCCTGAACCACGCCAAGATTCTCGAGGACAACGACTTCTTCGAATTCAAGATCTCGTGCAAGGCGTCGGACGTGTTCCTCGCCGTCGCCGCATATCAGCAGCTCGCCGAGGCGTGCGACTATCCGCTCCATCTCGGCATCACCGAGGCGGGCGGGCTCATGGGCGGCACCGTGAAGTCCGCGATCGGCATGGGCTCGCTGCTCTGGGCCGGGATCGGCGACACGATCCGCGTCTCGCTCTCGGCCGATCCGGTCGAGGAGATCAAGGTCGGGTTCGACATCCTGAAATCGCTCGGCCTGCGGCGGCGCGGTGTCACCGTCATCTCGTGCCCGTCCTGCGCGCGCCAACAGTTCGAGGTCATCAAGACGGTCGAGCTTCTGGAGCAGCGCCTTTCGCACATCACGACGCCGATGACGCTTTCCGTCATCGGCTGCGTCGTCAACGGCCCGGGCGAGGCGCGCGAGACCGATATCGGCTTCACCGGCGGCGGACACGGCACGCATCAGGTCTACCTCGCCGGCATTCCCGCCCATCGCTTGAAGGACGAGAACATCGTCGATCACCTCGTGGCCCTCGTCGAGAAGAAGGCCGCGGAAATCGAGCGCCAGAAGGAAGCCGCGCCGGCGCCTGCGGCCCAATAAGGCATGCCATCGCTCCAGCCGGTGCGCGGCACGCAGGACCTCCTGCCTGTCGAGCAGCGCCGCCACCGCCACGTCGTCGAGACCGCGCGCACGATCGCCGCGCGCTATGGCTATGCCGAGATCGCGACGCCGATCTTCGAGTTCACGGAAGTGTTCTCGCGCCCGATCGGCGCCCTGACCGACATCGTGCAGAAGGAGATGTACACCTTCCAGGATCGTGGCGGCGACGAGATCACGCTCCGGCCCGAATACACCGCCGGCATCATCCGCGCCGTCCTTTCGAACGGCCTGACCCAGAGCCTGCCGCTGAAACTCTTCGCAAGCGGGCCGATGTTCCGTTACGAGCGCCCGCAGAAGGGTCGCTTCCGTCAATTCCACCAGATCGATGTCGAGCTGCTGGGCGTGGCGCAGCCGGCGGGGGATATCGAGGTGGTCGCCTTGGGCGCCGACATTCTCGACGCGCTCGGCGTCTTGTCGCTGAGCGAGCTCGAGCTCAACACATTGGGCGATCTCGAAAGCCGGCATTCCTATCGCGCGGCGCTCGTGACTTACTACGAGCAGCGTGCCGGCGAGCTCAGCGAGGATTCGCGCCGCCGGCTCGAGCGCAATCCGCTCCGCATTCTCGATTCGAAAGATGCCGCCGACAAGCACGTCAACGCCGAGGCGCCGCTCTTCGACGAGTATCTCACCGCCGACGCGCGCAAATTCTTCGATGCCGTGCGCACTGGGCTCGACCGCCTCGGCATCTCCTATCGCCTGAGCCCGCGCCTCGTGCGCGGCCTCGATTATTACTGTCACACCGCGTTCGAGTTCGTGACGCAAGCCTTGGGCGCGCAGGGTACGGTGCTGGGCGGCGGGCGTTATGACGGCCTCATGGGCATCATGGGCGGGCCCGAGACGCCGGGTGTCGGCTGGGCCGCCGGGATCGAACGTCTGGCGCTGCTCCTGGCCGAGCCGCCCGCGGCATCCCGCGCGATCGCGATCGTGCCACTGGGCGAGACGGCCGAGGCAGCAGCGCAAAAACTCGCGCATGAGCTGCGCCGCGCCGGCTTCACCGTCGATGTCGGCTTCGCGCCGCAGCGCAGCCTGAAGCGCAGCCTCGCGTACGCAGAAAAGATCGCGGCGCGCGCCGCCATTATCATAGGCGACGACGAGCTTCAGCGCGGCGCGGTCAGCCTGCGCGACCTCGACGCGCGCCAGCAGACCGAGGTGCCGCTTGCCGCGTTGCAGGAGCGGCTCCGCGAGTTCCGGTAGTTTCCGGGCTGCTGGACTTGTATATTATGGTAATATACGCATATGATCGATCGCGATGCGGTTGAGGGCTTCGACTGGGACGCCGGTAACGCGCTCAAGAGCGAAGCAAAGCACGGCGTGACGCAGTCGGAGGCAGAACAAGTCTTTCTGGCAGAGCGTGTTCTGATCATAGCCGACGAGCGGCACAGCGCATCTGCGTCTCGCTATCATGCGTTGGGGCAGACGGAAGATGCGCGCTGGCTCCACATATCGTTCACCATGCGCGGAAATAGGGTGCGGGTAATTTCGGCGCGGGACATGAATCGTAAGGAGCGGACGCTGTATGAAGACCAAGCTTAAGCCCGTTCCGAAATTCAAATCGGAAGCGGAAGAACGGAGGTTTTGGGAAACGCACGACTCGACCGAGTACGTCGACTGGTCGAAGGCCGAATGGGTGCGTTTTCCCAACTTGAAGCCTTCGACAACGTCCATTTCGCTCCGCTTGCCGGTCGCGCTGCTGGAGCGAATCAAGATCATCGCCAACAGCCGCGACATCCCGTACCAGTCGCTCATCAAGGCGTGGCTCGCGGAAAGGGTCGAGCGTCGCCGATGATTTCGCGCAATGGCTGCGGATGACCGCATCGCTTCCGCGGCGCCCATGGCGCGCGCCGACGACGACGAGCCGCCGCTCGTCGTCGCGGGCTTCGAGCGGCGCGCAGCGGGGCTCGATCTCGGCGATGCTTTCGCGCGCATCGAGGCCGATCTTGCGGGCGCGCTCGAGGAGCTGCGCGGCGCGGGCTTGCGCGACGGCGTGCTGATCGCGACCTGCGACCGCGTCGAGCTGGCGAGCCGCGATCCGTCCGCGCCCGGCCTCCTCGCGCCGCTCGTTGCGGCGCGCGCTTCCGTGCCGGAACCGGCCCTCGCGCCGGCACTGCAGTGGTATCAGGGCGAGGCGGCGCGAAAACATCTCTTCGCTGTCGCCAGCGCGCTCGAAAGCGCCGTCATCGGCGAGCCGCACGTGCTGGGCCAGCTGCGTGCGGCCCATCGTGAAGCGGCCGAGCTCGGCCTCGTTGGGTCTGCGCTCGAGAGCGATTTTCTTGCCGCCTTCACCTGCGCGCGCCGCGTGCGGCGCGAGACGGGCCTTTCCGAGCGTCCGCAATCGCTCGCCGCGGCGGCGATCGATCTCGCGCGCGACATTCACGGTGATCTCGCACGCACGACGGCACTTCTGCTCGGACCCGCGGAGATGGGCGAGCTCCTGGCCGAGCAGTTCCGCCGTGCCGGGTTGCGGCGCCTCGCCGTGTGCGGCCCGCCCGAGCGCGCCGAGCGCGCGGCGCAGCGGCTCCAATGTCATTACGTGCCGCACGGCGAGCTTGCCGACGCGCTCGTCGCGGCCGACATCGTCATCGCGTCGTTGGGATCGGGCCGCATGGTGCTGACCTCGCCGCTCGTCGGCGCCGCATTGCGCAAGCGGCCCTTGAAACCCATCTTCGTCATCGATGTGGCGTTTCCGACCGATGCAGATCCGGCGATCAACGAGCTCGACGGCGTGTTCCTCTACGATCTCGCCGATCTCGAACGCGCGGCGCTCGCCGGCCGCGCTGACCGCGCCGCCGCGGCCGAGGCCGCGTGGGCCATCGTCGGCGACGAGCTCGGCGCGTTCGCTGCGCGCCGTGCGGCGCGCGCTGCCGTGCCGGCCGTTGTGGCGCTGCGCCGGCATTTCGAGAAGCTGAGAGGCGAGGTGATGGCCGAGCGCGGGCTCGATGCCGATGCCGCGACGCGGCTCCTCGTCGCACGGCTTCTGCACGCGCCGTCGGAGAGCTTGCGCGATCTCGCCGGCGCGGGCCGCGATGCATCGCAGCTCGAGGACTTCGTGCGCCGCCTGTTCCGGCTGGGATCGGGCGAGGCAGGCCCGGAATGAGCGAGAGCGTCCTCGACGAAAAGCTCGACCGCGTGGCGCGGCGCCATGCCGAGCTCGCCCATACGCTTGCCGATCCGGCGAAGCTCGGCGGCGATTACGCGCGGCTCGCCAAGGAATATGCCGATCTGACGCCGCTCGTCGCCGCGATCGAAGCGCTGAAGAAGGCGCGCGCCGAGCGTGGCGATCTCGCTGCCCTTGCGCGCGAGGCCGATCCCGAGATGCGCAACCTCGCGCAGGCCGAGCTGGCGGCCCTTGAAAAACGGCTTCCCGAGCTCGAGCGCGAGCTGCGCCTCATGCTGCTTCCCAAGGACGAGGCCGACGCGCGCAACGCGATCCTCGAGCTGCGAGCCGGCACCGGCGGCGAGGAGGCGGCGCTTTTTGCCGCCGCGCTCTTCCGCATGTACCAGAAATACGCGGCGCTCCACGGCTGGCGCTTCGAGCCGATGGAGATTTCCGAGACCGGTCTCGGCGGCTTCAAGGAGGCGATCGCCGCGGTCTCCGGCAAGAACGTGTTCGAGCGCCTCAAATTCGAATCGGGCGTGCACCGCGTGCAACGCGTGCCCGAAACCGAGGGCTCGGGCCGCATCCACACCTCGGCGGCGACCGTCGCGGTGCTGCCCGAGGCCGAGGATGTGGACATCCACATCGACGACAAGGATTTGCGCATCGACGTCTTCCGCTCGAGCGGCCCGGGCGGCCAGTCGGTCAACACCACCGACAGCGCCGTGCGCATCACGCACTTGCCGACCGGCCTCGTGGTGCAGCAGCAGGACGAGAAGTCGCAGCACAAGAACAAGGCGAAGGCCTTGAAGGTGCTGCGCGCGCGGCTCTACGAGCGCGAGCGCGAGGCGGCCGCCGCGGCGCGCGCCTTGTCGCGCAAAACGCAGGTCGGCACGGGCGACCGCTCCGAGCGCATCCGCACCTACAATTTCCCGCAAGGCCGCGTGAGCGATCACCGCATCGGCATGACGCTCTACAAGATCGACAAGGTGATGTCCGGCGAGGCGCTCGACGAGTTTATCGATGCCTTGATCGCCGAGGATCAGGCCGCGCGTCTTGCGGAGGCGGAATGAGCGCAACCTTGGGCGAGGCGATGGCGCGCGCCGCGTCCGATCTCGCCGCGGCCGGCGTGCCGGAGTCGCGCCGCGAGGCGCGGCTCTTGGTGGCTTTGGCTGCAGGGGTCGAGACCGCGTCCGTGCTGATCCACCCCGAGTTCGCGCTCGAGGAGGCCGCCGCCGTGCGGCTCGCCGAGATGGTCCGCCGCCGGCGGACGCGCGAGCCGGTGTCGCGCCTCATCGGCCGGCGCGAGTTCTGGAGCCTCGAATTCGAGGTCGGCGCCGCGACGCTCGATCCCCGCCCTGACAGCGAGACGCTGGTCGAGTCGGCGCTCGCGCGCATTCCCGACCGTACCCGGGGGCTCCGCGTGCTCGACCTCGGCACCGGCACCGGCTGTCTCCTTCTCGCGCTTCTGTCGGAGCTTCCAAACGCCACCGGCCTCGGCCTCGACCTCGCCTCCGGGGCGGTCGCCGTGGCGCGCCGCAACGCTGCGGCCAACCGCCTCGAAGCGCGGGCGTTCTTCGCGGTGGGATCGTGGGGTGCCGCGGCCGGCGGCGGCTTCGACGTCGTGCTCGCCAATCCGCCTTATGTGCCGACCGCCGAGATCGCGCACCTCGCGCCCGAGGTTGCGCAGTGGGAGCCGCGCCTCGCGCTCGATGGCGGCGCCGACGGGCTCGGGGCCTATCGCACGCTCGCGCCGGATCTCGTGCGCCTCGTTGCCCCTACGGGATTTGCGGTCATCGAACTGGGGGCAGGCCAGGCCGACGAGGCCAGCGCGATCTTCCGCGCGGCGGGTCTTGACGTGGTCGCCCGGGGTCACGATTTAGCTGGCTTGGAGCGTTGCCTCGTACTCGCCAAGTCAAAAAAAACATTGGAAAAGCCAGCACTTCCCGTCTAGGGTGGTGTTGACCTAACGACAATGAGCCAATGGCTCCTGCTGCCCTTCGGGGCCGGCCTGTCCCGGCCGAATGGCGTTGCCTTCCACATGCGCGGGCCGCCGGGGAACGCTTTCGAAACCAGACAGTCGTGAGCCAATGCATCGCGATTTCAAAGGCATCATGAGACCAGGCCAGAACAAGCGAGGCCGCAACCGTGGTGGCGGCGGCAACATGAACGGCGGCGGCGGTGGTGGCGGCGGGCACCCGGGCAATCGGCCGCGGCCGCCGCATCGGATCCAGACCTTCGAGAGCAGCGGGCCGAACGTAAAGATCCGCGGCAATGCATACCAGGTCTTCGAACGCTACATTGCTATGGCGCGCGAGGCTTCGTCTGCCGGAGACAGGATCGCGGCGGAGAATTTCTATCAACACGCCGAGCATTACTTCCGCGTCATGAACGCAGACGGCAATGGCCACGGCTATCCGCAGCAGCAGCGTCCCATGACCCCGGCCGACACCGAGATGAACGGCGACCTCGACATCGACCAGCCTGAATTCCAGGCCGGCCGTCCGCCGGTCCAGCCCGAGGCGGAGCCCGACCGCGAGCCCGAGTCCGACCAGCCGCCGCAGAGCCCCACCACCAACTGACGCTACGATCGGCTTGACGTACGTCAAGGCCGGGCTTGTCCCGGTCCTCTATGGATTGGCTTGCGTACGGACGCACGCGATGCCCGCGCCGGGCATTGCGGGTATCTGGCATCGCATGGGGAAGGCGTGCGCGGCCTTGTGAGCACCTAGCCGTCCACCCATATCTTCCCGCGAAGGGCGCGGGACGTTGCCTCGAGAGGGACGCCGGCGCCGGTTCATGGGGTGAGGCATGGAATTCGAGAAATACACCGAGCGCTCGAAGGGATTCGTGCAGGCGGCACAGTCCTTGGCGCAACGGCGCGGCCATCAGCAGATCGCGCCGGAACATCTCCTCAAGGTTCTGCTCGACGACAAGGAAGGGCTCGCGGCCAATCTGATCCGCGCTGCCGGCGGCGATCCGCAGCCGGTGCTGGCTACGGTCGAGGCGGCGCTCAACAAGATGCCGCGCGTCGAGGGCGGGGGCGCGCAGACCTACCTCTCGCCCGAGCTTTCGCGCGTCTTCACCGAGGCCGAGGCGATCGCCGAGAAGGCCGGTGACAGCTTTGTCACCGCCGAGCGACTGCTGCTCGCGATGACGCTTCTGAAGGGCTCAGCCGTCGCCGCCGCCCTCGCGGCACAGAACATCACGCCGCAGAATCTGAATCGCGCAATCGAGGAGATCCGCAAAGGCCGCCGCGCCGACACGGCGAGCGCCGAGGAAGGCTATGACGCCTTGAAGAAATACGCGCGCGACCTGACGGACGCGGCGCGCGAGGGCAAACTCGATCCCGTCATCGGCCGCGACGAGGAAATCCGCCGCACCATCCAGGTGCTGTCGCGCCGCACCAAGAACAACCCGGTGCTGATCGGCGAGCCGGGCGTCGGCAAGACCGCGATCGTCGAGGGACTGGCGCTCCGCATCACGCACGGCGACGTGCCCGAAAGCCTGAAGGAGAAGCGCCTTCTTGCGCTCGATCTGGGTTCGCTCGTCGCCGGCGCCAAGTTCCGCGGCGAGTTCGAGGAGCGCCTGAAGGCCGTCCTCGCCGAGATCACCGCGTCGGAGGGCGAGATCATCGTCTTCATCGACGAGCTGCACACGCTCGTCGGCGCCGGCAAGGCCGAAGGCTCGATGGACGCTTCCAACATGCTGAAGCCCATGCTTGCGCGTGGCGAGCTGCATTGCGTCGGCGCCACCACGCTCGACGAATACCGGAAGCACATCGAGAAGGATGCGGCGCTCGCCAGGCGCTTTCAGCCCGTCTTCGTCAGCGAGCCCACGGTCGAGGACACGATCTCGATCCTGCGCGGCATCAAGGAGAAGTACGAGCTCCATCACGGCGTGCGCATCACCGACGGCGCGATCGTCGCAGCCGCCACGCTTTCGAACCGCTACATCACCGACCGGTTCCTGCCGGACAAGGCGATCGACCTCATGGACGAGGCCGCGGCGCGCCTGCGCATGGAGGCGGAATCGAAGCCCGAGGAGATCGACGAGCTCGACCGCCGCATCATCCAACTCAAGATCGAGCGCGGCGCGCTCGAGAAGGAGCATGACGAGGCCTCGCGCGACCGGCTCGAAAAGCTCGTCGGCGAATTGACCGACCTTGAGAAGGAATCGGCCGAACTCACGGCGCAGTGGAAGGCCGAGAAGGACAAGCTCGCCTCGGCGCAGAAGCTCAAGGAGCAGCTCGACCAGGCGCGCGTCGAACTCGAGCAGGTGCAGCGCAAGGGCGACTACACCCGCGCCGGCGAACTCACCTACGCGACGATCCCCGAGCTCGAGCGCAAGCTCAAGGCGGCCGAAGCGGCCGAGGCGCACCGCATGATCGAAGAGGCGGTGACCGAGAGCCACATCGCCGCGGTCGTGTCGCGCTGGACCGGCATCCCGGTCGACAAGATGCTCGAGGGCGAGCGCGAGAAGCTGCTGCAGATGGAAGGCAATCTGAAGCGCCGTGTCGTGGGGCAGGACGAGGCGGTGGTCGCCGTCTCGAACGCGATCCGCCGCGCGCGCGCCGGCCTGCAGGACCCGAACCGGCCGATCGGCTCGTTCCTGTTCCTGGGTCCGACCGGCGTCGGCAAGACCGAGCTGGCGAAGGCGTTGGCCGAGTTCCTGTTCGACGACGAGCAGGCGATGGTCCGCATCGACATGTCGGAATACATGGAGAAGCATTCCGTCGCGCGGCTCATCGGCGCGCCGCCGGGCTATGTCGGCTACGAGGAAGGCGGATCGCTCACCGAAGCGGTGCGGCGCCGGCCATATCAGGTGATCCTGTTCGACGAGATCGAGAAGGCGCATCCCGACGTCTTCAACGTGCTGCTGCAAGTGCTCGACGATGGCCGGCTTACCGATGGGCAAGGCCGCACGGTCGATTTCCGCAACACGCTCATCGTGCTGACCTCGAACATCGGCAGCGACGTGCTCGCGGGCCTGCCCGAGGGACGCGATGTTTCGGCCGTGCGCGACGCCGTCATGGAGATGGTGCGCGCGGCCTTCCGGCCCGAGTTCCTGAACCGGCTCGACGAGATCCTGATCTTCCGCCGCCTCTCGCGCGACGACATGAAGGGCATCGTCGACATTCAGCTCGTGCGGCTGCAGAAGCTGCTGACCGATCGCAAGATCACGATCGAGCCCGACGACAAGGCGCGCGCATGGCTTGCCGAGACCGGCTACGACCCGGTCTATGGTGCGCGGCCATTGAAGCGCGTGATCCAGCGCGAGCTGCAGAATCCGCTGGCCGAGCTGATCCTCAAGGGCCGTATCGCCGACGGCGAGACCGTCGCGGTCACGACCGGCGAAGGTGGCCTCGCCATCGCCGGCGAGGTCGCGAAAGCGGCGGAGTAGGGACGGTTGCGCTTTTAGCCGTTTACTGTCATTGCGAGGAGCCGAAGGCAACGAAGCAATCTTCTTGGGGATTGCTTCGCTTTGCTCGCAATGACAGTGGCAGTGTTGCGACCCTCGCTGCGCGTTCCTATCTTTCACCCATGCGTGACCGCCATCCCGAGAACGCGCCCGGCGACTGGTATGTCGACCGCAACTGCATCGATTGCGGCGCGTCGAAGAACGTGGCGCCGGGCCTCATCGCCGAGCGCGGCGGACAATGTGTGTTCGTGCGCCAGCCCGAGGGCGCGGCGGATCTGGCGCAGGCGTGGCGCGCGCGGCTCCTGTGCCCGACCGCCTCGATCCACAGCGAATCCGCTCAGCACGCGCCGCCAAATCTTTTCCCCGAGCCGATGACCGAGCGCGTGTGGCGCCTGGGCTTCAACGCGCGCGCGTCCTGGGGCGCCAACTCGTTCCTCTTCCGCACCGCCGCCGGCAACGCCATGGTCGATGCGCCGCGCTGGACCTCGCATCTCGTCGGCGCGATCGGGGAGATGGGCGGGCTCGACAAGATTCTTCTGACGCACCGCGACGACGTGGCCGACGCCGAGCGCTATGCCGCGCATTTCGGCGCGCGCGTCTTCATCCACGAGGCTGACCGCGCCGCTGCGCCCTACGCCACCGACCTCTTTCGCGGACGCGCACCGACGGAGCTTGAGCCCGGCCTCGCCGTGATCCCGCTTCCCGGCCACACCGAGGGTAGCGTCGCCTTCCTTCTCGAGGATCGCTGCCTCTTCACCGGCGACAGCCTGTCGTGGGATTTCGAGACCGGTGACCTCCGCGCCTCGCGTCACGTGTGCTGGTGGTCGTGGCCGGAGCAACTCGCTTCGCTCGCGCGGCTTCGGGACTGGCGCTTCGAATGGCTCTTCGCCGGCCACGGCGGCAGCCATCGCCTCTTGCCGGCCGAGATGCAGTCGCGGATTTCGGCTCTCCTGCGCCGCTTCGGCTACGAGCAGGCAGCGTGATTCTGCCAAACGAACCCAAGAGAATGACGCCGCTGACAATGGATGTGGCCAGGGAACTTACTAGCCGACTAACCGGATCGCGACTGACTACGGCAAAACGACGCGAGCACGACTGGGCTTTTGAATTTGGTAAGGACGTTGGTGTCCGCGTTAGCTGCACGTGGAGAATTCTGGTCGACGGTCGGATGAAATTCGCGGGTGATGATGACGGGCAGCAATTCGGTCTCCCAAATCCGCTCGACGGCGAAGAGGAAGCGACGCGGTTACTCGGGCAAAGGTCAATAAAAAATCTGACGATCCGTCCTGATACGGGCGATCTTTGCATTGTTTTCGATGGCGGTGCGACCCTCGAATTTATAAATGATTCCTCGGGATATGAGGGTTGGGAGCTTCACGCGGGTGGCTTGGCTGTGATCGCCCTTGGCGGGGGCGGGCTGGCAGTCATGAATCTCCCCAAATGAAGAAGGTTTATGGGCAGCTGAATCTACAGAACGAAGCCAATTTCTGCGCCGACGGCTCACCTGAAAAAAACAACTAGAGCAAGCACTTAAGAAAAGTCTACGAAACGAACCCAATTGGCTCGGGGACGCGGCCGCACCCGTTTTTCGGCCTTTCGGTCGAACGTTCGGAGGCCTAGCGCCTTTCGCGGAGCCAGCGCTCCGCACCCTTGTGCAGCGGTACGTCCATGGGCGTCGCCCTGGTCTCGCGCCACACCTGGCTCACGTCCTCGAACGAGTCCGTCTCCCACGGGATCTCGTCGGCGCGCGCGGCGAAGCCCGAGCACACGTCATAGACAACCTGCTCCGGGAGGTCTTCGCGCGCGTAAAGCGGCCAGCCGCTGTAGTCGATACAGGGATGATCATGGTCGAGGCCGGAGAAGCGGCTTTTCGGCACCATGATCCGGCGCCAGCCGAGCGGTTCGAGCTCAGCGAAGATGTCGGGCTCGGGATCGAGCAGCATCATATCGTGCTTCAACGCCTCGTCGAACCAGACGACAAGCGCCTCGTCGAAGATGGCGTCGAGCGTGCCGTCCTTGAGCGGCTCCATGCGGCGCTTGTCGCTCGGGCTCCCGCTCGGCGAGAGCTTGCCACCCCAGGAAACGATGTCGGCGAGGCTGAAGCCATAGAGTGCCAGCACCTGGTCCGTCAGCACGCGGGTCGAATGGGTCGGATCCTCCTTGACCGAGACATGCAGCGGATAGCGGGCTTTCTTGATGTCGGCGAGCGAACGAAAGCCCAGGCTTTTCCTCACCGCGAACACGAACCAGTCCCAAGTCGGCCAGTTGCCGACGATGCGGAGCGGCAGCTTCTCGCTGAAGAGCCCGACGCCGCGATAGGCCTGCGTCAGGAAGGCCGACGGATTGACGAACGCCATCTCGATCGTTCCTTTGGCGACCGCGTGCGCCAGGATGGGCGAGCCCGTCGCTAAGCGCAGGTGCGGCCGGAATTCGGTGCCGGAGCCGTTGCCGATGGCGATGCAGACGTCGCGGTTGCCGCCATAGGGCGTAGCCGGGTTTCCGGCATAGTTAAGCGCCAATTCCCAGAGCGCCTTGGCGCGCAGGAAATTGGCGCCGCGCGGCAGCTTCTCCATCGCGTCCCTCCTTCGCTCTTGCGGCCCGTGATTGGCAGGCGCGGCGCCGATAAGCAATCCCCTCGGGGCGAAAGGCGGGCCCGGACGCCAATTCTGGAGGTCGAGACACCAGCATTGCTGGCGTGCACGCCTAGGCTAAAGGCGGCAAATGCCCCTTTCCGATCAGCAGAGGAGGAGGCTCGCCAGAACCGGGGGCATCGATGCCAGATTCGGTCTTCACATCCGGTCCGTTCCGGGGCGTTCCGGCCGACGACGCGTTCGCGCTTGCCGCCAGCAGCGAAGCCCCGGTCGTCGTCGATCTCGGCAGGATCAACTGGCCGCCTGGTCTCAAGCCGGTGCCGGCGCCGCTCGGCGGTTATCGCCCCGGGCAGAAGATCATCGGCGCCATCAGCGCAAACATAGACGTGCTGATCGTGCTTTATACCGAGCTCGAGACGAGCGCGCTGCTCGACGTCTTCACCGGAGACAAAAGCTGGACGCCCCAGCGCCGTGCGCAATGGTGCGGCTACGCGCATAATTTCGCGCCTTACAAATCGGGCATCGCCGGGATCGACGGTAACGACGCATTGGAGCAGGGGCTGTTCGGCTATCTCTCTGCGGTGCGCATCGGCACCAAGACCGTGGCGCTCTACAAGTCCGAGCTGCACCCGAAGCAGAATGGACCGATGCTCCCTTTCATCCCGGTCATGCGGCAGCTCATAACCGAGCTTGCGCCCAGCCTCGTGATAACGACGGGAACGGCGGGCGCGGTCGGCCCGCTCCTCCAGTGCGGCGATGTCGTCGTCAACACGGCCGCTCGCTTTCATTGCCGCGAGCACTATCCCGACTTTCCCGCCATCGAGAAGATGGTCGCGAAGGGAACCAGGATCGCCAACTCCCTCACGGTCGATACGCGCCATATCGACTACGCCGCAAATCATTTCACGAGACTGTCGTTGCCCGGATTGGCCGAGTGTCACGCCCGGCTCGAGGCGCTCGGCGGATACGGGTTCGTGAAGAAAAGCACGAGCGCCCCGGAGATATTTGTGACCGGAAAGAACCCTGTGCCCAGCGCCGAGCCGATGGCGACGGTATCTGCCGACTACCTCACCGTCGACGACAACCACGATTCCGAGGGTCTGCAGGCGCTCGGCAACGTTAACGACACGGACGACGCCTTCCTGTTCTACGCGATCGACGGCATCAGAGCCGCCAAGCCTAACTTCCTGTCCATCCGCAATGTCTCTGAGCCGCAGATCATCGCCCCGTCGTTCCCGTCGGGGACGAGCCAGAGCGTAATCGTCGACAAGCTCAAGGGCATCGGCGGCCGTATTTACGGCATCTATCAGTATTGCACGACGCTCAACAGCGCGTTCGCCTGCTGGGCCGTCGTCGCCGGGCTATGACGCGTTGTTCTCGCTCGCTTCTTCCTGCTCCTTCGCGGCGATGAGCCGGGCATAAGCCCCGCCCTTCGCCAGAAGCTCCGCCGGTGTCCCTGCCTCGACGATGCCGCCATCCTCGATCATGAGCACGCGGTCGGCGCTCCTGATGGTCGAGGGCCGGTGCGCGATGATGAGGACGGTGCGGCCGCGGCGCACCTCGTCCATGGCGCGGCGCAGCGCTTCCTCGCTCTCGGTGTCGAGGTTCGACACGGCCTCGTCCATCACGAGCACCGGCGCGTCGCGCAGGAAGGCGCGCGCGATCGCGATCCGCTGTCGTTGCCCGCCCGAAAGCCGCGCGCCCCGCTCGCCGCAGGGCTCGGCATAGCCCCGGGGCAGGGCGCTGATGAAATCGTGCGCTTGTGCTAGCCGCGCCGCGCGCTCGATCTCGGCGTCCGTCGCTTCGGGCCGGCCGAGACGGATGTTGTCGGCGACCGTGCCGTTGAAAAGGTAGACATCCTGCGGCACGAGCGTCACGACGCGGCGCAGCTCGCGGAGCGGCAGCTCGCCGAGGCCACAGCCGCCGATGCCGATCGCGCCCTGCTGCGGGTCCCAGAACCGCAGCAACAGATTGGCGCAGGTGGTCTTGCCGGCGCCCGACTGGCCGACGAGCGCCACCGTCTCGCCCGGCGCGAGCGTGAAGCTCATATCGCGCAGCACGGGCGCGCCGCGGCCATAAGAGAAGGTGACATGGTCGAAGCGCACCGAGCCGTCGCGCACGGCGCTGCGCGCCGCGCGGCCATTATCCTCGACCTGCGCTTCCTGGTGGAACACGGTCGCGACGCGGTCGGCGCCGGCGCGCAGCTCGCCGAGCTTGCGCGCGGTCTGCGTCACCTCGGTGATGGGCGCGAGCGCAGCCCCCGCCAGCACCACCGCCATCGGATAAAGCGCGAAGCTCATGTGCCCGCTGCCGACAAGGAAGAGTCCGGTCGATACAGTCGCGAGCACGGCCAGCGCCAGAAGCACGTCGATCGCCGCCTGCTCGAGCCCGGCGCGCACGCCGTAGCGCATCTGGATGATGTGGACGAGGCGCGTCTCCTGCATCAGCTTCCCGAGGAAGCGCGTGCCGGCGCCGAACACGGCAAGCTCGCGCAGGCCTTGCACGAATTCGACCGCGGCCGCGTTGAGCCGGCCCAAGGCCGCCAAGAGCGCGCGGCCTTGCTCCCCCGCGCGCTTGGCCAGCCAGAACGGCACCGACGCGACAAGCGGCAGGAACGGCAGCAGCACGAGCGCCATGAGCGGATGAATGAACGCGAGCGCCGCGAGCACGCCCAGCGGCACGATCACCGCGCCGATATAGTCGCCGAGCACGTGCGCGTAGAACCATTCCATGAGGTCGGCATCGGCGGTCGCCACCGAGGCAAGCTCGCCGGTGCGGCGTCCCAGCACATAGGCGGGTGCCGCGCGCTCGAGCCCGTCATAGATCCCGACCTGCAGCACCTCGATGAGGCCGTACGCGAAATCGTGCGAGATGAAGGTTTGCCACCATTTGCAGAGCGCGGCGGCAAGGACGGCACAACCCAGGACCCAGAAAGCGGGGACAAGTTCCTGCGGCGCGACGTGACCGACGGCGTGGCCGACGAGCCAGGCGCCGGTCGCGGCCGCGATCACGTTCGCCACCTGCGCGACAATGCCCGAGGCGACCGTGATGATGAAATGCCAGCGCTTCGCCGAGATGAACGGCAGGAGCGCCGCAAGCCCGTAGGAGCGCGGCCGCTCGGCCTTCGCGCCGATTGCATCGAAGGTTTCGGCGCTCATGCGGCTTCTCCCTGCGCCAGCGTCAGGCGCGTATAAAGGCCGCGCCGCGCCAGCAGTTCGTCGTGCGTGCCGTGCTCGACGAGCGCGCCCTCGTTCAGCACGAAGATGCGGTGGGCCTTGCGGATTGTCGACAGGCGGTGGGCGATGACGATGGTGGTGCGCTGCTCGAACAGGCGTTCGAGTGCGCGTTCGATGGCGCGCTCGCTCGCCGGATCGACGCTCGAGGTCGCCTCGTCGAGGATCAGGATGGGCGCGTTCTTCAGGAGCGCACGGGCGATCGCCAGGCGTTGCCGCTGGCCGCCCGAAAGCTGCGCGCCGCGCTCGCCGACCTCGGTCTTGTAGCCGTCGGGCAGCGAGCGGATGAACTCGTCGATCTGCGCCGTAGCAGCCGCTTCGCGCAGCTCTTCCTCGCTCGCATCCTTCTTCGCCATGCGCAGATTGTCAGCGATGGTGCCGTGGAAGAGGAACGTGTCCTGCGCCACGAGCGCCACGCGTTTGCGGAGATCGGCAAGCGCCAGCTCGCGCACGTCGGCGCCGCCGACGCGGATGACGCCCGTGCCGGGGTCGAAGAAGCGCAGGAGCAGCGCCGCGACCGTCGTCTTGCCTGCCCCCGACGGGCCGACGAGCGCCACGCGCTGATGCTCGGCGACGGTGAATGACACGTTCTCGAGTGCTGGTCGCTTCGTCCCCGGATAGGCGAAGGTGACGCGCTCGAACGCGATGTCGGAGCGCGCCGGCGGCGGCACGGGCCGGCGCGGCTCGGCCACGAGCGGTCGCTCGTCGAGAAGCCCCGAGATCGCCGGTGCCGCGGTCTGGCCGTTCCAGGCGGAGTGGAATTCGCGCTCGAGCCGGTCGAGCGGGCGGAACGCCTCGCGCGCGAGGAACAGCGTCATGAAGAGTGCCACCGCCGGCAGCTCGCCCGACGCGACGCGCCACGAGTTCCACGCGAGGAGCGTCGCGACGCCGCTCAGCGACAGGAGCCCAGTGACGCCGCCACGGATGAGCGAGACCGACAGCGTGCGCATCGCCTCGTCGCGCAGCTCGACCGCGCGCCGTACCAGCTCATGCCGCCGCGCCGCCGTGGCCGAGAACGCCTTCAACGTCACGAGCCCTTGCAGGCTGTCGAGCAGATAGGCCCCAAAATCGGCACGCACCGCGAAAAGCCCGCGCGATTTGCCGCGGCGCCAGCGCATCCATGTGCGGCTGAAGATCGGCACGATCACGACGAAGGGCACGAGCACGAGGGCCGAGCGGAGATCAATCGTCGCGAGCGCCGCGAGCACGAGCGCCGTGCCGAAGATGGCGACGAACACGGTCGGCATGTAGCGGCTGTAATAGGTCTCGATCGCCTCGACGCCGCCCACCACGATCTGCTGAATTTTGCCGCTCTGCTGCGTCAGGGCAAAACTCGGCCCGAGCTCGACGAGCTTTTCGAGAAGCCGCGTACGGAGCGATTCCTTCGTCACTTGCGCGGTCCGCTGCGCCGCGATCTCGACGAGCCACAAAAGCCCGCCGCGCGCGATAAGCAGGACGAAGAGCCCGGCGACGTAAGGCAACGCACCCGCCACGTCATGCGCGCGGAAGATCGTGCCGAGCGCGAGCGCGAGCAGCACGCCCTGCGTCACATAGGCCGCTGTCACCAGCAGGCCCAAGACGGTGCTTTGCAGCACGTAAGAGCGGATAGGGCCGGCGAGCGTCCACAGAGTCCGGTTCATGCCCTTCTCCTGCCTCCTCAGCGGAAATGCGGTGCGACCTCGGTCATGAAGCGCGCCATCTCGTCCTTTACCTGTGCGTGCGGCTTCAGGCCGACATTGAAATAGAGGATCACTTCGTCGAACCCCGCCGCCGTCACCTTGGCAAGCGTTTCGCCGATACGCGCCGGCGAGCCGAGAAGGACGGAGTTCTCGGTCAAATCTTCGGGCCGCGCGTTCTTCAGACGCTCGACCATGCCGATGAAATAGCGGTAGGAGGGCGGCGCCGTCGCCGGGTCACCGGGAAAGGCCGGAATTACGCATTCCTTGTAGTAGCGGATCTGACGCGCGCGGGCGGCGGCGTCCTCGGCAGAATTGTCGGCGAAATGGGTGAAGTAGCTGCACATCAAGCGCTGCGGCTTCTGCCCGTGCTTGGCGCAGGTCTCCTTGTAGAGCTGCGCTACCTCCTTGAGCCCGCCAAAAGTCATTGCCGCTGCGAACGGCGCGACGATGAGGCCGCAGCCCAAACGTCCGGCCAACTCGATCGAAGGCTTCGAGAACGAGCCGACATAGGATGGAATCGGGCGCTGTACCGGCTTCGGCGTGATGCGCACCTCGTCGAAATGGTAATGTTTGCCGTGCCACGAGATAGGCTCGTCCGCCATCCACAGGCGGCGCACGATCTCCATCCCTTCCTCGAAGATCGGCTGGTTCTCCTCGAACGACACGTTGAACGGCAGGTATTCGCGCTTGTCGTAGCCGCGCCCGGCGGCGAAATCGACGCGCCCGCCCGAAAGCAGATCGAGCGAGGCCCATTGCTCGGCGACGCGGATCGGATGATGAAGCGGCAGCACCGACACGGCGGGGGCCAGCCGGATGCGCTTCGTGCGCGCCGCAACATAGGCCAACGCCAGGTCGGGACAGGACAGTACGCCGAGCGAGCTGAAATGATGCTCGCCGATCCAAGCCGAGTGCATGCCGAGCTCTTCGGCGTAAAGCGCCTCGTCGACGATGTCGGCGATGAAGCTGTTGGCCTCGCGCCGGTTGTTGTCGTAATGGTTATCGCTCAGCGTGAAATAGCCGAAATCCATGGCGCTCCCCGCCGTTTCCCTGCGTCATATTGATACACCAAGCGCGGGCGTCCCGGCACCGTCTTGATCCCGCATCGCTGCCCGGCCAAAAATGGCGGGCGAAAAAGGAGAGCGGGTACGAATGAAGGCGATCAGGTTTCACGAGTTCGGCCCGCCCGAGGTGCTGAAGTACGAGGACGTGCCCGATCCCGCGCCGCGTGCGGGCGAGGTGCGCATCCGCGTCCACGCGGCCACGGTAAATCGCGTGCTCGACGTGGCGCTTCGCGCCGGCAAGCAGCCGCAGCGCCTCGCCAAGCCGCCGGTCATCCCGGGCGTTGATTGCGCCGGCGTCATCGATGCGGTGGGTGAGGGCATTCGGCATTGGCGGCCGGGTCAGCGCGTCGCCGCGGCCGGCACCATGCCGCTCGAAATCTGCGCCGAGGACGGCAAAGGCTATAGCGGCCCGCAAGGCATGATGGGGATCAGGCGTCCCGGCGGCTTCGCCGAGCTGGTGGCGGTGCCGGCGTGCAGCCTTTATGCGCTGCCCGACGGCCTCGGCTTCCACGACGCGGCCGTGGCGCTGCGCCACTGTCCAACCGCGTGGAACCTTCTCATCAACGAGGCGCATCTCAAGGCCGGCGAATGGGTGCTCATCATGGGCGCCGGCGGCAATCTCGGCACGATCGGCATTCAGATCGCGAAGAACGTGGTGGGCGCGCGCGTCATCTGCACCGCAGGCTCGGACGAACGCGTGCAAACGGGTCTCGCGCTAGGTGCCGATCACGGCGTCAACTATAAGAAGGCCGACCTCCTCGCCGAGGTGATGCGCATCACCGGCGGCAAGGGCGTCGACGTGCTTTACGACAACATCGCCAATCCCGAGATCCTGCCGAAGGCATTTCATGCCTTGGGCCGCGACGGCCGGCTCGTCACCGCGGGCGCGCATGGCGGCCCCAATGTCACCATCGACTTCTTCCATCTCTATGACCATCGCATCACCATCCGCGGCATGCCCGGCCACAAGCATGAGGACGTGCCGAAATGCTTCGAGGCGGTCGCGGCCGGCAAGATCAAGGTTCAGATCGCCGAGGTGCTGCCGCTGTCGCGCGCGGCCGATGCGCACCGGATGATCGAGGCCGATCCCGGCATGGGCAAGCTCGTGCTCGATCCCACCTTGGGCTAGGCGGCACGCGCGGCCTTCGGCACGGAGCCGGCGCCGCGCGCGACATCGATGATCGCGGCGGCATCGTCGGGCGCGTGGTCGCCGCGCCAGGCGACGTGGCCGTCCGGCCGGACCAGCACGAGGCGGCGCTCGTAAAGTGCGGCGATCGCGGGATCGTCGATCGCGACCTCCGTCAGCGGCAGGCCGCGCGCCGCCGCCGCGGCCGCAAGCGGCCGCCCGTCTGCCCCGACAAAGCGCAGCAGCACGAAGCCGCGGCCGAAAAGGTCGAGCGCCGAGCGCCCGTCCGCCAGAAACGCATGCGGCGCGCGCGAGCCGGGGCGGCTCGTCGGCACGTAAGTCCCCGCCTCGTCCGGCGTCGGCGGGGTGCCGTCGGGCCACACGATCGGCGAGCCCTCGTAGCGATAGCCCAGCGCAATCCCGTCGGAGACATACTGCTTCGTCTTCTCGCCGACGATCGCGGCGCCCACCTCGCGGCGGAGACGCTCGCCCTCGGGCGTCGCGGCGATGATCTCCTTGAACTCGGCGCCCTCGGCGAAGCGCTCGGTGTTGCGCGTCGCCTCGTCGACGTTGCGCTGCGCCACGGGCTTGCGCTCGGGCGCGTAGCTGTCGAGGAGCGAAGCGCCGCCCCAGCCTTCGACCATCGCCGCGAGCTTCCAGCCGAGATCGACGGCATCACCCATGCCGGTATTCATGCCGAACCCGCCGGCGGGGCTGTGCTGATGGACGGCGTCGCCGGCGAGGAGCACGGGGCCTTTCTGCCAGCGGTCGGCGACGACGCTGCGGCACGTCCAGGGCAGGACCGAGATGACCTCGTAGGGGATGCCAGAGCCGACGAGGCGCCGCATGATCGCATCGACATCGACTTTTGCCGGCGGCACGGGGTCGAGCCCCTGGTTCAATCCCAGCCGCCACAGCTCGTTACCGTCGAGCTCGATCAAGGTCGGATGGCGGAGCTCGGGATCGACGAACATGTAGAACGCGGCCTTGCCGAACTTGGTGTGGGTCCAGAGATCCTTGATGCGGACGAAGATGTTGAGGTGATAGGACAGGACCGGATTCCCGTCCCAGCGCGTGCCGAGCGCCTTCGGCACTACGCTCGCGCCGCCGCAGGCGGCAACGAGGTAACGCGCCGCGATCCTCTCGGTTTCGCCCGTCGCGAGATCGCGCACCGTTGCAACGATACCGCCGTCCGCTTCCTCGAATCCCTCGAAGCGGCAGCGCTCGCGCATCTCGACGCTCGCGAAGCTGCGGACGAGCTTGCGCAGGATCGGGTTGAAGAAGAGCTGGTTGCAGCGCTGTGAGCGCTCGGGCGTGATCGGCAGCGGCCGCGCACCGCCGTGGGTTGGACGCTCGATGCGCGCCACCTCGAAGCCTTGGAGGCTCGTCAAATAGAGGATGGTCGGCGGAAAGTCCGGCGGCGCGCCAGCGTTGCGCACGTCTTCGGCGATGCCCCAGCGGCGACAGAACTCCATCGTGCGCGAATTGACCGTGTTGGCGCGCGGATGATGGATCGTGCCGTCACCCTGCTCGACGAGCATGCAGGAAATACCGCGCCAGCCGAGATCGGCCGCAAGCCCCAGTCCGACGGGTCCGCCGCCGACAATCAGAACTGGCACCTCGCGCATCACTTCCTCTTCTCTTGCCGCCGGCCAGTCTAGCAGCGGCTCGTCCATTGTTCACCGGCGGCGGATGGAGTAGCGTGTTCCGCCATCGGGTCGAGAGAGGAGCCTCTCATGCTTGCCTGCCTGTCTCCCAATGGCCAGAACCGCTTCAATGGGCCTTATGCGCCGGTCCGCCTGCTGGTCGCGACCGAAAACGGCGTGAGCGTGCTGGAGCGCCCGACCGCCAAGGGCACGTGGCGCAAAGTGGCCGTCACCTTGCCGGAGGTGCACGCGACCACGCTCGCCGGGCTGCCGGGGCAGGCGGGTGTGTTCCTCGGCACGCACGGCGACGGCGTCTACTTCAGCATCGATCAGGGTGCGAGCTGGGAGCAGCGCAACAACGGGCTTGCGATCAAGGACGTCTATTCCGTCGCGTCGGTCGCACGCAAGGACGCGACCTTCGTCTATGCCGGCACGCAGCCCGCGCATCTCTTCGAGAGCCGCGATCTCGGCCTCACCTGGACCGAGCTGCCGGCGCTTCGGCAGGTGCCGGGAACCGAGCACTGGACCTTCCCGGCGCCGCCGCGCATCGCCCACACCAAGATGATGGTGTTCGATCCGAAGAAGCCGGAGCGCTTCTATTGCGCGATCGAGCAGGGCGCGTTCTTGAAGACCGAGGATGGCGGCAAAAGCTTCCGCGAATATGCCGGCTACTCGCGCGAGGACGATCGGGCATATCGCGACATCCATCAGATCATGGTGGTGCCGTCGCGGCCCGAGATCGTCTACATGACGACGGGCGTCGGCCTCTATCGCAGCGACGATGGCGGCGAGAACTGGAAGCGCCTGACGGGGCCCGAGTTTCGCTTGGCCTATCCCGACCACATCGTGCTGTCGCCGGACGAGCGCACGCTCTTCCTGACCGGCGCGCGCGAGGATCCGGGCGTGTGGCGCCGTACTCAGGTCGCCGAGACCGCGATCATGCGCAGCCGCGACGGGGGTGCCTCCTGGGAAGAGCTGCGGCAGGGATTTTCGGTCGAGCCGCGCGCCAATATCGAGGCGATGACGCTCGCCTCATATCCCGGCGGTTTCACGCTCTTGGTCGGCGACACCGACGGCGGCGTCCATACGAGTGAGGATGGCGGCGACACCTGGACGCGGATCGCCGACGCCGTCGGCCCCGTCACCAAGGGCGACCACTCCGCGCTGCTCCAAGGCCGGCGCATGCAGCAGCGCGCGCACGCCTGAGTCTGCTCAGGCCTCGGTGATCGCCACGAGGTCGATCTCGACCATGAAGTCGGGATCGGAGAGCCGCGTCACGCCCACCATGGTGCTCGTCGGCGGGTTGTCGCGGTTCTCGGGCCGGCGGATCGACGGATCGGCCAATACCTTCTTCAGCCCGTCGACGTCGGTCGTGAAGACGCGCCGCACCACCACGTCGTCCCAGGTGGCGCCGGCCGCCTTGAGCTGAAGCGAGAGCCCTTCGATGACGCGCAGATACTGCGCCTTCAGGTCGCCCTTCGCGACCGGGCGATAGTTCTCGTCGGACGGGGTCTGCCCGGCGATGAAGATGAACTTGCACGGCCCCTTGACCGTGACGACGCGCGAATAGCTCGGGTGCTTGTAGAGCTCGGGCGGATTGACGAATTTTTTGTCCATGCTCGTCTCCCTCGTTTCCCCGGTATGATAGCCGCGAAGATCGAGGGAGGCACGAATGCCCTATGCCGCGAGCGGGGCGGTGAAGCTCTATTACGAGGAGGCGGGTAAAGGATATCCGGTCGTGTTCGCGCACGAGTTCGCCGGCGACCACCGTTCGTGGGAACACCAGATGCGGCGCTTCTCGCGTGATTATCGCTGCATCGCCTTCAACGCGGTGGGCTATCCGCCGTCCGACGTGCCCGAGGACGAAGGGCTTTATGATTATCGCCAACAGGCCGAGAACATCGCCGCGGTGATGCGCCATCTGGGCCTCGCCAAGGCGCACATCGTGGGGCTCAGCATGGGCGCCTATTCGGCGCTGCAGTTCGGCGTGCGCCATGCGGCGATGGCGAGCGCGCTCGTCGTTGCCGGCTGCGGCTCAGGCGCGCCGCGCGAGCATCAAGTGCGCTTCAAGGCCGAAAGCGAAGGAATGGCGGCGCGGCTCGAGCGCGAGGGGATGGAGCGCGTGGCGGTGACGCTCGCCTCGACCCCGACGCGCATCCCATACCAGAACAAGGACCGGCGCGGCTGGGCGGAGTTTTCGAGTCAGCTCGCCCAGCATAGCAACATCGGGTCGGCCAAGACCTTGCGCCGTTTCCAGGCGCCGCGCCCGTCGCTCTGGGATTTCGAGCCGGAGTTCGCGGCGCTTAAGATGCCGGTGCTGCTTCTCCTCGGCGACGAGGACGAGCCGTGCATCGAAGCGAACGTGTTCCTGAAGCGCGCCATCCCGACTGCGGGGCTCGTGGTCGTGCCCAACACCGGCCATCTCGTCAATCTCGAGGAACCCGGCGCCTTCAACGACGCGGTCGCGTCGTTCCTCGCCGCGGCCGAGCGCGGAACGTGGCCGACCCGCGACCCGCGCAGCAAGAGCGCCGAGGTGTTCCCGGAGGGGAAGGGCTGAGGACCTATCCCTTGAGATAGTACTCGCCGTCGTCGTTGCGCTCGAGCACGCCCTCCGCGCGCAGCTTCTCGATCTCGAGCACGATCTCGCGCCCGTCGCGGCTGCCCAAGACCGACATGAGGCGCGCGAAGTGCATCGGACCGTCTTCGAGCGCATGGCGCACGGTCTGGAACCGCGCTGGGCCGCCGATCTTCGGTGCTTCCGGCACGCGCGAGGTCACGGCCTTCGGGCGCGGATAGGGGAAGGTGAGGTCGAAGCCGGCCTTGGCGCCAAGCCCGCGCGACGGCGCCGACGGATCCATCGGCATCAGCTGCATGTTGCTCAAAACGACGATGTTGCGGTCCGCCTGGAAGCGGCTCGACATTGCCCATTCGACCTCGACGCTCGACCGCACGTCGACGTCCTCGTCGGTGACGAAGACGTGCTTCACCACCATGATGTTCGCGAGGAGCGTCGCGATCGCCTTCCGCGCGTCGCCCTCGTGGCGCTTGCGGAGTGCGACGCGCACGTGCCCGCTCACGCCCGGCCCCGGCGGCACGCACACATCGACGGGGTCGAGCCCGGCCTGGCGCAAGAGCCGCCAGGCATTGGCCTCGGTCTGGAGATTGCCCATCGGCGCTGCGTCGCATTCGGAGAGGTGTTTGCCGACGCCGTGCTTCACGGTCTGATAAAGCACGTCGCGCCGCCGCGTGATCGCTGTCACGTGAAACAGCGGGTCGCCGTGCATCGGCCCGTAATAGCCCATGTACTCGCCGTAGGGCCCCTCGTTGTCGATATAACCGCGCTCGTCGACATAGCCTTCGAGCACGATCTCGGCGTCGGCCGGCACATAGAGATCGTTGGTGAGGCACTTCACCACCGGCAGCGGCTCGCCGCGGAACATGGCGAGCGCCTCGATCTCCTGCCCGGTGCCACGCGAGCCCGCCGCCATCATGTCGAGCGGATGGGCGCCGATGGTGAAGCTCGCCTGCAGCCTCTCGCCGCGCGCGACGCAGCCCAGATAGATCTGGCGCAGGTCCGACGGCGCGGTGAGATTGAAGCCCGCGACGTCCTTGCCGCGCAACATGAGGCGGCGGCAACCGACATTGCTGCGCCCCGTGGTCGGATCGACGGTGAAATCAATGCCGGACGAGATATAGGGCGCGCCGTCATATTCGTGTTGCACATGGAACGGCAGCTTGGTGAGGTCGATGTCCTTGCCGGTCAGCACCACCTCGTGCACGGGCGCCTCGTTCGACGGCACGGCGAAGGTCTTCTGCGGGCTTGCCATGCGGCGCTGATATTCCTCGCGCATCTTCTCGGGCGCCGAGCCGAACGCCGCGGCAAGGCGCGTGCGCGTCGCCGCGACCGCGCCCGCGAGCTCGTGCTGCTCAGGCCCGGCCTTCTTGAACAGCACCGCCTTCGTCGTCGCCTCGATGATCGGCGACAGATCGGAGAGCGCTACCGGTTCCTCGTGCACCTGCACCTCGCCCATGTCGACGAGGCGCTCGACAAGCCGGCGCAAGCGGAATTTGTCGGGGTTCCACGTGGTGCTCTTCTGCGCGACTGGCTGGTCCATTGCCGTCCTCCGCCTGCGGGTTTAAGCATTCTGGCAATGAATGATAATTCGGGCAATGGCGTGGACGAGGCGAAGGGCGCGTGGAGCGAGCTCTTCCGCGACGGACGGGGACTTTATTCCGCGCTCATCATCGGCGGCATCGCGCTCCAGGCGACGCAGATCCTGGTGATCGCCATCATCATGCCGACGATCGTCGCCGATATCGGCGGCGCCGTTTATTACACGTGGGCGTCGATGGTCTACACGATCGGCTCGATCATCGGCGCTTCATCGACGGGCGCGGTGTGGGCGCGCTTCGGCGCGCGCCACGGCTATGCGATGGGCGCCGGCATCTTCGCCGCAGGCACGATCGGCTGCGCGCTCGCGCCCGACATGGGGCTCCTCATCGCCGCGCGCGGCGTTCAGGGCTGGGCCGGCGGGCTCGTCGCGGGCGGCGGCATGGCGCTCATCACGAGCCTTTTCGATACGCGGCTCAGGACGCGCATCCTCGCCATCGCCCAGGGCACTTTCACTGCCTGCCACTTGGGCGGGCCGATCGTCGGCGGCGTCTTCGCCGCGATCCACTGGTGGCGCGGCTCGTTCTGGCTGATGACGCCCTTCATGGTCGCCTTCGCCGTGCTCGCGCTTTACCGCCTGCCCGCGCGCCTCGACACGGAGGCCGAGCGTCAGGGCGCGCCGCCCCTGCCGCTCGCGCGGCTTGCGACGCTGGCCGTGGGCGTCGGCGCTGTCGCGGCGATCGGGCCCGTCGAGAATGCGGTCCTGCGCTTAATCCTGCTCGTCGCCGCGGTGGCGCTTGTCGCGGTCGCGTTCCGCCTCGACCGCAATGCCTCCAACAAGATCTTTCCCTCCCGTGCTTTGTCGCTCACCGCGCCGATCGGTCTCTCGCTGTGGATCCTGTCGCTTCACGCGATGACGCAGACCTCGGTGACGCTGTTCCTGCCGCTGCTGCTGCAGGTCGTGCACGGCGTCTCGCCGGTGTTCGTCAATTTCGTTACCATCACGATTTCGTTCGGCTGGACCGTGGGCGCGTTCGCCGTCTCGGGCTGGTCGGGCGCGCAGGAGCGCGTGGCGCTATGGACGGGCCCGGTCCTGGCCTTTGCGGCGCTCGTCGCCGTCACATTGCTCGCGCTTTCGCCGCAGCTCGAGTTGCTGACGCTTGGAGCGTTCTTCATGGGCTTCGGCGTCGGCATCTACAACGTGCATCTCGTCGCGCGTACCATGGCAGTGGCGGCCGAGGGCGAGCAGCGCACGGTGGCGGCGTCGCTCGCCTCGGTGCGCTCGCTCGGCACCGCGTTCGGCGCGGCGATCGCCGGCGTCATCGCCAACGCTGCGGGGCTTGGCGATGCGTCCGACCCCGCCGCCGTCGCGCATGCGGTGACGACGGTCTATTACTCGTGCTGGGTCCCGTTCGGGCTCGCGGGGATCTTCATGTTCCGCTTCATGCGCATCGACGCCGCGCGAGCCGCGCCGCTGCCGGCCACGGCAGACTGAGCCTCACGTCCCTTCGTTCGGATCGTGATAGAGCTGGCCGACGATGCCGGTGGCGCCCGCCTTGAACGCGCCCATGTAGTAGCGCCCGTCGCGATCGCGCCCGAGCTTGCCGTTCTGGCGCAGCTGATCGAGCGCGGTCGCGACCTCGCGCCCGTCCTGGCTGCCGAGCGACTCGACGATGTCGGCATAGAACATAGGCGAGGATGAGAGCGCCTGCTCCACGGTCTGGAACCGTGCCGGGCCCTTGAACACCTTGGCCGCGCTGCGCGTCAGCGGAATCTCGCCGTCGCGCCCGAACGGCCGCGTGCAGTCGAACCCGGCCTTGGCGCCGGTGCGCCGCCCCTGCAGCGACGGGTCCATGGTCATGCCGACCATGCCTTGCAGCACCATCAGGTCCTGATCGGCCTGGAAGCGCGTGCCCATCGCCCATTCGACCTGGCGGTCGTTGCGGATGTCGATGTCCTCGTCGAAGACGTAGATGTGTTTCAACCGCATGATGCCGCCGAAGAGCGCGGCGATCGCCGCCTTCGCCTCGCCGTAGGAACGCTGCTTGATCGAGACGCGCAGCGTGTTCGAGCCGCCCGAGACCGAGCGCAGATAGGCTGAAACGGGTTCGCGCACGCACCCTTTGAGGATGCGCATCGCCTCGGCCTCGGTGCGCATCGCGCTGATGACGGCGCTGTCGGTCTGGTCGAGCACGAAGGCCGATCCGTGCAGCAGCGTCAGGTGGAGCGCGTCGCGCCGCATGGTAATGGCGGTGCAGTGGAACACAGGGTCGAGATGGATAGCGCCGTAATAGCCCATGTATTCACCGTATGGGCCCTCGGGCTCGACATAGCCGCGCTCGTCGAGAAAGCCCTCGAGCGTGATCTCGGCGTCGGCCGGAACCAGAATATCGTTCGTCACGCTTTTGACGACCGCGGCCTTCTCGCCGCGGAAGGCGGCGACGAAACCCAGTTCGTCGTTCGGCACGCGCGTCGTCGCGGCGACGAAATCCAGGGGATGCGTGCCGATCGTGAAGGTGATCGGCAGCTTCTCCCCGCGCGCGACGCAGCCTTGATAGATGCGCTTAAGGTCCGACGGCGCCGTCACGTTGGTGCCGGTCTCGGTCTTGCTCCTGAGGCTCAGGCGCCGGCAGCCGACATTGCGCCGGCCGGTCGCGGGATCGATCGTGTAGTCGATGGCCGAGCTCAGATAGCAACTGCCGTCATAGGCATGATGCGGATAGAACGGCAGCTTGGTGAGATCGATGTCCTTGCCGGTCAGCACGACCTCGTGCACCGGCGCTTCGTCGGAAGGGATCTCGACGATCGGCTGCGGTGCCGCGAAGCGCTTCCAGTATTCGTCGTAGAGCTTGTCCTCGGTGACATCGAACGCGGCGGCAAGACGCCTGCGGTTGCCCGCGGTCTTGGCGGCCAGTTCGATGCGCTCGGGTCCGGCCTGCTTGAACAGCACCGCCTTGTCGGTGGCCTCGATGATCTCGCTGACCTTGGTGAGCGGCACGGGCTCCGCGTGGACTTCGACCTCGCCCATGTCGACGAGCCGGTCGACGAAGCGCCGCAGGCGGTACTTGTCGAGATCGATGTCGGAGCGTTGGCGGGGTTTGCTATCCATCGAATGTCTCCCTCCGCGCGTTTTTCGCGCGATTTCTCAAAAGAACGCGAGAGTGCGGATCTCAATGCTTTCGCGCGGCCGCGCGTTGGGCGGCGAGGTCGGGTCCTCGATCGCGGTGTGCGCGGTCCAGCGCGCGCGCCCATCCTTCAGCGAGTCGTACACCTTGAACACGATCGCCTCGTCGCGCCGCATGCGCGGGAACCAGTACCATTGGTGGCGCGGGTTGAAGGTGACGGCATAGGTCTGGCCGACGCGGTTCGGATAGCGCCGCTCGGAGACGACGAGGTCGTCGGGCGAAAGGCTCTCCGCGTCGGCGATCGCGAGCGGGAAGGTCTCAACCGGATTGCGGATCGGCCGCCACACCTGGATGATGGCGAAACGCCGCGCGAGCAGGCTCTCCGCCTCGTCCGGCAGAAGATCGCGCACCCGCTGCGGGCCCGACCACTCGGTGTAGTCGTTGTGCGCGCGCCGCACCGGCTCGCGGATCTTGCGCGCCTCGCGGTCTTCCTCGTCGGCCGTGCGGAGCGTGTGGTCGAACACGAGGACGCGCTTTGCGCCGCTCTCGGTTTTGATGAGCGCTTCCATCTCCGGATAGTAGACGCGTCGCACCTCGTCCTCGTCGAAGAAGCTCTTGACCTTGGTCGGATGCGGGACGAAGCGGAACCCGTTGCGCTCGAGGGTGAATCGGGAGGATTCGGGCCGGCCGTTGCGAATCGTGACAACGTGCGGGTCGAGGTTGCCGCCCGAGCGCACCTCGGTCGAGCCGGGTCCGCCGGTGTAGGTGAAGGGCTGCACCTCGTCGCGCAGCATGTAATTGACCGATGCCTCGATGGCATTGGGGGCGGTCGCGAGTTCGGCGAGCTCTGCCATAGGATTCCTCCGTGCCGCTCGTAGGCCCTTGCGGCGCTTCCGGGGACGAGTCGCGGCGATAATAGGTTTACCCGCCACGCGGCACAACACGACGGCCGCGAACGTCTCCCAGTCGGTCCTCCGGGCAGTAATAATTGCGGGCTACAAATGATCCGCGATCTTCTGCTATAAAGGATATTAATCAAAAGTAGTATTGGGGAAACACCTATGAGCCTCGGGTATCTTCACCGCGACCGCACGATTGCCCGGCCGGGCTACAGCCGGTGGATGGTGCCGCCGGCCGCGCTCTGCATTCACCTCTGCATCGGGCAGGCCTACGCGTTCAGCGTGTTCAACCTGCCGATGACCAAGCTGATCGGCATCACGAAATCGGCGCCGGGCGACTGGGCGCTCACCGATCTCGGGTGGATCTTCAGCATCGCCATCGTCCTGCTTGGCGCGTCGGCCGCCGTCATGGGCCGCTGGGTCGAGGAGGGCGGGCCCCGCCGTGCCATGTTCACCGCGGCGCTGTGCTTCGGCGGCGGATTCCTGATCTCAGCCGTGGGCGTTTACGTCCACAACATCTGGGTCATCTATTTCGGCTACGGCATCGTCGGCGGTATCGGCCTCGGCCTCGGCTACATCTCGCCGGTCTCGACCCTCATCAAGTGGTTTCCAGACCGGCCGGGTATGGCGACCGGCATGGCCATCATGGGGTTTGGCGGCGCCGCCTTCATCGCCTCGCCACTGTCGGTCTGGCTTCTCGCCAGGTTCTCGACCCCGACCCATGTCGGCGTCGCGGAGACTTTCATTGCCCTGGGCATCATCTATTTCTGCTTCATGATGGTGGGGGCGTACATCGTGCGGATTCCCGCGCCCGGCTGGGCGCCGGCAGGCTATGTCGCCCCGGCACAGCCGAAGAAGCTGACGACGACGCGCCACGTTTACGTCTACCAGGCGCTCAAGACGCCGCAATTCTGGCTCATCTGGTGGGTGCTGTGCCTCAACGTCACGGCCGGCATCGGTGTGCTGGGCCAAGCCTCGGCCATGATCCAGGAGATGTTCCCGGGCCATGTGACGGCGGTCGCGGCGGCGGGGTTCGTCGGCTTGATGAGCCTCTTCAACATGGCGGGCCGCTTCTTTTGGGCCTCGACCTCGGACGTGATCGGGCGCAAGAACACCTATTTCTGCTTCTTCGTTTTGGGCGCCGTGCTCTATGCGCTCGTGCCTTATACGGGCGCGATCGGCAGCGTCGTCGGGTTCGTGTGCGCCTATGCCATCATCTTCAGCATGTATGGCGGCGGCTTTGCGACCGTGCCCGCATATCTCCGCGACATGTTCGGCACGCGCTATGTCGGCGCCATTCACGGCATGCTGATCACCGCCTGGTCGGCCGCGGGCATATTCGGCCCGGTACTGGTGAATTACATCCGCGCCTACAACGTGTCGCACGGCGTCGCCGCGGCGCAAGCTTACAACATCACGATGTATGTGATGGCCGGGCTGCTGATCATCGGGTTCTTCTGTAATCTCTTCATCACGTCGGTCAAGGACCATCACTACATGAGCGCCGAGGCCGAAGCGCTCGGCACGGCGGATTGAGGGAGGCGCAGATGGCACGGCAAGAAGGCGAAACAACTGCGCTTCACCTGATCCTCGTGTGGGGCCTCGTGGGCATCCCACTCACCTGGGGCGTGGTGCAGACGCTCGTCAACGCGATGAAGCTGTTCCAGTAACAGGCCCGGTACGCCCGATCACGGCCCAAAGCGGGTCGTGATCGGCGCCGGGTGGTGAGAGCGTGCGCGCCTCGATCGCGGCGAAGCCTGCACGCGCGAGATAGAGCGCGACGAGGCGCTGGTGCTGCTCGTCACCAAGCGAAAGCCAGATCGCCACCGCCTTCGTCGGAAAGCACCGGTTCGAGAACGTCACCGCCACTACGCCCCCTGGCCTCAGGACGCGCGCCACTTCGGCGAAGGCCGTCACGGGCTGCTGCAGATATTGCACCGAGACACAGAGCGCGACGGCGTCGACCGAGCCTGGCGCGAGCGGCAGTACGGGGTCGCGGTTCAGGTCCTGCACGAAATGGCGGCTGTAGCGCGGGTTTGCCGCGAGCTCCGCCTCGTTCATGCCGTGGCCGATTACCTCGCCATAGGCGACATCGGCCGGCAGGTGCGAGACCCAGCTCCCCATCAGGTCAAGTACGACGCCGCCCGGCGGGAACAGTTCGCGATAGAGTTGCGTGACCGCGCTGATGGCGTGGTCATCGATATGAGTGACGAAGCGCGGCGTACCATAAAAGAGCGCGTCCGGCCCCGCGTCCTCCTTGACGAAGGCGTTGGGTGGAAAATCCGGCGGTGCGCGCTCTACCACTTGTTGCGCAATTCCCGGAGCTTCAGGAACACGGTCTTGGCGTCGGGCTTCTCCGGGAGGTCGGGAAAGGCCTCGCGCAGGCGGCGGATCACCGAGGGGCTTGTCAGGCGGAAGAAAGTGTTGATCTCGCGCTCGACCGCGAGCGTCGTCACGAGCGCGTGGCCCGGATCCTGCTTCTCCATCTGCGGCAGCATCGCCTTCGCCTTGGCGTTGTCGGGCTCGCGGTCGAGCGTGAAGCTGAGATTGCGCGCGATGTAGTCGTGGCCCGGATATATCAACGTTGCGTCGGGCAGATTGTCGAGCTGGCTCGCGAACGTGGTGTAAAGCTCGTTCGGGTGACCGCCATTGTGGCAATTGCCGGCGCCCGCGTTGAAAAGCGTGTCGCCGCAGAAAAGCGCAGGCTGCTGCCCACGTGCAAGCACGCAGATGTGCGACATGGTGTGGCCCGGCGTGTCAAGGCAAGAAAGCTCGACCGTCTTGCCGACGTTTATCACGTCGCCCGCCGCCAGCCCGCGGTCGATCCCGGCGATGCGGTCCTTGGCCTTGGCATGCGCCAGAAGCTTCGCGCCCGTCGCCGCGATCATCTGTGCGTTGCCGCCGGTATGGTCGCGATGTTCGTGCGTGTTGAGGATCTGCGTGATGGTCCAGCCCTTGGCCTTCGCGGCGGCGAGACATTTCTCGTGGTCGAGTGGGTCGACCGCGAGCGCCTCGCCGGTCTCGGCGCAGGCGATCAGGTAGTTGAAGTTGCGGCCGGCGTTCGCGGTCCAGATCTGTTCGACGAGCATGATCTACCCTCTCTCATGCGTAGCGCGGGAAGAGCCGGAGCGCATTGCCGCGCCGGATCGCGGCCTTGTCGGCTTCCGACAGTTCGAGCCGCGTGATGCCGTTCGCGATCTCGACCGACGAGCCGAACGGCGCGTCCGAACCGTAAGTGAGCTGCGACACCGGCAGCATCTTAAGCACCGCCGCCATGCCGATCGGCGCGCTGCCGATGCTGGCGAGGTCGTAATACTGGCGCCGGATCTCGGCCTCGAAGCCGTTAGGCATGCGCGCCTGGCGCTCCTCGGGCGTGAGCCGCGCGGCGATGCGGGCGAAGCGCTGCACCACCATCGCGAGCGTGCCGCCGCCATGCGAGAAGATGAATTTGACGTTGGGGCAGGCGCCGGCCGTGCCGCCGAGGATAAGGCTCGTGACCGTGCGCGCGGTATCGGTCGGGAACTCGATCTGCGGACCGGCGATGCCGGGGAAGAGATTGCCACAGGACATGGTCGGATGAACGAACACCGCCGCGTTGCGCCGGTTCAGCTCCTGAAACACCGGCAGGAAGCCGGGGTCGCCGAGAAGCCGGGTCTCATAGCTCGTCATGAGCCCGATGCCGTCGAGCTTCAGCGTGTCGAGTGCGTATTCGATCTCGCGCAGGCTGCCTTCGATGTCGGGCAGCGGAATCGCCGCGAACATGCCGAAGCGCTTCGGGAAGTCGCGCGCCATGCCGGCGCCGAACTCGTTGCATTCGCGCGCCCGCGCCCGCGCCTTCTCGACGCCGTCGCCGAACCAAATGCCGGGGCTCGTGATCGACGAGATCGCCGTCTCGATTCCGGCCTTCTCCATCGCCTCGATCGACGTGCCGGGCGTCCAGCTCGTATAGGCCGAGGCCGGCAGCGCAACGGAATCGTTCACGAGCCGCTCGAGATTGGTCTTGGTGTAGTTGGGCGGGTAGATGTGATGGTGCGTGTCGATGATGCGCGGCGCGGCGTCGGCCATGTGTGCCTCCAGTTCTTCTGCGCCTATAGGAGCACAGGTGCCGCTCCCCAACAATCACGCGAAACGGCGCGCGCGATAGGGTGCCATGTCGATGCCGGGATCGCGCCCGGCGATGAGATCGGCGACGAGCTTGCCCGTCATCGGCGCGCCCACCATGCCGACATGGCCGTGGCCGAAGGCGTAGATGACATCGGGCGAGGCGCTGGCGGGTCCCAGCACCGGTAGCGAATCCGGCAGGCTCGGGCGGTGGCCCATCCAGACCGAGACGCGCGCGGCGTCCGGCGCAGCGGGCAGCGCCGGAAACATGCGCCGGCCCAATCGCAGTAACACATGCGCACGGCGCCAATCGGGCGCGGCCCGAAGCCCCGCGAACTCGACCGTGCCGGCGAAACGCAGTCCGCCGAGCATCGGCGTTGCCACGAACTTGCCTTCGGCTTCTGTCGTCGGAATGTGCGGCGTGGCTTCGGGATCACGCAACATCAGGTGATAGCCGCGCTCGGTCTCGAGCGGGACCTTGTCGCCGAGCGCCGCCGCAAGCGGCGCGGAATAGGCGCCCGCGGCGACGACCACGGCATCGGCCGCGATGGCGCCGCCATCTGTACGCACCGATGTGAGCCGCTGCCCGTCGAGCTCGAACCCCGTCGCACGCGCTCGTCGGATCTCCGCGCCGTCGCGGCGCAGCGCGTCGGCGAGCGCTTGCACGAGACGGTACGGATCGCTCGTATGGCCGTTCTCGGCGATGAAGCGGCCGCGCACATACTCGCGCGACAGCGCCGGCTCGAGTTGGCGCAATTGGTCGGCCCCCAGCGTGTCCCACGCGACGCCGTTATCGCGCCGCAGATTCCACTGTGCCGTCTCCTTGGCGAAGCTCTCCTCCGAGCGATAGACGACAAGGTGGCCGCGCTTCTCGACAAGATGCTCGGCGCCGGCGTTTTTGACGAGCGGCGCGAGAGAGGCGAGCGCGGGGCCGAGGAGCGCGCGCAGCGCGCGCGCCGTGCGTGCCGCGTTCTCGGCCGTGCCGGTACGCGCAAAGCGCACGAGCCAAGGCGCGAGCGCGGGCAGATACTGCCAGCGTATCGCGAGCGGGCCCAGCGGATCGAGCAGCCAGCGCGGTGCGTTCCGCATCGTTCCCGGCATCGCCATCGGCACGACCGAGGAGGCGTTGAGGCAGCCGGCATTGCCAAAGGACGCGCCCTCACCGGGCGCGCCGGGATCGATCACGACGACGGAGTGCCCGTCGCGCCGTAGCCAGCTCGCCGCAGCGATCCCGACCATGCCGGCGCCGATCACAACGACGCGCTTGGTGCTCATCGCCGCTCCCTCTCGCGGAACGCGAGCTTAGCGCAACTCCCTCGACGGCAGACATGCGACGGCGCAAAGTGGCGCTCAAGAAAGCTCCGGGAGATGCACGCGATGGCGAAACTACAGCTCAGCATCGGCCTCACCAACAATCCGCGCACCTGGCCCATCCTTGACGGCACGGTGAAGCCCGACGGGATCGACCTCGTCATCAGCATCGTCAGCCCCTCGGAGCTGTTCTGGCGCCAGCTCCGCTTCGCCGATTTCGACGCTTCGGAGATGTCGCTTTCCTCGCTCATGATGACGATCGCCGGCGGCGACGAGCGCTGGACCGGCATCCCTGTCTTTACAACGCGCTATTTCTTCCAGACCTGGGCGCTGAAGCGGCGCGATTCGGGCATTTCTTCACCCTCCGACCTCAGGGGCAAGCGCGTCGGCGTGCCGGAGTACCAGCAGACTGCGGCGCTCTGGTCGCGCGGTATCCTGCAGCACGAGTTCGGCGTGCGCCCGCAGGAGATGGAATTCTGGATGGAGCGCGTGCCCGAACGCAGCCATGCCGGCGCCACCGGCTTTAAGCCTCCGCCGGGCGTTACCATCCACCAGATCCCACCCGAGAAGAATATCGGCACGATGCTCATGTCGCGCGAACTCCACGCCACCCTTATGTATTTTCCCGGCATGGTCGGCATGATCGACCGCAGCTCGATCGATCTCTCGCATCATCCGGACATCGTACCGCTCTTCCCCGATCCGATCGCGGAGGGGACGCGCTATTACAAGAAGACGGGGCTCTATCCGATCAACCACGGCATGATCGTGCGGCGCCGCATCGCCCAGCAGGAGCCATGGGTGGTGCTGAATCTCTATAAGGCGTTCGAGCGCGCCAACGAGATCGCGCACCAACAGCGCATGGCGCATGTCGAATATCACATCGCCTCGGGCCTCCTTCCGCCCGAGACGCGCACGGCTCTCGACACGCAGGTCCTCAAGCACGGCATCAAGTTCAACCGCAACATCCTCGAGACCGCGGCACGATATTCACACGAGCAGGGGCTGACCCCGCGTCTGATGAAGCTCGAAGAAATTTTTGCCGCGAGCACGCTCGACCAATAGTATGCGGCCCGAGATATTCGGGAGGAGACAACCAATATGCGTGCGATGCGCCTTCTCGGTGCCGCCTTGTGCGGCGCCCTCGTTCAGGCAATGCCGGCCGCGAGGGCCGCCGATACGATCGAGACGGGATTGATCGGGGCCGCCAACGCGGTCGAGTGGCCTTACTACATCGGCATCCGCAAGGGCTTCTTCGCCGACGCGGGTGTCACTCTCGATGTCATCTACGTGCCGACCGCGCCCGGCCTCGTTCAGCAGCTCGCGGCAGGGTCGCTCGACGTGATTGATATTGGCGCGGTCGAGCCCATCCACGCCGACGCGCGCGGCGCGCGCGTCGCGATCCTGCGCATCACGGGCGCGGTCTCGCCCTATGAGATTCTCGCCAAGTCCGACATCAAGTCGTTGAAGGACATGAAGGGGCACACGGTGGTGATCGGCGGCCTTGTCGACATCAACCGCGTCTATCTCGAGCGCATGCTGAAGGCCGCGGGTCTCACCGACAAGGACATCGACATCACGATCATCGGCAACACGGCCGGGCGCTTTGCCGCGCTCAAATCGGGCTCGGCCGACGTGACCATGCTCGCGCCGCCCGTCAATTTCTTCGCCGAGGAAGCGGGCTTCCGCAACATCGGCATGCTGATCGACTTGACCAAGGATTTGCCGTTCGGCGCAACCGACGTGTCTGTTGCCTATGCCGAGAAGCATCCCGACACGGTCAAGCACTTCATGACCGCGCTCAACAAAAGCTTCCTCTGGTTCAACAATGACGCCAACCGCGAGGCGGCGATCGAGCTCCTCGCCGCCGAGATGAAGACGGCAAACCGCGACGACGTCGCCAAAAGCTACGACTACCTGCGCAAGATCGGCTTCTTCGCGCCCTCCGACGTGATCTCGAAGAAGCGCGTCGAGGCGCTGATGGACGAGATGACGGCGATCGGCGACACCGAGGGCAAGGTGCCGATGGAAAAACTGCTGCTGCCGGGCATCTCGCACGTCGGCCCCTAAAGCGCCCATGCCGTTCGACCTCGTCACGGTGGGCGGCGGCTTCTCCGGGCTCGTGACGGCATGCCGCGCGGCGGAGCTGGGCCTGCGGGCCGCGGTGCTGGAGACGCGGCCGGAGCAGCTCTATCCGTGCAGCTCGCGCTACTCGACCGGCGTCTTCGGCGTTATGGGCATTTCGCTCGTGAACGAGCCCGAGCGTCTCCGCGCCGCGATCCTCGAGGGGACGGATGGAAGCGCGCGGCCCGCGCTTGCCGCCGCCATTGCCGAGAATGCGAAGCGCGCGCATGACTGGCTTGTGGGCGAGGGCGCCCGCTTCGACACGCCGCCCTTCGCCGCGCTTGGCGCGGTCGATCGCAGCGCCCACGTCATGGTGCCGCGCCGTACCTTCGGCGCCGGCCTCGATTGGGAGGGCCGCGGCGCCGACCTCTTGATGCGGCGGCTCGAAGCAAACCTCGTTGCGCGCGGCGGCGAGGTACTGCGCGGCACGCGCGTCGAGACACTTCTCGTCGAGCACGGCGCCTGCGTCGGCGTCGTGGCGAACGGGCGGGAGCTACGTGCCCGTGCCGTCGTCATCGCCGATGGCGGCTTCGCCGCCAATTCCGAACTCGTGCGGCGCTGGATCACGCCGCGGCCTGAGCGCATCCTCGCGCGCGTCGGCCCCGGCGCCGGGGGCGACGGCATCCTGATGGCCGAGGCAGCGGGTGCCGCGATCGGCGGCTTCGGCAAGTTCTATGGCCATGTCCATCACCGCGATGCGATGACGAACGCGGGCCTCTGGCCTTATCCGCATTTCGACGCGCTCGCCGAAGCCGCAATCGTCGTCGGCCCTGATGGACGGCGTTTCGCCGACGAGGGTTTGGGTGGCGTCCCGCTTGCGAATGCGATCGCCCAGCTTCCCGACCCGCTGTCGTCCTTCATTATCTTCGATGAGGCGATGTGGCAGGGCGAGCCCGGCCATGCCGGGCCCGTCGGCTGCAACGGCACCCTTCTCGAAGCCGGCGGCGCGCTCGTGAGCGCGCCCGACCTCCCGTCGCTCGCGCAGAAATGCGGGCTACCCGCGGAAGGGTTTGTCGAGACGGTGCGCCGTCACAACGATTTCGTCGC